>JAABUV010004041.1_pt1 | contig 17954 bp, 25 predicted proteins | sample 5559971 | NCBI WGS metagenome assembly JAABUV01 (sample SAMN10711881, study PRJNA513362) | rock metagenome | isolation source: Antarctica rocks | place: Antarctica: Victoria Land, Knobhead nord | collected 2015-12-19
ATGATACTTCACTTCACGTGGGAGCCCTCATTCTAATACTGGTACTCAGCACCGCAGGTACGTACCGCCCCTCTGAGCATGTCGCAGTTGGCGCTGACGGTATTGCAGCATGCTCTTTCCCTATAGTAGTACGACGCTTCCCTCGCCTACCTGTACCGCATCATCTCCTCTTCCTCTCTCGTCACTTTGGGACCGGAGTTCTAATAGCTACGGCATTCGTCCATCTACTCCCAACCGCATTTGTTTCTCTCACGGATCCATGCCTTCCGTCCTTTTGGAACCATGGATACCCTGCTATGGCAGGTTTGATTGCTATGACCTCCGTACTTGTAGTAGTAGGCATTGAGATGTTTTTCGCAACAAGAGGCGCGGGTCACATGCATGGTAGCGAGTATGATACGTTGCCTGCAGAAGGGGCGCAGAAGGATAGAATGAATGGTTATGCACGACCATCTCATCATAGAAGCGACTCCTGGAGGCCTTTCAGAGAAGCAGATATTGGGTTGAGCGGCCAGCACCACGGCGTGCACTTGGGACAAATAAACAGCTCCCAAGAACATCTGGTTTCTGGAAGGTCACCCTCCGTACCGAAAGACTCTCCTCACGTTTCTAACGGCAACCCATTCCACGACGATGACAACTCAGAAAACAACTCCGACCTCGACCTCGACGAGCTAGACCCCACAACCGACACCTCCAACCATCCCCACCTCTCCTTAACAAACCCACAGCCCCCACCCACCTCCTCCCTCTCCGACCACCAACTCCAACAAAAAGCCCTCCTCCAATGCCTCCTCCTCGAAGCCGGTATCCTCTTCCACTCGATCTTCATCGGCATGGCCCTCTCCGTCAGCGTTGGCCCCCCCTTCATCATCCTCCTCATCGCCATCTCCTTCCACCAAACCTTCGAAGGCCTCGCCCTCGGCTCCCGCATCGCCGCCATCACCTCCTTCCCCCCCTCCTCCCCCAAACCCTGGCTCATGGCCCTGGCATACGGCACCACCACCCCAGTCGGACAGGCGATCGGGATTGCGGTGCAGGGCTTGTATGACCCGCAGGGCGAGATGGGCCTGGTGATGGTGGGCGTGATGAATGCGATTAGTAGCGGGCTGTTGCTGTTTGCAGGGCTGGTGGAGCTCTTGGCGGAGGATTTCTTGAGCGATCGGAGCTATGAGGTGCTGAAGGGGCGGAGGAGGTTGGAGGCTTGTGGGGCCGTGGTTGCGGGGAGCTTGTTGATGGCGTTGGTGGGGGCTTGGGCTTAGGTTGGGGGAAGAGGGGGGTTGGGGGGAGTTGAGCTGTATAGAACAAGACATCGCGCGGTGTTTGGGCAATTCAGGATGGCAGTGATTTTTCTATCTGGAAAACTTGCAGGATACAAACATTGACCGAACCGTACAAAACCTGTCTCTGTAAAAACACAACTCTCCCAGCATAGCCTCGTCTCCATCGACTACTCAAACCCCATCCACCCCCAAGAACCGAACATGCTCCCCCCCTCACACAATGTCCCCACCCACCCCATCACAAAACCCCCCCGGCCCCCCCCAGCCCCCCAACCAACCCTCTCACCTCCCCCTCCCCCCCCATCTCCCCCCACCTTCTCCACGCCCCCCCTTCCCCCCACCGCCTCACCACCATCCCATCCACCACCCCCCTCCCGCCCTCCCCCTCCCCCTTGCCAGCCCGATATGCTCTCGGGTTCAAACCCAGGGGATGGGGGAGTGTGGTTTGCAGGTGGGATTGCAAGGCTGAGAGGGTGCGGTGGGAAGGCGGGGGGAGGGGGGAGAGGAGGGCGAGGGCGCCGGTGGGGGAGGTGAGGAGGAGGGATTGCGTGGTGGTGGTTGGGGCGGGAGGGAGGAGGGTGAGGGTTGAGAAGGGGTGGCCCGTGTGGAAGGTTGTGTGGTGGAGGAGGTGGGTGCCGTTTGCGGAGCGGGGGTCTGATGCAGGGAAAGGGGGTTAGCATTGGGTTTAGTTTGTAGAGGGATCTGGGGAGGGGGGGAAGGGGGGCTTACTATCAGGGTCGAACTGGAGGATGTGCAGGTTGCAGTCTGCGTCGGCGGCGACGACGAAAAGTTGTTTGCCACTGGGGAGGAAGTCTGCGGCGATGGTTTCGACGTGCTGCAGGGATTTGCTGAATTGGCGGAGTTGGTAGGGTTCCTCCTGCGATGCGAGTTAGCTATTCGTTTCGAGCTTTTTTCATTAGATTTGAGTAAGAAGGGAAGGCGGCTTGCATACGCTATAGCCCACAAACGACACGCCCTTGATCGGATCCCCCATCACGCACAACCCCGTCCCTTTCAGCTCTTTCGCACAGCTGACATAGCACTGCATGTCCATAAATGCGACCGGTAAGAGCGTGCGATCCTCCTTGAGTCCACGAACCATGCATTTCTGACCCTGGGTCGCGAGCAAGAAACCCTCTTGGCCGATCTCGGAAAGCGCGGTGACGGCGCCCTTGACCTCTTCCTTGGTGATCAGCTTGAGCTTGTGGCCTGTGGCTGGGCGGTCGGGCTCAGGGACGACGTCAATGATGTCGAAGACGTAAAGACGGCCTTGGGAGGGGAGGTCTTCGCCGCGGAGGAGGGCGGTGCCGACAACGACGAGTTCTTGGCGTTTTTGGGGGTTGTGCTCTGACGTTGCGAGGGACATAGTTTTGATGCAGAGGACTGTTTCGGTGGGTTCGAGGTCGTATCTGGTGGAAGTGTGAGCAGCGTGCAGGGGATTTTCTAGAGATGTCCAACGAGACTCACTGATCGATGATGGTCCAAGTTTTACGGTCAAGTACCTTGATTGTCCCGTTCTCTACCTGCGGCAAGAACGAGACCTCTGGATAGAACTTTTAGTAAGTGTTTGTTGTCTACTAGGTTTGAACATTACCTTCGCCACCCCAATTGTCATGGAAGTCATCCTCTGGCAACTTGAAGTCAGCTTTGTGACTAGTCCCAATCACGTAGGCTTCCATCTTGGTATGATAGTCAAGAGCTTGAACCTCTTCGCCCATAGAGATTTTGCTTGTGACCCAGCCGGTACTGTACAGGCTGTCGGACGGCAGCTGAGCCGCGTTGATCGTTCCCTATCTTACTTAACGAGTAGTCTAGGCGCACCATTTGAAGCACTTACCTTATCATTGATGTAAACAAAGCCTTTCTCACAGCTTGGAATATGTAGTTTGCATAGACTTCTGATTGGGCCACTATTGAGGTCAATGACATATGGTGGACTTGAAGCAGACTTGAGTATGAAGCTGGGAGATGCTCTAGGTAGGAATACGGTGCTATAGCCACCAATATCTTGTATTGCTCGAAGCGGCTGGCTTCTGATTTCCATCCCTTCCTCCAAGAACTCGGTAGCGGTTGCTAATTGCGGGATCTGGATCTTGAGGAACCGGAGAGCAGTATCTCGACTGCCTGATATAGTGGATTGGTAGGGTTGATAGATAATAAGATCGTCATTAGCGGAGCGAAGCTTGAAATGTCAGACTAATCCCGGTAGGTTCGATCTCGCCAACTTACAATCAAATACGGAGCTTTATGGGTCGAGTCTCCAAGCTCTGCCACCAAGATTTCTGTCAATGTCTCTTTGGCAGATGAACGACGGACAGTAAAGTCTGTTGATAAGAACGGAGGAAGAAAGCCAAGACCATCAGCAACGTAGACGGGCTTTTGCAGGTTTGGAAGACGGAAGATCTGTGCAACCACAACTCGTTAATTCTGCGTACAAACGTCCCAATTGCTACCGTTTCTCTAGACAGCAGTAGAGAGTATACTGACCTGCAAGCCACCCCCGGTAGCTAAAAGAAACATTAATACGTTTCCGGACTCATCATCATCCTCTTCTCCAGATTCTAGGCGGAGCACATCATTGGAATCTTCGTACAGCGATCCCGATAGCCACTTCGATCCGAGAACTGTTTCTCCACGTTCAATTTCTTCAAGGTCGCCCTTCTCGTCCGCCTTCAGAATCATCACACTGGAGTCATCCCTAAGCAGTAGCACATAAGGATCCGCGAAACTTGCATTAACGACCTTTGATTCAGCCTCGGTGTCGTCGTCTGTGATTGGAAATATCTGAGCGAGACCGAAGTCTGATATGCATTAGCTATCAGATTGGCACAGGGAAATACATCATAGGTTCAGATACAACACACGAGTCATATGAGGCTTTGGAAAAGAGGGGTGGTGATGGGTCACTAATTGTATTGATGCTATTGAACATGACTGCAGGATAGGGTAGAACGTGAGTTTGGTAGCCTGAACTCTTGACAGATGCAGTTGTGCATGCAGCAGCCTCCGAGCAACGCCATAGGGTTGCTGTGTCCCACGTAGTCCGACAACCTTGACCAGGAGCCGTTGGATTTCTTTTCAAATGCAGCGCTAGATTTGCACCAACAAGATATAGGAGACTGCACTCACCACCCTCATATGTTCTCAACTCCCCGGGAAGCACCTGAACAATTCGTGATCCACCGTTCAGTGCTCCGACTTCGATGGTTGGTCCAGCTTCAGGGTCAAAATCAGTACCCTTTAACTCTTCGATGCTAGCAGATGTCATCTTATATGCTACGGAAAGCTCTTCATCCCTCTCTGTAACGATGGATGCAATGACATAGTTATCGTACCCCTTATTAGTATGGTCACGATTTGCAGAACTCTCGGCGAATTCACCTAGGCTAATAGCCCAGATACGGTGCGCACTGGGAATGTTGTACTGCTCTGCCAATACCGGTTCAATATCACGCTTAAATGTTAAGAGTGCGCCAGCTCTACCCTGACCACCAGCCACCACCAATTCATGTTTAGGAGGTATTTTACTTATACCATAGCTGTCTTGCCCATGTTCAGGAATGGGCTTTTGCAATGCAATGTCTCTGATTGGTCCGCAATTCTGCAACGAATCATGAACACGAAAAATGTAATTATCGCTGGCATCTGCGCTCGTAGATGAAGGCGCCAGATCTCGGATCTTCTCTTGTGGTTTGGCTTCAGAATATAGATCGTCGTCGTCATCTTCCAGCTCAGCTTCATCTATATCTGATGCTCCTTCATCATCATCAATTTCCATATTCACTCTGGATCGTTGTCGCTTCAGCTTGGAAGATTTACGAGACCATCCTAGGATAATCGAGTCTGCGTTTTCACTTCCAATAAATATCCTACCTCGCCCGACAACAGCTGTGCATGAGGACCCAGCAAGTACAGCATCCCCGCCATTTTGTTGAGCCACACGACGGACCGAAAGCCCAGAAACTGACCTGCCGTCAATCTTGAAACTTAGAACGGCTAGCTCTCCATCATTGAGTATGATCAGCATTTCGCGATTATCAGAACCAAGCTGTTCAATGACACAGTTTTCTAATCTCAAAGCCAAGTCAGACTGGTCTAGCATTGGGAATGCTGTCGAAAGTTTTGCGAATGCGTTGACTGCAACGGCATTCGTTTTTCCGGCTTGATCAACATGAATCAATTCGTTTCCACCAACCAGAAGAGCACCACCAAGGGGTAGTGGAAGAGGTTTGACTTCGAAGAGGTCATATGGCAGATTATTCACCGAAAGTAAGGTCGTCGACGCCCGTTGTTCCAGATCTAAGGTATAGACAGCGTATGATGAGACGTCGCCTCGCTCGTGAATCAATGCTGACGAGATGGCAACTTGTGAGGACAAAATGCCAAACGTAGGTTCTCGATATTCGTACAGAAAGGCGAGATGCATTGGATGAGACAGATTAGGGTCTACTGCAAGCAATGACAGAACAAAAGAAGCTCCGTACGGCGTCTTCTCTTCATTTGTTGTCCCGTCTATAGTCTTTATGTCTGCAGTTTTCGACGTTCCAGACGTAGGCTCAGTGCGTATGCCATCAGTCTCGGGCTCATAATCCAGCATGGCGAGGTCATCCACTGTTTGATGGAATGGCAATATTGCCAGATGTCTTTTGCCAAATTTCAAAGCCGCGCACCTACTGCTAGGGTCTACACAGAGATAATTGACACAGTTTCCTGGGTCCGGATCCCATGGACTACCCTGTATATCTTCGCGCTCGTAGTAGTGAATCGATATTGTAGAGATTGCATAGCGTTCCGGGTCCCACTGAACAAGGCTCAATTTTGCATCTCTGAGTGCGACAAGCAGCGCTTCGCCCCCAGACTTCGATCTTTGAATGCGGACTCGAGAGAGGGATGTGACTGTACCAGATAGCTCGTACTGAGCTAATAGTATGAGCTTGGTAGTGTGCACCTTCTCGGGTCTCTGCACAGCGTTGTGTCCACCATTACTGTCTAGAGCGCTGCGGGTGTAAGTGATGATTGACTTCAACGCAAATATCTGGAGAAGGGATGTTTTTGCGACAATAAGGTTGTTTGCAGAAGAAGACAAGAAGGGTAATGAGATTGAGTGAGTCACTGCCGTTGGAGGCGTAAGCTCGGTGTAGCACTGCATCTTGGGGATGCTGCTCTTGATGAAAGCACGAAGAGTCAGTCAATCAATCATGTCTTCCGCTATGAGAATAACGCCTGATCCAGAGCTGTGGTTCATGGCATACTGGCGCAGAACTCGATGAAGCGGAATTCTCGCCAAGCCGGCAACACATTGAGCTGGAAAGAGATGCGGAAGTGCGGAAGAAATGTTGGTTGCGTTCACAAGCTGTTGAGGAATGATATGTTTTTACGTGGAGGACGCGATATGATCGGCAACAGGGATCAACTACGGCATGATGAAACAGCTTGAAATCAAGAAACACCTGCAGCCCCGCTCATCCATTGGAACCAGTCAACAGCATCAAAGTAACGTCTGACAGGCAACATTGGCAAAGGCTCACAGCATTCTCACTCTACTTGAGCATCACGCACCATGGCCCTTATACAATCAGCCCTGATTTGGGTTGTTTATGCTGTTGTGGTGGTCTTGCTTGTCGCCATAGCCTCCATCTTCATCTACGTCTATCAAGCCCCGCGTGAGAGATCCGCATCAGTTACTATTGTGTGCATATTCACGCTCACATCGCTGCTTGCGACTGTGCTTCTGTTGCCTGTGGATGTCGCTCTGGTATCATCTACCACCTCTTCGAAGCTCGGCCAGCGAAAGGAATGGGCAACCCAAAATCGAGTCGATAACATTGTCCTCACGCTGAAGATCGTTTACTACACCCTCTACTCGCTCGACGCACTTCTTTGTCTTCTTGTGGTACCTTTCACCTATTTCTGGTACGAAGAGTACGATGAGGTTGCTACAGAGGAGGGCAATCAGACCATCGGGTCGCGATTCTGGGGCGCTTTCAAGTATACCATAGCATTTATTGCTTTAGTGGTGATCATCTTCTTGGTTGGCTTCTTTGTACCGGCAGCGAGGGACCGGGAGGGTGCTCATTATAATTTCGACTTCTTCAAGAACATCCTCATAGAGAACCGTGAGCATCTTCAGCATGACACTCCATAAAGCGCTAACAAACTGACAATACAACAGGCGGAGAGAGGGCCTTGACATTTGGGCTTGGTCTACTCATCACCATCGGAACCCTTATCTATATCATCTACACTGCCGCGGGGTTTGCATTGTTGCCGGTGGCCCTCATCAAATCTGCGCCAGCAGTCTCCGGGCCAGCCCTTAGTGCCGACACTGCGTCTGCCCTCGAACAAAATCGTGAACGCCAGCGTCAGTTGGAAGGTCGTAATACTGGTAGTGCCGAGGGACTGTCCTCAAAGGACCGCAGAGAACTCGAGGCACTTAAGAGAGAAGAGCTAACTCTGACCCGCCGCCAACGCTTGGCAGCGGAAGTAAGTGGAGAAGGTCACGGTTGGTTACTCAAGACATGGATGAAAGTTGAGGCTGTCTTCCGTCCGCTCAAGCTGATTGGCGGCTTTCTACTTATGCTGATGGCTATCTTTGTCTGGGTCTCAATGCTCTTGACTGGCATTGACAAAGCCAAGAACTCGATTTGCAAGACCCACTGCGGCTACATTCTGGGCCATATCAATATCTTCAACCCTCTCAATTGGATTCTCGTTATGTCATCCAAGGTCTTTCCCATTGACTACGTTATCTTCCTCCTGCTGGTCCTCCTTTTCTTTGCCAGCTCAGTTGTTGGTATCGCAACCCTTGGCATTCGTTTCCTATGGCTGAGGATCTTCCAAATTAGGAAAGGCCATACGTCTCCACAGGCTTTGTTGATGGCGACAGTGATGCTGACATTGATTGCTTTTGCCATCAATTACTCACTTGCCATGATGGCTGCACCGCAGTATACTCACTTTGGACCCCAGACCTATTGTGATCGTTCACTTCCACACCCCACAGACCAGCCGGATTGCACTAATCATACAAATCTTATTCGTCCTTGCACGGAACTATCTAAGTCCCAGGCTGCCAAGAATGTGTGTACGCCGAGTGTTGTAAGCACCTTCCTCGACAGGATCACAGTAAACTTCTCGTTCTTCGGCGTTGTGTGCTTTTGGGCCCAGTTCGTTTTCCTAGGTATGTACCAAACTTCCTCCATCGGAATTCATCCTGATTGACTTCAATCAATAGCTGTCTACTTGATTGTGTTTGTTACATCTCTATTCCGAACGCCAAAGATGGACGAGTACCAGAATGACCAGGACGCAGAAGAAGACGAGGAAGAAGGCCTGCTTGCCAGCACAGGTCGAAGGTTTGGTGCGACATGGCAGGATATCACTGGAAGAGCCAATGAGCAGACCCGAAGCGCAGGCAGAGGGTCAAGGGATGATCATTATGAGGAGGAAGAATGAAGGTAGAAATAGGGCTGCTGGTTTGCGCGAGCTATTCTAGTCAGTTACCGTTAAAATTGTGTATGAGACGTGGTGGATTCTATGCTTTACTTGAGTATTGATAAGTCTGAAAGTGTTCTGAGTTGGGATGAACGGGGTCTGCAACCAAACGCAGGGTGTAAAACAGAGGAGTTAGAGGCGCTCGGTACATAACGTATTAATGCTTACTTCATGCCATTGTTCAATTAATGTGACCTCGAAGGAGGAATACGTCAATTGCTCCTATTTTTCCATCACGCCACAAACCTGCCACACCAAGCATCAATCATGTGGCTTATCTCGATATACTGGTGACTTGTTCTCTATATTCTAACCTAGCGATTTGTCTATGGTAGCCGGAAGAAAGTAAAATACTACGAATGTTCTGATACGTTGAAGGCATAGCATGTACATTATCTTGTTGGATCCCCCTCGGGAAAGTAGGTTGATAAACTTACACGCGATGTCGACAGAGGTGGTCTAGTATAATTTCGTGGACTGAGGGCCACGGCGCAGAAGGCACAGTCGTTCACCAGTTGTACACGTCGCCTAAGTCATCATCAGCTCAGCGTCGTATACGAAGCGTCTTAAGCATGGTTACCACCAAAGAGGCTGTTTCTCGGCATTGTTAGTTTACAAATAAATCTTCCATATTCCTAGGAAATATGGATTCTTGGCCCGTACCTGCCTAGGTCCTGTACGTGATCACAGCGGGACAACGTCCAGAGCAAATTCTCCACACATTCTTCACTAAACCAATCGATACTCAAAAATCTTCATTTCTTAGTGATATCCACAACAAGGATAAGCACAAAGATCGCAAGCGTCACCTAACCCTCAAGAATTAGTAGCCATCGCTAGTCACGGTACAGAGAAACATACAGCAAATATAATAAAAGCAACCACATCAACTTCCCACCCCCCAGCGTGGACTTTTCCGCGTAGCATGGCATTCTGCTGCCGCCAAAAGCGGTAGCATCCAATTAACATGACTAGCATAGCTGCTACTATGCAGGTTGATGCAAGTGGTATACCTATTACGAAGAAGCCAATGTCGACACTGGGGTTTTGGGTGTGCTGGAGGCGGAATAGTTGAGCGATGACGATGCCGACGATGGAGAGGGCTAGGGAGGTTCGCACATATCCGAGATATGTACGTTCGAGGGCTGAGAACGAGTGGGTCAATGGAACTTCTTCGTCGAAAATATAGAGAATAGAAACTAGAGGGAGGAAAGAACCAATAGCAATCGTTCATAGAGCAGGTATGCTTTCAATGCCATCTTGTACATACAATAAGCAGGTACAAGAAAACCATTCAATAAAAGGGGTCACAAGAAATAAAAGATTCCTAGAATTCAACTTATCGGTCGTTAACGTGAGACCTACCCAAATGGTCTCTACACGCATCATGCGACACCGTAACAACCACATGCCGCTTCCAAAACCCCCCAATCACATCTGCCCCCGACCTACGCGGTCTCGGAAGCGGTTCCAAGTCGCCAGTGCCTGCATCGACGTCCATGGCTGTTGTCGTGGAAGAAGGCGGTCGAGAATGCGCTCCATTTTGGTAGTCGTGGAGTTCGGTGGCCTCAAGCTCGTTTGCATCGTCATCGCGGGCTGCTTCAGCTTCGCAGTGAGCTGTCACCATGGTGTGGCAGGAAAGATTGTATTGGGAGGGGGCTGCATGTGTTTGTAGCCAATAGGCGCCCAGCGTCGGGGCCACGGGGCTTACAGTAGAATACATAACTTGAAGCGTGGCACGCGGGTAGCAAAAAAAGCCCGACTCACAAATTTCCCCCGCACTCAACTACCAAGTTTACTATTCATTTTTACGACGTGCCCGGAAACATCAATGAAAGAGTCACTCTGAAGGTCTACTTGAAGCAAATTCTGAAGCCTATAGTCAAGCCCTGGATCGAAAATCACTCCCGTTTCGTGCTGGAGAAGAATGGTGATTCAGGTCATGAAACAGGGTCAAAAAACATCGTTAGGACCTGGAAACAAGAGAACAAGCTGGAGCACTACTTCAAATGTGCATCTTCATCTGGTTTATCTTCTATAGAGAACATGTGGCAGGTATCAAAACAGGAGCTACGGATTTATCCTCATTGGGATGATCACACTACGAAGGGGCTGATTTACGAAGGATGGTCTCATGTCTCACAGGAGTACATAAATGAGAAGGTTTCTACTATGCCAGAGCGATTAAAAGCAGTTATAGAAGAAGAGGGTAGAATGACAGGCTATTAAAATATAATATATCTCTTTTGATTCAGTAGTAAATTTGGTGGTTGGGTGCGGGGAAAATTTGTGAGTCGGGCTTTTTTTGCTACCCGCGTGCGTGGGAAAAGTGCGTTGGCAATTTAGCTTTCTACTTTCTGTTACTGTATCAGACCTCGAATATCCCCTCCACCGACTGCATAACGATTTAGATTTCACTGTATTTAATCCTATTTTCAGAGTCTATGAGGATACATGGTACGGCCTGCATGAGCCATGTTATTCTTTGTTCCCTTTCTCCTCAATGCTTTCGCGTTTATCAGGTTGACGTTCAACAAAGCGTTATCTGGTGCTGTTGTTTTAGTGTCTGGCAACACGCCGTTGCACACCTTGTCATGTGGTATCATCAGGTCCATTATACCTCGCTTTTCTGATTGTGTAAGGCAATGCTTGAACAGCAAAGCGACCGGTTCTACAGAAATTTAATTATGGAGACAGCCCGCAGCCTGTTGAGGCCACAACCTTCCCAATGACGCACTGCCAAAATCAATTTCGCCATTTTGAACTGAAAGCTGAACAAGAATTTTGTTCGTCATACTGCTGGCCGAAATACGCCCTTAGAATCCATTTGAGCTCGAAACCGCTCACTGTACACATCGATCGCGTGGGAGTGCCCCATTGAAATCTGCTATATTATCTGCAGTCGCGGCAGAGCTTGCCCTTAGAAGACCAGCCGAGTCGAAAGCCGCTGTCACAAGATTACTTAGTTGCCAGGCTTCTGAGCCAACCAATGAGACAGGTATTCGTCGATTCTCCATTCAGCACCGACATGGTAATTACCATCGCAGCACGAAAACATGGCCAACTTTTCTTGTCGTCAGTATCACTAAGATACGGTGCCACTTCGTACCTTCACACACCTTGATGCACTCCGCCAAACCATAATCGTTAGGCAGCACATTTCGAGGGAAGTTAACTTTAATTATCTGTGCTTTTTGTGCTTCTTCTAAGAATAGGATGTTGATTACGACTTGAATTTGATGATACTGAGCGAGGCTCATGGAAGTACTCGACGCTGCCTTGAAGCAAGGCAGACTCCATCTTCTAGCTTTGCTTGTCTGTTGACGTATTCCCAGTTCTTGACATTTTCCCCGGGGTCGATCCGCTATTTTAATATGGGCTCCTTATGCCAAGTTCTCATTCAACATCACTGATACTGGAATTCAGATTAGTATCTTATGCGGAGAGCTGTATCCTTGTACATCTGATAGCCCTCCTGAAACTGTCTTGATGTGGACTTTGATCTGTTGCCATTGGATGTGTTCAAACTACCTTTGGAAAGAGCTTGTATAACAAACCTTGTGCGTTGCGTGTATCATTGACATGCGAGTTCCAGGTCACGAGTCACGAGACGATGATCCCCTGTATCCCCGTCCCCCGTCCTACGTCCTACCTGTGGTATACGTTTTCGAGGTGAGCCTAGAGAGCATAGAGCGAGTGGCTTGACCAACCAGCGATTGAGCCACATATCGTGCTTTTCCTCGTACAGCATCCTGTGTCCACCGTGTTCATGTTGATCTTAAACGCTCGTGTGGGTTTCCTTGACAACGTTTCGTGGCTCATCGGAGAATTCTCGCACGGTCTATTCCGTACTTCCTAATGACCCTATCACAACGTCTATTTCGATCTGTTACATCGTCTTCATGTATGTCTCTGAATTTATATGGGGCCACTGCAGCGGGACGCAATGCGAGTCCATGGTCCCCTGCATAGCTTTTATCACTTTCCGATCGGACGAGTGCAGCACATCTTCATCTCGATAAAGCAGAATTTTTTTTTCCATAGCATGACATGAAAGGACCCGGTTGGATAAATGGATGATTTGTACGACTGATTTCAGGACTAGCAGCTCATACCTGGTGGGTACCTGCCTTGCCTGCTAAAGTGCGATTGTTGAGGGTCGCGACTGCTACGTTGGTCGTATTGATGCTAGTGGCTTGTGCTGTACGACACTGTGCTAGGTCATACTAGAGAAAATATCAATTCACCTCAACAGTGCCTGCAAACGCTCACCTCGACCTATAAAACACACGCGTTTCCACTTATCCTCATTGTCTTCTTGTTCCCTATGCCCACCATTGTTATTCCTCTCTGTCCGAAAAACCTTCAATTCAAACGCAGTCATGGCGCGGTTTCAATTACTCTTCTATTGCCTTACAATGGCCGCATCCGCTGTGGAAGCTAGTGTGGCGATAATTGGCGCTCAAGGGGGCGTAAATATCTACTCTGGGCAGCGGCCTATGCGGCAAGAATTTTCGATGTTCAAAGATTCCGGGCCTGCTTTTGACCTTTACATTCTTTCATTCCAGCGATTTGTGGAGCAGGACCAGACAGAGCTGCTATCGTACTACCTAGTCGCCGGTAATTTATCGACTTGCTCCTTTGTTTATATGCGATCTTGTTGACAATAGAGCAAGGCATTCATGGTCATCCATTCAGATCCTGGGATGGGGTGGAGGGTCAGTATCAATTGGGATATTGCACACATAATTCTGTCTTATTCCCCTCTTGGCATCGACCTTATATGGCTTTGTACGAAGTATGCTAAAGTACCTAAACTATTCTTGAAGGCAAATGTTGATCTAACGTAGCAAATTTTGTGGAGAAATGCGCAGCAGATCGCATCAGAATACTCTTCAAATCAGAGGGCAAAGTACCAAGCAGCAGCTCAAACATTCCGAATCCCTTATTGGGACTGGGCAGTTAACCCAGCCATGCCTGATGAAGTCAATCAGCTCATGATCAATGTTAACACGCCACAAGGACAAATGGATGTCGTTAATCCGCTGTACAATTACACGTTCCACCCACAGCCATCCGCAATGGATTTCCCCCCGAGTGACTATGTAAGTTTGATCTCTGTGACTATCCAAGTCTTAGGTTGCGCAAATTTACTCCCATGTTCTCAGCGTCTTCCATCTTATTCGGTAAATACTGACCAGAATTAGCTAGCCGCATACCACAGCACCGTACGATATCCAAATACTGCTGGCCAGAGTCAGCCAGACCTGTCCAACAAGCAGCTGGTAGCAAACGCGCAGCTGTAAGTCTACAATCCTGTCAATAACCTAATTTACTTCTGCTAAGCAAAGCCAGCCTCCATACCTTGACATACCAGCTCATCGCTGGTACCTCGGATTACGCACCGTTTTCTAATACTGGATATACAGATGGTCGTGGTCAGCGTTACAACAGTCTGGAGAATATGCATAACGCTATCCATAGTCTTGTCGGAAATGGAGGTCACATGAGCATCATCCCCTATTCCAGCTTCGATCCCATCTTCTGGCTACACCATGCGTAAGACTTTTTATATCATGATGGTAGAGCGCCCGAGCTGATCCCATACAAAGTCAAGTCGACAGGCTTTTCGCCATTTGGCAAGCCATATACCCAGACTCGTACACCACGCCTCAAGTGAATACTTTTGGCACCTTCACTGACGCTCCCGGCTCCACAGAGGACGTCAACACGGGTATATACTGCCGATTTTACATCCCACGAAGCTCGACTGATATTTTGCAGCCCTAACACCCTTCCACTCCGACAACAGCAGCACCTTGTACAACTCCGAAACCGCGCGCTCAACTCGTACTTTTGGTTATACCTACCCCGAAGTAGTCGACTGGGGCCTTAATTCCACCCAGCTTGCCGCAAATGTCCGCACAAACCTCAACAAACTCTACAACCCCACTGGCAGCATCCCCACGCGCTCGCTGCACGGAAGACGTAATAGCAGTGCACCGTTGAACCCAAACGCAATGAAGCACCAATATTACGTCAACATCCGCGTCGATCGCGCCTCCTCCCTCTTCATCCACTTCTTCCTCGGCGCCGTCTCCCCTGATCCAGCAACCTGGTCTTTTGCGCATAACCTTGTCGGCTCACACTCGGTCCTGTCCCTTTCAACCCCATCCTCCCCCACTACGCCAGCACCGATTAGCTACGGCCAGATTCCCCTCACGCACGCACTCATGCCTCTTGTCTCGTCAGGCATAATCCCTAACTTGAAACCCGAGCATGTAATCCCCCTGCTAAAGAAACAGCTGAGCTGGCGCGTGCAGGGGTTCGATGATAAGCCACTTACTACCGGGGATATCAAGGGGCTGAAGGTGTTTGTGGTGGGGCAGGAGGTGACGCAGGCGGAGAGAGCGGATCAGTTTCCTGGGTATGGGGAGTTGGTCGTTTATGGGGATGTTACAAGGGGGATGATTGGGGGATTGGCGGAGGGAGAGGAGGCGTAGTGGGAGGGTTTTGGTGTTTAATGGCAGGTAGGAAGATGAGAACCTGAGGGTTATTGGTACTGGGGGCCTGGGCAAGGAACTGGCATTCGCTGGTTGGGGTAATTGTAGTAGGTAAGGTAGCTTGTGAGTGTCAGAATTGAAAGGAGTCATGATCGATTGGTCGGTTGCGCATGAACCCTCTGTTTGAATGATGGAAATATCAAGGGGCGAGGTTACAGTATTACGGATGGCTAATATGACAATTTTATCACAGGGCGTGTGGTGTGGTGGAGCGATGTAGAGAAATGAACCCCATTCAGCTTTCTAGAAGGGCAAGACTATGGATTGCTGTGCTATTGGGTGTTTCCGAATTCGTGGTCGTGGGGCGGCGGTTTTGGATATGGTGCCGAACTCGAAATAACAGGTTGGAGTCGTTATTTCTCAGCTAAGATATGGTGCGGCGATGCGGTGTTGGAAAATATGATGGTCGTGCGAGATGTTGGAGTCGAAGGTGATGGGTTGGGGTTGATAGTGGTTGGTTGGTCGGTTCTCGGCTTGGGTATGGTGCGGTGGTGCTGGGAGGTGTGATGGCTTTAAGAGATGCTAGAATCGAAATTGGAACGATGGGTTGAGGTTGAGAGTGGGTCAGTCGTTGGTTCTCTCGGTTCAGGAATCGTAAGGTGGTGAGATGTAGGGAAAGGTGTGACGAGTGTCTAAGATACTGGAGTTGGGATGCTAGTTTGGTATTGAGGCTGTCTTGTTGGTTCTTGGCTCAGATGTTGTCTGGTAATGAGAAGTTAAAAACGAGGTGGCGGTTATTTAATGGTTATGTGCGATGAAAGACTGGGTTTGAGAGGCGGTGGCTCTCCTTGTACGAGATGTTGAAGCTGAGATGAGGGTTGAGGTTTGGACCGATTCTCTGTCTTTCGACTCGTGTGTTTTCAGGGAAGGAGTAGTTGGGAGAAGCGTGGTGGTTGCGTATGATGATTGATGTGGGCATAAAATGAGGTTGAGGTATCGTTGCGCGAGTGATGGAGTCGATACGATGGTTTGAGGTCGAGACTGATCCTTCATTCACCAGCTCGTCTATGCTCTGGTGATACAAGTCTAAGACGATTTGATGATTATGCGCTTGAATCAAAGTGTTTAGGCTGGGGATGGCTGCATTTGTGCGAAGCACCGGAGTTGAGAATGATGGCCGGGAGATGCTGGGAATTGCAGTGGAAAGCCCTTGAAGGTTCCTTTGACCTCTGCATAAGGCCTATAAGTCAAAGCTGCGATGGAATTTCCGTAGCTCTTCATACGTATAGGGTTTCCAAGATCTGGTTCGCCATTCATGATCCCAGCCCTCGCAAGTAAACCCCATTTCAGTAATGACTTCGGCCTCGGCCTCATCGATCCAGCCAATAATTTCTACCACCGGATCAAATGAAGGGTTCTTCCAAGGGTCAGTGAGGCCATACTCGAGCGCCTCTACCAGTCTGCAGCAGAAATGCGGACAATAGCAATTTGTAAAGTCGAGAGCCAGGGTCGAGAGCATCATCTGAGAAATCTTGCGTATCTTCCACCACCATATTTCTTCTATTAATTTCGCACCGAGGTAACCATGGCATTGGTCGCTTACAGAAGTGTCATGAATCTCGTAACAAGTTAATCGTGCTTTGAGACTGGTCTCAAGCCGATCCGTGCTGTCAAGATCTCGAACATCAAAATTCACGACCAATCTGCAGATGAGCTTCATCGCATCATTCCACATCGGATATTCTGCCTTATTGTAGGAAAGCCTCCAAAGATTCTGCCCATACAACACAATCTCAGCTTCGGCTCGGATAAGCTTGCTGACCAGTAGCAAAGAAACATCAGGCTTGCGCGGAAAGGGACGCATGAGTTCTTGTTTTTCGTAGTCCGTGGGATATGGATTGATTTCTCCCTCAACGACGAGACAATACTCGTATATCGTGTCCCGTAGCTCTGGGGGTAGATCAAGGAAGTGAGGCATTGTGGCAATGTTTCAAGATGATTTGAGTTCGCGACCAAGCTCTGCAACTAGCGATATGAATTGCGATCAGTACCGGATGGTGTCATAGCTTACGCAGGGTAACGTACCTTTTGACGAGGCTGCAGGTGCCTGTTACTCTTCTAGGCTGTAGTTTGTTCTTTTTGTAACAAGAGCAGTGCTGGATAAGGGAAGAGAAAGTGTGAGATGGCCCAGTTTGATCGTTGGGAGTGATTCAGGACCTTCGAGTGTTGAGATGATGTGGTCTTGGAATTCGATATTTCTATGAGTGTAAAGTCAAATCGATGGTAGGGCTCAGGCCACACCTTTCGAATGATTACTGAGTATCCTTCTTTACAGATCGAAGTATAGATAGATAATTTGGTAGGTGGGTCTGTTGTCTGAAGGTTTGACTGTAATGGTAGGTTCGTGGGTGCCGAGATTAGCGATTACATTTTGTCGAGAAGCTCTTGGGATTGTTGTTCACTAGCACAGGTCAGAATGAACACACGATTACTCGATACAAAATAACAAGTTTCTCGTTTAGTTCAGCAGCCTGTGGTGTACTTAGTATGGAGATTGGTTGTTGTTTACTAACTTTCGACGACTCGCGATGGCATGGGATGATTTGTTATACCGAATGTGGGATGATAAAGGATTCATGCGAAGGTGGACTGATCAAGGGGAGTTTGGCCTGGA
>JAABUV010004042.1_pt1 | contig 17951 bp, 34 predicted proteins | sample 5559971 | NCBI WGS metagenome assembly JAABUV01 (sample SAMN10711881, study PRJNA513362) | rock metagenome | isolation source: Antarctica rocks | place: Antarctica: Victoria Land, Knobhead nord | collected 2015-12-19
GGCGGCAAAGCTACAAGGTATGCGTGCGTGTCCAGCAATGCGGACGGCGAGAGGTATTAAAAACAACTACGTACTATACATACACCCACCACGCAAGCTTTCGGCAGCACTGATGAAGATAGTTTGCTCTTTTGCTAGATTGCTGAGGCAGACTCGAGGAGTACCTCAGATGCACATGGTGGCGGTGGGCAACATGACGACCAGCTCTTGGACTTGCTTCCTCCACTCCACAGCTCAGCGGGCTCTGTGTGCTTCAGCCTCGGAGCAGCCGAAACGGCCAGGCGTCAGGGTTTCTGCCAGGGTTACAGCCACTTTGCTGCCAGGTGTGCTTTTGGGCAGGGAAGTCTCCAAAATATCTTGAGGAGCAATGTACCTCCTGCAACTTCACCGCTTTCGGTGGGGCATCAATTGCAGTTTTCTTGTCACCCTGATGAGCAGCTGCAGGCTTGTGTGCTGCTGTGCGGGCGCCACAAAGGCTGTTTGCCGCGGCTGTGCGAAGCGGGCACCATGCACAGGATCGTGTGTTGAGTGGATGGGGCGTTCTTAGCTCTCACATTTTACAAGGCATACCACGCAGGCTTGCATCTCTGCTCGCCCGTCTGGGACCGCAAGTTCAGGGCAGTTGCGCAGTGCATTCAGCGGCGGTCGGCAGGCACCCGCAATTTGGGCAGTGTTTCAGCGAGCCTCTGTTACAGCGACTGGCGTATCTGCGTCGCGACATCGTCCGGCCCTTTATCTGCTGCTATGTCGGCCACCTTTGCCTTGTAGTAGTCCACCACCTGCGCGGCGGGCGCAGCTTGGTATGCGCTGCCCCACAGCCTGTTGCAGCTCCTCAGAAGACCAAAGTGTTGCACCGTCACTGCACTCTGAGGCAAGATGTGCTTACCTGCTGCTGGTCGGCAGGCAGACTTGGCAATCTGCTGTCTGACCTACAGACGCTTCTACACCTAAGCGAGCCAACGCCGGTCTCTGCACTTTACAAACACCGCGAGAGCACAGATCAAGGCAGGATATGCAAGCTCTTGTGTTGGAAAGGGAGGCAAGAGCCAGCACACTCAGTAGGCGGCCAGTGCACAAGCGCCCACGGCACCGATCCGGGGCCAGACCACTGCTACGAAGAAGCAGCACCGGCACAGGACTGGAGCAACAGCCAGACGTGGAGAGCACTACACTTGCTGGAGCCAAGCTTCAAGCAGTTCCAAACGGCCTTGGCGCCCCAAGATGCAGAGAGGGATGGCAGATGCCAGCCGCAGGCTCGCACCGGCGCGGTCTGCGCGTGGAACGCCGCCAGGCGCGCTTTCAGCGTGTCCGCGTTGTCGTCCTTGCGCTTGACGAGCGGCTCGCCGGTCACGTCATCCACACCCGGCGTGCGTGGCGGCGCAAACTTCTCATGGTACGAGCGCCCGCTGGCGGGGTGGATCCAGCGCCCCGTTACCCGCTCCACCTACGTGAGGCAAGAGCTGTGTCGGTGAAACAGGTTGGCAGTCCGCAGGCCAAAGCAACCACCGACTGGTGCCCCACGGCTGCCGCGCCCTTGCACACGCACCTTATTGGACCTGACATAAACAGATAATAGTGCAATGCATTTTCAGCATGGCAGCATGCTGCTCTCAGCTGGGTTGCAGGGTATCCTGTGCTCAGTCATCGCATGCCCCCGGTGGCAACCATCAGCACCAATAAACTCAAGGCCACATGCACTCTCGGTCTATCAGCACTGGAGGAATGTAGCAGAGGGCACGAGGGGGTCAGCCGCGCACCAGGACGGGGTCCGGCACCACAAAGTTGAGGACGCGGTCGATATGCGCGCCGCGCTTCTCCAGCATCTCGTCCAGCTTCTGTGCCTGGGGGAAATGCGGACGCCGGTTCAGTGTGTCCACCAGGCAGGGAGGTTCACCACGCAGGCGAGGTAGAACAAGAGCAAACACTGTGTGCGACGCCCCACACCTGCACAACCGTGCGGGGGAAGCCGTCCAGGATGAAGCCAACGCGGCACTCTGGCCGCTGCACCGCCTCACCGATCAGCCCCACGACGATCTCGTCAGACACCAGCGCGCCGGCGTCCATTGCCTTCTTGGCCTGCATCACAAGCAATGCCTCAGGCTCATATGCAAGAAAGTGCACAGCTCCCCAACGCACGGCACGGAGGCGCGCTTGTACAACAGCAGCGCAGAAAGGGGTGCCATACCTCGACGCCAAGGGGCGATTTTGCTGCCACCGCGGCACGCAGCATATCACCCGTCGCCAGGTGGCATAAGCAGTGCTCAGCCTTGAGCTTGGGCGACTGCGTGCCCTTGCCGCAGCCAGGCGGCCCTGCAAGGCAAGCGCTCGAGTCATACAATTGCTTGGCAATGTGCACGAGCAGCAGGTCCTACTGCTTCTGCTCGCCGAAAGAGGAGCAGGCTCGCTTGCTGACAGCAAACACGGCACACCTATCAGAATCACATGCTTCTCCGGCTTTGTTGCGCAGTCCAGCCGTCGCTTCAGCTCTGTTACAAGCACGTCTGTGTCCACCTCAGCAAGAGCTGCAGCAGCCATTGCTGTGAAGGCAGATGGGGGAGGTTGCCTTGCACAAGACTCATAGGCTCATCGCCCTGTGGTCGCTTAGTCCTGGCACCAAGAGGGCTTAGCAGGAAGTTTCTCTAGGGATGTAGGCCTTCCCATTGCACTGCCATATCCTATGTCCTTCCCTGCAGACTTCCATGTCGGCATGCATGCACCTCCCACTCACAAAACAGAGCTAGTCCAGCACAATAACTTCTACTTTTTCCGAGCTTGGCACAGGCGCAGTTCGGCTGGGCTGTGGCACGCGCTGCTCGCCCATAGGCCCCTGCCGGCCAGGCGGCACGACAGGTACCTCCTCTGAGCCGCAAAGCCCTCCTGGTCCAGGTCCTTGCTGGGCAGCTCCAGCCAGCGCTGCATCAGTGTCACCAGTGTCGTGACGCGCATCCACCGTCCCACTCGGCGCGGCTGCTGCGGCAGCCTCAGGCGCTGCCCGGCGCGCGTCTGCGCCCTGCTCGGCCGCCGCGTCTATGCCCTGCTTGGCCGCCGCGTCTGCGCGCGGACTTGATGCTGCGCCAGACGGCGCCGGCACGCGCTCCGGCCGCTGCGCACCCGCGCCCGACGCGGCCACAGCAGCCGTCATGGCATCGGCTGGCGCGGGCCGCTGCGCGTCCGAGCCGCGGTTGGCCGCCGCGTCTGCATGGGCGGCGCTGCGCGGCTGCTGCACATACAGCAGAAGCACGTCCTCGTGCACGCAGCTGCGCGTGCGCAGCACAGATGTGGCGTCATGCTACTCTGCAAAGGTTGCAGCTCATGCAGCTCCTGGAAGCGCCAGGCATCTCTGTATGCAGGTGCATGCTGGCGGCACTGCGGATCTATACACTTGCCAAGGAGAGTCATGTCTCATGTGATTTCTAAGGCTGCTTCGCCACTGCGCCGCAGCACCTGCAGCACGTGTCCACCACACTGCTGATTGCCCCACTTTGCCTCTGACCCATGCCATGAGCATATTCTCCCATACATGCAGATTTGCATGCCACCCCACCGTCACAAATACGTACACCGCATGCCACACGGACATCGCAGCCACAAAATGACAGTACGTTTATTGTCAACGCCTGACCCACAAGGGGGACACAGAGCATTGTGCTGCCATCGCACCGGAGCACGCCGCCCGCGAGCGCCGCGCTCTCTGCTCGCAGGCCCAGCTCTGCGGCCAGGCGCGGCCAGGCGCCGGTCGCGTCGGCCTCGCGCGCGCCGCCGCAAGCCTCCAGGGCGGCATGCAGGCTCCGCAGGTCCACCTCCCAGCCTGCCCAAGAGGGGTGGCGTGATCAGCCCGACAGGCTGCCGGTGCCGCCCTCCAACAAATTGTCTGCAACCAGCACGCCCTTCAGCCTCGGTCACATCTTACTGTGGCGGCGCGTGAGCAGCGCGCATGCTACAGCTTCGCGCAGCTTCACTGAAGCGGACCAAGCTCAATCAGATCATGAGATAGCCAGCATCAAGCTGCCTTACCTGGCGGCTTGCATGCTTTCACTCAGACTGCCCTTCCTTATTGTGATGAGACGCAGTGCTGCACCTTGCATCGCGCGCCAACTGTCAACACATGTGTTCAAGCTGTGCACGCGCACGCGTTCACACGAGCGGCCTCTGATCACCCACAAAGGTAACTGGTCGGTGCTGATTGACAGAAATAGTAGCCAGTGCTTGCCGGGCTTCCTGCAGAGCTGCGGGTTGCGCCCGGGTACCATGCTACCCTGTGCTGCTGGGTGCTGCTGGGCCCCGCGCCTGCCACGGTCGGCGGCCCAGACGCGCCCAGTCCTTGCCAGGGGCACTCGGCCAGGCGGCCCGCCAGGTACCTGCCCATCATGGCCGCGGCCGCCTTGGGGTTGGCACCCGCGTCGACTCGCGCGCGCTTTGGCTGGTGGCCTGCACGCCAGGGCGTGACCAATCAGTCGTGTGAGAGGTGAGCAGCGAGGCTGCCTTACAGAATATGCTTTCCAGACCTGGGCTCAGCGAATAGGCGTCTTGCGTGTTGGGCCCAATCCGCCCATGCCCAGGCCTCAAGGCTTGCCTCTAAATCCAGCTATAATCCAGACATGCTGTATGAAGGCCATCATTCATAAAAAGCCGGACTGCGCACTGCGAATCTGCTCACTGGCCTCCTAGAAGATGCCTCAAGACGCAGTTGCTAGACCTCGACCACAGGCAGAAAGTGCCTGAGTAGTGCACAGACACATACATACTACGACAGCCTGCCAGGCGTTAGGCTGGACATGGGATGCGCCTGCGGGCCCGCGCACCCGTGACATGCGCTTCCCGGTCCGCAGGGATGCCCGGCATGCGGCCGCGCGGCAGCAGCGCGCCGCACGGCGCCTCCCCCGAGCGCCGCGACAGCGCCATGGCCTCCCAGTGCGTCATGGCGGCCACGTCGATGTGCGCCACGCCGGGCGGCAGCGGCGGCAGCTCGTCCGGCAGGTCGGGCACGTGCGCGTCGTCCATGAGCCCGGGGTACCTGCCCGCAGCGCAGCTGAGCTGAGGCACTGTATGAGGCGTGCAAAGGCGATGTGTCCCCACTCCGTCCATTGATGGCTTGTGTCCCAGGCGGCGGCGGCGGCGGGCGTTCTGGCAGGCCAGGCGCATGCATGGCCGCTTATGCTGCACTGCCTGCCGTCTCTTCAGCAATGGCTTAGGTGAGCGGCCCAGCGGGCATGTGTGCGCGCCATCAGCTCGCAGTTTGCGGCCAGGCTGACAGAACAATGCAGTGTCTTGCCACTAGAGCAGCTACACACCTTGCTGTGCGCACCTGTGCAGCAAGAAAGCCAACAAGATGCGGATACCAGCCACTGCACGTGGGAGCATGTACACCCAGGCAACGGACATGTACACCCAGCTTTGCTGTAAGTGAGCAAAATACATCGCACGGTGCTGCTCACTTAATAAACAGCCCTGCACCGCCGCGCAAGCGGTATGCTACACAGCTAAGCGCAGCAGGCCTTCAGCGGCCCTGAACGCCACGTCTCCCAGCCCAGCAAAGGCGGCTGCAATAGAACAGCGCGACGGGCGCAGCCACGCACTTGCCAAACGCGCTGGCGCTGACCTCCCGCGCAGCCCGGGCAGGCCTGCCGGGCTTCTTCCGCGGCGGCGCTGCCTGCGCAGGCGCGCGCCGCGCGTGCGGCGCGCCGCTCCGCGCGTACGCCCGCCGCCCCCGTCCTGCGTAAGCGGCCTGCGCCGCGCCGCTCTCTTGCCTGCCTCAGTGGGCGCCTTGCGGTCCTGCACGCCTCAGTGCGGCATCACCCCCAACAAGCGCCCTTGCTTGACCGCTGCAGTGCACACACGTTCAAACATGTGCCGTAGCCCCAGCAAGTGGAGCGCTGTGCAGTGCAAGACGTGGTATGGTCAGCTATATGCGAGCCAGCTCCGGTGGCGTGGCCGCACCTGAAGCGGCGTACCGCGCCGCGCGAGGTATGTCGCGATTGGCACCCCAGACTGGCCGTCGGGGAGCAGCACTTTGATCGAGGCCTTCCACTTCTTGCTCGAGGCGCGGCCGCCTTGCCTCTCAAACTCGTTCGGGCGCAGCTCCCTCACGCCCCTGCTGTCTGCAGCCCGGGATGCAGGGCCAGCGCAAGTAAGTAATAGTACTGGTTGGCAGTGTGCGCAGGCGCAGTCGAAAGCAGGCACTGTACTAGAAAGCAAGAAACCACTCGACAAGAGTGGCGAGGCAGGGGCAGGCTGCACTGCGCACCCTCGACGAGGACACGCTCCTCTGCTATGAGGAAGCGCCCCCGCAGGCTGCCACAGATGACAGGCACTGACTCGGGCGCCCCTTCCTGAGGTGCCGCATCCTGAGGTGCCACATTCCGAGGTGCCGCATCCTGAGGTGCCATACTCTGAGGTGCTGCGTCCTCAGCATCACGGTCTGACGCACTGGATTGTGATTTGCTGCTGGAAAAGCCGGCGCTCACGGCGGGGCCACTGCAAATTACTATAGGCTGCGACATCCAGTGCCTTGCTTGTGCTCCGCTCCCCGTGCACATCTCTCTCCGGGCCCACCTACCAGTGACAAGGAGCCTGGGCACGAGACCCTGTCACGGGTCTGGTTGCCACTCCCTTGAATGTAGTGTAATTATTAGCCATCGAGAACGCGCAGTTGCTCACAGGATATCTGTAAAGTTGGAGTTTCTGCAGTACAGGGCCTGATTGTGCTTGATGCACGCGTGAGCGATGGCTGTTGAGGGCGGGGCAGCCGTGCAGTTTGGGAGCATTGCACTGGGCCACAGGGGCGGGACGGTGCGCAGCTGGCCAGGAGGCTGAACGCGTTGAACACATGACGTGGGTGCTCGAGCGTAGGCGCTCACGGTGTGCGTGCTTGCGTTGCAGAGCCTCGGGCGTTTGAAGATCACGCCGACTGGCCTCGCCTGGCGAAGGGATGGCGGCGGCAAGACCGTCGATGTGCCGCAGAGCGGTGCGCGGGCCTGTCGCCGCGAGCAGCGCCAGCTTGCCATGTGCAGCGCAGCCTGCACCACCCAGCCAGCCTTCTCCTGTGTGCCTGTGGTACAGAGTGTTCTCATCGTGTGCACGCACATTGCTATACTATATGCAAGGCCTGTGTTAATCGTGGTGTACGGCCGGGTGTTTACTGCGAGCACGCGGGGGGGCAGACATCCACGGGCTCTACTGGAGCAAGACGCCGCAGGGCTGCCAGCTCAGCGTGCAGCGGAAGGAGGAGCGGCTCGTGCAGCTGACCGGCTTCCGGGAAAAGGTGGGCAGCGCTCAGGGGAGGCTTGCTCACGCCCCGCCTCTCTCGCGCGCTCTCCCGTGTGCGCAGTCCGACACGGGCGCGCGTCTTGCCACGGCAGCCGGGAGTGCATGTGCTGCTTTGCACTGGGCTCCCAGCCAGCTGCTTGCCCAGCCTGCCGCCACGAGCCCCGCGCGCCTGTGCGCCACACGCGTAGCTCGCGGTGGTGGGAGCCGCAGCAGCGCAGCGCCATTCCCCTGCTGCCATGTGCCAGGCCCCCAGCGCGGCTGGCGCCACCCTAACGCTGGGGGCACCGGCAAGCTCCGCGCTGCTGTGCGCAAGCAACCCCACTCTGCGCGTTCTTGGCGCCGGCTCGAGGCGCGCGCGCGTGCATGCAGGACCTGGCCGCTCTGCGAGACGCGCTCGCACCATTAGGCCACGATGTAGAGGTGAGGGCCCGCGCGCGCACTCCCCGATGCTGACGCACGGGAGCTCATTAGTGCCAGGCCCTGCAGCTCGCTGCACGTCACCTGTGCACGGAAGGGCACACAGGTTGGCTTGCATCAGCGTGCGCGCCGCGCGGCGTACAGGGCAAACGTCAGGCGGCACGCAGTGCAGGGCAGCGGGCGGGCATGTGAGTGCTGCCTGCATTTGCAGGGGGGGCAGGAGCCTGCAGCGGTCAGATGGACCAGGGGGTCCTGCAGCGGGCGATGCGCGCGGGCTGCCAGCGGTCCAGGACAAGGGCCAATTCATCGTGAGGGTTACGACGAGAGCCTGCCCAGCGGCGCTCGCTTGTTCCAGGGGACCCCGCAGCGGCCGACGTGCGGCGGCCGCCGGCGGCGCAGGAGCAGGAGATGGCGGTGAGCGGGCGGAACTGGGGCGCCGCGGCGGTGCAGGGCAGCACGCTGACGTTCAGCGTCGGCGGCCGGCCCGCGTTCCGCGTGCCGCTGAAGGACGTGGGCGGCGTGCAGCAGGCCCCGCAGGAGGCGCGCGCGGCCCCGCGGCCCGCACGAGCGCTGCAATCGAGTCGTGGGGAGCAGGCGCTCCCTGCGCGCGCACTGCGAGCTCCAGGGTGTGTGACAGTGGCCCACAGAGGCTGGGGCATCCCGGCGAGGCCGGGCGGGGAGGGCCTGGCGCCCTTGCCTGCCAGCGGTGCTCTCCTTGGGTTTGACGCCGGCGGCCTGGTCCCGAAAGACCTGTAAGAACGCTGGGCGAGCCCCTTGGCGGTGCGCGTGCTTGTGGGCTGTGCGCCGCAGCGTGAGCTTGCATCTACTACCGCTGGTCTGACGCTCACTTTGATGGACGCTGTATACGCGTTATGGACATGTCACTGCATGCCCTGATACGATTGGGGTGACCCTGCGAGGGTAGGGTTAGGGTTAGGCAGGCGCCAACGGCAGCACGCGCGCTGGGGCCAGGTGCTGCTGGAGTTCCCGATGGACGACGCGGCGAGCGGCGAGCGCGAGGATGCGCTGGTCGAGATGGGCTTCTACGTGCCCAAGGAGGCCGAGGGCTTTGCCGGCGCGGGCGACGACACGAGCGCCAAGGCGCGCGCTGCCGCCGCCCCGCCCGGCGCCGCCCCACGGCCGCGCCGTGGAGGCGGCGCGTGCCTTGAGCGCGCGCTCGGGCGCGCGCGTAACTGGCATGCTCCGCTGCCTGGGCGCACCGCTGCCTGAGCGCACCAGGAGTACAGCGCGCTGCGCGTCTCAGGCCCGCGCTCCCCGACCTTGCGGTCCTGCGAAGAGAGGCGGGCGCAGCGGCGGCGACCAGGTGATGCGAGAGCGAGCAGTGCTGCGTGCGCGCGTTTGCTCTGGGCGAACGCTGGATGCATGACGCATACATCGCCAGGCCGGTGGTGCCCCCGCCCTCGGTCGAGATCGCGTCGAGCCGCGCGCATGTCCAGGGGCAGCCCCGGCTTCAGCAGCGGCTTGGTCGTCATCTCGCGAAAGCCCCGCGTCCACGCCTTGCACAGCAGCCCGCTGTGCTAGGCGTGGACATGGGGCTTTCGCATGATGACGACCAAGCCGCCGGTGCAGCCGGGCTGCCCCTGGCCATGCGCGCGGCTGGATGCGATCTCGACTAAGGGCGGGGGCAATACTGGCCTGGTGAGCCGGCGCCGCGCGGCCTGGTCGCGCGGCCGGCGCAGCAGCGCGGCAGGCGCTCCACGCGGCTGCGCGCACCGGAGAGCGCCCTGAGCGCAGCGACTGGCGCAGCCCAGATAGCAGCGAATGCCTGCGCAGCCCCTCTGCAGGCGCGCGTGGCAGGCGCGCAGCGGGCACGCGCCTCGTCTCTGCTCGGCCGCGGCCGCGTGCGCAGGTGTTCCACAAGTTGGTCGGTGTAATCTCGGCCGTGCGCTCGGGCGCAGGTGTTCCACGACCGCGTGGTCGAGCACACGGAGGTGGGCGCGGCTGCGGCCGGCGACGCGGTGGTGACGTTCGAGGGCGTGGCCGTGCTGCACCCGCGCGGCCGCTTCGACATCGAGATGTACGCCACATTCCTGAAGCTGCTGGGCCAGGCGCGCCCCTGCTGCCTTAGTAGGGTTAGCTTAGGTAGTTACTACCCCACCCTAATGTGGGCACCGCCGAAACCAATAGGCGCTCCATGTGCAGCATGCAGCGGCCAGCGTGCTGCACGTGCCCTTGTCAAGGCACACGCGTGCTTCCACGCTGCGCACCCAGCAGGCTGCATGCCTGTGTAAGTGTGCCACAATCATCTGCTGCCCCGGCACTTGCACTGTGCTTCTGCTCCTGGCCGGGCATCTGAGCCTCCTGCACGACACGCTCTGCCGCTGTTACTGTGCACTGTCTTCACCCGCGAGGTGGTGGGTGCCAAGCACGCGTGCAGCAGTGGGCCGCCGCTGCACGAACCCCAGCTATATCCTGCCGCGCGGGTGCGCGGCCCTGCTGAGGCCGGGCGCGCGTGCCCTGCGCGAGCAGGCGCAGGACTTCAGGATCCAGTACGACTCCATCATGCGGCTGTTCGTGCTGCCCAAGAACAACACGCCGCACACGCTGGTGCGCTTGCCAAGGACCCCTGCACCCCACCAGATCGTGCTGCTTCTTGCCTGCCGGTGGGCGGCGCAGCGTTGTGGGCAGAGCGCGCACGCAAGCCGCATGACCTGCAGCGCGGCGCTTGAGCAAGGTCTCGGATTGGCCTCGCTCAGTCGGGGTTGCACCAGGGCTGCCAAAGCCGCGCGCGAGCGCTGCGCCCAGGCGCGCAGGTCGCGATTTCGCTGGACCCGCCCATCCGCAAGGGCCAGACGTACTACAACCACGTGCTGGTCCAGTTCTCCAAGGACGAGGAGGCGTCCAAGTCGCTGGAGCTGCCCGACGACCTGTTCGCCGCCAAGAACGAAAAGGCGCGCCTGAGACTCGACGCAGCGGGCGCCTGCCCAGCGGGCAGCGGGGCGCGCGGCGCCTGCCGCGCCATCGCGGCGCTCGCCTGCGACGCGCATGGCTGCAGCGCACAGGAGCCCTGCCATGGTAGCCGCGAAGCTGGGTGCCCTGCGGCGCCCGCCGCTGCCCAGCCTGATGCGGACGGTCCCGCTCGGGCGGCGGTGCGCCGCACTGAGGCCGGGGGCGCGCGCAGTGCGGCGGCAAGCTGCAGCGCGAGCTCGACGGCGCGGCGTTCGAGGTGTTCGCGCGCGCGCTGCGCGGCCTGGCTGCCACCAAGCTGACCAAGCCGGGCACGTTCCGGACCGCCGACGGCGACGGCGAGGGCCACGCGCTGCGCTGCTCGTACAAGGCGCGCGCCTGCGCCTCAAACCCTGCGCTGAAGGGTTTGCCACAAACGGCAGCCGCGGGGAGGCGGGCACACAAAGCGTGCTGGACGCGCTGGAGCGCCGCACGGCGCAGCGGCCGCTGGCGCACCGTGCGCCTCCGCCCGTGTGTGTCGACGCTGCGCTGCGCGGCAGCGAGCCCGCTCCGGGCGCGCCAGCTCGCCGGGCGCTGCGGCGCCCGGAACTTGCTGCAGTAGGGTGCCACTGGCTGACCGCGAGGTTCCTGCGGCCGTGCAGGCAGACGACGGGTACCTGTACCCCCTGGAGCGCGCCTTTTTCTACGTGCACAAGCCGCCCACGCTGCTGGTGCACGACGAGATCGAGAGCATCGAGTTCATGCGCCAGGGCGGCGGCGTGCTGGCCGCGTCCGCCAAGACGTTCGACCTGCTCATCCGCATGCGCAACAGCACGGCGCGTGCCCTGCTGCCTCCTGTGTGTTACTACAACATGCGCACTACAACGGGAGCAAGGGGGTTTGCCGAGATGGCGGACGTGCCTACAGCACGCGCGCGCGCAGACCCCTGAACCGCTGTGTGTGCTGGCGCTGCCTGCCTGGAGCGGGCTGCGAGACGTACCAAGTAGCCGCGCAGAACCCACGCCTCGTCACCACCCGGCTCAAGCCGCCGGTCAGCACTGTTTGCACTGACCCGGCGCTTGGCGCGGCGCTCCTGGGGACTCGCACAGCGCGTTTGCGCTGCCTCCCGGCCCACAGCCGCGCTGTGTTTGCGTTCCGTGCCAAGGCCAGCAGGGCCGCCCTAGGGTGCCACGATGCAAACTCTGCTCCCGCCTTTGCGTGCGCCCCAGAGCTGCTTGAACCTTCTTTCCTGTTTGGCGACATGCCAGTAGACACCATTGGCTGACATGCCAGTGGACGCCATCGGCTGACATGCCAGTAGACACCATTGGCTGACATGCCAGTAAACACAATCGGCTGACGTGCCAGTGGACGCCATCGGCTGACATGCCAGTGGACGCCATTGGCTGACATGCCAGTGGACGCCGTCGGCTGACGTGCGGCGCGCGCGCGGCCGCGCGCAGGACTACCTGTTCCGCGGCATCCAGAAGTCGGAGTGGGCCAACCTGTTCGAGTTCATCCAGGCCAAGCGCCTGCGCGTGGAGAACCTGGACGAGGCGGCCGGCGGCCCCGGCGGCGGCCGCGCCATCGACCTCGGCGAGGACATCGACACCGGTGTGCGCCGCGGCCCCGGCTGCAAGCCCCGGCTGCAAAGTTCGGGAGGCACAATGCTGGAGCACACAGACAATTGTGAGGGCTATCGACTGTGTGTGTAGACGTTCGGCTGACACTGCATTATGCTCAGATCGCATGGCGTGCACAGAGGCCGGCAGTGAGGAGGATGCAGAGGACAGTGGCGGAGTCCTCGGGGCGGTGATCGCCGCCGCCAAGACCAGCAGGCTGTGCCGTACCCGGCCCTGACACCGAGGCGCGCCCGCTGTGGCGCGCAGGCGTGGCGCGCATGGAGGCCGACGGCGAGCTGGACAGCGAGGAGGAGGACGAGGACTTTGACGAGCGCGCCGCGGCGGCCGCCGCGGCCGCCGAGGAGGCCGAGGAAGAGGCCGAGGACGCCGAGGACGACCTGCTGGACGAGGAGCTGCCGGTGCGGCGCCCGGGCTGGCTGGGCACACGTTGCTGGCTGGGCACACGCGGCTGTGGCACTGGGCAGACGAACAATGGACATTGCCAGTGTCTGCCCAAGGCCCTGGGCTCGGAACATGGGGACTTGCCGCCGGCAACGCGCGCGCGCTGGCCCCGTTGGTGACACCAGCCCCCACCCCTTCCAAGCTGGTTGTCACGTATTCGTGGCTTCCCAACAAAGCTTGGCATACCCTGTATGCCCTGGAATGTGGCCTCCCAGTGCAGCCGGAACCAAGGCCGGGCGCACGGCTAGCCCCCAGGTCCTGCGCATTTTCGGGGGGTCCTGGGGTAGCCAGGGCACCGTTTCAGCTGCCACTTTGGCCAAACTTTTGTCCTGGAGGCGTAATTTTGTCACACATGTAGGTTTGCGGACCGTGTGAGCGGATAGGCGCGCCTGGGACGCGCCATGAGAGCTGTTGGCGGCTGTTCGCCATGGACATTTGGGCAAGTTCACATTTTCGAATGGGTGCCATGGGATTATGGCTGATTAGATGCCTGCCTCATAGGGAGTGCCAGCCTGTGGACCTCCCCTCCCCCTGGCTATCTGCACACCAGCAAGCACTGGCACGGTGAGCGGAGGACGTGGAGGAGCTTGGCGGCTGCTGACAAACTTGGAAGAGGCGTGCCCGCACCATGGCAGGCGAGGTGAGATGGCCGTTGTGAGCGGGGCTCCCCTGCGGTTGGGCCTAGTCGCCGGGTGTGTGGCCTGTGGCAGCAGGCGGGTGGTCTCAGGCGTCACCTCGGGCCCGCAGCATCCTTTTCGGCGGCCGATCCTGGCCGGGCAAGGTCTTCCTGGGGGGACACTGTCGGGCCAGCTGATGCCATCGCGCTGACCGGGCCTGCTGAGGTGCTTGCCCGCAGGGCTCAGCAGGTTCTGCGGTCGGCAGGGCGACCAGAAGGCCTGCAGGAGGCCAGGATTGCTGGGCAGACAGCGGGCGGGGGTGCTATGAGAAGCCCCACCAGACCAACAGTCACATCAGGCAGCCTGCTGCTGAGGCCTGGCACCAGGGCTCGGGGGCTGGGCACTGGCGTCCGTTTCACGTAGTGGGGTTGCTCATGGCAGGGATGACACTTTAGCATCCTTGTGGCATGCTTATGCCTGAAGGTGCGCGGCGGCCTGCCAGGCGCGCAGCTTTGGTCCGTGGTGCGCACGGCGGTGCGCAGCGCACAGCAAGCTGCCTGTGCTGCGGGGCATCTGCTGAGCGCGTGCTGTTGTTAGGCGCGCGCGATCCGCTGCCGCTGCTGCTGGACCACCTAGGAGCAGCCTCTCTGTACCCGGGGAGGTGCCACGCTGCAAGCGGGCACTCAGCGCGGCACCGGGGCGAAACAGATGGCTGCCATAGGCGGCGTTGTGAGCGCTGCCAAGTCAGCGGCAGCCCTGTACATCCCATGTCACTTGGATTTCTTTGTTTTTACGCAGCCGCAGCTCCTTGGGGCTGGCCTCTCGCTAGAGGGGCTGCAATTTTGTTTGAACAGGAGGGACTGGGCTGTCTGTATGCCCTGCCGCAGGGCGCAGCCTGCCGTCAGCACATACAGTACAGCTGCGCCTGCTGCAGCTGTTACCGGCGTACTGTACTCAGTGCTTTGCAGAACTCGCAGGCAAAATACTGACGGCACACGCGGGGGCGCGTGCTGGCCAAGGTGAAGAGTATTGCTGGCACCAGCGCACTGTATCAGTGGTTTGCAGGATGCACAGGAGAAAAACTGACGGTGCACGCGGGGCTGCCTGCAGGCCAAGGTGAAGAAGCCCAAGGCCGAGAAGCCGGCCAAGGCAGAGAAGCCGGCCAAGGAGCCCAAGGCGCCCAAGCCCAAGGCGGAGCCGAAGAAGCGGAAGGCCACGGCGGCCGAGGGCAAGGCCAAGAAGCCCAAGAAGGACAAGGATGAGCCCAAGCGGGGCCTGTCCGCGTTCATGCTCTTCTCCAAGGACAACCGCGAGCAGGCGCGCGGCCGCCATTGCATCCTTGCAGGCTGCGTTGTGCAGCACTTGCAAGACCAAGAGGGTCACGGTTGCTTGCAAAAGCATCAGTGCTGTTCTGCAGACCCTACCAGCCGCACAGTATGTGAGGCGGGGTGGTGGATGTGGTGCTTGGTTGGACAGCGCTGCTTGCAGGCTACGCACGCTGTTAGGCTGGGCCTGGGTTCAGGGGCAAACGCGCAACCAGAGCGCTTTATGTGTCCCCGAGGTCGCCATCGTTAAGCCACACGCTGGAGTTCATGTGTGAAGTGTGGTGTTCACGGGCTGCGCGAGCGCGTCCGGAGCGCTGAGCGGCTGCCGGCGCGCGCGCGCGCAGGTGAAGAAGGATCAGCCCGACCTGACCTTTGGCGAGGTGGGCAAGGAGCTGGGCAAGCAGTGGAAGGAGGCCGACGAGAAGGTCAAGGAGAAGTACGCGGCGATGGCCAAGAAGGAGAAGGAGCGCGCCGACAAGGAGATCGCCGCCTACAAGGCAAAGAAGGAGGGCGAGGCGCCCGCCGCCGCGGCCAAGGACGAGGACGACGCCGACGAGGAGGACGAGGCGGCCGACGAGGAGGACGAGGACGAGGACGAGTAGGGCTGTATAGCCCTCACGCAGCCCAACGCCAGGCCGCGCGCCTGCTAGCGCACTTGCATGCCGTGCCGCCCTGCCCCCAGCAGCGGCGCGCGTGCGTGCGAGGCTGCGCGGCCTCCACTGGGGGGATTTGCGATCCTGTTCCTTGTGCCGCGCGCAAGGCGCGGCTCGTTACGCGGGCACTGGCTTTTGGGGAGGGAGGCCGAACGTATGGAACTGGTGCCGGCCAAACCGGGGTTGGGGCGGGGCCTGTCGTGCGCGCGCCGTGCGCGCGCGCGCTTTGCGGGGTGCATGAAACGCAGCCCGCCGCTGAATTTTTGGTCTGCTTCTGACATGTTTCTCGTGTGCGACTCGCGCCGCTTACGCCCGCCTAATGCGCCGCCGCGGCGAGCGTGTATTCTACACCTGTATAAACCGGGGTCGCGCGAGTGGTCTGTTGCTGGTCACGCTGTCCGAAGAGTTTGATGTTCCCAGGACCTGTAATTCAGCTACCGACTGCAGCATGCATGCCGGGCACTGGCTCACAAAGCCCCGAGACAGAGTCGCTCCTGTGCGCCTAGTGCGCCTGATCAGAACGCTCAGCTCCGATAGCTGAGAAACGGTTGTTCTTCAGCCCAAATTGTGGCTGTATGTGGGTGCAGCCCAATGCAGGGTTGCGCAGCAAGCTCTATATTGCACAGCAAATGAACTGTAGCTAGGCATGCAAGATTGCAGCAGGCCGCCGCTCGAGTGTCTGGTGCTTGCATGAAGCTGCCAAAAGCATTGTGACTGGCTGGCCAACCTAACCCTACTGCTGCCTCTTGTAATGCATCTACAATATAACAGCCTGGACGCACAGGCTGCGGTGTATGTTACTTTTGAGAGTGTTTGTTTGCAGATACAATATCAAGATGGCGACGACAACAGTCACGCAGACCGTTTTCCACCCGTTTGAAAAGACGATGCAACAGGCCGCTGGCATTGACTTGCTTGAGATAGAGGCCCTTGGTGAGTGTGAAAATCTTGTGACAGCACTCACCTACTTGCACTAGGAAGCGTGTGAGTCACGCACAGTGCATTGCCTCGCCTGCATTGAGTCAAAGCGGCCACAAGAGGCCGGCACTGATGAAGCTGTGGTGGCTCGTGCGCAGGCCAGCGCGTCATTCGCCCGTCCATGCCAGAGCAGCACCGCATGTTCTTTGAGGCCCTGCCGATGCTGATGGTGGGAGCGCTGGCGCCGAGCACGGGGCAGGTCGTCCCCCTGGCGCTCACCGGCGCGCCAGGCTTCGTGCAGACACCGACCCAGACCTCTCTGGCCATCACGCCTGACCAGCTGCTGGACCCAGGTGCCCCTTGCGCTCGTGCGTCCACCCTTGACAGAAGACAGGCACGCTGTAGGAGCTGGGGGCCACTGCCCGGACAACAACACGCTGCTCTGCATTTGCTAGTGCTGGTGAACCTGGGCTGTGCAGGAGTCACCGCGGGTGTTACACAACTAGACATATGCTGGCCAGATCTGGCGCACAGACTCTTCATTACTAGGTGTGGCGTGCGCAGCGCTGTTCACGCCGGGCCAGCGCCTGGGCCTGCTGGGCATCGACCTGGCCACGCGGCGGCGCAACCGCGTCAACGCGGCCGTGCGCAGCCTCGCGCGCAACACGCTGACCCTGGACGTGCTGCAGAGCTACGGCAACTGCCCAAAGTACATACAGGTGGGGCGCCCGCAACGAGTCCTTCACGCATCCCGAAGGTGCTGCCTGCAGAGTTTACGGCAGCAGTGGCGGGTGGGCAATTTGCAGCACACAGGTCACGCTGCCCTTATCAACGGCCTGCTGGAAAAGGTCTGCTGGGAAAGCACGCCAGCGTTCCACCCGCCCATGCAGATTTTCCAGGGAGTGCGTCGCATCCCTCACCCGCTCCCCCTTGCGCAGGTCCGCCAGCTGCACGTGCGCAAGCCGGGCGCGCCGGCGTCCGCCGCGGCGGCCGCGCCGGCGGCCGCCGGCCCGCTCGGCCCGGCGCAGGCGGCGGCGGTGGCCGCGGCAGACACGTTCTTCATCGCCACCTGCTACTGCGCGGAAGGTCGCGCCCCCCGCTGCCTCCCGGCGCGCGCGCATGCCAGGCTGGTCATAATCAACACTGCCCTGACTGGACAGCCAGGATGGTCTGCCTTGAAGGTCGGTGCCAGGTTATGTTCTGCTCTGCGGGATGGGTGTGCACGTAGGCTGCTTGAGACCAGCACGACGTCCTGCACTGTCGCCAGCAGGGGCGAGGCGGAGCAAGTGCCGCGAGTGCACGCGCGTGGCCATGCGGTCAATCGGCAGACTGACCGAGCAGGGGCTGCGCGCAGGCGCGGGCAGGGAGGTTGGCTGCGACATGTCGCACCGCGGCGGCCCGCCCGGCTTCGTGCAGGTGTCGCCCGACGGCGCCACGCTGCGCTGGGCGGACTACACCGGCAACGACCTCTTCAACACGCTCGGTGCGCCGCCGCTGGGGCCCCTGCCCCGTGCCTGCCGGGCGAGCCGCGGCGCCCGTCCAGTGCAAAGGGCCCTGCATCTCTGGCGCGCCAGGCTGCAAGCCTGCTCCGCGCGGGGCGCAGGCAACATCCTGGCGAACGGGCGCGCGGGCCTGCTGTTCATCGACTTTGCCACCGGCGACACGCTCAGCATCTCCGGTGCGCCCGGCCCGCGGCCGCGCTGTCGCGCCCTGCCTTTGTGCACGGCGCCTGTGTGCCTGCGGCGCCGCCCTGCCTGCTAAGCG
>JAABUV010004044.1_pt1 | contig 17941 bp, 17 predicted proteins | sample 5559971 | NCBI WGS metagenome assembly JAABUV01 (sample SAMN10711881, study PRJNA513362) | rock metagenome | isolation source: Antarctica rocks | place: Antarctica: Victoria Land, Knobhead nord | collected 2015-12-19
GGGGGCCCCGCGCGCTCGGGCGTCCGCCTGCGCCGCGGCCGGCGGGCACGCCGCGGCGCCGTCCTTGGCCCAGTGCTTGCGGCGGGCGGCGGCGGCGTCCAGGTCAGCGCGCTCGGCGCGGTGAGCCTCCTCCAGCTCCGCGACCTGCGCCTGCTGCGCGGCCAGCGCGGCCTCGGCGCGCGCGGCCTCCTCGCGCAGCTCGGCCGCGCGCGCCTCCGCGTCCGCCAGCTCCTGGGCCAGGCGCGCGGCGTGCAGCTGCGCCGGGCGCAGCCGCGCCTGGGCCTGCGCGGCCGCGGCCGCGGCGGCGCGCGTGCGCTTCTCGTGCGCGGCCAGCGTCGGCATCGCCGGCCTGCGCGGCGCCGGGGGGTCGTCTCGGTGGGCCCGAGGCATCGCAGGGTGCCTACGGCAGTGCAGGCGGCTCTTCGCGCAAACACATTGGACGCGGGATTACCTGCGGCCCTGCTGCCGCGGCGATGCCAGGCTATTTAGCAGGGCGCGGCGCGGCGCGCGCGCCTGCTCCCCGGCACGAGCGCCTGTGCGCAGGGCTCCGCATCTGTCCCCGATTGCGCCCGTTGCGCTTCTTCTGCCTAGCCGAGACGAACGAGAGGGTTGGCCCCGCCCTGCATCCCTCTGTGCACTATTTGTACTACCCACTCAGAAGCTTACATCGGTGCGCAGCACAGTGCGCTGGTCGGTGCTGCGTTTGGCTCTCACAGGCCTGCAGGGTCTGCCCGCAGCGGGGAGCGCACCCTGAGAGAGCGCTCCGGTAGGCGCTGCGCGCACCGCGCGACGCGGGCGAGGGGCGGGCGCGGCTGGGCACCATGGCGGCCGCCGCCCCAATCAGCCTCAAGGAGGCGCTGCTGGTGCGCGCCTGCAGCGTCCAGTGTTTGCGCATAGGTCCGGCGCAGCGCTCGCGCTGCCCGCTTGCGTGGCGCGGCTGACGCCGCAGGCGGCCGCGCTCTGGCTGCCGCGCCGCCGCTGATTGGCGCGGCCGGGCCGCGCGCGGGCGGGCATTAGTTTGGTTGCGGGCCGGCTGAGGCGTGCGGCCCTGCGCGCGCAGCTGCCCAACCTGGGCATCAACCCGCAGTTCATCTCCTTTACCAACGTCACGATGGAGAGCGACAAATACATCTGCATCCGGGAGACGGGCCCCACGAACTCGGTCGTGATCGTGGACATGGCAGCGCCGCTGAGCCCGCTCAAGCGGCCTATCACCGCCGACTCGGCGCTGATGAACCCGGCGAGCAAAGTGATCGCCCTCAAGGCGACCGTCGCCGGGGCTGCCGGGGACAGCCTGCAGATCTTCAACCTGGAGATGAAGTCCAAGATGAAGAGCTTCCAGATCGCGCAGCCGGTCGTGTTCTGGAAGTGGATCTCGCCGTCCAAGCTGGGCCTCATCACCGCGACGACCGTGTACCACTGGGACATGAACGTGCGCCCGCGCGATGCGCGCCGCTCGCTGCCGCGCCCCTGTTGCTCATGCCGCGCGGCGCAGCGCGGCGCACGCCGCACGCCGCGGTGCTGGCGCAGGCACGGCCCAGCGCGGCGGCCTGCCGTGGCCGGGGCTTGCGGGCGAGTTGCGCCGGTGCACGCAGCGGCGCGTGCGGCCGCCCTCCTGCAGCAGGCGCCAGGAGGCGCCTGGCGCGGCGCGCCGGCGTCGCGGCCGGGCGTGGCCGAGCGCGAGCGCGCCGGTGGCACTTATGTAGTGCGGGCGCGCGCGTCAGGGCGCGAGCGACCCGGAGAAGGTGTTTGACCGCACGGCGAACCTGGAGAACACGCAGATCATCAACTACCGCGTGGACCCCGCGGAGAAGTGGTGCGTGCTCATCGGCATAGCGCCCGGCGCGGCGGAGCGGTGCGCGCCCGCCGCCGGCAGGTCCACTTGGGGTGTCGCCTGAGCTGAGCGGCGGGGGACCAGCGCCGCCGGCGGGCGCCTGCAGCGCTGTGCCTGGCGGAGAGGTTGTGTGACCGCCGCCAAGAAAGGGAGCCGCCCGGGAGGGCCCGGCGATCCGGGCGTGGCGGCGGCGCCGTGGGGGGTCGAGAACAGCACAGCTTATGTCCTGCAGCTGCAGGCTGCGTGGCGTGCCTTGTCAGAGGCCCCGGCAACGGGCGCTCACAGCGTTGCCCGCGACGTGGCACTGCTGGCACTGCTGTGCGCCACGGTGAGCAGGCTTTGCGCCGCGGTACCGGGTGAGCAGCATGCCAGCGGGCGGCTTGGCAGCCCGGACGCCGGTGAGGACGCGCGGGGTGGGGCCGCGCGGCACTACGCCCTGCGCTCTGACGCCAGGCGCAGGCTCGCTGTGCGCTGCAGCGCTCGCGCGGCGGTTTGCACGCGCGGCCGGGGGCTAGGCGTGCCTCGGGCGCGTGCTGCGCGCGCGGCGCCGCCAGGCCGCGAGAGGCACGTCAGTGTGAGCGCTTGGGAGGTGCCGGCGGGTGACGCTGGGCGCTCGTGGCGCCGCAGGCCGGCTCTGGTGAAGGGCTTCATGCAGCTTTACTCGGTCGACCAGAAGCGGAGCCAGGCGCTGGAGGCGCATGCGGCCGCGTTCGCGACGCTCAAGGCGCGGCGCTGCCCCGCAGGCCCTGCCCGCGCGCCCGCTGCGCCCTCCTCTTTAGACGGACGTATGGCCAGGCGTGGAGCGGAGGCGCGCTGCAAGCGGCGGCGGCGCGCGGGCCGCACATGGCGGCACGGGCACTGTGCTGCCCTGCGAACGGGCGGTCTGCTCAGAAGGCCAGCCTCGGAACCGAGATGTCATGCAGATGGGGCTAGAGCTTGCTGTTTATGTGCCGTACATGGCGTGGCCTCTTCCTGGTTGCTTGCGCCTGCTTTGATTTGGAGAGGCGGGCGCGCGCGCGCACCCCAGCCTGCAGGCCGCCCGTCCCGCGCCACGGCGGCCTGGGCTCGCTGCAAACGGGGCGTGCGCCAGGGGCTGGCGACACCTCAAAGCTTGCGTGCCCAGTTGCCTTGGCAGGGCTGCGCCGGCATGCCGGGCGCGACCGAGTGCCCTAACCTCCCAAAGCCCCGGCAGGCGGCGGGCGCGGAGGGCGGCAGCACGGTGATCAGCTTTGCGCAGAAGACGTTCTCCGGCGGCGCGCTGACGTCCAAGCTGCACGTCATCGAGCTGGGCGCGCAGCCGGGTGCGCCGCCCGGCCGCTGCGCCGCGCGCGCGCTGCCTGACACCCCGCGCCCATCCGGCGCCGAGGCGCGGCACCACTGGTGTGTTAAGTCCTCGCGGTGGTCACCGTTTCGCGTGCTCAGCCAGTCACCAGGGCTGCCGCCTGGGCTCATCGTGTGCGGTCATCATGTGCGGCGCCCGCGCGCTGAGCCCCCGCGCTGAGCCCGACGCGCGCGGCTGGCGCGCCAGGCTCGGCGCCGCTGAAGCGCCAGGCGGAGCTGTTCTTCCCGCCGGAGTTTGCGGACGACTTCCCGGTGGCCATGCAGATCAGCGAGCGCTATGGGCTCGTGTACGTGGTCACCAAGCTCGGCCTGCTGGTGCGCGCGCGCCAGCCCCGGCTCCGGCCCTGGCCCTGATCTGATATCCTTTTAGCAAGCGTTATGGCTCGGCATACATGCTGGCGGGGCGTAGCAGTGCAAGCAGGAGGTGATGCGCATGGCGCCATCGGCTCCGCTCGGCGGGCCTCAGCAGGCCGCAAGTGCCCGAGACGAGCGTCCAGCCCTGACCCCATGGCCGCCCGGCAGTTTGTGTACGACCTGGCGACGGCGACGGCGGTGTACCGCAACCGCATCTCGCCCGACCCCATCTTCCTCACGGCGGCCTCGCCAACCACGGGCGGCTTCTACGCCATCAACCGGCGCGCCCCCGCCGGGCGCCGCCCCTGGCTGTGGGTCCCCCTATGCGTCACCGCATGCACAAGCCTACCAGGGCCCTGGTTGGCCTGCTTTGCCAGAGCAAGCGCTCTCGAGCGTCTGTCTGTGCACGGTGCCTGTCACTGTGTGGCCCAGGTGCCGTGCACAGTCGCTACTTACTTACAATGCGGATGCGAACCGAGCGGGCCAAAGGCATGCGGCGTGTGAAGCAACTCAGCAGAAGCTTGAAGAGGCGGACACATGCAGGCCCATCCCTTTCAAACATGCGCGGGCAACGCCGGGCTCTGCACTGCACGCCGGACGCGCTGCTCTACCAGAGCCTGCAGGCTGCTGAGATGCTTTGCGCGTATGAGGTCACGTTGCCAGCTCGCCTGCCCGGGCGCGCAGGCGGGGCCAGGTGCTGCTGGCCACTGTGAACGAGGCCACGATGGTGCCGTTCGTGAGCGGGCAGCTGGGCAACCTGGAGCTCGCGCTCGCGCTCGCGCGCCGCAGCAACCTGCCGGGCGCTGAGGCGCTGGTCGGGCAGAACTTTGAGCGCCTGTTTGCCGGCGGGCAGTTCAAGGAGGCCGCCGAGGCAGCCGCGGAGTCGCCGCAGGCGCGCCCCCGGCCTCGCGCCCTCGTCCGCCCGCGAGCTCGCAAGTGACTTGTGACGGGCGTCAGCGATGCGGCCTGTCGCTCTGGTGTCGACTGCGTATGCGCTGCGCCTGCATGGTGTGAGCGTCAGTGCATATGGATGGAGTCTTCTGCAAAGGCGCTGGCAAGCGCGCGCGCCGAAGGATATGGCGGGGGTAGGGCGGCGGTAACGCGCGAGGCGCGGCGGCGGCAGGGCGTGCTGCGCACCAAGGAGACGGTGGACCGCTTCAAGTCGGTGCCGCCGGCGCCGGGGCAGTCGTCGCCGCTGCTGGTCTACTTTGGCACGCTGCTCACGCGCGGGCGCCTGAACAAGTTTGAGAGCGTGGAGCTGGCGCAGCTGGTGGTCGCGCAGAACAAGAAGCACCTGCTGGACAACTGGCTGCGCGAGGCGCGCGCGCGCCTGCCTGCGCCCGCGCGCCCTGCGCAGGCCACGGCTGCTGAGCGCTCTTGGTCAGCGCACCGTGCCTCTCCGGCGAGCGCAGGCCTGCGGCTTGTGGAGCCACAAGTTGTGCTCTGGCGCCCGCGCTGCGCCTGGCACGCCCCCTTGCAGACTATCCTCAGCAGCCGCGCGACCCTGGCACGCGCGCCATACCCGCATGAGTGGCGGCGGCCCCCGCAGCCGCGCCGCGCTTGCGCGCACGCGGAGCCCGCGGCGACGCCCTCGGGCCGCCGCGCAGGACAAGCTGGAGCCGAGCGAGGGGCTGGGCGACCTGCTGAAACGCGCGGGCGACCCCGAGGCCGCGCTCGCGTGCTACCAGAAGGCCAACGTGCCGGGCAAGGTCATCGAGGGCCTCGCCGCCAAGGGCGACTTTGAGGCGCTGTCCAAGTTCACGCAGGCGCAGGCGCGCTCCTGCGCCATGACTCATCGGGGCATGTGTGGTGAAGGGCTGTGGGCGCGGGCGCGCGCGACGGCCCGCCCGCGCGCTGTGGCGCTTTGGGGCACATGAGGCATGTGTGGGAAGGGCAGCGGGTGCATGGGCGCGCCGGCAGGTGCGGTGGGCAGAGCCGGGTTGCCAAGGGCGCCCTCGCGGCACAGACCCACGTCGTGTGCCGGCCATGAGCCTGCACCGCTGCTTGTGGCAAGTCCAGGCAACAGAGAGCTGGACTGTCCTGCCGCACCCGCCCAGTGGCAGCCCGCCTGCCGGCGCGAGACTCCGCGCCGAGCGGGGGCGCAAGCGCGCGCGCGCGCGGGTGCGCCGCACGCCCGCAAGGCCCGCCGCGCGCGCGCAGGGCGCCAAGCCGGACTACCTGTACCTGCTGCAGCGCATGTGCATGGACAACCCGGAGGCGGCGGTCGGCCTGGCCAAGAGCGTCGCGCGGCAGCCGGGCCCGCCCATTGAGCTCAACACGCTGGCCGACGTGTTCCTGCAGCGCAACATGGTCCGCCCCGCGCCCTGCGCGCCGCGAGGTTGGAAATATGCAAGATGCGGAAAGCCAGCTGCTGTCGCCTGGACTTTAAACAAGGGACCCAAGGTCTGTCGGTGTGCGCACCGAGGCGGGCCACCGCGGCACTTGCTGCGCCTCCTGACTGAGTAAGGTTGAGGTCACCTACCCGACCTCCATTCAGAAGCTGAGGGCGCGCGCGCCCGGCCAGGTCCGCGAGGCGACCGCCTTCCTGCTGGATGTGCTCCAGGGCGACCTGCCCGAGCAGGACAAGCTGCAGACCAAGGCGCGCGCCCCACCCTAACCCTGATCGCTCGTCAGGCCTCGTGTGCGTCCACCGCCAGCGCCGCCTCCGGCCCTGGCGTGCCGTGCGCTTGCGGTGGTGCCCGCGGAGAAATGCTTGCATCGCGCACCGTGCATGCATGCCCGCCTGTTTTGGCTCCCACGCTGCTGACGCCCAGGGTGTGCGGGCGTGCAGCTGCTGGAGATCAACCTGGTCACCAACCCCCAGGCGCGCGGCCCCGCCCAGCCCAGAGCGCAGCGGTGCGCGCGACCAGTCGAGGGGCGCCGTTTGGGGCTGTGAGCCGCGCGGCGCAGGGCAGCTGCCGGCGCGCCTGCGGTTTGTTCGCGCTGGGGCCGCGAGATCGCGATGTGCGAGTGTGTGTTAGCGGCTGGGCCGCACGCTGTGCAATAAGACGTGAGTGGACCGCTAATGCATGTCCGCATCTGCACAACCCCACTGAGCACGAGGCAAGCGCGCCGTACCCAGCCAGCCTCAGCTCCTGCGGGCCGGCGCTCTGACGGGCTTGGTCAGGACGGCAGGGCGGCAGCCGAGCGTACGGCGCGGCGGGCGTGGTAGGAAGATAATCAGGGTTGGTGAGGGTGGTGAGGGTTGATGAGGGGGTTCAGCCAGGGTTACTGAGGGCTGGCGGCGCGCGCGCGCAGGTGGCCGACGCGATCATGGCGAACGGCGCGCTGACGCACTACGACCGCCCGCGCATCGCGCAGCTGTGCGAGAAGGCGGGCCTGTACTTGCGCGCGCTGCAGCACTACTCTGACCTGCCGGACATCAAGCGCGTGATCGTCAACACGCACGCGATCGACCCGCAGCAGCTCGTCGAGTTCTTCGGGTCGCTGTCGGCGGAGTGGGCGCTGGAGTGCCTGCGGGTGCGCGCCCGCGCTCGCGCGCGGCGCCTCCGGGGCCCACAGGGTCAGCTGCGGCGCTCTGTGCCACGCGCGGCAAGCTCGTGCGGCAGCAAGTCCAAGTCCTAACCACACCCTAATCAAGCTGCAGCGGCAGCACCTGCTCAAGGGCTTGGACCAGCCGCGCGCGCTGCGGCCTCCTGCTCGCTGTCCGCGCAGCGGGCCTCGCACTGCCAGCAAGTGCGGCCCGGGGGGCGCCTGGCCAGGCCTTGCCCAGCCGCTGCAGTTGCGTGGCGCTCCAGACCCGCGCGCCTGAAAGAGGGCATGCTGAGAGCCTCGCGCGGCGCGCGGCCGCAGGAGCTGCTGGGCACCAACATCGCGGCCAACCTGCAGCTGGTCGTGCAAGTGGCGAAGGAGTACACCGAGCAGCTGGGCGCGGGGAAGATCATCGAGATGCTGGAGGCGCACAAGTCGTACCACGGCCTGTACTACTACCTGGGCGGCTACATCGCGTTCAGCGAGGACCCCGAGGCGCGCCCGCACAGCCCCGCGGCTTACGGGCCTGGGCCATGTTGGCGCGCGGGCGTCGGGCTCCGGCGGCGTATCGGGGGGGGGGCGCGGCTGCGCGGCCTGCCCCAGACCTTTCTCACACCATCAACGCAACCTTACAGCGCTCCAACGCACGTGCGCGGCCTGAAGGCGGCCTGCAGGCGGCCGCGCACGCGCGTCGGAACGCTGCAAGGTCGCGTTGACGGTGTGAGAAAGGTCTGGGGCTGTGAGCAGCGGCCATGCAGGCGACCGCCCTGGTTGGCGCTCCACGCCTGGATGAGCTCCAATGTTGTCATTCTCCGCGTCGTCAGTGCACCCCGCGATGGCCACCCATGCACAGCCACTGGCCCCGCCCGAGCCTCATCCTGCGCCCATGCGCAGCAGGTTGGGTCCATGTTTGAGCGCGCACGCCCGCGACGCGCAGGTGCACTTCAAGTACATCGAGGCGGCCGCGCGCACGGGGCAGCTGAAGGAGGTGGAGCGCGTGACGCGCGAGAGCAGCCACTACCCGCCCGAGCGCACCAAGCAGTTCCTCATGGAGGCCAAGCTGCCCGACGCGCGGCGCGCCCCGCCCCGCGGCCCCGCCCTGCGCCGCGCACGGGCAGGCCCCCCGGCGGCTGCGCCACACGCGCGCCGGCTCGGCGAGCTGCGCGCGCTCTGCGCCAGGGCGCCGATTGCGGCAATCCAGCCGTGCGGCGGTGATAGCAGCCCCGCGCATCAGCCTCCTCAAGGCCCTGGGACGAGGGCGAGCGCATGGAAGGGTTTCTTGGGGGCGGCCGGCTGGGCGTCCCGTGCAGCACGCGCAGGGCCCTGCACATGCCTGGTTAGGGTCAGCAGCCCTAACCCTGTGCCGTGCCCGATGGCGCGCAGGCCGCTGATCAACGTGTGCGACCGCTTCGACATGGTCGCCGACCTGACGCACTACCTGTATGCCAACAACATGCTGCGCTACATCGAGGGCTACGTGCAGAAGGTCAACCCGGCCAAGGCGCCCCAGGCGCGTGCCTGGCCCTGAACCCTGTCCCTAGCCCCCACCCCTGTTGCTCTTCTGCAGCGCGCGCTCCATCAGCGGCAAGCGCACATGTAAAGAGTGTTCGCAGGGGCGAGTGGACGTTGCGCCGATCCAGCGGTCTGTTCTTGCAGGCAGCGTGCTTGCATGTGCAGGCGCGCAGCGCGGACAGGAGTCTGTCCAGGCAGCGGGCGCCTGTGACCCAGCCGCATGGATGCCGGCCCTGCTGTGCCGTTGGCGCCAATGCAGTGGTCGACGCAGGGCGCCGCATGCGTGCAGGGCGGCGCGGGGCCAGCGGCGGACGGGCGGTCGCTGAGGGTGCGGCGCGGGCGGCGCAGGTCGTGGGCGGGCTGCTGGATGCGGAGGCGCCCGACGAGTTCATCAACAACCTCATCCTGTCTGTGCGCTCGCTCATCCCGGTGGAGCAGCTGTGCGCCGAGGTGCCGCGCCCCCTCTCTTACCTCCGGCCCGGGTGCCGCCCTGCATCACGCGCCCTGGCTGCACACGCCGGCAGCCGCGCTGCTGTGCCACAGAGCGGCCGTGGGCGCGCGGGCGCACGGCCGGGATACGCGCGCTGGACCGGGCGCACGCGCGGCCCCGAGTGACAGGCGCGGCTCGACACGCCCGCACGCCGCCGCGCGCAGGTGGAGAAGCGCAACCGCCTTAAGCTGCTCAACCCCTTTCTGGAGCACCTGGTCAGCGAGGGCAGCGCCGACCCGGCCGTGCACAACGCGCTGGGCAAGATCATCGTGGACAGCAACAACAACCCGGAGCACTTCCTGACCACCAACCCCTACTACGACTCGCTCGCCGTCGGCAAGTACTGCGAGAAGCGCGACCCCAACCTGGCGTGCGTGGCGTACAAGCGCGGCGCGTGCGACGGCGCGCTCGTGGAGTGCACCAACCGGCACAGCCTGTTCAAGGTGCAGGCGCGCTACATCGTGGAGCGCATGGACCCGGCACTCTGGGCGACCGTGCTGGCCGAGGACAACGGCTTCCGCCGCCAGCTCATCGACCAGGCGCGACACACCCTAATCCTAGCCCTGTCAAGCTCGCAGCCCATCGGCCCGCGCGCGGCCTGCAGCAGAGCAGCGTGCGGCCGTGGCCGCCGGCGGGGCGCTCGCGGGCGGCTGCAATTTCTCGCCTGTAGCATGCCCGGCCTGCGGCGAGCGGCTGGTAATTAAGCGTGTGCGCGGCGCTCACGCACGGTGCGCGGGCGCGGCGCAGGTGGTCTCTACCGCGCTGCCGGAGAGCCGCAACCCGGAGCAAGTGTCGGTGGCGGTCAAGGCGTTCATGGCGGCCGGGCTGCAGGCGGAGCTGATCGAGCTGCTGGAGAAGATCGTGCTGCAGAACAGCTCCTTCTCCAACAACCACAACCTGCAGAACCTGCTCATCATCACCGCGATCAAGGCGCGCCCCTCCTATACCGTAGCTGCTTGCTAGGGTATGCTTCCCGTAGCCCGCATGCGCCACTCGCCGGGCGCCGCCGGTGCGGCGCGGGGGCTGGCCTCGCATAGCAGGTGCACAGGCGGCAGGTGATGGGCCCGGGCATGCAGGTGCCTGCCCGTGCCTGGCCAGCACAGCCACGGTCACGGCGGTCGCCGCGGTGCGCAGGCGGACAAGACGCGCGTCAAGGACTACATCCACCGGCTCGATAACTTTGACGGGCCGGCGGTGGGCGAGATCGCGGTGGGCTACGAGATGTTTGAGGAGGCGTTTGAGATCTACCGCAAGTTCGGGCTCAAGACGCAGGCCATCCGCGTGCTGCTGGACCACCAGGAGGACCTGGACCGCGCGCTGGAGTACGCGCTCAAGGCGCGCCCCAGCCCTGCCCAGACCCTGCGCTGGAGTACGCGCTCAGGATGCGCCCGCCCTGCGCCACCCCGCTCTGCGCCACACCGCCCGGCGCCCGCATGGCGGACCGCGGCGCTCCCGACCGACGAAGGGGCGCGCGCACGTTGGAGCGCGCGCTCGAGCGCCGCCGCTGCAGCACCGCGGGGGCTGCAGCACTGGGCCGGGCAGGGCTCGGTCTGCGGGGCGCACAAGGATTGGGTGGGGGGGTCGTGTGCTGCGGGTGACCGGCCGCGCAAACGTGTGTGCATAGGGAGCAGCAGACAGCACACTCTGCACGTGTGCAAACGTGCCCGCCCGGCGGCCGGCAGGTGGACGAGCCGGCGGTGTGGACAGAGCTGGGCCACGCGCAGCTGGACAGCGGCGCGGTCGGCGACGCCATTGCCAGCTACCTGCGCAGGCGCGCGCCCCGGCCCTACTTTCCCACCCGCGGACCCTGTTCCAGGACCCTCACGAGAATCTTGTTGCTATGACAAGGGAGCAGAGAATGAGTTACAGCTGTGTGTCAGCCAAATTTGGCTGCTTACGGGCGTAGCCCTAGAGCAGGGCTACGCCTTGCAGATCAACTCAGCGGTGCCGCTTGTGCGCCTTCCCCGCCCGCCGGCGCGCGGCAAGGCAGGGCCCGAGGCGCCGGGGGGCCGCCGCGCGCAGCGGCGACGCGGGGCGGTACGCGGACGTGATCGCGCGCTCCAACGAGGCGTCCGCCTACGGCGACCTGGTCAAGTTCCTGCTCATGGTCCGCAAGAAGGTCAAGGACCCGCAGGCGCGCGCCCGCCCGGCCGCGCGCCCCGCCGCGGCGGCCGGCTCCGGCGGCCTCTTCTGGTGTGCGAGCAGTGACGCGCTCTATGCTGCAATAGGCGCATGAAATGCGCGTATAGAGCAATGGCGTGAAGGACAACGGGGTGTAGCACAGATCTCCCACACAAGACCTCAATTGGCTTAGTCGGCACACAACCTCAATTGACCCAACCCCTGCCCTACCCTAACCTAAGCTCCCATGACAGCCCTGTGTGTGAAAGCCTGGCCGAGGACGCCGCCTGGGGGGCCTTCACGGCTGGGGCAGGGGTCAACTGGCAGCAAGCAACAGCGTATGCATGCAAAGCAACGGAGGCCCGGGCCGGGTAGCAGACGGGGCCGGCCGGCCGCGCATAGGTGGACACGGAGCTGGTATATGCGTACGCCAAAACGGGCGACCTGGGCGCGCTGGAGGAGTTCATCTCTGGCGCGCAGCAGGCCAACCTGCAGGCGCGCGCGCGCCGCGCGCGACCCTCGAGCCACGCGTGTGCCTGTAGTGTGCTTGCGGTCACGGGCGCGTCGTGACAGTGCCGGCCTGCTTGAACTCAGACTTCAGGGATGGGCAGCGGGCGATTTGGAGCGCCGCTTCTCACTCCAGCGGCTTGTGATGGTACCCTTCACACTGTGCACAGAGCAGCATATGGCGTCAAACCTTGTGAGCGTGGAGGCGACCCCGGGCGCGCCGCGCGCGCAGGCGGTGGGCGACCGCTGCTTCGAGGAGGGCCTGTTCGAGCCGGCGCGCGCGGTGTTCGCGCACATCCCGGCCTGGGGCCGCCTGGCGTCCACGCTTGTGCGGCTGCACCAGTTCCAGGCGGCCGTGGACGCCGCGCGCAAGGCCAACTCGCCCAAGACCTGGAAGGAGGCGCGCGGCCCTGACCCCAACCCATCGAGCGCGGACCTGCGGCCCGGCGCGTTGCAGGTTTCCGCAGGGCGCCGCGCTAACGCCGCCCTGCCCCATGCCCGCTGCCGTGTGCGGCCGGGCGTGGCCCGGGCACGTGCGGCCTGCGGCGAGGCGCTGACTCAGGCGGCCGGCCTTGCCTGCCAGCTGAGGCGGCCGCGCGCCAGGCGCCGCAGCGGCACGCCGGCGTCCGCAGGGGCGCGCCGCCGCATGCACTCGGGGGCCCTGGCTCCATGCAAGGGCCCTGCCTGCACGCGGCGCGCGCCGTGGCGAGCGACACGGCCCTACCCTACCCTACTCTAGCTCAACCCTGACGCGCGCGCGCAGGTCTGCTACGCGTGCGTGGAGGAGGGCGAGTTCCGGCTGGCGCAGCTGTGCGGCCTGAACATCATCATCAACGCGGACGACCTGGAGGAGGTGTCCGAGTTCTACCAGCGCCGCGGCTTCTTCGAGGAGCTCATCGCGCTGCTGGAGAGCGGCCTGGGCCTGGAGCGCGCGCACATGGGCATCTTCACCGAGCTGGGTGCGCGCCATGGCCCGGCGGCTTGGGACGGCGGCGCCTGGTTGGTGGGCGGTCGCTACGGGCTTACCGGGGGTCGAACAGGCTGGCTGCTGGTTTTCCAAAGGGTTTTGGGCTGCGCGAGGTGTTAGGGAGGGCTCGGACAGGGAGCACGAGCATGTCTCATCCTGATTGGTGAGCCCCGACCGCAGCCTTCCGGGACGCCTCCCGCGCCGCCCTGTACCTGCTCACAGCAGAGCCCGCATCGCTGCAGCTTTTGTGAAGGGCATTCACGCTTGCCCGAGCGCCTGCGGATGTCCGTCAGACGCCTGGTGCATGAAATCAACCGCGCGCCGCCCGAGCGCCCGCGCGCGCCCGCGCGCAGGCATCCTGTACGCCAAATACAAGTCGAACAAGCTGATGGAGCACCTGAAGCTATTCAGCGCGCGGCTCAACATCCCGCGCCTCATCCGCGCGTGCGAGGAGCAGCACCACTGGCGCGAGCTGGTCTTCCTGTACGTGGCGTACGACGAGTACGACAACGCCGCGCTCGTCATGATGGCGCACTCGCCCGCCGCCTGGGAGCACGTCCAGTTCAAGGACGTGGCGGTCAAGGCGCGCGCAAACCCTGCATGGGGTAGGGTACATCCCTGCATGGGGTAAGGTACCTTGCACGGGACTATTTAGGGTACAGGGGCCACATTGCTGCACCTGCCCCTCGCCCTAGCCTGCGAAACACGCTGCGCATCGGCGGACCGCATCATCCGCTGGCCTCCCCGGTTCCAGCGTGGTGCTGTTGCATGGCGCGGCGCCGCGGCGCAAGACGGGCCGCGCCCTGCGCAGGTGTCGAACGGGGAGGTGTACTACAAGGCGGTCTCGTTCTACTTGGAGGAGCACCCGGACCTGCTGGTCGACCTGCTCAAGGTGCGCGGCCGCCGCGCGCGGCGCGGCCAGCATGGCGGCAGCACTGTCTGGGCGCGCGCGGCCGTGCGTTTGTGGGGAGGCGCTCTGCGGGGATTGCCCTTGAGCGCGGCGGGCAGCGGGGCGGGGCACGCTGGCCCATGCGCGCTGCGCGGGGCGGCGCGGCCGCCATGTCAGGGGCGCGCGGCGGGCCCTGCCCTGCTGCATGACACCCTCTGTGCGTGAGTTCAGGTATGCGTGACTGCGGGAGAGTGCTTGAGCCTCCCTCGCCGGGCGGTCGCCGGGCTCAGCGGCTGGCCGGCGCCGCGGAGGTGCTGGAGGCGCGCGCGCGCCGGGTGGGTATAGGGCATGGGTACCTAACCCTATGCTCAGCGGCTGGCCGGCGGGCGCGGCAGGTGCTGGAGGCGCGCGTGGACCACGCGCGCGTGGTGGACCTGCTGCGCAAGGCCGACCACCTGCCGCTGGTCAAGGAGTACCTGCTGGCCGTGCAGAAGACCAACCTGGGCGCGATCAACGAGGCGGTGCGCCGGCCCTACCCTACCCTAGCTCCTACCCTGGTGCCTGCTGGCCGTGCAGAAAACCAACCTGGGCGCGATCAGCAAGGTCGTGCGCCGTCCCCTGCCTGGCCTGCGTCCTGCCCGGCGCCCTCTCGGCCTGCGAGCCATGGGAAAGTGGCCCAGACGCGTGTGGATCTGCGGCGAGACGCGAGCGAGCGGACTGAAAGCCGCTGCAGCGATCCCTGGAGCAAGCCGCTTGCAGCGCGGATGAAGACTTTGCTCATGCGGGGTTTGCATCGTGCTGCACCATGCTGGCGCAAGCCGGCCTGCTTGGCGAGCCCAGAGCGGCTGGCGGTCTGCCAAGCAGGCGGCGGGACCGCTGGCGCGCAGCGGCGCTGAGCGAGCCCGGGCCCGCGCGCGCGCGCGCAGGTCAACGAGCTGCTGATCGAGGAGGAGGACTACGCGGGGCTGCGCGAGTCGATCACCACGTTCGACAACTACGACCAGATCGGCCTCGCCACGCGCCTGGAGCGGCACGAGCTGATGGAGTTCCGGCGCATTGCGGCGCACATCTACAAGGCCAACCTGCGCTGGCGCAAGGCCGTCGCGCTGGCCAAGCAGGACCGCCTGTACAAGGCGCGGCGCCGTCCCGGGGCCGGGGTGCTTGAGGTCAGCCTGGTAGTTAAATATTGGCGGGAAACCATTAGTTGTATAACATTATCACAAGTAGGAGGCTTAGGTGGGCCGAAGGCTGGGTGGCGCTGTTTCGGGGCTGAGCATGCGCCTGTCCTGGGCACCCTGGTGCATGCGGGCGCGCGTGTTGCAGCGGCATGTCACGCCTCCGTCACAGTTCATGCACCTGCGGCGTCTGGGCAGCAGCGCAGCCGCTGCCGGCGTCACCCGTGCGCCCGCGCGTGCATGCCGCTCGCTGCACGCTCTCGCGAGCGGCCTGGACGCAGCTCTCGCAAGCACTAATGACACAGCTCTGTCACGCGCATCCAGAGGGGCACAAAGCCGGCGAGCATGAAGTCTGCGAGCACGATGCGCGCGGCGCCGCGATCCAGAGGCGCGGTCGGGCCGCGCAGGACGCGATGGAGACGGCGTCGCAGTCGGCCGACCCGGAGATCGCGGAGGAGCTGCTGCACTTCTTCGTGGAGCAGGGCCAGCGCGAGTGCTTCGCGGCCTGCCTGTACACCTGCTACGACCTCATCAAGCCCGACGTGGCCATGGAGGCGCGCGCCTCCCGCCTGCGCTGCCCCGCGGCCGTCCCCCAGGCCCGCCGGGACCCGGCTCCGCCCGCAGTTCCGGCCGTGTGCCGCGGCGGGGAGCGCGAGACAGCAGCGGGCGTGCGTCTGCGTTCGAGCGGCTGCCCTCGCCCTGATTAGGTGCTTCCAGCAACGCGTGTGATGCGCCTGCTTTAGTGGCTGATAGGGTTAGGGTTGGGGTGAACGCCGGCGGCGGCGCGGCGCAGGTGGCGTGGATGAACGGGCTGATGGACCTGGCGATGCCGTACATGATCCAGACGCTGCGCGACTACGCGGGCAAGGTGGACGCGCTGGTCTCCGCGCGCAAGGAGGCGCAGGAGGCCGCGGTCAGCGAGGAGGCCTCCAAGCGGCAGCAGGAGGCGCAGAGCAACGCGTACCTGTCGCTCATGCCGCTCGCGCTGCCCGCGCCGCCGCTGCCCGGCGGCGGCGGCGGCGGCGGCGGCGGCGGCGGAGGCGGAGGCGGAGGCGGCGGCGGCAATGGCCAATTCGGCGCGCAATCATATGGGGCGCCCGGCGGCGGGTTCGGCGCGTCGGCATTCTGAGGGCATGCGGAGGGGAGATCACGGCGCCTTGGCTGCTGCGGGACGTGCTCTGCCCGGCAGCCTGCGCGGGGTCCCCTGCGCGGCTGCCGCGCGCCTGCTTTCCATGGGTCTCGGGGGGTATCGGCGAGCGGCCTGCGCGGTTTCAGCGTGTGCCTGCGTTCTGGGGTAGCGGGAGAGTGGTGCGCAGGCACTCGGGGCCCTGCTGCAGGCACGCGGACGTGTGCGTGCATGCATGCACATGCTACAGGGCCCTTGCCCTGGGCGAGCAGGCGGCGCAACAACCTGCAGCCCAGAGCCTGTTTCAGAGGGCGCATGCGTGTCTGCAAAGCGCATGCAGCCCAGTGAGCACATGCAGTGTGCCAGCAGGCGTGCGCGTGTCGGGACACGCGCCTTGTCAAATGCGCGGCTCGGCTGCTGCGCGGCGCGTAGCGGCACGTTGTGCGGCGCGCGTGCAGCACAGGGGTGGTGCTTTGCAAGCGTGCGGCACTGGCAGGGCGTGAGCGGGACGGGCCTGCGAGGGCGTGCGGGGGCCGTGTGCGAGCCAGGGGTTGTTTCAGGTTGTGTCCAGTGTGTGGTTCTGCGGGCTGGCGTCGCCGCGCGTGCGCGAGCGGCGGCGGGGAGTCTTTCGTTCGTTCGGGTCGTAGAGCAGGAGTGGAGGCCTTGGTTGCCCACGGAACAGCAGCGCGCTGTGAAGATTAAAGTCTCATAATCAGCCCAGCTGTGCGGGAAAACGGTAATATCCAATCTGTAGCATCCACTGCACAGCCACTCTTGAACGTCGCTGGCAGTGCCTCTCGCGTCTCTCTGCAGCTCCTTTGCTACCAGAGCAGACGCGCTGACCCAACTGGCGTGCAAACTTGCCGAGTGCTGCATGACTGCCCGAGGAGGCACGCTCGCCTGCGCCTCTGCCGGGCAATGTCGGGCGTTCTGAGGGCCGCGCCCGTCTGCGCTCAGCCCCAGGCCGGTAGACAGGCGCTGCGGCAGAGGTTCCTGGCGTTGAATCAGCGGAGTGGCCTGCCGGTACGCAGCCCGTAGACCGATGGAGCGTGCTAGCTGTCGCCTGCACGCATGGGACGCACAGTGGCTGCGTCCAGCACGCAAACTGTGCTGCGCACCCGACGCCTGCTACGTCGACGCCGCCTTGCTGTGCTTTCTCGAGACGCAAGCAGCGCACGCCTGCGCGCAGGGCCGCCGCGCCTTGCAGAGGCGGCACGGAAGGGCAGGCCGCTCTTCGCCGAGCGCGCGGCCTGCGGCGGTGCTTTTCGGCGGCGGCGACGTCGGCGACGAGCCGGATCCTGACGCGTACTATGAGGAGGAGCGCTTTGACCCAGATGAGTACGACGCAGTGACCGTGGCCCCGCGCACAGCGCCGCACCGCACGCGGCGCGCGCAACAGGCAACAGGCGGCAGGGAGGGACAGCATGTGCTGTCCTCTGCCCGGGCTGCCACCGCTGAGCCTGGCAGCAGCAGCGTGCGGGGCGAGGCAGCGGAGGCAGACGCCTTGGATGAGGGCAGGCACGCAGCCTGGCGTGACGCGTCGCGGGTGCGAGCGCCCGGACAGGCTGTCTGCTTTGATTCTGCAAAGCTGCTCCTCTGTCCCTTGTGAAGGAGCTGGAAGGTTGCTCAAGGCGCCAAGGGTGCTTGCAGGCCTCCGCGAGCCGCGTGCTGAGCTACGCCGAAGCTGCAAACTCGCGGTGCGCGCATGCCGCTTGTAGCAACGCGGGGCCGCACAGAGCTTGTCCACGCTCAGCTTTCTGCTAAAAAGCCCGTCCTCGCCAGCAGCTCGCCTGTATCGCAGGCTAGCAGATGTGGCTTCAGCGGTATGGCTGGTCCTCACTACGGTGCCGGCCGAGACGGCGCGGGCGGTAGCCGTGACCGGCGCCGGCACGGGCGACCTGCTGTGGGACAGCCCCGTGGGGCAGCTGGCGCGCGCCGCGCAGCGCAGCTGGGCCGAGCTCACGGTGGACCTGCCCAAGGTCCTGCCCCGCCCCTGGCAGTTTGTTGACAACCCCGGACTTGTCGACACTCGTCACGAGCATGCCTGCTGCCGCATACATCCGGGGGAGAGAGGCGCTTGTATTACACGCGCGTGCCGCTGTGTGACAGCACTGTGACACACAGGACCCAGGG
>JAABUV010004045.1_pt1 | contig 17934 bp, 21 predicted proteins | sample 5559971 | NCBI WGS metagenome assembly JAABUV01 (sample SAMN10711881, study PRJNA513362) | rock metagenome | isolation source: Antarctica rocks | place: Antarctica: Victoria Land, Knobhead nord | collected 2015-12-19
GCTGGCTAAACTGCGACGCCTACCAAGACTTCCCGACGCTTTGCCAGAGCGTCACCGACATTCTGGCGCAGGTCGAAACGAAGTACCGACTTTCTTTTGCATGACTACTTAGCACTCGCGGCAGTACACTTCGGTGAAAAGACGGCTATATTATACGATGCTTGCGGGCGGCTGTCAACGAAAAACGTGGGCGCACTCGGGGGCGGAAATCGCGTATGAAAGGGGGACCGCTTGACCGCAAGGCGGTTCGGTGCTATTCTATGCGTGGAGAACATTCCCAATGAGACTATTGCCCGGACATCGTTTCCGTTCCGCCCTGGCTGTCACACTCGCGGGCGGGCTACTCGCGGCACTGGCCGCGATGCTGCCGGCCCCGGCGCAGGCCGATTACCGTCAAAAGGCGGAGGAGCAGACGGATTTCATTCAGGCCCACTTCTACGACGCAGGGGCAAAGAAGTACCACGACACCTACCCCCTCGACCCCAAGGCGCTGCCGTGGGCTTTTATGTGGGCCAACGGCGTCCAGTGGCGCGTCCTCGCTGCCGCCGCCCAAGGCGACCCGGCCAAGTACCGGTCCCTGTTGGACGCCTTTGGTCAGGGCATCCAAGATTATTGGGACCCCCAGGGCAAGCCGCCGGGGTTCAACGCTTATTGTTCGGGGCCGGGCGGGACGGACAAGTATTATGACGACAACGCCTGGATGGCGCTGGGGTTCTTGGAGGCCTACGATGCGACGCGGGACACGCAGTATCTCCAGCGGGCGCGGGCGACTCAGGCGTTCGTGTTGAGCGGCTGGGACGAGAAGCTGGGCGGGGGAGTCTACTGGAGCCTCAAGCACGAGGGCAAGAACACCTGTGTCAGCGCCCCCGCCGCCGTGGCGGCCCTGCGGCTGGCCCGGCGGGGCGGGGCGGACCAGGCAGAGCAGCAGGCATGGGCGGGACGGCTCATCGGATGGACCAACTCCCATTTTCAAGACACGGACGGGCTGTACTGGGACTCGGAGAATCTCGACGGCAAGATCGAGAAGACGAAGTGGACCTACAACACCGGGCTGATGATCCAGGCTGACGTGCTGCTTTTCCAGACGCGGGGCGACCGCCCGGCCCTGCGCGAAGCGGAGCGGGTTGCGGACGCGGCGATCTCGACATGGCAGGACCGCGCCACGGGCGCGTTCACCAACGGGGCCAACTTCAACCACCTGCTCTGCGAGGGCCTGATCCGGCTGTACGAGGCGGACCACCGCATCGGCTACCTGAACGCCGTGCGCCGCCACGCCGCCTTCAGCTATCGCAGCCTGCGGGATGCGGCCAATGGCGGGTACTGGTCGGACTGGAACCACGGCGTCCACAAGCCGGATGAGCGCAAATTCCTGCTGGAGAACGCCTCGGATGCCCGCCTGTTCTGGCTGCTGACGCCCTACCCGGACGTGGACGCGCTTACGCTTCAAGGGGTACGGGCGGCGGGGCGGGGGAAGGACGCGGCGGCGGAACCGCTGCTCCGGCAGGCGGCGGACAGCGACACACAGGCCGTCGAGGCGCGCTACCGGCTCTGGCGGGTGCTGGGGCGGGAGAAAAAGACGGCACAGGCGCGGGCACTGGGGCAGGAGATGGACACTCTGGCAGGGGATGCAGGCCTGCGGGTGCGTCTGGAGGCCGCCGGCTGGAAGCCGCCCGTGCCGGACGCCCGGAGGCTGAAGAGCACGCCCTGATGCTCTGGCGGACAGGGTGGGATTCGAACCCACGGGGGGGTTGCCCCCCCGACTGTTTTCAAGACAGTTCCGTTATGACCACTCCGGCACCTGTCCGTGCGGAACGCTTTATTATACGCCCCCGGTGTGGCGGCTGTCAACGCCGGGGTTTGGCCGCCGGACCCGCCGGGTATTTTTCAAGTATGGAAGCTGGGAGCTATCTTCTGATCGAGCGGGGTATGACCGTGCGCGGGACCGACGGCGACCTCGGCAACGTGGTGGAGGTCGTCGCCGATGAGGGCGTCGATGTCTTCCGCGGGGTCGTGCTCGGTCACGGCCTGTTCTCGGCCAAGCGTGGCTTTGTTCCTGCCGACCGCGTCGTCCGCGTGGAACAAAACGTCGTCCACGTCAGTCTTTCTAGAACAGAAGCCGATCAACTGCCGTCCCCGCTGACCGGCGGGCAGGCGTATGAAGGAAGGGACATCAAACCATGAACCGTGCGAGCAAACTGGCGATGCTGGGCCTGGCGGCCACCGTGGCTGCCGCCGCGATCGCCCCGGCGGCACACGCCGACCAGAAGAACAAAAACCTGTGGCGTAACGGGGCCATTCTGGGGGGCGCTGCCGCCCTGTACGGCCTGCATAACCACGACAAGACCACCACGATTCTGGGTGCGGGCGCGGCGGCCTATTCCGCCAACCGCTATGAGACCGATCGGCACCACCAGTCGCAGGAGCAGTCGAGGCGCGACCAGCGCGCCCGCTACTACCGCAGCCACCGGCACTACTACCGCCGCGCGCGCTGAAGAGACCGAACGAAAGGCCTGCCACCCGGCAGGCCTTTTTTGTCGGCAGGAAACGCGCCGCTTGCCGGCGAACTGTCCGGCATGAAGCTCAGCGTCTCCACTCTCGGGTGCCCCGACTGGACCTTGGACCGGATCGCGTCGCGCCTCCCTGTTTATGGCTATGAGGGGGTTGAGCTGCGCGGATTGGGGCCTGATCTGGATGTCACACTGGCCCCCGCGTTCGGCACGGCCTCGGCGGCCTCGCGCACGCGCCGGACGCTGGAAGATGCCGGGCTGGTAGTGTGCGCCCTGGACTCCTCCTGCGCCCTCGCCGCGCCCGAGGGGGCCGCCCGCACGTCCATCCTCGATGAAGGGCGGCGGATGATCGATCTGGCCGCGCTGCTGGGTGCGCCCTGTGTCCGCGTCTTCGGCGGCGCGCTGCCTGACGGCGAGGCGCGGGCGTCGGGCGTCGCCCGCGCCGCCGATGCCCTACTTTTTTTAGCGGACCACGCGGAGCGACAGCAGGCAGACGTTTCGGTCGTGATCGAGACGCACGACGCCTTCTCGACCGGCGCGCAGGTCGCGGAGGTGCTGCGTCAAGTATCAGATCACCCCCATGTTGGGGTGCTGTGGGACCTGCATCACCCCTACCGCCAGGGCGAGACGCCCCAAGAAACCTTCGCCGCATTGGGCGCGTATGTCAAGATGACCCACGTCAAAGACAGCCGGCCCCGCGAGACGTACTGCCTGCTGGGCGACGGCGACATCCCCGTCGAGACAATGCTGGGGCTGCTGAAGGGTGGTGGCTATGACGGCTGGCTGAGTCTGGAGTGGGAGAAGCGGTGGGTGCCCGCCCTGGCCGACCCCGAGATCGCCTTCCCGCAGTACGCCGCCCGGCTCGGTGAGTACCTGGCGCGGCTCTGAAAGAACGACTGCCCATGAGATCGCGGCGCGGCTTCACCCTGATCGAGCTTCTGGTCGTCGTCAGCATCATCGCGCTGCTGACGGCGATTCTCCTGCCTGTTTTCTTCTCCGTCCGGGGCAAGGCGCGGCAGACGGTGTGCGTGTCCAACCTCCGGCAGATCGGCCTGGCGATCTCGCTGTACGCCCAGGACAGCGACGACCTCTACCCCGCCGGCACCGACCCGTCCGATGTGGATACGAACCCGAACATCTGGGCATCCACCGCCTACTACAGCCAGGTGCAGACCATGCCGCCGCTGGTTGACATCCTCGCGCCGTACATCCGCAACCAGGAGCTATGGCACTGCCCCTCCGACAGCGGCTACACCGACCTTGACATCAGCGCCTACCACGGTGCGACCATCCCGCTGGATGCGACCCCGACCTCGTTCATCAAATACCACACGTCCTATCTGTACCGCACCGAGATCGCCCTGCTCCACACGACCTACGGCTCGCTGGTCGCCTATGACACGGCGAATACCGCCCACGAGGGTGCCGAGGTCAACGTTTTGATGGACGGCAACGGCTCCTGGCACGGCGGCTTCCTGGTCAGCCAGAAGCGCTATAACGAGCTGATGGGCGACGGCCACGTCGTCAACCAGAACATCGCCCAGTTCGGGCGCACCTGGGAGTTAAGCCTGAAGCCGAACTAAATAGGAGTCAAGAGGCAGGGAACGCGGCACCGGGCGTCGAACTTTGCCCCCTATGACGACGAAGACGCGGGCAGCCAAGCCGCCCCCTGCGGAGGGCCGCCGGGGCGAGGGCCACAGGGGCGAAGGGGACCGTGGCACAGGCTTGGTGACGTTCTTGGTCGGCTCGCTGATCGCCGCCTACCTCTTCCTGACCAACGCCGACCCGAAATCGTCCGAGGCGTACTGGCTCGTCAACATCGGGCTGTGCCTCTGGGTGCCGCTGGCCGTGATCCTCCTGGTGCTGAAGCAGGAGCCGAGCCAGTTCGGGATGACGCGCGGCGACCGCCGGCTCGGGCTGAAGTGGACCGGCATCGCCTGGGCCGGCATGGTGCTGATCCTGGCCGTCGTCATGGGCATCCCTCATCTGCGCGCCCAGTTCCAGGGGCAGTACCTCGACGGCCGGCTCTCCCACTGGTATCTCTCCGGGCTGGGCGTCGTGTTCTCTCACAACGCCGTGAACCCCCGTGCGCTGCTCTACTACGAGCTGTTCACGGGCTTTTATATGTTCGGGTGGGAGTTCTTTTTTCGGGGGTTTCTGCTGTTCGGCTTGCAGAAGACCTGGCTCCGCAGCGGCGGGGCGGTCGTCTTCCAAGCCCTGGCGTTCATGCTCCTGCACTGGTCGCTCGATCCGCAGGCGGCAAAGCCCCTCGCCGAGATACTCAGCGCTTTCCCAGGTGGGATCATCCTGGGCATCCTGGCCCTGAGAACGCGCTCGTTCGTCTACGGATTCCTCGCGCACTGGGCTATCTCCGTCACCCTCGACGTGATGCTGCTCTCGCCGTTTATTTTCCGGCACGTTGGGTAAATAAGACGGAGACATTCCAAGACAGCGCCGTCTAGCCCCGGCCATTCGTCAGGAGAAGACTGATTCATGGAGACCATGCGGATCGAGACCAGTTTGCGACAGCGGGAGGGCGTCCCTATCCTGGACGTCGTTGGCGAGATCGACATTTACACGACGCCGCAGTTCAAAGAAGCGGTCAGTGCGGTTATCGACGGGAACGAATCGGCCATCGTCATCAACATGGCGCATGTCACCTATATGGACAGCAGCGGTTTCGGTACGCTGCTGTCGGCGACGAAACGGCTGCGCCCGGTGGACGGCGCACTGTACCTGGCCGCTTGCAACGACGCCATCCAGCGGATGCTCCAGATCACGCGGCTGAACACGATCTTCGGCGTTTATGAGACCGAGGACGAGGCCCTGGCGGCGGTGAAATCCGCCCCGTCACAGGCCGTGCCGGCGGCGGCCTAGCTTCCCGTGCGAGGCGGCGGCAGTGACCGCCGCTGCCGCCCCCACTGCGATGCAGAGCGCGTACAGCCCTACCCGGAACGCTTCCGGCTCATAACGCATCCCCAGCGGATTGTTCATCGCGGAAAAGCGTTGCTGCCGTGCTGACAGTGTCACGGTGCGGAAGACGTCCGGCCCGTGCGTCATTTGTACTTCTTCCCCGTAAAAATAGGTATGCCAGCCTGGATACCACTGGTCGGCGACGACCAGTGATTGCGGCGCGGTGAAGCCATCGTTCATCAGTACGCGGACCTGGTTAGGCCCCCAATCCGGCAAAAAATAGGCTGGCCCGTAGCCTTCGCTTTTACCTCCCTGCATCTGAATCCGGTCTGCTGCCTTCTCATCCTCGTAGACAAACGCCCCCCCGCCCGACCAAACAGGCTGCCGCCCTGACAGCGGCTCCAGCGTTACGATCCAGCGCGCCGCGGCCTCGCGTGCTTCGCGTGAACCGGCCCCGTAGGTGAACACCAGGTTGCCGTTCTCCGGCGGGGCGGGGGAGCCGCCGTCCAGCGCACCGGCGAAGGCGAAATACTGGCCGGTCAGCAGCGAATCGTAGCCCTGCGTGTCATCCAGCCCGTAGACGGTCGCAACGTTCGGCGGCAAGATCGCGGGCGGCGGCTTGTCCGTCAGGCTCCACCGCCGGTTGAGGGGCATGATGCGCCCCTCTGACCTGTGCTGCCGCAGGAAGTCAGTCAGGGCCGTCGCGGGGTAGACGTTTCCAGGCGCAGTCGTCCGGTTGAAGCCCGCACCTGCGGCCAGCAGATCGGCGGCGACCAGCGCGACCAGGGCGGCACCCAGGCCGCCTGCCGTCAGACTGCCCCTCTGCCTCAGCCACAAGGCTGCCCCCGCCGCCAGCAGCAGGCCCAGTGGGACGCGCCAGGTGTCGCCCTCTCCGGCCAGATTGTTCGCCAGCGCCCCCGCTGGGTAGTGAGCGTTCACCCACCAGGCCGTGTAGCCCCCTGTCAGAAGCAGCAGCAGAACGAAAGCGGCCAGTGCTCTGCCGCCCGCGCGGACGGCTCCCGTTTCCAGCAGCGCCTGCGTGCCGATGGCCGCCAGGACGGGCAGGCAGAACGACCATACGACCAGAACACGGCCCGGCGAGCCGGTCTGTGCGAAGCCGGGGATGCCGAAGAAGAGAAGGGCGTTCAAGGGAGTTCCCAGGGCAAGCAACAGCGCGGCCAGGGCGGCCAGCGCAAAAAAGCGCGTCTCGCGCCGCGCTTTCCACGTCGCCGCAACACCCAGCAGAGCCAGCAGCAGCGTCAAGACGCCGCCATAGGCGGCGTCCTCCATGTACGCCCCCGGTCCGCCGTTCCGCCCGTCCCCCCAGAACGTCCCGCGCGTCGGGCTGCCGAAGAAGCCGGGCGCGAACAGCGTGATCAGGTTGGCCGGCGGCACGGCCAGCCGGACATACCCTGCGTAGGCTGCCCCGGTGGCCGCCCCGCCTGCGCGGTGCGAGACGCGCGCCAGCTCCACCGTCGGCAGAATCTGAGGCGCGGCCAGCCCAAACGTCAAGGCCACGGCCAGGCCGGCACACGCCAGCAGGGCCGGCCACTGTGCCCGTAGGAGCGGCCCGACGCGCAGGACGGCGTAGGCACAGACCAGCCCGAGGCAGTACAGCGCGATCTGCAAGTGCCCTGCCAGCAGCATCAGACCCAGGCACAGCCCCAGGGGAACGGCGCGGGCGGGGACGGGCCGGGATGCCGCCCTGTCGACGAGCCATAAAGCCAAGGGCAGCCAGGTCGAGACGCACAGAAAGGTCGGCAGGGCGAGCCACGCCACCTGCCAGTGGCAGAGCTGCCAGCCGACTGCGCCCAGCAAGGAGGCCGGGCGGCCTAACTTGAGGGCGGGGGACCGCAGGTACAGGTAGGCGAAACAGCCCGTCAGCCACAGGTGCAGCAGCACACTCGCGCCGAAGGCCGACTTGACGGGCAGAACGCAGAACAGGAGGTTAAGGGGGTAAAAGACGGCCGACTGGGAGTTGGCGACGAACGGCGTCCCACAGAACTGGTGCGGGTTCCAGAGCGGCAGGAACCCCGACCGGAGCGTCTGGGCGGCGAACAGCCGCCACGGATAGAACTCGGCGATGCCGTCCCACATCAGCGGGTTCCAGGGGACCAGCGAGTGCGGGTTCGAGGTGCGCCAGGGGGCAACGTCGCGCAGCAGGTCGGCGGGCAGGAACGCCTCCCCGCGACCCACCACGGGCCAGAGCAGGAGGCAGGGGGGCAGGAGGAGCAGCAAAACCGGCAGCAGCGCCCGCGCACGGCTCACTGCAAATAGGTCAGGTTACGGCGGGCGACGTCGTTGCCCCCGTCCTGCTCCAAAACGCGCTCGAACTCGGCCTTGGCTTCCTCGTACCTCCCGAGCATGGTGTAGGTGAGCGCCAGATCGTTGCGGGCCAGGACGCTGCCGGTGCCCGAGGCGGCCGCCCGCTCCAGCTCGGCCAGCGACTCGTCGAACTCCCCGACGAAGCCCAGGACCAGGCCAAGCTGGTGGTGCGCCTCGGCGTGCGCGCCGTCCTCGGCCAGCAGGGCACGCAGCTCGGCCGTCGCTTCGGTGTAACGGCCCTCGATCTTGTAAGCGATCCCCCGCTCCAGGCGCTCCTCCGGCATTGCCATCACTTACTCGCTTTCCAGCCTTTGTCCGGGGACAAGCCGCGCGCCGCGCGCCCAGGCGTCCGCCGCCATGCGCCCCTTGCTCTCCGGCTGCACTTCCAGCAGGCGCAGGGACCCCTTCGTCGTGCCTATGGTTATACCATTCTGGCCGATGTTTTCGATCACGCCGGGCGCGGCCTTGCTTTCTTCCAGCGGCTCCGCCCGTAGGACTTTGAGCCGCTTGCCGAGCCGGAGGGCGTAGGCACCGGGCTTGGGCGAGACGCCGCGCACGAGGTTGTAAAGCTCGCGCGCGGGCCTTTCCCAGTCAAGGCGGCCGATGTCGGGGGGCAGGGAAGGGGAGAGCGTCACGCCGCGCGGGTCTTGCGGCGTGCGCGGGCAGTCGCCGCGCGCCAGGGCTTCAAGCGTCTGGAGCAGCAGGCCGGCACCCAGCGCGGCCAGGCTCGTCTCCAGGGCGGCCACGTTTTCGATTGGGTCCAGCGGGAGCGAGTTTTGCAGCAGGACGTCGCCGGTGTCCAGACCGGCGTCCATCATCATCGTGGTCACGCCCGTCTCCCTGTCACCCGCCATCAGGGCGTACTGCATCGGGGCGGCCCCGCGCCAGCGCGGGAGCAGCGAGCCGTGGACGTTGACGCAGCCGCGGGGGGGGATGTCGAGGACACGCTGCGGGATGATCTGGCCGAAGGCGGCCACGACGATGACGTCGGGGGCCATCTCGCGGACGGTCTGCGCGAAGTCCTTGGCGCGGACCTTCTCGGGCTGGAGGAGCGGCAGGCCCAGAGCCAGCGCGGCGTCTTTGGCGGGCGACGTGCCCAGCCTTGCGCCACGGCCCTGGGGCCGGTCCGGCTGCGTCACGACGGCCAGAACGTCGTGTCCGGGCGCACCGACCAAAGCCCGCAGCGTGGGGACGGCGAACGGGGACGTGCCCATGAAGAGGACGTGCATCTTGCTCTGTTGGTCTCTTATTCCCGCGTCTGCGGACTGTCGTCGCCCTCATCGTCCGAGGTCACCCAGTGCAGGTCTCCGGGGTTGCGGTCGATGAACAGGACGCCGTCGAGGTGGTCATTCTCGTGCTGGATGACGCGCGCGGTCATGCCCTCGCCCCGGATGCGGACCGGCTTGCCGAACTGGTCCATCCCCTTCACGACGACCTCGTTGGCCCGGACCACGTCGCCCTGGAGGCCGGGGATGGAGAGGCAGCCCTCGATGCCGACCTGCTCACCCTTGCGCCCCAGTATTTTGGGGTTGATGACCGCGTGGAAGCCGTCGCCGACGTCGTAGACGAAGATGCGCTGGAGAATGCCGAGCTGGGGCGCGGCCAGGCCCACGCCGTTGGCGGCCCGCATGATCCGCTCCATGTGCTCCACCAGATCGACCACGTCCTGGCTGACGCCCAGCACGGGCTTGGACCGCTGGCGCAGGATGTGGACGCCCTGCGCCTCGTCATACTTGACGATGGGGTCGTCCTTGCGGATGAGGTCAGTCAGCTTCCCCGCAGACTTCGCCATGGATTGCTCTCCCGTCACTGCCGTCGTCGCCTGCTTACTCATTGCTCACTTGTTGCTCTCTGGTTGGCGCTCATTATAGCATCGTGAGGGGGTCAATATCAAGAGACAGGCCGGTCCGCTCGGCCTGACTCATCTCCGCCATCGTTTCGCGCAGCAGGCCCAGCAGGGCTGTTTTGGAGCGCGTCCGCAGGGCCAGGTGCCAGCGGTAGCGCCCGCGCAGGCGCGACAGGGGGCAGGCGACCGGGCCGAGTAGCTGCACCGCGTCGTCTAGCCCCATCCGCGCGCGCAGAGCGTCCGCCAGCCTGTGGATTCGCCGCTGCGTCTCCTCCTCACTCTCGTCGGTGAAAACCAGATTCGCCATGTGCGAGAAGGGCGGGTAGCCCAGCTCGCGCCGCTGCTCGATGGCGCTGGCATAGAACCCCAGATAGTCGTGCTTGGCGGCGAGCTGGACGCTCTCGTGTTCGGGGGAAAACGTCTGCACGATGACCGAGCCGGGTATCTTGCCCCGCCCCGCCCGCCCCGCCACCTGCGTCAGCAGTTGGAATGCCCGTTCGGGCGCGCGGAAGTCGGGGATGTTCAGGGCCGTGTCCGCGCTGACGACGCCGACCAGGGTGACGTTGGGGAAGTCCAGCCCCTTCGCCACCATCTGCGTCCCGATGAGCACGTCCGCCTCGCCGCGCTTGAACGCCCGCAGGGTCTCGGCGTGCGCCCCCTTGCGGGCCATCGTGTCCCGGTCCATCCGCAGCGTCCGCGCCTGGGGGAACTGCCGGCGCACCGCGTCCTCCACTTTCTCCGTGCCCAGTCCGAAGGGCCGCAGCCGCAGCCCGCCGCACGTCGGGCAGGCGTCGGGGACGCGCCGCCGGAAGTCGCAGTGGTGGCACTGCAAGTAGCGCCCCGCGTGGTGATAGGTCAGTGATACGTCGCAGTGGACGCAGTGGAACGTAAAGCCGCAGTCCCGGCAGAGCAGGAACGACGCAAAGCCGCGCCGGTTCAGGAACAGGATGGCCTGTTCGCGCCGCTCCAAACAGCAGCCGATGGCTGCCGCCAGGTCGGCCCCGAAGACCGACCGGGGCGGCGGTTCGGGCCGCTCGGCACCCGATTTAGCTCCCCCAGAACTGGGGGCGGGCGGTGCCTCCGTTTTCATCTCCTCCCGCAAGTCCACCACGGCCACAGGCGGCAGGGGGCGGCTGTCGATGCGCGCCGTCAGCTCGACCAGCCCGTACTCGCCCGTGAGGGCGTGAAAGTAGCTCTCCAAAGAAGGGGTCGCGCTGCCCAGCACGACCGTCGCGCCGGTCTGCGACGCCCGGAACCGGGCCGCATCGCGCGCGTGGTAGCGCGGGGCCGAGTCCTGCTTGTACGACCCGTCGTGCTCCTCGTCCAGCACGATCAAGCCCAGATTTGGGACGGGCGCGAAGACAGCGGAACGCGCCCCCACCACGACCCGCGCCTCGCCGCCCTGGATGCGCCGCCACTCGTCGTGCCGCTCGCCCAGCGACAGGGCGGAATGCAGGACGGCCACTAAATCCTCTCCGAACCGCGCCTTGAACAGGTCCAGGACCTGCGCGGTCAATCCGATCTCGGGCAGCAGAATCAGCGCGTTCCGGCCCGCCCGCAAGGTCCGGGCCACGGCGTCCAAATAAACCTCGGTCTTGCCCGAACCCGTGACGCCGCGCAGCAGCAGCGTCCGCCCGTCCCGCGCGCCGACGTGCCCGCCGATTACTGAAGCCGCGTGGGCCTGGGCGTCGGTCAGGGCGGGGGCGGCGCGGGCGACGAAGCCGAAGAACTGGAACGGGTCTCGGCGCGACGGCACCTCGTTATATTTAGCCAGCCCTTTCTCGGCCAGTGCTTTCGCCGCCGCGCCCGCGCTCGCCCCGACCGCCAGCCCCGCCGTCGGCAGGGCGGTCGCATCCGGTGCCTCGGACCCGATCAGGGCGCGCAAGAGACGCGCCTGCCGTGCGGCCCCGGCCCGCTCCAGCCGCGCCGCCTCTTCGCCTGCCACGTCCGGCTCGACGGCCAGTTGCAGCAGACGGACCATCTTGCGCCGCGACGGCGGCATCTTGACCGCCCGTTCCTCCGACACGACTCCTTTTTTCTTCAGCTCGGCCAGGGCCGGGCCGGGCTTGGCCTGCCCCGAGGCTTTGGCGAGCTTCCCTGTCTCCGCCGCCCCGCCGAGCGCCGCCAGCGCGTGTGCTAAATCTTTCTGCGGGACGGACCGCGTCCCCGCCAGCCGCTCCTCCCAGTCATCCGCCAGCGTCACCGTCGTTTTGATCTGCGACGTCATCACGTCCGGCACGATCAGCCGCAGGGCGTCGCGCAGGTCGCACAGCGTCTGCTCGGCCACGAACCGCGCCAGGTCGCACAGTTCTTGGTCGAACGACGGCGCGTTCTCGATGCGCGAGACGATGGGCTTGATCTTGGCGGCCATCTCGGGCGGGCAGTCCTCTTTGAGACCGACCACATGGCCGACCGCCTGCTGCGCGCCTAATGGGACCACGACGGCGGCCCCGACGGCCAGCACCAGCCCGTCGGTAACGGCATAGGTCAGCGGCTGCGGCAGCCCGGCCACGTCAACTTGCACTACGATGTCGGCATACATGGGAGTCCATTATACACCCGCCGGGCCGACTCGTGAGCAGACAATGCGGCGCCCGAATTGTCGGGGCGGCGGGCCTGCAACCGTGCTCGAAACTCTGCATTGGACGGCTGGCTGGCCTCGATCTCTTGCCGTAGTTCAGCCGCCTCCGCCTCGCGCCTCTTGATGTAGGCGTCCACGGACGCTTTGTGATCGAGGTAATAGGTGATGATCGCGTACACGTCCCGCAGGTTCAGCGTGTCATACGACCGTACCATGTCCTCCGGGGCTGCACCGCTGTTGTAGGCGCAGACCACCGTATCCAGCGTCACCCGCGTCCCGCGCAGACGGATCACGTCCTGCTCCGTCTCGTCGAGCGGCGGGGGCTGTGCGACGTAGCTTTCCAGAAGTGCCATTGGTTTCTCCCTGACCTATTATACTCCGGGGGGTTCGGCGTTTGACAAGCCGCCTGCCTGGCCGGTATACTCTGGGCACTCTTTGGTTCGGAGATGCACTGTGGCAGACACCCCTGACGGACACAACAACGGTAACGGCTCGCAGGCAGCGCAGGTCAGCGAGATATGGAAGAAGCGGCACACGGCGGCGCACGTCATGGCACAGGCGGTGCAGCAGATGTTCCCCGACGCCAAGCTCGCCATCGGGCCACCGATTGAAGAAGGCTTCTACTACGACTTCGAGCTGCCCCGGACGCTGACGCCGGACGACCTGGCCGAGATCGAGTCCCGGATGAAGCGCATCCGGCGCGACGACCTGCCGCTGACCCGGTCGGAGATGCCGCGCGCCGAGGCCGTGGCCTATGAAGAAGCGCGGGCGCAGCCGTACAAGGCCGAACTCATCCACGACCTGCCCCCCGGTGAGACGATCTCGTTCTATACCCAGGGGCCGTTCACCGATCTGTGCCGGGGGCCGCACGTCGCGAGTACGGGGCAGATCGGCGTCTTCAAGCTGGACCGCGTGGCCGGCGCGTACTGGCGCGGCGACGAGAAGCGGGCGCAGCTCCAGCGCGTCTACGGCGTGTTGTTTGACACGCAGGCGGAGCTTGACGACTACTACGTCCGGCTGGAAGAGGCCAAGAAGCGCGACCACCGGGTTCTGGGCAAGCAGCTCGGCCTGTTCGCCTTCAGCGAGGAGATCGGGCCGGGCATCCCGCTGTTTCTGCCCAAGGGAGAGATGCTCCGGCACGTCATGGAAACCTACGTCCGGGACTTGCAGACCCGCTACGGCTACCAGCACGTCTGGACGGGGCACTTGGTCAAAGAAGAGCTGTACCGCAAGTCGGGGCACCTGGACAACTACGGCGACAAAGTGGCCGGGGGGATGTTCCCGCCGATCATCGAGCCGAACGGCGAGCGGATGCGCCTGAAGCCCATGAACTGCCCGTCGCACATGACGCTGTTCAACACGCAGATGCACTCGTACCGCGACCTGCCCCTGCGCTACGCGGAGTTCGCGACGCTCTACCGCTACGAGAAGAGCGGCGAGCTGAACGGGCTGACTCGGGTCCGGTCGCTGACCCAGGACGACTGTCACATCTTCTGTACGCCCGAGCAGATCGAGTCCGAGTTCACCCTCGCGCTGCGTCTCATCCGCGAGACACTGGCCCGCTACGGGTTCGAGGACTACCACGTCCGGCTTTCCCTGCGCGACGCCGACCCCGAGAGCAAGTATGTCAAGGACGACGCGCGCTGGGATATGGCCGAGGACGCCCTGCGCTCGGCGCTGGACGCCAATGCCGTCGAATATGTCGAGGCTCGGGGCGAGGCGGCCTTCTACGGTCCCAAGGCCGACTTCCTGACCCGCGACGTTTTGGGCCGTGAGTGGCAGATCTCGACCATCCAGGTGGACTTCATCCAGCCCGCGCGCCTGGGCTGTTCCTACATCGGCGAGGACAGCCACCCGCACACGCCGGTCGTCCTGCACCGGGCGGTCACGGGTTCCACGGAGCGGTTTTTAGGCATCCTGATCGAGCAGTACGCGGGCGCGTTCCCGACCTGGCTTGCGCCCGTCCAGGCCGTTGTTTTGCCCATCGCCGACCGCCACAAAGAGTACGCTGAAGGCGTGAAGGCGACTCTCACCGGCGCGGGTTTTCGCGCCGAGGTGGACGGGCGCAACGAAAAAGTGGGCAAAAAGATCGCCGAGGCCGAGTCACAGAAAGTCCCCTATATGCTCGTCGTCGGCGACCGGGACGTGAACGCGGGCACCATCTCGGTGCGCCAGCGCGGCGGCACGGACCTGGGCGCACTGGGCCAGGAAGATTTCGCGGCGCGTCTGCGGGAAGAGACCAGGGAGTAGACATCAGCGGCGGGGCAGTTGACACAAGCCCCGGAAGTGGGATATAATAACAGGCGGTCGGTGTCGGCCCACGCACACCGCCCTGGGGTAAGAGTGGGTGAGGGGTTTTAGACATCAACAACAGAGATTTTCGCAGGGACCCGCGCGAGCCGCGGGTCAACATGAATGAGCGGATACGGGCACGCGAGATCCGCGTCATCGACGACGACGGCGGCCAGCTCGGCATCATGACCCCGCGCGACGCCATCGCCATCGCCCGTGAGCGCGGCATCGACTTGATCGAAGTCGCGCCGCAGGCACAGCCGCCTGTCTGCAAGATCATGGACTACGGCAAGTTCAAGTACGAGCAGGCCAAAAAAGAAAAGGACTCGGCGAAGAAGCACAAGCAGTCTGAGCTGAAGGACATCCGGCTGGACCCGCGCTACGGGACGCTGTCCGACCACGACTTGCAGACCAAGGTCAACCACGCGCGCAAGTTCCTGGAAGACGGCGACAAGGTCAAGGTCACGTTCCGCTTCATCGGCGGCCAGATCCGTCACCCCGAAGTGGGCCGCCAGCAGCTCGATACGTTCATCCAGCGCATCCTGGATGTTGGGCAGGTCGAAAAGCCGGCGTCGATGGAAGGCCGCTCGATGAGCCTGGTGCTGACGCCGAGCAAGACGGGCGGGGCACCGAAGCCCGCCGCGCCGAAGCCGGCCGTGCCGAAAGTGCCGAAGCCCGCGCCGACAGCCGATGTGACGGCGGCTGACGTCGTCGAGACCATCGAAGCGCCCGCCCCCGTCGCGGCAGACCCGGCGGCGGAAGTCGCGCCGCCGACACAAGCTGCCCCGCCGACGGAGGCCGACGCCGCGCCGCCGGCGGAATAGCAGACGCATTCGGGAGGAATCGGCGAACCCGGACACGCAGGTGGCCGGGTTCATTGCCGTATCACCCGTTCGAGATAAGAGTCCGAGGAGAACACCATGCCCAAGATCAAGACCCGCAAGACCGCAGCCAAGCGCTTCAAGCAGACCGGCACCGGCAAACTGATGCACGGCCATGCCAACCACAACCACCTGAACATCCACAAGAGTGCCTCCAACCTGCGCGTCCTGCTGTCGGAGACCGAGCTGTACAAGGGCAAGCGTAAGGCCATCCGGCGGCTGCTGCCGAACGGCGTGACGAAATAGATTTCATAGATTTCATAGCAACAGAACCGAACACGAAGGAGTAGGACATGGCACGAGTCAAGCGCGGCGTGATGAAGCACAAGCGGCATCACAAAATTCTCAAAGAGGCCTCGGGCTACTTCGGCGGCAAGTCCCGCCTGTTCAAGACCGCAAACGAGTCGGTGATGAAGGCTGGGCAGTACGCCTACCGGGACCGCCGCAACCGCAAGCGCGAGTTCCGCCAGCTCTGGATCGCCCGCATCAACGCCGCCTGCCGCGCGCAGGGTGTCCAGTATAGCCGCTTCATTGCTGCCCTGTCCACCAGCGGCGTCGAGCTTGACCGCAAGGTACTGTCCGAGATGGCGATCAGCGACAACGCGGCCTTCAACGCCCTTGTCGCCTCGCTCAACATCACGACGCCCGCACCGACCCACACGCTGGTCGCGGCCTGACGCCGATGACGCCTACCGAAGAGCTGTCCGGGGTTGCCGCCGAAGCCGAGGCCGTCCTCGCGGCGGCCCGGACGACGGCGGACCTGGACGCCGCCGAGACGCAGTTTTTGGGGCGTAAGGGCAGGCTGACCGGCCTTCTGCGCCTCGTCGGCACACTGCCGCCCGCCGAGAAGCCCCAGTTCGGCTTGGCCGTCAACGCCCGCAAAGACGCCCTCACCGAAACATTGACCGCGAAGCGCGATGTCCTGGCTGCCCATGACCGCATCACACGGCTGGCCGCCGACGCCGTCGATGTCACCCTGCCCGGCCTTTCGCTGCCTGTGGGGACGCAGCACCCGATCACGCACCAGATGCAGGCCGTTAAAGATGCACTCATTGGCCTGGGCTACTCGTTTGCCGAGTGGCCGGACATCGAGAGCTACTTCTACAACTTCCAGACGCTCAACTACCCCCCCGACCACCCCGCGTTCGACGAGCAGATGTCGTTCTACGTGGACCCGACGCACCTGCTGCGGACCCAGACCACGGCCTTTCAGGCGCACGTCATGGAGCAGCAGCGCCCGCCGATCCGGGCCGCGACCATCGGCAAGTGCTACCGCTACGAGGCCGTGGACGCCACCCACTCGCACACGTTCCACCAGGTGGACATCCTCGCCGTGGACGAGGGGCTGACTCTGGCCGACCTCAAAGGCACCTTCGCCGCCCTGGTCCGCCGGCTGTTCGGCGACGTCGAGATCCGCTTCCGGCCCGACTTCTTCCCCTTCGTCGAGCCGGGCGTCGAGGTCGCCGTCCGCTGGGGCACGGGCTGGCTCGAACTCGGCGGCGCGGGCATGGTCCACCCCAACATCCTCGAAGCGCAGGGCATCGACTCCGAGCGGTACACCGGCTTCGCCTGGGGCCTGGGCATCGACCGGATGCCGATGGCGAAGTACGGCATCGACGACATCCGCCTCTTCACCGAAAATGACCTCCGCTTCCTCCGGCAGTTCTAGGGGGCAACAGTATGGCAGCCCTCTATCCTGCTTTTGAAGTCACTCTCCCTGCCGCTGATGATTTCAACGGCAGGAGCTTGTCTCATACCCTGCAAGAACTTGACGAGCTAGCGGCTTCCAGCGCTCTTGTGGCGCTGTCTGGATTCATAGACGCTCGTACAATGGCTCTTGAGGTTCTTGACGAAGACCAACTTCCTGCCAGTTGCCCGCCCATGCAGTGGTATCCGGCGCAAGAAGGTCTAGCCACAGTTCAAGGACTGTTATCATTCTTAGAGCAATATCCTGAACGGATGCCTCAACAAAGGGTTGCCGTTATTGCGGACTTGGATCAACTCGCAGTGCTTCTTCAAGAGGCGCAGAAGCAGGATGTAGGGTTTCATCTGCTGGTTGACCTGTAAGTTGAAAAGGCTCTGGTTCAGAGAATCAGGTACAATGATCTGTGGAGGCATTGCTATGGAAACAACGATTACCCTTGATAGAGCGCCGACGACTGATGCTGAATATGAAACGGAAATTGACCGGATGATGTCTGAGATGGAACAGATGCAAGTGACGATCGCAGAAAAACAGCGGCGCACGGAAAAGCTTCAAGCACAGACGCGAGAAAAACTAGTTCACTTCCAAAAGATTCTCGCTCGGATTGAGGCATCTTGACCATGTGGAACAAATTCTTCGGTCTTGTCAAACTGGTGATCAACTTTGGCAAACAGACGAAGAAACACACAGATAAAATTGAGGACCTTGAAGAGAAGGTTCAGGAGTTGACGGATGGCATGACGCGTATGGCTTATGAAAATGAAGCTCCTGACGGGGCAAGCCCCGAGGTATCAGAAGGCCAGACCGGATGAAGACGGCGGCACGAGCCGCCGCTACTCGAACAGGTCCAGTTGTTGCGTGTGCAACTGGCGGTACTCGCCCTG
>JAABUV010004046.1_pt1 | contig 17932 bp, 17 predicted proteins | sample 5559971 | NCBI WGS metagenome assembly JAABUV01 (sample SAMN10711881, study PRJNA513362) | rock metagenome | isolation source: Antarctica rocks | place: Antarctica: Victoria Land, Knobhead nord | collected 2015-12-19
GCGCGCGCCTGCGCGCGCTCGTGCGCGCGCAGCAGGCCGAGGCCGCGCTGGTCGCCGACGCCGACGAGGGCGCGGGCCTGCGCGCGGCGCAGGGCGCGCGCGCCGCCGCGCGCGCGCCCGACGGCGTCGCGCTGGCCGGCGCGCCGCCGGCCGCGACGGGGGGCGCGGCGGGTCCCGGGCTTGGCGGCGGGCACGGGCGCGAGCCTGGCGGCGCCGCGGAGGCCTCTGGCGCTGCAGCGGGCGGCAAGCGGCGGCGCGCCGGCCACCCGGCGGCGGGGCCCTCGGGGCGGCGAGCGGCAGATGCGGAGGCACCCCCCCCGGCCAAGATGCGGCGGCGGGACGCGGGCGCCCCAAGGGCGCCGGGCAGCTCAGGCAGCCCTGGCCCAGCGCCGCTCGCGGACAGGGACTCGGGCGCGGGCGCGCTCGGCGCCGCCGACGACTTCTTCATGGACCTGGAGAGCCCGGCGGAGCCCGCAGCCGGGGACGCAGCGAGCACCCCGACGGCGGCCGTGCCTGCCCCCAACAGCCTCGAGGGCCGCGCCGCGCCGAGCAGGCCGCCGTTGGCAGCGGCCAGCCAGTCGGCGGCGCGCGCGCGATCGGGCCGCGCCGATGCCCCGCTCCGCGCGCGCAAGGGCGGCGGCGCTGCGCGGGCGGGCGTTGCCGTGGGGGAGCGCGGCCGGCCCGGCCAGGGCGGCCGCCCTGGCAAATTAGCCGGGCGCCCAGGCACGCAGGCGGGCCTGCGTGCGGGCGCGGCCAGCGGCGGCGGCGGCGCTGCGGCGTCCCGGGAGGGGCAGATCACCGCTGAGGGCGTGCCGGGCGGCAACAGCAGTCTCGGCAAACCCGGCCGGAGTGTCCAGGGGGTGCCACCGCCGTCGTCCGGCCCCAAAGGGCTGAGCCTGCAGAGCGGGGCGGCCGCGGCCCGGCGCAAGGGGCTTCAGAAAGGCGAGCCGGGCGGCCCTGGGCGGGGCCGCGGGCCGGCGCCCGGCAGCTCGGCGCCGCCCGGCCCTGGCGCGGCCGGGCGGGGTGCGGTCCGGGCGGCGAGCGGCCACGGCGCGCCGCCGGGCGTCCGGGCGCCTGGGGCAGCTGGCGCGGGCGGCGGCGCGGCGGCGGGCGCGCCAGCGTCCGGCGGAGCGGGCGCGGCGGAAGCGGCGGCCCGGTCGCGCACGCGCGCGGAAGGCGGCCGCAAGCGGCGCCGGCGCTGAGGGTCCAGGGCTGCACTGCAGGCTCTGGGCTCTTTGCTTGGTCGCTGTTTTTTTGTAGTCAGGGCATGCGTGCTGCACCTGCCTGCACGCGGTGCGTGTTGTCCTGGTAAAGGGTGCGACGTCCGCGGTGTCCATGGACCGTCAGCATGTCTGCCATGCATGGCTAGCGCAACGCATGACAAATGGCATGGCATGTGACATGAGGATGCATTCGCGAGCCGCACTGTCACTTGGGTGGCAACGTGCCTGCCGTTCACTATGCCCTGCTGTCACCTCGAGCAGGTCAGCACATGACGTAGGCGCGCGTGCAGACACAAGTCGCGCAAGGAGAGCACCCCGATAAGGAAGTACATCAGCCAGTGACGCAACCGAAGCCGGTGACAGCCATGTGAACTAATAGCGAATATTTACAAGGAACGGCCGAACGGGCGCAAGCAACACTCCTTGTAAGCTGTCGGGTCAACCCAGTGATCAGATCCGCACCACCAAACCAAGGGATACACAGCAGAGCAGTGAGCATGACGCGATCTGTGCTACAAACCCAAGACGGTATTCTTGACACTATACTAAACCGCTCGCGCAACTGCTGGACGCTGCCAGGAGGCAGCATATCGTCCAGAGCTTTCCTACTGCTGTAGGCGCCTTGCGCTGCACGCTGGTGCTACAACGGCCCTGTGGGGTAGGGCAGGACACGCGCAATCATGCGCGCAAAAGACAAGTCCCCACGAAAACAAAGCGTGCACTGCCACAAATCAGTTCTTGCTAGAAGCGCAAATGAGCAAAAGCCGTTCTGCATCCCAGAGCGCACTGCGGCTGCCAGCCGCAGCCTACATCACACGCCTTGAGGCCCTGCATTGCGCAGGAACCTCAGACTACTGAACTGTTTGTAGCACAGACCGTGCGCTGCATGCCTCTCGCAGGCAGCTCAGGTTGATGCTCCGCCGCGCCTGGCGCTGCCAGGCCACGGCTCACAATAAAACCAGCCCGCAGCAGCCGCCCGTCGCGGCGGGCTGCTGACGCCTCCCAGGTCCCCAATGCGGGGCCCTGCAAGGGGGTGGGGCATGCGCCTTCCTGTGCACGGCGCCGACTGGCTGCACGCCGTGCGCGGCGCCCCGCGCGCACGCGCGCGCCTGGCCCGCGCACCGCGCGGCGCAGCAGGCGCGGGTTCGGTTAGGGTGGCTTGACCCTACCCCGCGCAGCGCCGCGCGCGCCTACCTGCGCGCCGGGTAGCCGGACGCGCCAAACAGCTGCTGCACGGTCGCGGGCGCCCAGGCGGCAAAGTTGTACGTGCACGCGGCGGGGCAGACGGGGAAGCCGGCGGGCGGCGGCGCGATGCGCTCGGCGGCCTCCAAAAAATAGATCTTCTGGCCCATGTACAGGTGCCAGTCGGTGTGGCAGTGCAGGTTCCACAGGCCCGGGTTGTCCGCCTGCGCGCGCGGGGCGCCGTCAGCGCGGCGCCGTCGGCGCGGCGCCGTCGGCGCGGCGCGCCTGCGGCGCGGCCGGCGCGCGCCGCGCACGGGCGGCGCGGCCTGCGCATGTGGGCCGGGGTCCAGCGCTCCCCAAGGGTGCCGCTCACCCACGCGCTGCATGGCGCGTGACAGCTCCGCGGCGCAGCCTGGAGGACGACACTGCGGCTGTCGCTGCCAGCCCCATGTGACGCGCGAGCTGGCACTCCTAGCAGCCCATGCTGCAGGTGCATGTGCGCGGCCATGACATGTGCGTGCCGGGTCAAGGGAAGACTTCAGAGTCACTTTACGGACACACGACCGGGCGCGCGCGGGAGCGGGGCGGCGGGGGCGCGCCCGGAAGCGGATGGCGGTCCAGCCGTCGCGGAACACGGTGTACGAGTCCCGGAAGGGCGGGTCGAGCAGGTTGTACCGCGCTGCGGCGCGCGCGTCCCACAGGCCCAGCCCGTGGCCCAGCACCCAGAAGTGGTGGCCGTGGAAGTGGAACGGGTGCTGCTCGGTCGCCGTGCGGTTGGCGCCGTCCGGCCGGTAGTCGCCGCCTGCGCGCGTCCCCGGCGGCGTCTGACCACTCCGTCAGGCACCCTGGCAGCCGCGTTGCAGCAGGTGCAGACGCTCTGCCAAGCCTGTCCGCGAGGCAGGTGCGCACGCGCCCCCCGGGCTGTTCTGTGGGCGGCCGCAGAGGCGGCAGCGGGCGCAGGTGACCGCCGCAAACTGCCAGCACTGCACGCCCCTCGCACAGGTTTGAGGGCCTGGCAGCCGCGTCACCGACCCGCGTCAGTCGTTTCGGCTCGACAGAGCCTGCACGCTGGCGCCCTGCGCTCCCACGCCCGCGCACAGCCCGCCCCAACGGCCCACTGCGCCAGGGGCCACGGGGCGGCGGGGGCCTGGGGGGCCCGCCAGCGCGCCCGCTCCGCACCGTTGGCGTTGGCGGCGATGTTCTGGATGATCACGTCGATGACCTCGCCGTCGCGCGCCACCACATACTGCTGCCCCGCCACCGGGCGCGGCTGCCCCGCGGCGTCGCCCGCCAGGTACACCATCGGCTGCGCGCGGCCCCACCCGCATGTCAGGCCGCACGGAGCCACCGCCCGGCCACACACCCCAATCACGCACAGCATCTGTCTTGGGCACCAGCGCGCCGCGCTGCGTGCCGCAACCAGCTCCAGGTCTAGGTCTAGCTCATTGTCAAGCTCCAGCTCTCAGCTCTGGCTTTTCACTCCAGCTCTGCCAGCAAGTGGTGCGGCAGAGCGTGCACACAGCAGGCCTCGTCAGGCCGAGGAGCGCGCCTGCAGCGAGCCGCCCGCCTGCACCATGTCGTAGTCCTGGTACGCCCCGGCCGACAGCGCCGCGCCGTGCTGCAAGAAGCCGTTCTCTGCCTTGATCTGCGCGCGCCTGCGGCCACGCGCTCAGCAAGGCAGGCGCAGGCGCGGCGCGAGCATGCCTCGGTGAGCGGTTAAGGTCGCCATCGGCGTAACCCACCCGCCATACTGCAGCCTGTGCGGTACCGCGTGTGAGCAGGCCCGGCACGACCTGGATGATCTGCATGTGTAAAGTCTGAACCATACCCTACCCCTTCACGCATCATCGCCGGCATGCTCCCCACTCGCCCAGGGCACATGGAAACCTGGACGCTGTTCATTGCGTACCCATTGCCGCCCGGGCCCGCGCGCGCGCCTGCGCGAGCGCGGGCAGGCAGCTGGCGCGTCGTACGAGGCCACGTGGCATACCAAAACCCTAATCCTACCCTGCCACAGGGCGAAGCCGGGCCCGCGGGCGCGCCTGCGTGAGCGCGGGCAGGCAGCTGGGCGCGTCGTACGTTGCCACGTTGTTGAGCGCCCAGCGCAGCTGCCCCGAGGGCAGCAGCGGCTGCGTGTTGTTCAGCACCAGCACGCGCGTGGCCGCGGCCGGCGGCGACAGGCCGCCGGGCCCCAGGTGCGCCGCCAGCGACCGGTTGGCGCCCGCGCCCAGCAGGTCCGCCGACGTCCGCACCTGCGCCGCGCGCGGGGGCGGCTGGGCGCGCCTTCGGGCACGCTGCCCCGTCTGCCGTGCGGCCGTGCATGTGGCGCTGATGTCAGACACAAGCATCGGGCTGGCGTCGGGGTCCAAGTCTGGGCAGGCTTTGGGGTCCAAACCTGGTTGGCTGAGCAGAGGAATCATTGCCATCCTGCCTGTGAATCCAGGAGCGTCCGTGTCAACCCAGGCAGCGACCTGGCTCCGGGGCCCCACCTGCGCCAGCTGCGCGAGCGACCAGGGCGCCAGCATGTCCGGCTGCGGCGCGGGCGAGGCCGGCAGCGCGCTGGCGTTGGCGCCCGCATACCGCAGCACGCCGTAGCCGGCCGCCGAGCCGACGCGGTACTGCGGGCGGCTGCTGATCCAGTAGTTGCCGGCCGGCTGGTCCGCCTTGAGCAGCACGTCGTACCTGCGTCGACCGCAGGCGCGTCACGCACCTCTCCTTACTTGACAGCTTGCGACGCCTCACACAACAGCATTACACAGCATACCGAGACTCGCACAGAAAGCAGCACTATGTGCGCTGAACCAGAATGCCCCACCTGCGATAACAGCACCGCAAGCAGGAGCAGGGGTGGTGGGCGCAATGGCGCGCACGGCTGGCCCGCGTCCCTCGTCCGAGCACGGGACCGCCAGGGGAGCATATGGGGGAGCAGGGTGGCGCGCGCGCACCGCTGGCCCAGGTTGACGTCGAGGCAGGTCACCGACAGCGGCTTGGTCGGCACGGCGTCCGCGGCCACAATCGTCAAGTTGTGGCCCTCCACGCACAGCGTCTGCGAGCGGGCCGCCCCCGCGTCAGCGCCGCGGCTCGCGCGCCTGCCTGAAACCCAAACACAGATCCGTGGCACTGCTGGCGTTGCCGCAGATTGCCTCAGCGCGTGCGGTGAACCGGCCGCGGCAGGGGGCGTGCCCGGCAGCGCGGCTCGCCGGTGCGGCGGGGCGCGCCTGGTAGGTGAGCGAGCCGACGTTGATGACGCGCAGCCGGTACGTCTTGCCCGCCTCCACAGTCACATTCTCCCGCGCGCACCCTGCGCCGCGGCCACGCCCCGCGTGACCCGCCGCGCGCGCCCGCCCCGCCGCCCTCTCCGCCCGCGCGCTCCGCCCGCCCGTGTGCTGCTGCTGATGGCAGCAGCCGGCCTGGCCAGAGAGCTCGACAAGTGCTTGGCTTGGGGCGCGCGTGCAGCAGCCTGTACGCTGGAGCACGTCATCTCTGCAGTCTGCCCCGGCAGCCGACAGACCGCGCGCGCAAGCGCGTCCATGCAACACGCTGCAGCAGCCCGGGCCGCACCCTTGTTCGAGGGCGAGGCCCACGGCTGCGCGGCCGAGCGCCCGGGCGGCACCCACTGCGCCGCGGGCGCGCAGCTGATGGGCTGCGTGTTGCCGTACGCGCCAAGCGCGCAGTCCGAGGCGATGCCGCGGTTGTTCAGCAGCACGCTCTGCGGCAGGTCCACCCAGACCCAGCCGCCGCTCGCGTTGGTCTGCTTGGCGGGGTCGAAGGGCCTGCGGCGCGCGCGCGCGGCGCTGAGCCGCATGCGGGCGCCCGTGAGCCAGCCGCCGACCCGCCTTCCGGCTGCACTGCCCTGCGGGTGTGGCGCAGGGGTGGCACTCCTGCGAAGGGGTCATGCACTGGCGTCGCCGCGTGCTGGGCAGTGGCCTGCGCGTGCGCGCCATGGCACCGAACAGGCAATGCACGAGCCGCTGGCAGGCCAAGCGCTCAGTCGGCAGGGCTGCGGCGTCGGCCGGGCGGCTCCGGCCGCGGAGGCTGCCGACCAGCGGCGGCGCGCGCTGACGCCCCGCCCGGCGCAGCACGCACCGCTTGCGGCTGCTCGCGCGCGTCGGGAGCGGCGGCTGCGCTGTGAGCAGGGCTTGCTAAAGCCCTTAATCTAACCCAATCCCGAGCAGCGGCCGGCCGGCACGCGCACCGGTTGAGCCGGAACGTCATGGGGTTGGCCTGGCCGTGGAAGTGGTCGGCCAGCAGCAGCAGCCGCTCCTCGTCATACGCGAACGGCTCCGGCCCGGCCGGCCGCACGATGAGCGGGCCATAGAAGCCGTCCACGCGCTCCACGCCCGCGTGGCCGTGCCACCAATACGTGCCGGGCGTCTCCTCCACCTGCGGCGCGGCGCGCGGCGGGGTATGACTACCCTACCCTTGCCCGCGCGAGCCGCAAGCTCAACCATGCGCGGCCTTGCCCTCGCCGTCCACCTCGCAGACGCTGTGACCCTCAGCTGCTGTGTAATCGCCGCCACGCAAGCACATGGGCGCAGGACTGGCTGTTCGAATTATTCTTTGGTGCGCTGTCATAGTAGAAAAGCAGCGCGCCGTCTGCGTGCAGCAGGGCGTGCCCGAGCAGGCTGTGTCCACCCACCGACGGGCAAGCTGAGCAGAACGGCGGTGTGCCTGGGTCTGGCGCCGGCGCGGGCGCCCAGGGCGGGCGGCGGGCGCGGCACCGTGAAGCGGTACGTGAAGTTGCTGCCGGCCATGATGGGGCACTGCTGCAGGTAGGCGACGCCGTCGTAGAACTCGGCGCCGCGCATGTCGAACCCGTGCCAGTGGATGGTGATGCCCTCGGCCACCTGCGGCCACGTCGGCGGCAGCTCGTTGTGCACCGTGACCTGCGCCGGCGCGCGCGAACGTCAGCGCCAGTGGCGCCGATGGGCGCAGGCCGTCGGGCACGGCACACCAGCCCACCAGCGGCCGCTCCCTCAGCACCCACCGGCCGCGCCGCTCGCCGCACGCGAGGGGCGCTGTCTTTGGTGGGTGCTAGCGCTTGCATATGTCTTGCGCCGGGGGTGTTGACCAGTGGGTCGCAGGAGAGACCACGGCGCTTCGAGCAGGGCCTCCCGGCGGCCGTGAGCAGGGGCGTCGCAGGTGTGGCGGGGGAGCATGCCGGGCGGTCACCTCCAGCACTTCGCCACGCGTGACCTCTATTGTCGGCGTGAGCTCGCCGTTGACAACGATGGACTGCTTCTCTGCGCGCCGCACGGCATGCACCTTCAGCATGCGCAGGTCCACAGGTGCCATCCCTCCCCTGCGACAACACAGGGGCTGCCTCGTACCGAAGCAGTCCAGGGAAGTCGTGGCGAGCGTCACGTGGAAGTCATAGCGCCTGACCGCCGGCGCCAGCCCCGCGGCGGGCGCAGCGGCCGATGCGGCGGGCGCCGCTGCAGCCGCCGCCGCCGCCGCTGCCGCCGGCGCCGGCGCAGGAGCGTGGACGCTCCGCGCGCAGGCTGCCGGGCCGAGCAGCGCGCAGAGCACGCCGAGCAGCACCAGGTTCCGCGCAAGCGCGGGGCGCCGCCAGCGCGGCCTTGGGTCGGCCATGGGCAGCGCGTCAGGATGCGCAGGGGCTTGTCAAGGACCTGGCGAGTGAGCACGCCGCACGGGCGCTGTTCACACCAGAGCGGATGGCCGCTGGCTTCGGGCTATGGCTTGCCGGTGCCGAGCACAGCAAACACTCAGGATCGATGACCATTTTGGCCGAGCTCGGCAAGAGCACTGCCGTCCTGACTGAGTCACTTGGAGGAGGCAGCAGCTGGTAGTTACATAGGGTCGAGGGAAATATCTATATAGGACAAGATTGAAAGGTGGGGTATTATTATAAAATATATTTATTTTTCATTCCGAGGCAGCCAGGTAAGTGCACAGCGCGTGTTACAGTGCATCTGCTCTGGCACACAACTTATGTGAGCTACTGCTGCACTAGCACGCTCGTTGAATGCGTGCCTGCACGCGCAGCCATGCAGACCCCAGCGCATTAGCAAGATAGATAGATTTGTTACACTACGCAGCCCCAGCTAGGCTGATGAGCGTCGCCCCTTCGTAATCAGGTCATGTTCTCTCATGCACTCGCACAGGCCACACCATGAACAGGCCATGAACAGGCCACACCATCACACCATGATGAGCCAGGTCACACCAAGCGGCAGGCCATGCAAGACCAGCGTGTGTATAGAACCTAACCAATGGTCTGCACATATGCACAAACCAACCTCACACACACCCGCATGCACAGATGAGCCACGGCACGAGCAATCCCGGAAGCCATACAGCCAGCCTGTGCGCAGCTCAAGCAGCAAAGTTGGATTGTATGTTCATCTTGAGTTTGCTGCAGATGCGAGCCCTGCCCTGTGGAGCAAGAGCCCGCCATTGAGCAAGGCAAGCTCACACCAGGCTCAACCCCCCTCACCAGCAGAATGTGTTCCATGGCCCTGCTGCGCCCTGCAAGGCGGGCGCCACAGCATACAGGTGGGCTTGCACCTTGCATGCATGCATGCATGCATCGTGCATGCATGCATGCGTGCATGGCAACAGATCATCGATCAAACCACCTAGCCTTCCACCAAGCCGCCTGTGCATCAGACCACTGCAACAAGCACCGTCTACCGGGAGCCCAGGGTGCCAAACACACCGACAACGCCAAAGTGCGCCGAGCCTGAAAAGGGTGCCTGAATGTGTGCGATCGGCTCGGCGCACGCGTAATCAGCAAGGGGCGGCAAGGCGCCCCGCGTGATGTGCAGCCGGGGTCACAGCGACAGCGCGTCCAGGTCGCACAGGCCGCTCGCGCCCAGGGCGCCCAGCCGCGCCCAGCCCTGCCCGCAGGCAGCGTCCAGGGACTGCCGCCGCTGCGGCGCCGCGTCCTCCGCCGCGCACGCGGCGCGCGACGCCTCGCCCAGCTGCCGCTGCGCGCGCGCCTGCGCCGCGCCGTCGCGCGTCAGGCGGGAGCGGGCCGGGCCGCTGCCTCGCCTGCCGCGGGCGGGCAGCGTCGCGCGGCGCCCCGGCCAGCGGCCGGCTGCGGGCTCGAGCTGCTTTTGCTGTCGCACATGGGCCGGGTTGTCACGACCTTCCCCTAGGCAGACAAGGTGACACAAAGCACTCAGGTAGGTCTACATGGGGTTTTTTATCACCTGCATGGCCTGCCCGGCGGAGCAGCTGACGCGGAAGCGCTCCGGCCCGTCGTCCGCGCGGCCGCAGACGCCCGTGTGCTTGCGCAGCAGCAGCGCCAGCGCGCCCAGGCTCAGCGGCTTGGCCTGCAGCGCCGCAGCGCGACGCTAGGCAGCTGCGGCGGGCCGCGCCATGTCACCTGGCGGGCGCTCTGGCGGGCGCGGCGCACGCACAGGTCGCCCAGTGGCTGCTCGGCTGGGGCCGCACCACGCAGTCGTCCATGCCGGCCAGCCTGCAGCGCTCGGCCACCTGGTTGCCGCAGCCGTCCCCGGCGTCCACCTCGGCGGAGCACGCGACAATGGGCACGCGCACGGCTGCCCCCCGCTGCTCCTCCCGCGCCCTGAAAGCTCGCGCCGTGCTGTAGCCGTCCTGCGCACCCAGGGTGTCAGCACGCAAGGGCCGGGTGGCAGCCGCTTGCTGGGGAGGCAAACACACATGGGCGCACTTACCCATGGGTGGGGCATTACGATGTCTAATATCACAAGGTGCAGCTCGGCGCCGCTGCTGAGCAGCTGAGCGCCGCTCTCAAAGCAGAAGACGTCCGTGAAGCCGAGCTGCACACACCGTACAAGTCGTCTCAGATCCCGTCTGAGGCTTCCCGAGCCTGCGCGGTGGCAACCGCAGACGGCCAAACGGTGGGCTGCCAGGGCTGCACCTGACGCAACATCCGAACCAGGACCACCCTGTTGAACAGCAGGTCGTCGACCACGCCTACCGCGAAGCCGCTGGGCATCGGAGGGCGGTACCGGCTGGCTTGCTTCAACGCCTGGCCCTGGCGCGGGTGTGCTATGCACGTGTCACACGCTCAAGCACGGCTGCCTATTGGACTTTCAGGCTGTCAGTTTTGTCGTCACTGCTCGTCTAAAACGGCCAGACAGCAACTGTCAGGATCTTTTCAAATCTCAATCCACAGATATGCTGCCACGATTGAAAACAACTACTTAGGGTACATGCATGCTGGTGTTATGGGCTTACATGTGTGCTAGCGCGCTTTCAATAGCACGGACGGCGGCATCTTGGAGCGAGCGACGAGCTGTGCTCCCCAGTTTAGCTGGCGTCCTGTGTAGTACACAGGACAGTGTGCACAGTGTGCACAGACTGCGCCAAATAAAAGCAGCCCCGCCTTACATACAGCAACGCGATGCACTTATACCAAAGCATTTCTGAAGTGCTCACATCAAAATTCCCAATACCCTACACAAGGCCTCGGACCTACCCCGCGCCCTTGGCAGCGCGCGCGCGCTTGAGCTTTTTCAGCACGTCGTGCGCGACGTTGAAAATTCCCTGCGTCGGCGTGCCGCACACGAAACACTTGGCCGACTTGACGTTGTGCGCCAGCGCACACGCCTCGCAGAAGTGGTGCCGGCACAGCGTGACGACCGGGTCGGGCGCCTCCTCCCACGGCCGCCGGCACAGGAGGCAGGCGAACGGCACGCCGTCGTCCTCTTCCTCTCCTTCCCCGGCCTCCTCCTCGCCGGCGAGCCGCGCCATGCGCTGCTCCTTCTGGCGCTCGTTCCACTCCTGCGCGGGCGCGAGCGCGGCTGCATTGGCACGACGCTGCGTCCGCGGGCACTGGAGGCATCCCACGCTTTTTGCTCTCCCACGCCTGCTCTTATATCAGCCAGACATTAGCATGCTCCTCCTGCTGCCGCACATGCCCCTACCAACATGTATTCATTGTGTGTGGACTGTGTCAAACAGGCAGGCATCGGCGACAGAGCAGCAGGCAGCCGTTTGTGCATAGCGCCCGCCGGGCCTGCTTCCCAGCCCAACGATCCAGCAAGAAAAATGCGATGTGAGTTACAATAAGACACACCCTCTTTTCTGGATTATTAAAACTCACGCCACACTGCATGCGGTCAGCGCGGTCGGCGGGCGCGCCCGGTCGATCTCCCAACCGGACTTGTAATCGCCGCGGTCGTGGATGAACTTGCACGAGTCGCCGTAGCCGCAGTAGCCGGTCTCCTTGTAGTCCTTGCAGATGTCGGGCTGGTAGTCGAAGCGCACCGTCATGCGCACGTTCGTGCTCGCGCGCAGCGGCCCGTGCGTGCCCGAGCCCTTCTCGGCGCCCACGGTGTGCTCGCGCCGGAAGCCCTGCGCAGGGCGCGTGCGCCCGTCAGCGCCCGCGCTGGAGGCGCGGGCGCGCCCAGACGCGCGCGCTCGCGGCAGGTGGCGGGGTAGGCGCACGCCGGCGTGACCGGACACGCTCTTTGCCACACATGCCGAGCACCAGCGTCACAAGCTTGCTGCCTGGTAGGCGTGCAGCGACGCGATCACGAAAAAGGCAGCTCACATCATCAGGGAGGAGACGCAGCGCGCTCGGGCGCTCACTGCACACAAGCTGACAAGGCTGCACCCATGGAGAGGCCTGCCGCCCGCCGCGAAACGTGCACCGCATCGTCCGCCCACACCCAGGAGCGCAGGCCGGCGCTCGCAGTGCGCACCGAGGGTACAGTTGATGCAGTTGTTCAGGCCCTTGTACACACCCGCTCACCCAGCGCCTGTACACGCCCACTCACACCAATCACACCAAGAAGCGCAGGCCAGCGCGGCCGGTTGCGCACCGCGGTGTAGTCGATGTAGTTGTTCATGCCCGTGTACACGCCGTCCGCCACCGCGCCCTCCACCGCCTGGCTCAGCACCGCCTCCCGCCGCGCCCTGCGCGCGGGCGGCCGCCGCAGTGTCAGCCTACTTGCTGGGGCACCCGTGGCCTGGCTCTGCAGCTGCTCCGAATCCTTTTGCAGCCTGCTTGCTGGGGCGTGCGCGGCCTGGCCCAGGACAACGGCCGGTGGCGGCGCCAGTCCCTGGCGCAGCCGAGACAGTGCCCAGCCCCGGCGAAGCAAGCCGCCTCGGTGGCACAGGCGCCCCACGCAAAGCAGGTGGCGGGACGGGAGCGCGCGCCTGGCGTCGCGGTCGAAGGCAGTCTCCTGCTGGTTGCCGCGTGTGGCGCCCATGTCGCTGGCCTGCTGCAGCGTGCGCGCGCTCTCGTACTTGAACGCCTCCAGCCGCGGGCCCGCGCCCGCGTCGCCGCCGCCCTCCCGCCGCGTGGTGAACGCAAGCGGCGCCTCCTTGGCAGCCTTGCTTCGCCTGGCCACGGCCGGCGCGGCGCCGTCCGCGAGCTCGCCGTCGGCAACGGTCGCCGCAGCGCCGTCCACCTCGTCAGCCGGACGCTTGCGGATGTGGCCGCGGTTCTTGCGCTTGGCAAAGCCGGCGGCGGGGGCCTCGACATTGCTCGTGCCGGCTCCAGCCTGCTCATCTCGCTCCAGTGCCTGTGGCTCCATGCTCTCTACTGTCGCGCCCTCACTCGCAGTCATCTGGATACCAACGTAAATTGAGCCGCCACGAGTACATCCAGTACCACGACTAAGTAAGCTCTCTACTTCTGGCCACGTTTATATAAGTGTAGCGCTGGGTCACAAGCCAAGAGCGTCTGCTTCATCCATTACGAGGATTATCCCATATGCCCTGCGCACGTGAGAAGCAGGGTCTTGCAAGGCACACAGCGACAGACGCTGTGTGCAGGTAGGGAGCCCTGCGCGGTCCGACCTACACTAGCTTGTGCGCTACTGTGGACATGGCACTCCGCAGTAAGCTGGCTAGGGCCCTGGACTTGGCTGCAAGGCATGCTCAGAAGAGCAGCGGTGTGGCACTGTGGGGAGTCGCCGAGGACGTGCAGGTGAGAATACAGCGTTGTTGCCTGTCTGCAATGCAAATTTTTACTGTATTTCACAAAAGTCATATGCGCAAAATAAAGTGAAGGCAGCAAAGAATGTTTTGCTTGCGTGCAGGGCGCTGTGAGGACACCGCGGGTATGTCAGCCCTGGCGGCCAGGGCTGCGGCGCTGCTTCGCGGCCGAGGCGGGCCCAGGACCTGCGCCCGCTGGCCAGGCCTCTGGCCTGGGCTCCCGTCGCGGGGTGCGCCAGCAGGCCCTGCTCTTGACTACTTGCTAAGACACAGCCGTGGCACTGTTACTGTACTGCGACGCTTGCAGAATGCAGCTTTCGCTGCGTCTTCATGTGCTTATGTCGTGCACCCCATTACAGCTCTGTCTCGAGACTAGCAGCATATGTGTGTTTGTGGCAGCTGCGCCGCTTTCACTTGCACTGTATGGTTGTGTAGAGCTGCGTGACTTGGCAACAAAGTGTTGCAGTGGTGGCACCGCTGATGCGCGCTGGGCTCGCAGCCGGTGACGTACTGGAGCCTGGCGCTGACGCTCGCCAGTGGCGGCGGCATCGCCGCATACTACCTGTATCTCAAGGAGCAGCGCTTGAAGAGTGCGGCTGCCCGCCCTGCTGCAAGCAACCCCCTTCAGCAAGCTTGGTATGCTATACGCGCTTGTCTGGATGTCTTGCTGTGGCAGGTCAGACAGGCAAGGGATGGCAAGGTACACGCTTGACACCGCATCTTGGCGCCGCGGCAGGCGTACGGAAACCTGAGGCGGCGGGCGTCGCTGCGATCGGGGGCCCCTTCGAGCTGGTGGACGGGCAGGGGCGGCCATTCACCGACAAGGACCTCCGCGGCGCCTATTCGCTGCTCTACTTTGGCTTCACACACTGCCCGGACATCTGCCCCGACGAGCTGGAAAAGCTCGCCAAGGCGCTAGACCGCGTCGGTGCGCCAGCTCCGCGCCTCCCCTAACCCTACACCCGGCGTACCCTGTTGGGGCGGGGCTGACCGCAGCGGCCGGGTCTGTCACCACATCTCCTACCCGGCTACAGCGTCATGCCCACACCGGCTAAGCACAGTGCAGCATTGCTTTGCATCACCTCTGCTGCTGCGTCTGACCCGGACCCAGTGCTTTTGCTGGTGTCACGCTGCATCTGTGAGCCCGTGATGAAGCACCAGTGCCTGTGTGTCCTCACACAGCGGCGCGCGCGCAGAGAAGGAGCACGGGTACCAGGTGCGCCCGGTCTTCATCAGCATCGACCCCGAGCGCGACGACCCGGCGCGCGTCGGGCAGTACGTGCGCCAGTTCCACCCGCGCCTGATCGGCCTGACAGGGCCGCTGGAGAAGGCGCGCGCCATGCACTGCAGCACGCACTGCTCGCGCCATACCACATCTACCTGGTATTTTCAACCTGTAACACGATGACACATGACGGCTTGTAGTATGTGCATATTGGTGCATGTAGTGTGTGAGGAGTGTGACGACGTGACATGTGTGAGGATGCACTGCCCGCGTCATCTTGGATGCCTGGCGCTAACCTGTTCGCATACATGCACAGTGGTACAGGAATGAAGTTGTGATGCCGTGATGGGTACTGGCGCTATGTGTGGTTTGGTAGCATTTGGCAGCGGCAGGCACGCGGCACGCGCGTCTTTGCAGAGGAGGAGCGGGGTTGCACGAAAGCACGCTGTCACTTCTGACAAACCGGCAGAGCTGAGGAGCGGTGAAGGAATGCTTCCTGCCTGCCTGCAAAGTATGGTGATGGTAGCCAGAAAGTCTTTGTCTCCACACTCACGCCGGGCGCCGCCCGGGCGCAGGTCAAGGCGGCCGCGCGCGCATACCGCGTGTACTACACCAAGACCTCCGACGACCCCGCAGACTACCTGGTGGACCACTCCATCATCATGTACCTGGTCGACCCCGAGGGCAAATTCGTGACCTTCTTCGGCAAGAACGTCGCCGAGCCCGAGCTCGCCGCCGGCATCTGGGACCACGTCCAGGGCTGGCAGGGGCCGCCCGCGCGCGGCAGCAGCGCGCCGCGGGAGCTGGCCGCCGCGCCGACGTGAGCCGGGTCGCGACGGGGGGCGGGCGCGCGCGACCGGACCACCGCGCAGCGCGGCAGGCTGCCGGCAGAGCCGGACAGTCTCTGTTTAAGATGCTCAAAGCGCTCGCGCAGGCAGCCGGAACAGCGCCGCAACAACGTTTGAGCAACAGAGCACCTGTTGTGTCAGAACGCTGTGGCATGCGCTGCGCATGTGTGTCGTCCAGCGCGGCTGGAAACATGACCGCACGGGATATTTTGTGTCTTTGCTGAGTGCCTGCGCATGGCGCTTGCCTACCTGTGTGTTGGATTTAACGCATGCCATGAAGCTAAGAAGTAAAGTTAGCGCGTAGTGCATGCGTTTGTCCGTGTTTAAGGTTCCAATTGTTGCCTGTTGGCACCCTGCAAGCCTGCTTACCAGGTTGTTTAGACCTCCCAGGATTGGCATCCATTGTTGCAACTTGACACCCTGACAACGTTACGCCATACGGTGTGCGCAGCAGGTGTTGTAATCAAACGCATCGCGAAGTTGCGCTTGACTTCAGGGCAGATATGTACTTCCAGGCACAGAGCAGGTACAAGCGGCACCCTAGGCTGAGTAGCCGCCGTGCCTGCTCACGCCGTGCGGTCAAATGATTGACCAACGGCGCTGATGCCTCAAACCTCATGCCTGATGATGTGCACGATCCGCATGCAACCCTGCCCGCGCGGGCAGCGCATCTGCCTCATCTGCGACCGCCCTGCCCCGCCGCCAGGCAGCTCCCCTGAAAGCGCACCACCAGGCGCGCAGCGTGCCCGGCGCCTCCTGGGCGCCTCTTCAGGCGCGCCGGACAGGGCCCAGGCCACATCAGGGCCCCGCTCAGGCGTGCAGGACGCCCAGCACCTCCTCCGCGGCCTGGATGCCTCTTCAGGCGCGCCGCATAGGGCCCAGGCCCCACCCGGGGGCCCCGCTCAGACGTTCAGCACGCCCAGCACCTCCTCCGCAGCCCGCGCGAGCCGCGCGTCCGGCCCGCCCGCCGCGGCGCGTACGGCCGCCAGCGCGCCCGGGCGCGCGCGCGCGGCGTCTGCCGCCTCCGGCGCGCCCGCCGCCAGCGTGCCCAGCGCCACCAGCGCGCGGTAGGCGGCCTCCGGGTCGTCGGCCGGCGCGGCCGCGAGCGCGTCCGCCGCGGCCGCCAGCGCCGCCGCGCGGCCCTCCACGTCGCCCTGCAGCGCCGCCTGCGCCCGAGGCACGGCCCTGACACGACATTACGTTTCAGGCTCTGGACAGCCTGTGGCCCGCCGTGACCGTGAGCCGAAACGAACAGCCCGGGATACCGCCAACAGGCTGGCTCGTGTAGCCGATGCCACATTGCCTTCGCCCGGCGTGGTGCGCCACCTCTTGCATGCAAGCGCATCTCAGGCTGCCAGCTCTTTGCCGCACCCAAGCACCACAGCAGTTACCTATCTACCACTGTGTGAGCCAGCTTCAGTATGCCTCACAACGGAGCGAGGACGCGCGCTGGACGCGCTTGACGCAGCCCAGTGGCGCGAGTCGCCCTAGCAGCCTCCCCCATGGATGAGCAGCCCACCTCTGAGCGGTACAGGAGCGCCAGGTCCACCAGCAGGCTGGCCCAGGCGCCGCGTGCGGCCTTGGTCTCGCCGCCGCCGCCGCCGCCGCCGCCAAACGCGCGCAGCAGCGCGCCGCGCTGCGAGGCCGCCCACGCGCGCAGCGGCGCGTGCCGGAACAGGTTGCAGGCCAGGCGCAGGCCGGTCAGGCGGTTGGCCGGCAGGTGCGGCGGCGCGGCCGCCGCCGCGAGCGCGGCGCCCAGGGGCCCTGGCGCGCGCCCGCGCGTGAGGCGCCCCGCCGCGCAACTCTGCATGAGGGGCGTGGCGATGCCAGGTGCTCGGAATGTGGCGGCAGGCCGGCGGTAGGAGGGGCGCGCCCTGACACACACGCAACATACGTCCCACACTGAGTGGCTGCGCCCACACGACTTGCATACCTCCTTTCCGCATCACCTGCAGCTCACACCCGCCCACGCCCCAGAAGCGCATGGTGAAGTGCACGGTGAGCGCGCCGGCGCGCAGCACACCCGCGCCTGCGCCCGGGCGCGCACACCTGCGCCGGACGGCTCGAGCGGCCCCGCGTCGGCCGCCAGCTGCGCGGCGGCGGTCGCGTCCAGCGCCAGCATGCGCGCCAGGTCAAGCGCGGGGAACAGCGCGCCCGGCGGCCAGGCCAGCATCTTGGCCAGCACCGCCAGCTCCGCGCCGCCCACCGGCGCGCCGCCGCCGCCGCCGCCCGCCGCCGCCGCCGCCCTGCGTAGCCGGGCACGGTATTTCCCCCCCCCCCGCTCACCCGATCCACGCCCACCACATGCATCCATGGCGTCGCCCGTCCATGGCGTCGCCCAATGCTCCACCTCACGTTGCGTCGTCCATCACTTGTGGGTCGTCATGGCATCACTATGTGGCAGACATGTTTGGCGCCCGTGCGCGAAGGTTCGGTCGCGCGCCTGGCGAGCAGACCATCCAGCGGCCCGTCGGCCGCGGCCTCAGCCTCGTCCAGCGCCGCGGGGGCGGCCGGCACGCCGCCGGCCGCGCCCGGCGCGCCGCCGTCGCCGGCCGCCA
>JAABUV010004047.1_pt1 | contig 17928 bp, 20 predicted proteins | sample 5559971 | NCBI WGS metagenome assembly JAABUV01 (sample SAMN10711881, study PRJNA513362) | rock metagenome | isolation source: Antarctica rocks | place: Antarctica: Victoria Land, Knobhead nord | collected 2015-12-19
CTGCAGCGCGCCTTGCAACGTTCAGGCGTTAGGCTGCAGTGGCTCGCAGCCAGCGCACTGCGTGAGAGTGTGCACTGTGCAGGCAGAGCGCTCCCAGGTAGCCAGACATTGCGCAGGAGGTAGCCGACGTACGAGGTGCTAGGTTGCTTGGCCCAAGGCAACACATGGGAGTGCGCTGCACTGGAGGTAAATCGCCAAAGGCAAGCAAGCCCTGCAGCATGCCTGGCACACTAGCAGGTGGAGGTTGATATGAGCAACGCAAGTGTAGCAGCCCCAGTGGACCAGAGACCAGGGTAGACGAGGTGCGTTCATGCGCCCGCCTCCACCGCTGCACAAGGATCAAGACTAGGCAGCTTGGCAGCTCGCACTGCAGCTGTGGCAGGACCGCACCGCGATACCCAGAAGGCCGATAGTCAGAAGGGTAGTCGTGGTAACTCCTGCCGCACCATAGCGCGCCATCAGTGTGTGCCACCTGGCGTGCGCTGATTACAGGCCTTGCAGGGCTCTTTTGCAGCCGTACCTCCAGTCATGGTTTTCGGGGTCGTACCACCTCTGGTCCCTCCCTGCGGCCAGCCAGGCTGTTGTTAGCACGGCTCCGCTGCACTGATGCTGCGCTTGCATGCACAAGCCGTGTCTCGATGGCAGGCGAGCGGCTGCCTCACACTCTATCCTCCGGTCGTCATATCCGTTGCTGTGCCAGCCCTGCGGGTTCCACGACTGCAGGAGACTCCTGGCGCTGACACGCGCCGCGCTGTGGGGACAAGGCGCGGCAACAGCGCCCAGCACCAGCAGCCATGATACCGCGCGCATCCTGTGTCTCTGCCCGTGTCGCCACTTGCGCAAAACTTGCTGCATCGCCTTCTCGAGGCCATTTTCCAGAGTCTGGGTTAGGGTACCCAGGGCTGACGGAGATGCATGTGCATGAGGAAGCTCAGGCATGCATAGTGCATAGTGCAAGCCTTCTGGCAGTGCTCGCTGCTTGGGGAGCGTCGCAATGCAGTGCTGTTGCGCTGCTCAACATTTGAGCCTCATCTTGAAAGCTCAACTCGAGCACGGCGGGACATGACACTGCGCAGCTCCCCTGCACACCCCTTTGTATCCCATGCGCCCATGACCAGCAGGTCCACTGCTGCGTAAAGCCAGGCCAATCCAATTGAGCAGCCAGTATGCATGCGCTGAAACTGGACAGTGCACTCGGCGTATCTAGCCCTTCTGAAAGACAGGGCAAACGCGCCATGCGCTCTCCCCAGACGACCGACGACTGGTCCGCTTGGAGACAAAGGAACACACACAAGCACGCGGCATCATCCATGCGCATGCTGCCACACAGCGAGGGCCTCAGACGTTGCAAAGTCCAGGAGCATGCGCTGTTCAAGCGTCACTGGGGCGCCAGGGAGCAACTGCCACCAGCGCGCTAGTCTTGGCACTGAGGATAACCGAAATCACTGATAGATAACCATCCTGGATAGCAAACAGGCACAAGCTGGGAAAGACTGGTCTTCTTCTTACGCTCCTAAGCGCCCCACGCAACCACTGACAGCCGCGTTCTGGTGCCATAGTGCCCCGGCGGTGAACGCCTCGGCGCCCCAACCGAGCGCGATGGCGCAACCTTAGCCCCGCCTTCTAGCTCACCACTCTCAACACTGTGGCTCGGTGAAGCAAACACCCCTCAGGGCAGCGTTCAGCAATCCGTCCGGGCACCGGCTTCGCCGTGGACGCGCACCCTGCCGCCTGCCCTCCCGCGCCAGGCGCGCTTCATACAGCATGCATAACGCGCGCCAACGTTATCGCGCGGGGCTGCTCTTGCTGGCGCGGGGCGGCGCGCGCTACTGGATGCCCGCCCAGCGCGCCATGTCGATGAAGTTCTCGCCACCGACCACGTTGTTGGCGAAGCGCAGCGCGAACGACGTGCCGTACGCGGCGGCCGGCATGCGCCGCGCGATCGTCCGGTCCACCAGCCGCTCCAGGCCGAACACCGCCTGCGCGCGCTCTTCCTGTTGCAGGGCGCGCCCTACTTCACCCTATGCGGGCACCCTCCTCCGCAAGCACCCTCCCATGGATCCATGACCCTGGTGACACGCGGCACTGGATGCGCATGCAATCGGTCTGTGTAACGGCTGGCCGTGTGGGAGCGGCTGAGCTGTGAGGGTGTGTGGTCCTGGTTGCCCTGCTTGCTGTCGAGCGCAGGCACGAGGGAGTTGTCCTAGATCTCCACAGCAGCCCCGATGGCGGTGTGCTGCGCGGCGGGGCGCGGCCGCTGCGCCTTTGCAGCTGCCGCTCCTGAGCCACAGGGTGAGCCCCCGGCACGCCCGGCCGCGGGATAGGGGCAGGACTGCCCCTACCCTAACCCTAGCTCAACCCACGGGGCCGCCGCACCTGGTACCGCAGGTTGGAGGACACGCCCATGAAGAGGCCCCAGACCAGGCCGGTCATGACCATGTCCGGCACCTCCACATCGCCCTCCTTCTTGCCATAGTAGTGCCGCCTGCCGGCCCCGCGCCGCGCGCCCTGTCAGCCCAGGCGCCGCAAGCGCTGGGCACCCGCGCCGCGCCCACCGCACCCACGAAGGACCACCAGAAGCCCGATTTGGATGCAGGCGCTCGCAGGTCAGCCCGCACTCAACCTACCCCCTCCCCACACACCCAGTGTAGCTCGGCCACCTGCAAATGCAAGACCGTTCAACCTAGTCTGAGCGGGATGCCGCTTGAGAGGGCACACAAGCGCACCGCGTCCGAGCGCAGCCCGCCGTCACGTGCTGTGCCCCATGCATGAAACACACTCCGCGCTTGTGGCCCCCCAGATAGCCCTGGAAACTGGACTTTGAGTCCATTAATTTCTTGAAATAATTCAAGGTCCCCCCGCCGCACGACCTAAAGCTCCCCGCCGCGCGCCCGAGGCGCACTTCAGGTTCATGAGCCCGTTGGCGATGCCCTGGCCGACCAGGCCGCAGACCATGCCGGCCAGCGAGTACTCCAGGAACTTGACGCCGACGCACGCGGCGCGGTCAGCCGCACGGTACCGCGGCGCGCCCGGCACGCTCTGCGCGAACACCGCGCTCGGCACGCGCGCCAGCGCCCTCCGCACGCCTGCCGCCGGCAGCACAGCGCATCACCGCGCGACGCCGCGCCCCTCACTCAGAAGGAATGTACGCCGCGCAGTCCGCGCCGCAGTTCCGTTGCGCGCCCGGCACGCGCACAGCCATGCCCGCCTGCTGTCTGCACAAAACGTCTAAACCCTGAAATACACAGGGCTGGAATGCGCATGCAGCCAGCATGGCGCCGGCTCAACGGCTGCTCAGTAGGCTTCTCCAAACTCCAGGAATGGCACCCCTGTCACAGCCACAGCACGCTCGACCAGCGCCGCCCGCGACACCATGGGCTCCCCCGCGGCGCGTGCGGCGGGGGCGCGCCGCTGCTGCGCGCGGCGCGCGGGCCCAGCTGCGCGGCGGGCGCCATGAGCGTGACCAGCACGACGTCCAGCACGATGCCGACGATGAGGTCCGACAGGTAGAACTCGAACTCCGCCCAGAAGTCCTTGCCGCGCTTGCGCACCTGCGCCGCCCCACGCCAAGCGCATCGCGCGCGCGCGCCGCGGCCGTGCGCGCAAGGCCCGCTGCAGGCGGGTGCTGCGTGCTGGTACATCGCTCCAGCTCGTACCTGCTGCCTCAGGGTGAGTCGCCCAGGCCCTCCATGGCCGCTGGGCGACCCCTTGGTGACACGGCCGTTTCGACATGCAGCCTTTGATGCTCTGCGACCTACATCATGGCCTGCTCACCCTGTAAGCACGGCGCCCTTCCGCCGCAGACACAGCGTGAAAACCAGCGTGAAACAGCACTTGCGTACTCACCGGCCAGGCATGGCCAGCTCCCATACGCCAGCTTGGGCTGGGCACAAGCACAGACGCTCTGTTGGGCTTGCATGCTCCGAGAGGCGCCGCCCCAAGTCACACTCCCATGGGCAGCATGACGCCGACCCGGGGCTGCGCAAGTAGGGTTTGGTAGGGTTGGCACCTCCGCGACGGTTGCGCAGCCCGAGTCAATGGCGACCTCGGCCAGCACGATGAAGCAGTAGCGCGGGTCCGCGATCAAGCGGTCACGCATGAAGGGCACACTCCGCGACACGAACGAGCTCAGCCCGGACGACCCCTGCGCCGGTTGCACCACATAGCACCTGACCCACTGTTGCTTCAAAGCGCGACGTGCCGCTGCAGCGAAAGGAACAGGGCCAGCGCGTGCTGTGCACGTCCTGTGCACAAGCCTTTGCTGCTGCGCCAAAGTGATGGGACGGTGGCTGCCTGGTCAGCCATTGCACTGGTCACGGGGACTCGGCGGTGTCCCAGCCTGCTGAGCGACATGAACCCAATGCAAAGCCAGCACTGCAACCAGCCTGGCAGGGTGCTGCTTATGTACAGCGCGCCGCTCACCTCCGACGCCCCAATTAACACACACAGGCACACAGGCTTCAAGACCAGCGTTCCTGCATGCCGTGTCCAAGGTGGCTGCACTAGGTTGAGCTACACATGTATGACCATGCCCAGCTAGCGCCGACGCCAGCCTCGCGCAGCTGCACGCATGCGCGGGGCGCGCCTGCAGCTGCGCATACCGCTCCAGCACACTCCTGTACAGGCCGCCGGCTGACGCCGCCGCAAACAGGTCCTTCGGCAGCTGGATGCCCCGTGCGGCCGCCAGTTGCTCTGCCTGTGCGCACACGTCGCAGCGGCGTTTCAGGTCGCCCTTGCTCGGGTCACCCTGGTCTCATAGGGGACTGCTATGGCTACGGCTTGGGCGTGTCGCGCAATCATGCTGTCCTCGGCCGGCACAGCGACAAAGTGCTCGACGCTGCTCAGCAGGCACCCCGCCTGCGCCGGCCCCGGTGAGGCAGAGCACGCAGCACACTCCTAGGCCTGTCAGGGCTGGCACCAAGGCAGCCACTTCCCAGCCTCTCTCCGACGTAGCTGCGTTCACGCGCCTGCAGCGGCTCCAGTGCCGCGCCCACACTGCGGACCCTGAGTGGTTCCCACACAACATTCACGCCTGCGAGCCAAGCTGGAAAAGGCAGCCCTCCAGTGGCGCCAAACACAGCCACATCGCGAAAAGAGCCGTAAGCGCACCTCCGGCAGCGACAGCGATTCGTCATCGTCGCCGCCGCCGCGGTCGCCTGGCCCACTGCCGCCGCTGCCGCCGCTGCCGCCGTTGCCGCCGCCGCCTGTCGCACTCCAGCCCCCGTCGCCGCCGTCGCCTGTGGACGCCGGGCTGGCGCCGCCGTCGCCGAGCCGCGTGGAGGTCTCCGCGCTTGTGTGCCCCACCTCGCCCGGCCGCGCGCTGCAGCGCCGCACGCGCGCATGCCGGTCCGGCCGCGCAGCCGCGCCGCTGCGCCTTGCAAGCGCCTGCGACACACTTGCACGACGCTCTGAGCTCCTGGTCAGTAACACAGTGCACTGCCCAGCAGGGACCAGACAGGCACAGTTGTGAAGGAGCTGCGTGCAGCGGCGCGGTCGCAAAACCTGTTGGCTTGTGGGGGGCCCCCCTTTCGCCTCAACAGGTGCACGCACACACCAGATGCACCCAGCAACACCAACACCGGGCTGCTGCGCACCTGCGTAGGCAGACGCAGCACGCGAAGCATGCTGCACGGGGCTGCTTGGGCCATTGCGAGCTCGCGCAACATCGTGCGCACGTTTATGTCGCTCACGTTTTCGGCAAGCAGGGACACCTCCCCTTGAATCTGATTTGCGAGCACATGGCCGCAAGTTCCAACCCCTTGCCGTAGGTTAACCTACTTTTCAGTCCTGCTTGAGAAGAACCGCAACTGCAGGCGCAAAGGGACAGCGCAAGCCAGGACCAGCTGCGGATGGAGCGCGGGCGTCTGGGCTTGTGGCAGGGGCGGTGGCAGGGCTCGGACTAATCGCATGAGGGGGCCGGGGCGGCCCCAGTCCGTGCTCGCCGCCGCGGTGCTGCTGCTCCTCGCGGGATGCCGGCCCACCGGCGCGCAGTCAAATGCAACGCTGGTGGTCGAGGGGTCCGGCAGCAACACCGCGGCGGAGTTTGTGCGCTCAATCCTGAAGAATGCCAGCACGGTGTACGCCGACGAGAACATCAGCCTGCCGTATGCAAACGTGGAGTCGCCGCAAGGCGCGGATGGCCGCACCCTTGCGACTTGGGCCTAATTCGCGTGCGGAGAAAGGGTTTTCGTGCGCCGCCCGCCGCGACTGCGGGCCTCGGTGCCCCACACTGACGCCGCGTGTGCGCGCAGCGAACATCAACTTTCTGACTCTGGGTTACGACTACAGCGTCAGCGTTGTGCCGCTGAGCGCCGCGCAGTATAAATCTGCCAACCGGTGCGCCGTTGCCGCTGGGTTCGGCGCCATGCGTCGCTCTGGAGCTCACCTCGCGCGACGTGTGGCCGGAACGGCCCACAGATGCGCGGTCGCTGACGTTGGACGGCGCGCATGCGCGCGTGCAGGTCCATCATGCAGGTCCCGTTCGTGCTCAGCGTCTATGCGGTTATGCACACGGTCGCCGGTGCGCGTCGGCCTGCAACACACGCATGCGCAGCGCGCGCGCTTATTCGGCATACTCATGCCGCGCGTACTGCTGCGGGCGCGCGCGCGGGCCGACACGGCGTGCCCCGCGGCGCAGGCATCCCCAGCGGCCAGCTGCACCTGGACCCCAGCACGCTGGCGGGCATCTACCAGTGCAACATCACGTTCTGGGACGACCAGGCGATCTCGGCGCTCAACCCAGGCCTGCAGCTGCCGCATGCGGCCATCATGCCAGTCGCGTACAACGAGTCGGTCGGCGTCGCGCAGCTCTTCCTGCAGTACGTGCAGCTGGACGGCAACTGGGGCCTAGGCACCGGCACCACCTTCAAGGCGCCGGCGTGCGTGCAGAAGGCGCACCTCTGGAACGGCGTGGTTGCGCTCGTCACCGGCACGCCGAACGCCATCGGGCGCGCGCCCGGCCGCGCGTGCGGGGCGGCAGGCGCGAGCGGCGCGGCCGGGGAGTAGCGGACACAGAGGACGCGTGGCTGTCGCTGCGGCGGCGTTGCCTGCACCACCCTGCACACTGCTCGACAGGCAGCTGGTCTGCTTTGAGCACTGCGCACAGGCGGCAGGGAGGGCAGCGGCCAGCGGGGCCCGCGTCACTGGCGGTGCCTGTGCAAACCAGGGCCATGGTCGCCCAGGCATAACGCCCAGGTTGTCAGGTAGCCAGTGCTTGCCGTGCTCTTTCGGACTCAGTTGGCAGCGACGGGGAGCACGGGCTCGTCCACCGGCGACACAGGCGCGCCAGCAGCGCGCCAGGACCCGCACGGGCGTTGGGTTCACCGGCGACGACCCCGCGGGCTCATGGCGTGTTCAGCACGCGCGATGCGGCTTATGCCCGCCACAGAACCCTGTGCATTCGTGGAGTCCACGCCGACGCCGAACACTAGTGCGGTTACGCCTGCCGCCAAACCCCGCGGGTTTGTAGAGCACACGCGCGCGATGAGCACCGACGCGGCTGACGCCCGCCGCCAAAACCCCCACAGGTTTGTGGAGTACAAGCGCGTGCTGACCACCAACGCGTCGACGGTGGCGCTGCGCAACTCGGCGAGCACGTACGTCGCCCCGGGCTTCCAGCAGACGGCGGTGCCGCCCTCGGCGCTGCCGGCCACGCTGGCCAGCGCGGACTGGGAGCGCGTGCAGCTGACCAGCTCCAGTGCGCCCCCCCAAACCGCGCCCCCCCAAACCGGCAACTGGCCCCCACCCCAAACCCAAGCCGCATGTGCTCACGCAGCGGAAAGGGTTCACGCCGGCGAGGCGGGCCGGGCGGCGAGCGTTGCCGAGTGTGAAGAGACGCTGAGCTGGAAGCGCGGGCTCTGCGCCGGTCTCTGCGTCGGGTCCTGCATTGCAGCCTCTGGACGCTGCCTTCCAGCGTGCGTTTAATATGGGCTGGCGGGCTCCCCGAGGCTCGCAGAGACTCATGCGGTGCGGCGCGGCGCGGCGCAGGCAGCTACCCCTTCGTGGGCCTGTACTACATGATTTTCAACCAGGACATTGCGCGCTTTGGTACGCCCACGCTCCGGCCGCATGTGGCTGCCCCGCAACGCATCTGCTCGGGAGCCGTGCAGGATTTGGTTGGGGTGCTCCTTGTAGTGTCTGAGACCGAGCGCGGACGCGCTGGGAGCGGGCGAAGTGGTCCACCACATTCTCAAAAATAAGGAGGCGGGCAAGGAAGTGATGTATGGCGCTGCTGCGTCTGCGGCGCTGGGAAACAGGCAGCTGCTCTTTGGCGTGTGCTGCGCCCTCGTCCCAGCTCGGGAAATACAGCCGGTCGTTGCGGGCACTGCTTTGCCTGCGTCGGGGCAGCGCCGCAGGGTCCTTAGCGCCGCGCCTGGCGGCGGGCGCCTGGCCTGGTTGCGCTTGGCTGTACGGGTCGACTTTTTGGCGCCGTCAGCGGCCCGCAGGCCGTGGGGCGGGGCGCGGACTGGGGCGCCCGGCTGATGGGTATGCGCGTGCGCGCGCAGGCGTCGCCAAGGCCACGCTGATGAAGCGGCTGGTGCAGTACATGCTGTCCGACGTGGTGCAGGGCAATGCGTCCGCGTACCAGTATGCGCCCATGTCGCAGGACACCGTGCGCCCCCGCGCAGCGGGGCGCCGCGGCGCTACCCGCGCTGGCGCTGGGCAGCCTGTCTGCGGTGTGGCGCGGCTGGCGCACGCGGCGCGGCACGGCGGGCGCTCGCTCGCCGCGACCGTGCACGCCGGCTGAGTCCCTTGTGAAGGGCGCTGTGCCCGCGGCGCGCCGCGGCCAGCGACCGGCGAGCTGGTTAGAGCCGCACCGCGTCGCCTCACAGCCCTGACATGCGCGCTCGCGCGCGCAGCTCTCGTTCGAGCGGAGCCAGGTCGACTCGCTGCTCAACGCCACGCGCCTGGTGACCGGTGCGGGCCCCGTCCGCGGAACGAGGCGGCGCGCGCAGCTTGCGCCGGCCGGCGCGCGCCCGGCTCGCCCGGCGAAGGCCCGCGGCGCCTATGGCTGATGAGCGCGCCGCGCGCAGCGTCGGGCAAGCCGGGCGCGTCGATGGCGGGCGTGACGGTGGTGGACGGCAGCGGCGACCCGTCGGCGGAGGACGTGCTGCGCGGCGTGCTCGCCAACGCGTCTGTCGCATCGAATTTCTCCTCGCCGCAGTTCACATACACGGCCACAACCGACACGAAGGGTGCGCGCGCGCCGCGCGGCGCGCCGGGGGCGCGCGGGCGAGTGTCGGACGGCGAGAACGAGCGCGAGGGCGAGTAGGAGCTCGACCTTGGGTCGCTTGCGTGCCGTGCTGGTGTAATTAGTGTCGCCCCCAGCACCGTCCGCGCAGCAGCGGGAGCGCGCGCCCGCGGCGCCGCGCGCACGCGCGGCGCTCCCCCGGCCCGCGCGGCGAGCGTGACAGGGGGCCCGGGCGCGCGGCCGCAGGGCTGGACAACCTGATGAACAAGAACTATGACTACGCGGTTAGCTCGCTGGCGATACCCGCGTCTACGCTGGCCGCGCAGCAGGCTGCAGGGTGCGCACAGGGTCAGGTTAGGGCGCTATAGGGTCGGGGTAGAGCAACGCAGGCCCGGGGCTGCGAGCAGACACGCTCGGCGCCGGAGCGGGGCCAGGGGGCCGCTCGCATTTGTCATCGTTGTTGTCCGGCCTGTTGTGCGACCGAGCTGCGCGTACGCCCGGCGCCTGGCCGTGCCGGCTGCGTGCCGCGTCGCCGGGCGGCAAGCGGGGCAGGGGCGGCGCGCTCACGCACGGGGGCAGCGGCGCGCAGGCGCACGTTCGTGCAGGTGCCCTTTGCGGTGAGCCTGGTGGCTATCGTGTACAACCTGCCGGGTGCGGCCCCTGGCCCTATGGTGTAGGATTAGGATACCTTTAACCTTACAGGCGCCAGAGCAGGCCCTGCGGCGGCACGCGCGTGCGGCCGCGCGCGGCGGCCAGCCCCGAGCGCATTACGGGCGGGCCTGCTAAGCTGTGCAGAGCGTTGGCCGGGGGGCGCCCGCCGGCGGCGGGCGGCCTGTGAACGCGGCCGCCGGCGCACAGCCGTCCCCAGGCACATCTGCTGAGCGCAGCGCCGCTGCTTGGTCGCCGCGGCCGGGGCCAGTCGCCCGGCGCTGCACGGCCGTGCGGGCGGCGCTGCATGCGCGCCTTGCCTCGGGTGCGGGCGCCGACGCGGGCGCGCGCGCGCGCCGCAGGCCTCACAAAGCGGCTGCAGCTGGACGCGCCGACGCTGGCGAGCATGTACAGCTGCACGGTCACCGCGTGGAACGACCCCGCCATCGCCGCGCTGAACCCGGGCGTCGCGTGCGCCCCGCCCCGCGCGCCCGCGCGCGCGCGCCGGGGGGCTGGGCGGCGAGGCACCGCCGCTCGCCCCTCGCGGGTGCTGTGCAGCCTGGTCGCTGGAGCCCGAGCGGTCGCATTGTGGGCTCGTCTCGCTCAGGCGCCCGGCCTCTGCAACACAGCAAGTGCGTGTCAATGCCCGCAGACATGAGGCCCGGCGCCCGCTGTGCTCCTCCCGAAGGCACCAAGCGCGCCCACTTCCCAGAAGCGGGCGGGGCCCCTGCATGCGGGCCGAGCGCCGCGGCGCCGCGCGCGCGCAGGCTGCCCGCGGCGCCCATCAAGGTGGTCGGCAAGAGCGACACGAGCGGCGGCAACATGTGGGTGACCACGTTCCTGGCGACCGGCGGCACATCCCTCGTCAGCGCCAACGCGAGCGTGCTGTGGCCCGCCTGCGTGCAGCACGTGGCTGCCAACCCCGGCATGCGCACCGCGCTCAAGAGCCCCTACACGCTCGGGTGCGCGGCCGCGCCCCCCCAACGCGCCCCGGGCATGGGCGGGGCAGCCGCAGCGGCGGTGCCCGGCGCGCGCTCCTGGAGCTTCTGTGCGCCCGGGCGCGCTTCCATTCCGGCGCCCGCCCGGGATGGCGCTGGGCGCTCTGTGTACTCGCTGGGTGCTCTGTGTGCTCGAGCATGCCGAGAGCGTGCATCAATGTACGATGTGCAGGTTGCGCCAGCGCTCTCCGCTTGAGCTGCAGGCTGGGCTCTGGGCTGGCCCACAGCGGGGTGGGCAGCAGGTGAGGCGGCCGTGTGATGTAGCCGGGAGGGATCGCAGAGGCGTGGCAGGACACAGCCGTGCTCAATGTCTTGCCTGGCAAAGTCGGTGCGGGTTCGCTCACCGGCTGCGGCGCCCGCGGCGCTGGCGAGCGCGGGCGCGCGCTGGCCGCCTCTCGCCCGCGCTGCGCGGCGCCGCTGCATGGGCGCCGCGGCTCGTGTGAGCCGGGCTGGTGAGGAGCTCGCCTGCGTGGCGCGCGCGTCACCTGGGTGCAAGACCTGGGGCTCGAAGGGCGCCGCCGCGCGCGGCGGCAGGTACATGCGGCTGGGCTACGCGCACATGGACAACCTGCCGTTTGCGGCGATCAAGAACCGCGCCGGGTCCTACGTCACGCCGGACCCTAACCCCGCCGCGTCGCTCGCGGTCGCGCTGCCCAGCTCCATCGCCAGCCCGCGCTGGGACCGCGTCAACCTGGCCGTGAACGGGGCGGTTCCCGCCCCCCCCCCCCCCCCCCCCCCCCCGGGCCCCTTCCCCCGGGCCCGAAGAGAACTTTGAGAGCTGCTCAGCTCGTAGTGCCCGGGGCGCGAGCATGCGCGGCTGCCCTGCGGCTGGCTGGGCGCAGCCAGCCCAGCCGGCTGCTCCGAGCGCATGGCCGCCTTGCGCGCCATGCTCGTGGCGGCAAGCAGGGCGCCCCGGTCCCTCTCTGCAGCGGTGTGGGCAGCGGCAGTCGCGTGGCCCCGCAGCCTCCGGATGCACCTGCGTTGCACGCGCCCGTTGACAGCCAGAGGCAGGCCTGCCACCCGCGTGCCCTGCCGCAGCGCCGGCTTCAGGATGCACGCTGGGGCCGTACATGTATCGGTGCGCCGGCACGTTGCGTAAAAACGGCGCGCAGAGCCGGCAGTCTGTGAGGCGGGCCGGTGCCGCGCGCAGGGCTGGCGGACGGGTACCCCATTTCGGGCTTTGAGTACGTCACATTCGACCAGAACATTTCGTCGCGTGGTGCGCGCCGCCCGCCGCCGCGGCAGTACACCCTAACCCTGACCCTATGTGCTCTGCGGGCCTGCCGGCGGCATGGCGCTGTCGTGAGGCGGATGTCGAGGCCCGCTCAGCCTAGGGCGCTGGGAGAGCGGGCCTGCAGAGGTAGGGCCGCCGAGGGGCACGAGCGGGTCTGCGAGCCTGCATCAGGGCAGGCTGGGCGTGCCGCTGGGGCGCGCTCCAGTGCGCGGTGGTCGAGCAAGCGCGCAGGCTGGCGCCATCGCGGCCTGACGCTGCGGGCCGCGCGCGCGCAGGCAGCCCCGACGGCGCGGTGCTGCGCGAGCTGGTCCTCTTCCTGCTGTCGCCCACGGTGCAGAGCAACCTGGCCGCCGCAGGGTTTGCGCGCCTGCCTGACGCGCAGGTGCGGCCCGCGCGCTCGCCGCCCGCCGCCGGCCTGCTGGGCGGCCGGGGCCCCGCTCAGGGCGCGCTGCCGCCGCGCCTGCCGGTGCTAGCACGGGCCTCCGGCGCTCGCATGCTGGCCGGAACGGGGCTGCGCTTCTGTCCGCGGACGCGAAGCGGCGCCGTCCGCGCGTGCGGGCTGTGTTGGGGTTGCGCCGTGCAACGGTTGTGGCAGCGCGGGGCCTGTGCTCATGCGCGCGTGTTGGCCGGGCGCGCAGCTGCAGAGCGAGCACGATGAGGTCGCCAGGCTCGACCCCGGAGGCGGCGCCGCAGGTGAGCCCTCGGGCCCAACCCCAAGCTTGCCCGCAGACCAACCCTGACCCTGCCCTCTGGCCGGCCCCCACGCCACAGCCTGTGCTGGCGGCGTGGCGTGTGCCAGGTGGCTGCCAATGCGCAAGCTGTGGCTGGTCCTGCCGACGGCGCCGGTCGCGGCGGCGGCTGCCAACCACGCCGTGATCACAAGCGGCCTTCTGATCTGCGCCTGATGCCGTGGCCGCGTCTGCAGGGCCCAGCGCAGCGCCCGCTGCGCCGCCCGGCGTAGCGCCGCCCGGCGTAGCGCCCGCGGCGGCGCCCGCGGCCCCTTCGACGGCCGGCGCGACCGCCACTGGTGCCACCGCGGCGGGCGCGAGTGGCGGCGGCGGCGGCGGCGGCGGCGGCGGCGGCGGCGGCGGCGGCGGCAGCCTGCCCTGGTGGGCGATCCTGGTGATCGTGCTGGCGGCCACGGCCCTGGCCGCCATCGCCGCAGCCGTCTGCACCTTCTTTGCGCTGCGCAACCGGCACCAGCGGAAGCTGCCCATGGCGGTGCGCGGCGCAGCCTCCAGGGTCCCCCGACCCGCCCCTCCGCGTCGCGTGTGTTGGAGCAGGCGTGGTGGGTGCCGGCGGCTCGCCAAAGGCGCGGCGCGCTCTGCCCGAGGTCGCGGCGGCGCGTGGGTTGCAGGTCAGGTGCCTGCTTTGCCAGTTTGAGTGCCTGCACTGCCCTCGCGAGGCACATCAGGGCAGCCCGAGCGTTGCGTGCTTGTCGGCAGTGAGCCCCGACCTGGCTGACTACGAGGACAGCATGCCTCCCCAATTGCGTGGTGCCTGCGATGCGAGGCGCATGGAGAGCTGGCACGCAGCGGGGCCGCCTGCATGAGCTGGCGCGCCACACGCGGGCTGCGGGCGCCGCCTACCGGCTCCAGGGCCGCGCGAACGCGGGGCGCGCCGGCGCGCAGGAGCAGGGCGACGCCAAGACGACGCCGTCCAACGGCACGCCCGGCTATGGCAGCAACGAGACCGACCCGGGCCAGCTTGGCAAGGCGGCCGGCGCGGCCGCGCCGCTCGGCGGGCTGGTCGCCAACGGCGCCGCCGTGCACCCCGCACTTGGGCACGAGCACGGCAGCAATGGCAGCTACGGGCAGGCGCTGGAGCGCGGCGGGCAGGCGCTGGAGCGCCCCGGGCGCTCGCTGGAGCGCGGGCAGGCGCTGGAGCGCGGCGGGCAGGCGCTGGAGCGCCCTGGGCGCTCGCTGGAGCGCGGGCAGGCGCTCGAGCGCGGACCGCGGCTGGACAGCGGCGGCAGCGCGCACCGGCTGGAGCTGCTGCAGGGCCACGGCCTGGGCCAGGGCCTGGGCCAGGGCCTGCGCTCCGGCGGCTTCGGCCAGCCGCTGGACTTGGCGGCAGCGGGCGGCTGGACAGCGGGGGCGGGCAGTCGCTGTACAGCGAACGCGGCCAGGGCCTGGTGTCGGGCCAGCCAATGGGCAGCGGCGGCCGCGAGGGGCACGCGCTGAGCAGCGGCGAGCGCGACGGCGCCGGCGCCGGCGCGATGACGCTGGCGAGCCGGCGCACGGGCGGCGCGCGCGTGCGCGCGAGCGTCGACTTTGCGCGCGCCGGCAGCGTCGGCCACGCGGACGCCTACGCCAACGTGAGCCAGCCGACGCCGGTGCGCGCCTGCCGGCCCTGCTCGGTGACAGCCTGCGGGCCCCAGGCCGGCGGCCAAGGAGCGCGCCTGACCCGCCCACCAGGCTCTCGTATGTGAAAGCCGAGGCTGCTTGGGATACAAAGAGCTCTTCCTGTCAGAGTTTGTGAACGGCATGGCGCGCTGGCTGGGGTGGCCTGCATGCACACAGCCCCGCGGCGTGCCGGAGCGGCGCCCCACTCCGGGGCTAGTACCCTGCCGGGCGGAACAAGCAAGCCTCAGCGCACGACGCGCCAGAGCTGCGGCCCACATTCAAGGGGCCGCCCCGCCGCCGGGCGCCGCGGTGCAGACGCTCTGTGCCGGGCCGCGCAGGCCATGGCGGCAGCCGCGGCGCTGGCGAGCGCCGCCGCGCAGTCGCCGACCGGCGCGGCCCCCTATGGCGGCCCCGGCGCCGGCCAGCGCAGCAACAACTCCGACCCGGGCCCGGACCCCATGGGCAGCCGCGGGCGGCGGCGCTTCGCCGGCGACGCCGACGCTTCGCCCACAGGTGGCCGCGCCGCCAAGCGCCCTGCCCCCGTTGCGGCCAGAGCCGGTTTAGCAGGCTTCCGGGCGGCCCGGCCGCGCCACGCTGGCCAGCCGGGGACGTGGCGGAGGCGCCTCTACTCACGACCCTGAATCCTATCCAAACCCTATGTGCGGCGCGCGCCAGGCACGGTGGAATCCATGGGCATAATGAGCGAGGCGGGCGTGCTGACGCTGCCGGACGTGCTACGCCAGCGCGCGATGGCCGAGCTGGGCGACCTGGAGCGCGGCGCGCTGATCGGGCGCGGCTCGTTCGGGCGCGTGTACAAGGGGCGCTGGCGCGGTGCGCGCCCCGGCCGCCGGGCCCCCGGTCGCGCCCTGGGTTGCGGCCTGGCCCTTGGGCCGGCCGTCCTGGAGCGCGACGCGCGTGCTGGGCGCGCTTTGTCCGGGCGCGCACGGAGCCGGCGCGCTGGGCACCCTGCCGCTCTGCGCCTGTGCGACCTGGGTCCATAGCCCAGGCGGCCTGCCAGGTTTGCGCCTCAGCACTAGGAAACAGGGCTCGATACGCACGCAGAAGAGCCGCCGCCCTGCCAGACCAGATCGGGAGCGCGGCTGCGTCGGCCGGGCCTCAGGCGGGCAGGCAGGGGCGCGGCCACACGCAGGCGGCTCACCTGCAGCATCGCTGCGTGACGGCGCGCGCCCCGTCTGCGTCGCGCGCGCGGGCAGCGCAGCGGCGTGCGGGCAGCTGACGCGACGCGCGCGCGGCGGGGCCGCCAGGCGGGACGGTGGCGGTGAAGATCGTGAGCCACGACGGTGACGTGGGCCACCGCATGGACGTGCTGCGCGAGAGCCTGCTCTCCGCCAACATCCAGCACCCCAACGTCGTGTCCACCTACAAGGCGCGCCAGCGCCTGGCACCCTTGCGTCCCTACCTCACCCTAACCTGCCCGCGGGGCGCGCTAGGAGCAGCGCCCTCTGGTGGCCGAATGGTGTGTCTGACCGCAAGGCGCGCCGACAAGGCGCTCCAGCCGTGTGCCGCCGCCGTCGACGCGCGCCCCGCGCGCTGCGGCCCGCCTGCGCATCAGACGGGCCGCGTATTCAGCGCGCTCGCCCAGTGTGGAGGTATCTGCGTGTCGCGCGGCAGCCCGGTTCGGTGCCCGCCATGTCAGCTGGCGCAGCGCCGCGCGCATCGTGCATGCACAGCTCGCCACAGGCGGCAGATGGCCGCCCAGCTGGCGTCCCGCGGGATGCGCGGCCCGCCTCAACCTGGCTCGCGTCTCCCGCGCGCGCGCAGGTGCACACGATCCTGCACAGCGCGCCGCAGAAGCCGGACGTCGGCCCGGCGGGCGAGCCGCTGGACGGGCACGCGTCCGGCGGCAGCCGCGGGCAGCTGCAGACGCCGCACTCCATCAACAGCAACGACGGCGACGAGGAGATCATGGAGACTTGGCTCGTGCTCGGTGCGCCGCCCTGCAAATGAGGTTCAGGGTGCCCCAGAGCCTAGGGTTAGCCGCCAGGGGCTTGTGCGCCGCGCGGCGGCCGGCGCAACAATGGCGACGAGGAGATCGAGGAGACCTGGCTCGTGCTCGTTACGCCGCCCTGCAAACTAGGCTCAGGGTGCCCCAGGGCCCAGGGTTACCCGCCAGGGGTTTGCAGACCTCGCGGCGGCCGGCGCCGTGCGCCCGCCTCACCATGCGGTGCATTCATGTCTGGACCTGAACTTATCTATGGACGCGCTCCCTGGCACTCATTCGCGTGCCATTGCTTGGTTGCGGCGGCCTCTCTCGGGGAGCGCGGTACGACGCTACTGCTGTCCCAGCTCTCAGCCGCCCGTCGGCGGCGCCGAGTGGCGCGACACCGTGAAAGCGGCAGCCGCGCGCGCGGCCGCGCCTGCGGGCGCGCGGGCGCGCCAGCCGATGCCCGGCCTGACGCCGGGTCGGGCGCGCCGCGCAGAGTTCTGCGACCAGGGCAACCTGGACCAGGCGGTGACCTCGGGGCGATTCGCCAACGACCTCGAGACCGTGTACATGTGCGCGACCCGCCCTACCCTGCCCTACCCTACCCTGCATCGTCACACGCACCGGCGCTGAGAGAGCAGCCTTGTTAGCAGCCTTGTTAGCCTGTTTGCCTTGCTAGCCTGTTTGCCTGTGTGTGCTCGGCGTCCTGGGCTGCTCCCGCGCCTGCACGGGTCCCCGCCCGGTGTCAGCAACGCCGCGCACAGCGCGTACGCAAGGCCGCCTCCCGGCCTTGATAGCCCTGAAGCTGGCGCAGGCGCCGCAACCGCCGGCGAGCATGCTGTCAGTCACGCGCACGGGCGTTCGCGCGGGTGCCTGACGGGCGCCTGAGGCAGGTCGAGCGGACCGCGCGCGCGCCCGGCGCGCGCTGCGCGGCGGCCTGACGCGCGCGCGCGCGCTCAGGTGCCTCATGGACATCGCGGCCGGCATGGACTATTTGCACAGCCTGGGCGTGCTGCACAGCGACCTGAAGGCCGCCAACGTGCTGCTGACCTCCAAGCAGCCCAGCAACTATGACCCGCGCGGCTTCGTCTGCAAGGTCACCGACTTTGGGCTGTCGCGGTGCGCGCCGCGCGCCCCGCCCCCCGGCCGTCCCAGCCCTGGGCGGTGGCGGCCTGCTCGCTGCCTCCCCCGCTGCCCACGCTGCAGGCGACCCAGACTGAGCGCACCACTGCTCAAGGGTTGTCAAGATGCCGGCGGCTGCCTGCGCGCCTCTAGCGCTCCGCCCCTTGCGCTCTGGCGGGCTTGCGCGGCTGCCCCCTGGGTCGCGCTGCGGCCGCAGGCATAGCCCGCGGACGCCGGGACTGCGCGCGCGCCGTGCGCGGCGGTCTGCGTGCGCGTCGCGCGCAGGGCGCAGGGGAGGCGCGCCATGGTGGCCCGCTGCCGCAGGCGCAGACGCAGGCCGCTGACGCCGGGCCCCGCGCGTGCAGGATACTGGAGGCGAACGCGACGCACGTCAGCACGACCACGTATGGTGCGCCGCGCGTGCTGCCCGCTCTGACACGCGGGGA
>JAABUV010004049.1_pt1 | contig 17921 bp, 22 predicted proteins | sample 5559971 | NCBI WGS metagenome assembly JAABUV01 (sample SAMN10711881, study PRJNA513362) | rock metagenome | isolation source: Antarctica rocks | place: Antarctica: Victoria Land, Knobhead nord | collected 2015-12-19
GGCGGCGCGGCCCGCCAGGGAGGCCGCCGGCGGCGATGGCGGCGGCGACGAGGCAGCCGCGGGCCGCCGCCCGGGCTGGGCGCTGCTGGCCGCGCACCCGGACCGGGAGGCGCTGGTGGAGGCGGAGCGGCGCTTCCTGGCGCGCGCGCTGGCGCTGCTGCAGGCGCGGCGCGCGCGACCCGCGCTGCTACCTAGCACCCCCGCGGCTGCTGTTTGCGCAGGGCACCAGGCGCTCGCCCCTTGCGGGCCATGGAGCTGAGGGGCCGTGCCGGGCTGGGCCCTGCGGCTGCGGGGTCGCAGGGCGCTGCGGGCGCCGAGCGGCGGCCTGTTACAGGGGCCGCTGGCGCTCGGGCTGCCCAGTGCCTGGCTGCGTGTCAGCTTTTGCATGCAGGACACAGGCGAGCAGACGCGTGTGCCAGGCCACTCTGGCATCGGCATGGCGTGAAGAGCGGGGCTCTGCTGCGAGCGCGCCGTTCTGAGCGAGAGAAGCCGATGCGGCAGGCAATTGCGAGCATGAAGGGGTCCTCACCGGATGCGACCTTGTGTATTGTCAGCCCTACAGGGCCTGGACCCTGCAGACAGGAAGCCAGGCGACCCTGGGAGCCGGGTCTCTTGCGATCCGGAGCCTGAGCGGCGGACTGGATGCAATCCAAGCCTTACCTCTGAACAGTTGCGTGGCCGCGCGTGCGCAGGAGGTGGTGCTGGGCATGGAGGAGATGGGCCTGCTGGCGGACGCGCTGCGGCAGCTGGACGAACCGTTCCTGGTCGTCGTCGTCGGCGAGTTCAATAGCGGCAAGAGCACGGCGCGCGCCCGCGCGCGCGCGCGCCCGCGCGCGCCCTGGCGCCGCCCGCTGCGGGGTGTTGGCTGGGGCGGGCCGCCTGCAGCCGGGGCGGCCGCGGCCAAGCGCCCCAGCCTCCAGGGCCCCGGCATAGCCGCTGCTGGTCGGTGTGCGCTTCGTCGCTCGCTGTAGTCAGGATGCCCCCGGCCAGTCTCTATTATGGCATGAGCGTGGCGCGTGTACGGCGAATCCGCGCTCACGCGTACCCATATTTTTGCAAGACGTCCGCGGTCGGGCCGCGATTGTTGCGGCTGGGGCGGCGCGCCGGCCGGCAGGCGGACGCTCGGGGAGGCCGGTGGTGCAGCGGGAGGGGTGACGGCGCGCGTCGGCGCGTGCGCAGGTCATCAACGCGCTGCTGGGGGGCAAGTTCCTCGCGGACGGCATCCTGCCGACCACGAACGAGATCTCCGTGCTAAAATTCAGGCGCGCTGCCGCGCATTCGCGCCCCTGCTGTGCCAGCGGCAGCGCACTCGTGCCTCGGTGAAGGATGCTGGACAAACACTCTGCACAGTGATCTGCACGCGCGGGACACCAGTACACAAACAGGCGGCCATGTAAGGTAGGGTGCACTGCATTGCCGGTCAGTACAAATTAGGTATGTAGAGATGACAGCGGCATGGTGGGCTGACGAGCGTGCGCGAGTGCGGCGGCGCAGCGAGGACGGCACCGCGCGCGACGTGCAGGACGCGGACGGCATCTTCGCGCGGCACCTACCCGCGCCGCTGCTGGCCGACGTCAACATCGTGGACACGCCCGGCACCAACGTCATCCTGGACCGCCAGCAGCGCCTGACCGAGGAGTTTGTGCCGCGCGCCGACCTGGTCCTCTTCACCATGTCCGCAGGTGCCCCGGACCCTACACCCTGACCCTACACCCTGCACTTAACACAAGGGCGGTGGTGCTGGAAGCGGGCGGCCTCCTTGCCGGCCCCCGCGCCTCCGGCCGCCTTCCCCGGCAAGCTCTGGATGGAGCATGTGTGACGCGCGCGCGCGCGTGCCGCAGACCGGCCGTTCACGGACAGCGAGGTGCGCTTCCTGCGCTACATCCGCCGCTGGGGCAAGAAGGTCGTGTTCCTGCTCAACAAGGTGGACATCCTGGCCGACGGCGGCGAGGTGGCCGAGGCGCGCCCGCGCCCGCCCCGGCGGCCCGGACGCGCGCAGAGCGCATGCGCTGGACCCTGGGCTGGGCGGTCGCAAGAACCTGCAAAGATCGCCTGCCTGCGAAACACCGCGCGCGCCTGAGCGCTGTCCTGACACGGCAGACTTGCGTGCGCAGCACAGGCGACGGTGCAGTGTTCTCTGCAGCCCTGCTGAGGGGAGCGCGGTGCCGCAGGCCAGGGCACCCCAGGTGGAGCGCAGCGCGGCAGGGGCTTTGACCCGCAGGGAGGACAGGCTGGACGAGAGGGCGCATGTCGCACCTGCCGCCTATGCGGACGTGTGTGTAAAGTCCCACGAGGCGAATGCAGGGTCTGAGCGTTACCCTACAATGGGCTTGCGGCCGCGCAGGTGAGCGCGTTCGTGGCGGACAACGCCCGGCGCGTGCTGGGCGTGGACGGTGCGCGCGTGCTGGCCGTGTCCGCGCGCGCCGCGCTGGCCGCCAAGCTGGCCGCGGCCGGCGGCAACGGCGGCGGCGGCGGCGGCGGCGGCGGCTTCTTCGCCGGGCTCTGGGGTGCGCGCTATTTGGAACTGCGCGCGCCTGGTCGGGACAGCGCTTAGCGGCGGCGGCGGTGGCTGCCGGACTCTACTCTTTGACGCGTCACGACAGGGTCCAGCGGCGATGGCGCCGGCGTGCTGCAGCCGCCACCGCAGGCTGACCCGCACACGCTGGCCCGGGACCGGGCCTTATGGCAGCGCGGCCGCTCCGGCGAGCTGAGGCGCATCTAGACAAATCCGGAGGGGGGCAGATCCTGCGCCGGTGGCGCCCGACCCCTCGGCACGCGGCGGCAGGGGCCAGCGGCAACGGCGGCGGCGCGACGCCGCCGCCGCCGGCCGACCCGGAGCGGCTGTCGACGGACCCGGCCTGGCAGCGCAGCCGCTTCGGCGAGCTGGAGCGCTTTGTGGCGGGCTTCCTGGGCGGCGGCGAGTCCGCGCGCCTAAAGCTGCAGACGCCGCTGTTTGTGGCGGACGCGCTGCTGGGCGCGGCCGGCGCGCAGCTCGCCGCCGAGCTGGCCGCCGCCGAGCAGGCGCGCGCCGCGGTCTTGGCGTAGGGTTGGGTGCCAGCCTACCAGACACGCCTCAAAGACCCCTTCCCAACCCGCGCGCGCCGGCAGCCCTGGGGCCCGGCCAACCAGCCGCTGCTCTGTGTGCGCGCGGCGCGCAGACGCCCTGCGTGCTCTGATGAGTCGCCCCGCGCGGTGTCCGCGCTGACGCACGTGTGCGCGCGTGCGGCAGGAGGCTGCGGCGGTGCGGCTGGTGCGCGAGCAGCTGCGCGCATTCCGCGCCGAGATGGAGCGCGACGGCGCGGCGCAGCGCGCGCAGGCGCGCCGGCTGGTCGCCGGCGCCGCGCAGCGCGCCGTGCGGCTGGTGGATTCCACGCTGACGGTGCGGCCGCGCGCCCCACCTCGGTGCCACCCTTTGCACCCGCGCCATTCTGTGCTGCATAAGCACTTGCTGGAAGCCTAGGAATTTGGCGCATTCGATGTTCCCGTGGAAAATACGCCTGGCTTTGTGGCCAACCAGATGCGTATTGTGTGCAGCAGGTTTCGTCACATCCCCTGCCATGCAGGCGCCTCACCGCGTGCTCCTGCTTCAAGCAGCAGCTATGTTTTTACACAGGTTGCGCTGACGTGGGGAGCGCGCGCCGAGCGCAGCTGTCCAATGCGGACGCACTGTCTGCGTACCTGTTCGGCGCGCGCGGCGACGGCCGGCGGCGCCTGCCGGTCGGCGGCGCGTTTGAGGGCGAGGTCGTTGGCGGCGCGGCCGGCCAGCTGCGCGCGCTCGTCGCGGAGCATGCCGCGTGGCTGCGCGCCAACTGCGAGCGCCAGGTGGCCAGCTACCGGTGCGGCGGGCGCCCTTACAGCGGGGGCATTTGAACCGCCGGCGCAGCTCACAACGGACTCAAGCAACGATGCTCCATCAGTGGCACTGTTCTGGTATCTGCCACATAGCAGGAGAGCGGCGCAGAGAGCCTTGCAGGGCAGTTGTGGAGGCGCCGCATGGCTGCAGGCAGAGGCAGGACAGCCCCGGGCGCAGGGCTGCCTGGTGTGCGCTGCACGGGGTGGCTGGGCAGCGTCTCGCACGCGTGCGTGCTACCGGCGCGGTTCCTGCAGCGACCCAGTGTCTCATACAGAAGAGCCGTATGTGGAGGCGTGAGTTCCCATCTTGCATCGCAATATCATGGCATACTCGGGGCTCGGGCTGACTCGTGTGGGTCTGCGCGCAGCGCGTTTGTGGAGCAGCGCTGCGCGCTGTTCGGCATCAGCGCCCCGCCAGGCAGCTCGGCAGACTCGGACGGCGCGGCTGCGCCGGCGACAGACCGCAGCGGCGACGCCGACGCTGGGACGGCGACACGCGCGCCGGGCCCCGAGGCGGGGCCGGGCTCATCGGCGGCCGCTGCGGCCGCGGCCGCCGGCGATGCAGGCGCCGCCGAGCGGCGGCGGTGGCGGGAAGAGCGCGCGGCGGCGGCGGCGGCGGGGTCCGCGGGACCGGGCGCAGACCCTGGCTACGAGCCTGGCAGCAGCGGCGAAGACGCCGGCGGCGGCGAGTCGGGCAGGCAGCCGGGCAGTCCAGGCAGTGCGGGCGAGGCCTCAACCGCTGTGGTCGCTGCCGAAGTCGCGCCTCCTGGTGCGGAGCGGCGCTTCCATTGCAAAAGGAATGTGTATGTACACAGCACACTGTGTGGAGCGACATTGCCAATGACAGGGCGTCAAACACAGTGTAGGGCGCGCAGAGCACAGCTCCTGCGCCATGGGCGGGCTGCATACCGCCCAGCCTGCACACTGGGCACTGACCTCGTGTTCAAGGTCTGGCATAGGGGCTGCATGCGACATATTGCGCTGGCATGCATGCTGGCGCCCGCCCCAGTCGCCCAATTCGGGCTGTCACACCAGCGAGCATGCGACCAATGCCAACGCCAGCGCTGCGCCCACGACCGCGCGCGCCGCGCCAGGCGCGCTGGCGGCGGCGCCGCCGGACTCGGCGGCGGCCGCGGTCGCGCTCTTCGAGCCGCGCGCGGCCGCGCTGCTGCTGGAGGAGGAGGTCCGCGAGGCCGTCATCGGCACGGCCGGCGCGGCGTTCGGTGCGGGCCCCGGCCGCACGCGGCCGCCGCGTCGCTCAGGGAGAAGTCGCTGTGGCGGGCGCGTGGGGTACCGTTAGAAGCCAGGCAGGGCGGCGCCAGGCTTGCTGCGCACCCCCCCCGTCTGGCCGGGCTGGGTTGGCGGATGCGCCGGAGGAGGGCTAGGCCATCGTCCAGGGTTCAGGGCGAGGGTCGTGGCCCAGCTTTAGGGCCCCGGAGAGCAAGCATTTGCGTGCGGTAATATGCTATCAATGTACCCCATGCGGCGCCTAAGCAGTGCCTGGATTGGCAAGGCGAGGGGCGCGAGCCACCCCCGCGCCACCGCCCCAAGCAGCGGGCGCCGCCGGCCCCGCCGCACCCGAGCAAGCAGGTGCCGGGCCGCCGGCGCAGCCCTCCCCCCTCACAGGGCTGGCAGCGCGCAGGCGCGGGCGCGCTGGGCCTGGGCCTGACGGCGGCGCTGCCCAACGTGCTGGAGGACGCGCTCGCGCTCGGGTTCGCGGCCGCGGTGGGCTACCTGGCGCTGCTCAACCTGCCGCTGCGGCGGGCCGAGGCCAAGGCCAAGGTGGAGCGCGTGGCCGGCAACTTCGCCAAGGCGCGCGCGTGCGGGGTTGGGTTTAGGGTTGGGGTTATGTGTGCAGGGTTAGGGCCCGGGCCTGCGCGGGCCCGGGGTGTGGGACCGGGCTAGGCGGCCGGCGCGGCGGCGCTGGTGTGGGGCCGGGCTGGACGTAGCGCGCGGCACGCGGCGGCGCCGAGGCGCGCGGGGGCTGCGCGCCGGGGTCGGCCGGGCGCTCGGAGCGCACAGCCTGCGCGGGCCCCACGCCCTGCCTCGGGCCTGCAGTGTGGGCAGAGGACGGGGCAGCGGCGTCCCTGGCGACTCTATTAGCGCGCCCGAGCTGGTGCCGTGGGCCGCGAGGGTCAGCCGAGCGTCAGCCCTGCAGGCTAGGGTTGTGAATGCAACAAATGGGCCTCCACCCACATGCTGGAACTGCGCCAGCGGCCAGCTCAATGGTTCGGGCTCCTGCCCTGCTGAAGCGAGGGCCTGGAACTCTCGTGCAGGCCAGTTGTGGTGGTTGCATCGCGTCGCCGGCTTCACCCGAAGCTCAAAAGCAGCTTCACCCGAGGCTCGAAAGCAGCAATATCATGGCATGTCACTGGGCGCGGCCAGGACGTGGAGGAGAAGCTGGAGGCGGAGCTGGGCGCGGGCCTGGACGCGTGCGTGGAGCAGGTCACCAGCCTGGTCGCGCCGCTGGGCGAGGCGACCGCCGCGGCCGTCGCGCGCCTGCGCGACGCGGAAGCCCGCGTTGCCGCGCTTGGCGAAGACCTGGAGGGCCTCAAACAGCGCGCAGCCGCGGTCGAGTAAGCGCTAGCTTTTTTTGCAAAAGATATATTTGTGGGGCTTTTTTAATTTTGGCTATAGATTTTTTTTGGCGGGGCTTGGTCTGCGCCGTTCCCCTGCTGGGGCAGACAGCCCTACCACAGGGCGTGTGTCGGTGCGAGATACGGGCTGCAGCGGCGCGGCGGCTCAGCTTGTGCGGGGTCTGAAGAAGCGCATGGCCGCAATGAGAGCGCTTGCCGGGGCAGCCTGACTGGCAGGGTCCCGGGCTGCACATGCGGTGCCATGACTGAGTGCGCCACGCTCGCAACTACCGTGGTGGTAGGGCAGCATGCAGCGCCGCGCTGGCTTAGATCGAGAAAGAGGACGCACCGGATGACACCGACGCGGAGCGGTGCATGGTATGGCGCTGATGCCTTGCTGCAGCGTGATATGCTGCTGCTGGGTTTTTCTCCTGCACCTTCCTTCGCGAAGAATAAATAGCATTCCCGGTCAGAGGCATGCGAGAGTTGAGTGTAAGAGTAGAGCAAGAGTATGCACTGCCATGGGGCATGAGCCTATCCTGGCAGAAATAATGTGTTTGGTGGCATTTAGAATGTGGTGTCTGCGGTCAATGGGTTGCCCATGGGCAATGTAGCGTCACAGTACTTCGTCACTTCTGCATGTGGGCACACAGGCCCCAGGTACAGGTACGGCCAATCACACCTGCGGTCCCTGGGAATAATGTGCAGACGCGCAACACCTCGCGCGGACAAGGGAAGAGGACTGGAGAGAGACATACAGGAGACAAACCACCACATGCAACGGACATGCACAGCAGGGCAGAAGGCTGCACCCGGCCAAATCGCTGCGCGCGCACGTCACCTGCCGGCCGCCCGTGCCGCCCGTTTCCTAGCGCCGCCAAGGCCGTCCGACGCGCCGCCCCCGGCCGCGCCCACGGCCACACCCTGGCCGCCTGGCGCGGCGGCGCGCTTGCGCTTGCCGCCCCGCCCCGAGCCAGCGGCCCTGCCGGCCGCCTCGGCCGGCGCGGCCGCCTCTGCCAGCAGCGCGGGCCACAGCGCTTCCAGCGCCGGGCGCGCCGCCGGGCGCACCTGCGGCGGCGGCGGCGCCTTGTTACGCGGCCGTGCCTCTGCATATCGGCGGCGCCGCATGCGGCGCGCGCGCTGAGCGGCCAGGCATGTGTCAAAACACAGCTGGGTGATGCGCCCCAAGAACCCTCCCCAAGAAAGCTTTGACGGGAGCTTTTTCAGGACCGGCCACTTCGGCACGCAGTCAAGCCACAATCACGGCCAGCTGCACTTCGGCACCAGCACGTGCTGAGCAGCAAATCTCATCCCGTCCGCCGCGGAGGCCTCGCCAGCCCAGGTCGTCCCTCAGACGCCGCACGTGAGCACGCACAGCGGTTCACAGCCTATCGGACCGGGGTGGGCGGCGCCGGGCGCACCCAGGCAGAGAGCTCGCGGCGCAGCCAGGCCGGCTCGCGCGCCCAGGCCGCGGCGAGCGCGGCCCGGCTGTCCACGCGCGCGGTGCGCAGCGCGCCCACCAGCTCGCCCACGCGCCGCTGGCCCTGCGCCTCGGGCCGCGCCGCCTGCTCCGGCGGCGCGGCCAGCGCGCCGCGCAGGCCTGCGCGGGCGGCGCGCCCGTTGCGCCTCGCGGTGCGGCGCGCGCCGCGTCAGGCAGGTTGACGGACCATCCCAGAGATGGGGTGCGTGCCCCGGTGTGCAGGCTCATGGACGACTCCCTGTGTTCGCAGCAAAGTGCATGTTGCAGGCTCCCTCAGCAAGTCATCCGTAGGCTGCAAAGTTGCGCGGTCAATATCTTGACGGCCAGCCCGAGTTCTTCGCCCTTGCACACGGCCCCGGACAAGCGCGGCGCGCAGCGGCGCGGCGCGCACCGGCGAATGCCGGCAGCACGGCGCCCGCGAGCAGCGCGGAAGCAAAGCAGCGCGCGCGGCCGGCCGCGTCGCCGACCGGCCGCGCGACCGGCGGCAGCTCCCAGCCGTGCCGCCCGAATGCGGCCGCGTGCCAGGCGAGCACGGCGTCGCGGCGCGGCACGTAGCGCGGCGCCGGCGCCTCGAGCGGCGCGGAGAGCGCGACGAGCGGCGGCGCGGCGTCCGCCAGCCACGCGGCGTCAACCTCTGTGACGCCTGGCGAGCGCGCGCGGTGCTTCGGCCGACGGGAGCCCGGCGAGCGCCCGGCATCGCTTGCGCGGCGTCGCGTCACTGGGGCGCGCAGGGCGCGTGGTGCGCGCGCGCAGATGGAGCGGCTCATGCCGCGCGGCACGAAGAAGGCGCGTCCGGCGGCCCCACAGCACACGGGCGCCGGCGCGCCTCTGGCCGGGTCGCACCGCGCAGAGCTCCGCGGCGCACTTGGGTGCTGCAGTGGGCTTCAGCAGTTTTGCGGTGTCTCTTTATGCCGCACGGAGGAGCTGCGCCATGCTCTGCTCGACGACCAGCGCGCGCACGGCCAAGGACTAACGCTGTCACACAGCCGACATGCATGATGCACCCCTGACGTGAGGCGGCGCATGCACGCCACGCGCGCCGCACCCGCCAGGTAGGGCCGCTTGGGCCCGCGCACGAGCTGCGCATAGGCGACAAACTCCGGCGCCGCGCGCGCCAGCGCCGAGCGCGGGTGCAGGAACACCGGCTCGTCTGTCGCCTGCGCGCGCCGCGTGCGCGGGCTCTCGCCCGCCCGCACGCAGGAATACCATTGTCTCGCCACCCCGACATGACACTGGCTCGTCCGTCGCATGCGCGCGGCGCGCACAGGGGCTCGCCCGCGCCAGCGCGGCACACCAGCACCCCTGTGTATCCGCTGCACACGCACCACTGGCAGCCCTCGCTCGGGCTCTTCCCTGCTGGCGCGCCGCGCGCGCGCCGCGCGCCCGCGACTGGACTCCAGCTGGCGATTCACAGGTACTCAACAAGGCCCCCTTGTGTTTAGGCTGATACTCAGCACGCGGGCGGCTGGGCCAGCTGGAGAGTTATGGGCCTGAGCGCGCCTGCGCCTGGTACCGCACGGCACGCCGCCCGCTGCCGGCGGCCGCGGTCCCTGGCGCGCCCTGGCGCGCCAGGTACTCTGCCGAGTGCACGCGCCGCGCGACCTGCGCGCACCCTCAACCCGACCCCTAAGCACACCCGCCACACATGACCACGCAGGATAATGATGAGTGGCCCTGGCACTGGGTGAACGCACGCCTGGGCGCCAAGACGCCAAAAAGGAAAGAAAGCAAAAACACTGCAGCACCTCGGGTTCCCACGTGATTCCTCAACGCAGCACTGGTGAGGCCCAACCCAATTTGACTTCGGTGATCGGACGGGAACCGGTGTGTTGTGGGTGGTATGGACATGAGATTCAGACCTCCTGCTCCCACAGCTCATGGATTCAGACCTGGACATGGGATTCAGACCTCCTGCTCTACACCTCATGGATTCAGACCTGCACATGGATTCAGACCTCCCTGACCGCAGCATACCAGGTTGCTTTTCAGGCTCAATATGTGCGCATGCTCCGCAGATGAAGTAACAAGGCTGCTAAACGATCACTGACACCATGTATGCTTTAGTTTTCGCCAGTATTTAAGTTTTCTCCAGTATTGTAGTCTTTGCCAAGCGCCGCGCATAGAGTGAGCAGCAGGCGTGCAACCGGGGGCTTAGCCGCATATCGGAGCGCTGCGCCAGACGGGGACGTACAGGACTGCCTGACAACACGGACTGCGCAGGAGGGCCGAAGCAGGCACCACAGCGCTTTTCGCTCCGCATGCATGTTACGGCAGGCGGTGTGGACGCCGCGCCTGGTCGGCCCAGCCGGCGGCGACGGCGCGGCGCAGGCGCTCGGCCACGGCGGCCGGCGGCGGCGGCAGCCCGCCCGCCGGCGCCAGGGCTTCCAGCGCGGCCGCTTCGCCCGGGCCCCCCGCGTGCGCCGCGGCCGCGGCCGCAGCCGCGGCCACGGCCGCGGCCAGCGGCGCGAGCGGGCCCGCGGCGTCGGCGGCGGCGAGCGCGCGCGCCAGCTGCGCGTGCAGCGCCGCCGCCTCGCGCAGGTTGCGCGCGTGCAGGAAGTGGTCGCTGTGACAGCGGTTGCCTGGTTAGGGTTAGGTTTAAGAGCCGCGTGGCCCGGCCTGCAGACCGCTCGGACAGGCAGGCAGACAGTCTGCGCTGAGCGCGTCAATGCCGCGGGCACGGCGCAGTGGCCGCCGCGCGCTCACAGCGTGCGCGCGGATGGGCAGAGAGCATGCTCGGATGCAGCGCCGCCCGACCGCCACGCACCGGCAGAACGCCTCGGAGCGGCCGGCGCGCTCAAAGGCGCACAGCGCGTTCAGCGCGCTCAGCGCGTCGCCGCCCGGCGCGCGCAGCCGCGCGTGCGCCGCGGCCGCGGCTGCCCGCCGCCGCCGAGCGACCTCGTCGCCCTCCGCCTGCACGTCGGGTAAGACATTCGTGGCCTTTGCTTGAACTGGCATCGCCTACCTTCACAACATGTAGGGGAAAATTGGGTCCAGTGTCACGTTGTGGTATCAAGGTGACAAGCAAACCCTATGCCCGCTGCACGCGCCATGCACGCTCTGTCGCACCAGGCACCACCTGCATCTGCTGTGCGCGCTGAGCAAGCACGCACTGACAGCGCCCGTGGGCGGCCTGTGAGGCGTCTGTGCTTGCGCCCGCAAATGATCTCTAGGCTGAGGTACCACCCGCCGCGGCAGATGACTACCACTGCACAAGAATTACTGCGGTGTCTGCATGTACACTTGCTTGGGTGCATTTCTTGGGCGCGCCGTGATGCTGTCCACCAGGATGTAGGGGCTCTCGGTGCTCAGCGCCGCCGCGAGCGCGACCGCGTACGGCATCGCGCGCGCGGCGCCGGCCGCGCCTGCCGCGGCGTCCTCCGCCGCCTGCCAGGGTACAGGCGTCAATTTGCATTACTGCCACATACTTTGACGCTCGAGCTCGTGTGCTCCTGGCCTCCGCTGCCTGCCCATGCATGTTCGCCAACCTCCATTGATGCCCCCAACTCTACGCTCAAGCATGTGCGCTCCACACCGTCGCTGCCTGCCCGTGCACAGGCGCCCGACCTGTGACAAGGCCCAAGCTTGCATGCTCTCAGCACAACACTCCTTTCAACATGAAAAGCGCGCCGCGCCTGCAGCAGCATGCGCGCGTGGCGCGGCGTGACGGGCAGCGCGGCCATGGCGCGCCCGCGCGCCGACAGCGCCCGCGCAGGCCCCTCCAGCGCGCCCAGCGCGCCCAGCGCGGCCTCCGCGGCCGCCAGCGCGCCGCGCTCGGGCGGCGTCGGGAACGGGAAGTTGGGCACCTGCGCGCTAGGGTTAGGGTGGGAGGGCTAAAAACGAGAAACGAACGCGCCGCTAACCCTGCTCCGCGCCGCAGCTTGCTGGTCAGGGTATGGCCAGGATGAGGACATTACATGCAAGGATGCCTTCTGCTTGACAACAATAGATTGCCCATCCAGAGGCTGCCATGCCATCGCGCCAGCATGCCAGAGGCCGGCCAGAGCGTGCAGCCCGCGCGCGCAAGCGCGCCGGCGCGGCCGGCGCCGGGGCTCGGCCGGGCCAGCGATGTCACCCAGGCGCGCGCACCCGGTCGATGCCGAGCGCGCGCATGGTCAGTGCCACGCCCTCCAGTGGCGTCGCCAGCACCTCCGGCTCGCCGTGCGCGGCAAACGCGTCGTTGAACACCGCCGACGAGTACAGCCTGTGGCCGCCGGGCGGGGCAGGCGCGTCGGGTCGCGCGCATGCCGCGCTGGGCGAGGCCACTTTCTGGCAGCCTGATGAAGCAGAACACGCACGCCCACCTGGCTCATCTGCACACAAGGAAGAAAGGGAGTTCGGCTCGCACGCTGCGCAGCAGACGGCAAGCTACCTGCTGGTCGCTGGCCATGTCGGAACAAAGGAGAGCGGCCACCGCGCGCGCCTGTAGCAGTGGCCGGGGCCCATGCGCCCGGCTCGCCCGGCGCGCTGCTCCGCGGCGGCCTTGCTGACCCAGCCGACCTCGTAGCGCGCGAGCGCGCCGCCGGCCTCGAGCCGCTTGGCCTTGGCGCGGCCCGCGTCCACCACGTAGCGCACGCCTGCACGTGCCCCCCACACAATGTCGGTGCGCTCAGGAGTGCCCCAAATGCAACCCTCCGCCGGTCCCCATGAGGTGACCTTCGCGCGGCCCGCGTCCGCCACGTAGCGCACGCCTGCGGCGGCCACCCACACCGTGTCGGTGCGCTTGGGAGTACCCAAAAAGGGCCCCCTGCCGGTCCCCATGAGGTGGGGCTGACGCCAGGTTCGATAGCTGCACCCGCTACCAGCGACTCAGCCTTGGCAGGGGCCGTGTGAGCCACCCGGCAAGGGCCTCGGCCGAGCAGACAAAGGCCCGGCCCAGCCTCGGCATGCCGCCGCCGCCCTGCCAGGGCCGTCAGGGTTGGGCAGCGCTGCCCGGCCGCAGGCACGCACAGCGCCTCGCCAAGGCAGCCCGCGGTAGGAGGATTTCTGTGTAGGTTGCAGCCGCCCTATGGTAAGGGTTAGGTTAGGGTTAGGCACGCGCGGAGCGCACACAGCCGGCGCCGCGCCTGGGATGGTGAGCGACGTCTCGGCGACGTTGGTGGCCACGACGACCAGGCGCGCGCCGGGCCGGCAGGGCGCAAACACGCGCGCCTGCGCGGCCGCCGGCAGCAGCGCGTACAGCGGCAGCACGTGCAGCGGCGCGGCGCCGCGGGCCGCCGCGGGCGCCAGCGCGCCCGGCACCAGGCCCTGCCGCGCGCGCCGGGCCCTGTCACGCCCGCCAGAGCCATTGCGCGCGCCAGCCACCACGCCCACGCCCGCCAGCCTCTCGCAGCAAAACACTGCTCGGCCGTCCCTGCATTTGACAGCGCAGCGCTTTCGAGCATGGCCTGCACCCACCGCGTCCCGGGCACATGCGGGACGACATGCACGCATGCGGCGGGCCCGCGCCACGCGCTGCTCCAGCGAGCGCTCCGCCGCCGCCAGCTGCTCCGGCGTGTAGCCGTCGCCGCCCAGCACGGCCACCTCGTCCTCCTCCTCCAGCGCGGCCTCCGCGTCAAAGTCGTCCCAGTCCGCGTCAACTGCCTCGCCCGCGCCTGCGCCTGCTCAGGATGATACCAAGACGATGCGCTGCTGATTCACTTGCAGATATGCAGCCTGGAGGCAGGCACTGCGGTGAAGACATGGCCTTGTGCCTGTTTTCCACCGCGCTCGCACAGGAGCGACCTGGGTCGTGTGGGACACACGGCCGCGCTCCTGGGCGCGGCCGCGGGAGGGCTGCAGGCCACCTCAGACAGCCCCTTTCGCTGGAGCACCTGGCTTTTGTCCTCACCTCGTAGTGTCAAACATACTCCCTTGGCAGGCCGCCCAACCCCCACAAGCCCCCGAGCGGCGGCCCGCACCGTCCGCCTCGCCTGCCGCCTCCGCCGCGTCGCCGCCGAAGGCGTCCACGCCCTCCGCGAGCGGCTGCGCGCCGGCGGAGCCCTCCCGGCCCGCATCCAGGGTTTCGTCCCCCGCCGCCTCCCCGCCCGCCCGCCGCTCAGCGCGGCCGTCGGCGGGACGGCCGCCGGCGCCGGGGCCGGACCCAGGATCAGGGTTTGAGCCCTGTGGCAGGGCGCGCCGCCCGCGCGGCGGCTCGCGCAGGCGCCGGCACAGCGCCTCCACCTCACGCTGGCCGGTCAGGAACACGAGCACGCCGCCCGGCGGCAGCGCCGCGTGCAGCTGGCGCACCTGCGCGCGCCCGCCGCGCGCCGTCGCGGGCGCGCCGTGCGCTCCGGGGCGCTCGGCGGCGCGAGGCTCGAGGCTGCAAGCGCGTGCGGCGCATGCTGCAATAGGCGGCGCAGGACTGGATGTGGCGCTCTGCGCGTGCGGCCCAGCAGTTCCCTCTGCATCGCTGGCTCACTGCACATGATGCCACTGCTTCACACCATGTCGCCCAGCATCAGGTGGCTTCCATGGTCCACATGAAGTGAGGGTACAGAGCCACAAGCCCCCCAGCTCGGCACAGTCCCACAAACCAGTCTCACAAACCCTCACAAACCCCGGACCTTGGCGAATGCGGCGCCGACGTAGTCGTGCAGCTCGGTGCGCCGCGCAAAGTGGACCGTGACGGGGTACTGCCGCGCGGGCACGCGCACGATGGGCGGCGGGCGGGGGAACAGGGTGGGGTTGCCGGCAAAGTCCTCCACGCGCAGCGTCGCGCTCATGATGAGCAGCTTCAGCGGCGCGACGCCGCTGCCGGGCTCGGCGGCCATGCGGCGGCGCAGCGGCACGATGCGCGACAGCAGGCCTGCGAGTGCAGGGGGAGCCGTTCAACGCGCGGCGGCCGCGTGTAGAAGCTGCACAGAGTAAGTCAGCAGGACTGCCAAGCGGGCAGTGGCCTGCAGCAGCAGCTCCAGCCCGACCGGACAGGCGAGCGAGCAGCGCTGCAGCTGCAGGGAGGACTGCGAGGGCGCCCCTCATCCTCCTAGGGTAATGCGCCAGGCACGGCCCGAGCAGGCGCACTGGGCCGAGCACCCGGCGGCCAGCGCGCGGAAACACTGCACGCATGCGCCTCGCCCAGCGCTGCCGCACTTCCACAGCACATTTTAGAGCACTTTTTCAGCGCTTTTCCAGCGCATTGTCACCCGTTGCGGCGCCTGCAGGGGCTCGGGGCGCGGGGCCCAGCAGGCGCGCGCCCAGCAGCAGGTCGGTGTTGAGGCTGCGCTCGTGCGCCTCGTCCAGCACCAGCGCGCTGTACTGCCGCAGCAGGAAGTCCGCCTGCGCGGCCGCGCGGCCGGCGGCTTTGGCACATAGGGTTAGGGTCAGGGGCAGGGGAAGCGGTGAGGGGTGGGCGCGGCGAGCGGCGCAAGCGGCGGGCTCGTTTGCCGCCGTCCCGCTGTTCGCGCCATGCTGGGGCTGCTGCCTGGCTTTGGCGCGTGAGCCACCGGCATGAAGCCGCCCAGATCTGAGGCCGCCTCCAATACGGGTGCCTTTGATTGGGAGGCATCTAGCGGAGGGACAGGCTGACCCCACCGTTGAGCTTGCCTGCGCTGTGTGCGATGATGATGGCGTAGCGCAGCACTACTCCTGCCCACCGCGCTCGGCGCCAGGTCAGGCCAACCTTAGACAGCGCACCGCTCAGCGGCTTGGCCGTCGCTCTGCGCGACAACGACGCCGCGCCCTCGAGGTAGCGCGGCCCTTTGTTATGGAGCCCGACTACTCGCCGCTAAGCGATGTTCTGGCCAAGGCGAGCCCGACCCGGCGACGAGCGCGGTGGGTGGCGAATAATGTCGCGCTGCCCCACCGCCATCGAACACAGCCCAGGCAAGGTCAGCGTGGCGGACGGCCTACCCCGCCGCCAGAGCTCAGCTCAAAAGCGTCTGCGTATCTAAAGAGGCCCTGATCGCACGAGCTCCCGAGGCCGCTGCGCGCGGGCGCGCGGGCGCGCGGGCGCGCCTGCAGCTCGCGCAGCAGGATGCCGTCGGTCATGACCTTGACGGCGGTGTCGGCGCCCGCGCGCCGCTCGTACCGCACCTGCCCCCGCCGGGTCCCCTTCAGTGATCTGAGTTTCAGATTTTGAGTGGCAGGGCACCACCCGGTGGCCTCCTCCCGCTGTGGCGCGCGCTGCGGGGGCGCCCCAGCTCTGCAGGGCGGCCGGCGGCCGCGCCGGCGCCCGGCCGCAGACATGCTGCATAAACCTGCAGTCGCACGCCACGCGCGTACCAGCGCCGGGCACGACGCCCAGGTGCGCTCGCTTCCGTCCGGCGCGCCTTCTTCGCGCATCCTCCGCGCAGCCGTGCCGGCCAGGGTGGATGCGTTAAATTGTCTACACACCGACCCGTGCACCCTCACCCTCGCCCCGCCCTGCTCGCCCGTGCGCGCACCTGGTACCCGACCCGGCCGCCCAGCGCGCAGCCGAGCTCGGCGGCGATGCGCGTCGCCGCGGCGACCGCCGCCACGCGGCGCGGCTGCGTGACGCCGATGCGCCCGGCGCGCTCGGGGAAGGCGGCCGCGCCGTAGCCGGCCTCCAGCAGGAACTGCGGCACCTGCGCGCGCGCGCCAGCGGCGCTTGCCGCGCATGCTGCCGCTGAGGGCAGAAAGCGGCCCGCGTGGTGCAAGTCTCCCTTCTCGAGAGGCAGGTATGAGAGCATTTAGCAGCAGCATGGTGTTGTTTCCCTCATCATCTTAATTTGCTTCCACTTTCACACTGCCGTTCAGCCCCAGCTTGTGGCTAAACGAGCGCTCCTGCTCGGCAGAGCGCGCGCGCTGTGTCCGCACGCGAACAGCATGCCGCCGAGGAGCGAGCACGCCCTCGCGGTGCGTGCCGGCCGGCGCAGCGCGCGCGGGGCCTTGGGTGGTAGGTTTTGGGGTGCGGATACCCTAGCCTAGCTCCTTAAGCAGGCTGGCGCGGCAGCGGGCGGCACCTGCGTGGTCTTGCCGCAGCCCGTCTCGCCGCACAGCAGCACCACGTCCGCGCCGGCCACCGCCTCCATGACCTCCTGCTCCATGCCCAGGATGGGCAGGCCCTCGCGCGCGGCCGCCATGGCGGCCGGCCGCTGCCGCGGCCGCGCAGCAGGCGTCAGACGCGCGACGGTGCTGCGGCGGCGGGGCGCGCGCGAGCGAGAGGGGCGCGCCGCATATGGGCGGCGCTTTGTGCAGCGACCAGCCACCAGGACGGCGGAGCAAGGCATGCATAGTGACCAGTGCCATATATCTGAACAGGATATAAGTGCCAGAACGTGCCGCAGCGCCGCTAGGAGGGAGCGAGGCAGCGGCGGCGCACCTCCAGGTGCACCACCCGCACGCGCGGGGCGCCCGCGGCCGCGCCCCCGCCCGTCGGCCCCTGCTCGGGTGCCCGCCCGCCGCCCTGCGCGCGGCCGCCTTCGCCGGCCTCCCGCGACCCTACGCCCGGGTCGGGCTCCGATGCGCGCGCCTCCAGGCCCAGCTCCTCCCTGGCGGCCGCGAGCGCGGCCCGCTGGCGCCTGCGCTGCTCTGCGGCGTCCGCCGGCGCCGCGAGCTCCGCAGGCGCGCTCGCCGGCGCGGCCGCGGCGTCTTCGTCGCTGCCTTCGGCCTCGTCTGCAGAGCTTGCGCTGTCCGCGCTGCTGCCGCCCTCGCTGCCCTCGCTGTCCTCCCCGGCGCCCGCGTCGTCCCCCGCGGCGCCGCCGCGAGGCGCAGCTCCGGCGGCCTGCCCCAGCGCCAGCGCCGCGTCGAACGCGGCGCGGTGCGCGGGCGTGCCGGGCGGCGGCACCGCGCGGCGGTCCACCTCCAGGTCGGCCGACCCCGGCGGCGCGGCCAGGCCCAGGCGCTGGTGCGCGAGCGCGCGCCGCAGCCGCTGCCGCTTCGTCTCGCGCTGCGCGCCGCGCGCGCGCCCCTCGTCTGTCCGCCCCCGGCGCCGGCGGCGGGGGCGCGTCTCGCCAGGCCGCCGGGCGCAGGCGCCTGCACTGTGAGCAGCCCGCGGCTGGCAGGCATATGACTAGCGCCATTGTTTGGCCGCCCCCGCGGCGGCCAGGCACGCCCCTCCCGCAAAGCCAGCGGCG
>JAABUV010004051.1_pt1 | contig 17916 bp, 20 predicted proteins | sample 5559971 | NCBI WGS metagenome assembly JAABUV01 (sample SAMN10711881, study PRJNA513362) | rock metagenome | isolation source: Antarctica rocks | place: Antarctica: Victoria Land, Knobhead nord | collected 2015-12-19
GCATAGGGCTGTCTGCACCTCCAGTACTTTGAATCTTGGCAGTGTCCATGACACCTGCTTCATTTTGAACACTGCCCACAGACCTGCGTTTGCCCTCAGGGGCAGTTGCCACAATGCCCTTGCTGCCTGCCCTGCCCCTGCTCCTGCGCCTTGCCACAAACAGCAGCAGGAGCGCGAGCACTGCAATGCGCAAGCACGTCAGTTTCCAATTGGTTTCAGGGTTTAGGGTTTATGGGTTTAAGATTCAGGGCTGGTATTGGACCAGTGCATGAGGTGTTTCATTATGATTTCAAGATGGCGCACAGTTTTGCTAGACTAGTGTGGTTGAAGATGGCACTGGCAGGTGTATTGGTGCAAATCACTACAACTGCAGAGCTAACTAAGTATGCGACATTATTTCAAGCAGGTCAAGCAAGCCCCTGTGCATGGCTAGTTGCAGAGATCAAACCAATGTCCTCGAACTGCCACAAGGCTGTCCCATACTGCGAGTTGTCGTTGCAGCGTGTGCAAGGTATCCAGAGTTCTCAAGACATTTCACACCAGGTTGTGGAGCTTGAGTCTTACATGCTGCAAGCAAGGATCCAACTATCACAGGCACAGCAATAGCTGTGTCTTTCTCGCCCTTGCTGAGACCCCCTCCATGGCTTGGGGTTATGCTGGGGGTACCCGTCGCTGCTGTTGATGCGCTGACACTTGCATTTCTGCCGAATGGGCCCCCAACTACATCTAGAGATGCTGCAACCAACGTCACATTTGAAGGATAACCTGCACTGAAGCAGCATCATCAGGCCTGTTGTAGCCATGCAGCATGTTGCATGCTCTTGGAACATTGGTGTAGGTGCTGATGCTCTTGGAAGATTGGTGTTGGTGCTGTTGATGCCCTGCAGTTGCATTCTGTGACACTGAAGTCAAACCAGCATTTGCTGAACACCATGAACTAGCAGGACAAGCCGGTAGGCGGGAGGTTGTGCTTCATGACACAGCGTTCCAATGACACATCACAGCTTCCAGCCAGCTCAGCGACTGATGCACATGTTACAGATGATACGTCATGTTTTCTCCAACATGCTTGGTGCATGTACAATAGAGCTGATGGGTCAGTTCTTGTCTGACTTGCTTAGTACATGTACAAGGGGACTGTGTGAAGGTTATGGTATCTAAAGCAGCAGGACACTGAATGAACTCATCACTACTGCACAGGAAAGAGGTCTGAGTCAGCACTGGTTTGTTAAACTTCCTTGCTGCATGTGCACCGGAAGCTGCTTCAAAAGGGGGGATTACCTGAAGCAGCTAGGGATTACTTGAAGCAGCTAGGGATTACCTGAAGCAGCTAGGGATTGACTGACTTTATCACTGGTCCCAGGGGACAGCACTTGCAGCTGTTGGTCAGCAGGTACAGTCACCAGCATGTTGACAGCCAGCGAAGCGTTTGAATTTGCTTGTGCCAGGTGGCGCCCATGGTGGCTGACTGGACAGTCTGCCAGCTGATGACTCAACAGCTTCCTGAATAACTTCCTGTTGGAGCCTGACACAGTACCTGTGCTGTTGTAGCTCTGTATGCTGACGAAGTTGGCGCCATATTGCTGAAGCACCTGCATGCAAGCAATGCTGTTTGCTGTGAACATGCAAACACACATTCAGAGAGGCTGTGCAAATTGTTGTGCATGAGCATGATGACTAGAGCTCATACTTGTATATGTGATGACTGAAAGGGCACATGTGCTTGAACGGCATGACCGTGCAGCTCAATTTGCAGGCTTCTCAATGTGACACGGTTTTGTTCAGATGCAGCAGCTCAGGACCTCAAAGACACCAAACACATCTTGCCGTCAGCTACGGGCGATGAACAAGAAGTCACTCAACTCAGCCAACATCAGCACGTGCTGTGCAAACGTGCAACAAATCAGTGGCATCATTGTGTTGCTGACACACGCATCTGACCTGTGTAGTAAGCGCAGTCAGCAGCAGCTGCTGACGGTGAGTGAACGGCGTGAAGTTTGAGGATGTGATTTCCAAGGTCATCAAGAGCGCACTCCATGTGACATTGAATCCATTGCTGGGTGGGACTACTTCAATGGATGGCAGACTGGCATTAGCGACTGTGCCAATCACAGTGGTGTTCAGCACATCCACATCCACGCTGAAACCTGCAAGTCAATGTAATTCATCGTTATACGCTCAGCTACAGGGCGTATACAGGGGGCAGAAGGTGATGCAAGGGAGAGTGGCATTGGCATTATGCAGCTCTGCTGTGTGAATATACCATGCATACGCAACAAGTCACACAAGCCCACAGGCACTGAAAACTGTAGCTGCATCAAACTGCTGTGCCATGCATATAAGCGTTAGGTACAATGAGCCTGTGGCTCACTAAATGTCAAGCTGCACTGAAATGCTGGTGGGAGGTAGGTTTTGAACAGCATGATGCTGACTTGGGATGGCATGATGCTGACTTGGGATGGCATGATGCTGACTTGGGATGGCATGCATGATCTATATCATGGACCGACTGACATGCTGCATGCTCAGTTGCTGTCTGTTTCTTGGCATGTTCATGCCGCAGCTGGTAGAGCACATGCTGCATGCTCACTTGCTGTCTGTTTTCTGGCATGTTCGCGCGGCAACTGATAGAGCACAATGCTCAGAAGTCTGACAAGCATGGAGCTATGCGATATGCATGGATTGGTATGCCAGCTGTAACTTCTTGGGAAGATTTTGATAGCACAACTCCTGCTGTCCTTTGCCCACAATGCCAAGTGTGACAGCCAGCAAAGGACCCCACATAGCCCATCTTGTGTAACAACATAGTAACAGAAAAGACCGCGTACGCCTTCCTGTTTTTAGCGTGTTTTGTTCTTTCGTCCTTGCATCCACAAACTCAGAAGAGCAAAGAAGGTTGAGCATAATATGCACAACTTTTCCATGCAGGCCTACAAACACAATACCTGACTGGTTCATCAGCGCTGCGTACTGTGCTGGAGCAGCAGTAGCAGTCAGCAACATGGTCTGCACAAAGGCAGCAGGACTCGGCGCCTCATTGGGCACCCACAACCTGCAGACATGCCTGACATGTCAACCTGCCTATGGCATATTCACACACACACATCCTGACCACAGGTGACACACCCATGTTGCCATCTCAGCCAAAGGCCAACAGTAACCACATGACCTGCACCATGAGCGGCAGCAGCAGCAGCAGCAGCACTACTTTATGAAACTTGCCTGCTCTCATTAGTGGGAGGTAACTAGCAGCTAGCAAGGCAGCAGCAGCAAGACCAGTGCCTCTGCAGATCACTGATTGTGCCGCAGCAGGAGTGGCCAGTCACTCACCACTACTCAGATCCAGCATGTTGCTCAATTTGGCACTGGATCAAGCAAATGCATAATGCTTGCATGCGCGCGCACAAGACAGATCTGTTTCTTCTGGATTTCAACCCATCCTAAGGCCAGTTGGCCAGCGTCAGGGAGCCTTGTGCAATGCATGGAAAAGCAGCACTGGGATCGAAGTCTGACCTGTTGAGGAAATCCACAGATGGCACCATGCTCGTGTTGGAGCTGTCTGTCATGTTCAGGACTTCGACCTGGACACCCATGCTCCACATCAAGGTCTTCACTGCAAACCTGCAGATGGCACAGCTTGTGATCAGCGTCCCCACATTCATACAGAAAGGGAGATGAGCCTCCCACAGATTCATGCAGAAAGGGTGACAGCAGAGCCCAGCATAGCTGCTATACATCAGCAAAACTCAACTGGTCTTGAGCTGCATGAAAGGGTGCTAAAGTGCTGTGCGCATGCTGAATGCTGCCAGTTCAGTTGAACAAGTGTCATGGCATATCCAGACAGTCGCCGTGACCACAGAGCTTGTAGCTACACATTGCTGTACAAACTTGGCAAGATTGCAGCTTTTGTGAACCTGTCAATGGCGCCAACATGAGCTAGCAACACCCTCAGCAAGGCCTGACAATGACGGGACACTGCAGGCTGCTTGGTCATGGCTCAATCTCACTGCATGTACAGACTGTCAGCAGCATGCCACTTCAATAGAGCCCGTATGCAAGTGACACCTCTTACCGGTGAGCTATAGCCAGCTGTACTGTTGCTGCCAAAGTGTTGTTCTTTGTAGCGATGGTGCGCACAGGCACATCCACAACAGTGAAGTTAGCCATGGCCTGCTGAGGGGTGGAGTCTGCTGTGACCCCCCCAAGAAAGAAGGGGGTTGAGGGGTCAATCCTGCTGGCCTGCCCTGAGGGTAGTGGAGGGCCAGGGTTTCCAGGAACCTGGCCGGATCCCAATGGGGGCATTGCAGCTGTGTTGGCAGCTACTGGAGCAGTTGCTGTGGCAGCTGCTGGGGTGGATGGCGCAGCACCTGGTGCTCCTACTGGTGCGTGCTTCATGGATGTGTTACCAATTGTCCAGTTGATCAGTGTCATGGAGACATTTTGCCCTGGGTTCAGAATCAGTGGTTTGGATGTTTGAGTGATCCAGTGAGAGATGAGGAGCTGCCGACGCCTAAGCAGAACGCAGTCAACAAAGTGGTGTGACAGGTCAAAGTTGAGCTACAATTTGTTGCATGCATCTGCCCATGGATACCAATCCACTAGCTGCAGAGCGTGCAACGCAGATATTTTCAAGGGCATAGCTGGATGAGTCACAAACACTTTGTTAGATCTGAAAGGGCATCTGACAGGTCATGAGGTAATCTGTGTGTTACATTGACTCGCTGGGGACATTATGTTCAGCCTGATGTTGCCCTCTGATGCAGCCTCTGAGAACAGTGATAGACTGCTGGGAATGTGCTCTTCAGACAGGGTGCAATGATGAACATGCCGACCATCAATTGCAGCAGGCTCACCAGTCGTAGAAGGTGAAACTCGCTCTACAGCATACTGCAGGTACAGGGCTTCCAAGGCACAGCATTTGTTTGCCAGCAAGATTGGCAGCTGAGATTCCCAGATGCTGAACTGGGTGCTCACAATGACAGTGTCATTGCCCAGCTGCTGCATCATGTTGACTTGGCCAATGGTGGTGTTGGGTGGAAGAACGGCTTGCAGCGAATCAGTGATCAGTACCTGCAAAGCCTGGCTGCTCAAGCATTGTAGCGTGAAATGTCTGGGAATGAGCTTGACATCTAGCACGTGCGTGATACGTCTGGGAATAAGCTTAACATCTAGCATGTGCTGTCGCATGCAGCATCAGCATGCTATGCCAATGCACAGTGGGGCACGCCAAAGCTATAAAGATTTTGTGAGACATACAGTACCTGAGCTGTGCTTTGCAGGGGCTATTGATGATCATGCAAACTTTGAGGGATACAATGTGCCATGCTACTTGTACAAGCAAACAGGGGTCAGGGGTCTTGGCAAGCAAGTCAGCCAGATGCTGTAGGGCAGGGAAAGTTTGTACCTGGGAAGCCTGGTTGAAAGGCACCACAAAAGGGCAAGTGACTTGAAGCTCAACAGCACCTGCAATCTGCAGCACAACCATAGCATAAAATAATATCTGACAAGAGCAGTCGCAATTTGTATCCACACAGACGTTGTATCACACCTGTACGTCTCCAGGGCCTGCTTGCAGAGTCAAGACACTGGATGGAGAAGGAGCTGGTGGCAGAGCTTGCAGCAGAGTGCGAGTTTTATGTTTCAGCTCCATCTCCGGGAGTCCAGAACCGCCTGCAAATGACTTACTCTTGCACCAGGTGCGGGCTGGCAGCGAGCACAAAGCGGGAGTACAGGCTTGATTGTTCCATGATAAGCCTGACCTGCTGCCTCTGTGACCCCAAGAGCCAGAGCGCATAACAGCATCAAAATCCTCGGCGTGCCTGCCGCCATAAGTGGGAAGCAGTGATACTGACTACTGCAGAAAACGAGCCCTACCGCGGGTTTTGTTAAGGCGAGCTGGACATGGGACTAGCAGCAGCTGCGGCTGTACAAGCGGACGACGCAGCGTTGAATGCTACAAATATAGCAGGAAGTGCGGCCAACACTCAGAAATTAGTTCACTCGGCCTGAGCCCAGTCACGGCCGTGTCAGCATCACCAGAAGATACCGACCTAACCTAACTTGGCAGCATGGACGCAGGGTGTCTACAAATGAAGCCAAACTTGAAGTGGTGCCTCGGTCACGAAAGGCTCATCAGTGCGCTCCAGTGGATCACTCCAGCAACCCTACGACTGGCAATGCTACAATGCGCATTCAATCTGGCGCGAAGACCGAGCTTGGGCACGTGAGCTCCAAAGTTGACAACCCAACATCACCTCCAGTGCTTGCCGAGGAGACGAAGGAAATCGTCTCACACTGAGCTATGAGCAGGGCGTGCGTGCATGCAGATGCAACAATAAGACGCATCATATGAGCATGCTTGGACAGCTAGTTGCATAGCTGTAGTGGGGTTTGCTTGGTGCCATGAGCATGAGTTGCAAGTTCTTGTCGCCAGCGGGCCCATCAACTTCAAATTTGATCACTTGACAGGCAGAACTTTTTTACAAGTTTGCAGTAAAGTTTGAGGAAAGCTGTGACTTGACAGGGCACTACATCAGTCTGCCAGAAACTTTCTGTTGGGATTGACTACCATGAGAACAGAGTGAGGCGTCCAATACTACACGTCCTCTGCATACTCATAATGCATTTACGCGTAATAAGTGCATGTGCTATAATTGTATATTCTGAGATGATAATCGAATGGGTCAAATGTTACTTGTGATGACACAGAATGATGATCAGAGAAATTGAAGCAGTTGGAAGCCAAGTACTTTGACCATTAATGTTGTCAGTCAACAAAACACGTCTTCTGAATTTACAGCATTGAAACGTACTCAAAAACTCAATGCAAAAGCAGGACACACAACACATGCGTGTGAAAGCTGCAATTGTTGATGTAAGCAAGGTCCATCAGCAGAAATGCAGGATATACATTGCATAGCAAATATATGGCATAGCAAACATATGGCATGCAGGGTCCAAAGCGTCAGGTGACTGTTCAATCTATATGCTGAGGCTTGACATCTGGCCATGAGGGGCACATGTGCTAGAATTGTGCAGCACGTCATTGTCAGTGGTGACGCAGCTGCTGTGACCACTTGATGGCACGCAAACATTGACCATACCATCACAGGACAGGCCAGCTTCATTCCTTGCTGTAAAGTGGATGAAATATGTGCGTCCTCTGGGCACTGAGGTAGCATCATCTTTAGGACCAGCTTCACTGCTCTCATATCTGACAAACAAGCTGTTGAGTCCATTGACTTGGGCATCTGGGCAGCTGTCTTTGGAGTGCTGATTGTATGTGGGCTCATTCTGCTCAATTTTGGAAATGGCTATCACTAAATGCTGATCTGCTGGATCTGTCACCCCGCCTATGCTGACTGGCAAGTAGCTTCCCCAGGATGGCCCACCATTTGACAGATCTGATGGCTGATGCATGATGGGATGATGAATAATGGGATACGCATTGCTGCACACTGGTGCCAGATTGAACCTTTCCTTGAGATGAGCTGCATCTGTCAAGGTGTTCTTGGCACCTAAGGGTTGCTTCCGGTTGACTTTCATGCCCAGCTGTGCTGAAAACTGTAGATGGAGAATATCTTGAAACTTGCGTGCTTCTGCAAGCTGCTGATGATGGGACAGAAGTGCCACAAGCCATAAATAGCTGTAGAGGCCGACCTTGAGGCTGCTGCATGGCTGCATATCTCAAGTGAGTGGTGCCAAGACTGGTGCCGAGATACGTGACAAGACTTTTGCGACTGAGCCTCAACGAATCAAAATGAATCAGCCTGCATCACAGGGAAATGTTAGTACCACTTTTCAACAGGAGCGTGGCAACAAGCACGATCACGGATCAAGGAGCTATGGCAGCGTTCGCAGACACCCGTGAATGAGTCGTCTTCACTACGCTTAGATAGCTGTAATACCTGACAGAAGTTTCGCACGATCAAACTCGCTGAGCACACACAAGTATCGATGGGCACTGCCGAACTGACTACAAGATCTTGCCACGGCTTGTGTCGACGCTTTGAACTCCAACTTGTCACCAAGTATGTGCCTGCCACACAGTTGGTAGTCACGCAATGTCCGGAATTGCGAGACACGAGCACTTATAGCCGTAGTAAGAAATCGGCGATCTTGTCACTGCTCGGTGACATGACCTCTGACATGACCTGTTTGATTCCGTTAATCTTCTTCGGCCCACAGTACACTACATTGTGTCCCTCTCAGGCTCTGCTGACTGGGCATCGCTGGACTTATATCATTCCAGTACACAGGTATCATGTGAGTTTTGCAGCCTGTCAACAGGCAGCAGGTGAGTCATACGAGTACTCTGAGTATACTACTCGTACGATATACCTGCTGCATGTTGAACATTCCAGCTGTGTCTTTCAGATGTGTAGCTAGAATCCTGCCTGTTGATTGATGTGCCTTGCATGTGCGAGGTGCAATGAAGGCAATTTGTGCTTGCCTGTAAAAGGGTGGATAGCACCTGGACACTGGCACTGGGATTTCAGCTCCCACCTCATAACATATGGTTTCAGATGTTTCAAAATTGCCGCCATGTTATTAAACTATAATCACGTGCTGTCCCTTGCTGTGAATCCGATGTGGAAGCGTACAACGTACAGCCAAATCAAGACATTGATAAAGAGATTCAAGTATTGCTAGAGCGCTCTGTGATTGTAAGCGTTGAATGGTCACACGCAAATGCAATGTACAATCCCAAGTAAGCAGTATACTCTAATACAAGCATTGCAGGCGCAATATAAAGAAATTTAGGCCAACATGCAGGTATGACAGCAAGCTGTTGCATACATGAACAATTTGAGAGCATGCTAATGCTGAACAAGGTACTACATTGATACTTATTGCTGATCATCCTTGCTGGTATACATTTCTTTCTCAGAATTCAGGGCTGAGGCTACTTCTGTCAGGAGCATTTCAAAATCCCATGGTACCAGCTCTTCAGCTACCTGCATAACAGTTGCGCAAACCAAGCACTGTGAGGCATTATGTTTGTAAAGCCATCCATTCCATTGTGCAGCAAATGTGTACTGGTATGCTCACAATTGGTGCATAAGCCAAGAGAAGGCATAAGACCTGCTTGTGATTTCATGACCTGCTTGCGAACATTTGATAGATGCAACTGTTGTTGAATCTGGTTGGACACTTTTACATGATGCATGAAAGCTGCGTATAATTTTACTTACCTCGACAGCAGGACAGAGACATGCCGTGAGAAGGGACAGATCAACTTCATGGTCCTTGGCAACTACCGGTAGTCGAAAGAGATCCTCACTCTCCAACTCTGCAATGTCCATGACTGACACACTGCGAGCTGCTGGCGCCGCAGCTACTTGTCTAGACAAATCTTCCTCTGCTTCCAGATCAGGAATGTCCATAAACTGCATTTTGTGTTTGTGGCTCATGCAGGGGTCTGTTAGACTCAGCAAAGATCATTGACAAGCTATGTGGCTCTGTGCCTTACCGTGTTGACTTCGTCTATCTGCTGGCTTGGTTCAGCAGACTCTGGCTGCCTGTGTCAATCACTACTTGTCACACAAAAACATAAAGCAACATTGATTCCGTTTGCATAAGAGTATACTGGATGCCTGAAACAGCTGACCTGGGTTATGCAAAACCTTCATATACAGCTGATCTCCCTACCTTTCTTCTTTTCTTGCAGACACCTGAGCAGCTTTCCTGCGCGACATGCCTGAGAGTTGTAAGTTGTCACCATTTGCTGCAGTGGTATCTGTTGACGGTGGTCGCTCGATTGCCTGACTGCTAGAGCGCGATGGCCCGTCAGCCGCAGCATCTCCCCAGCCAGCTCTCCTGCGAGGTACCTGATAGCAGAGTACTGATATTAGCGAGATAGTATCTGGCTAAATATCCTGTGACAATAAAAGCTGCTCAACCAGTCAGCTGTGATCACACCTGGGGCCGTGGCCCAGCTGGTGCAGCTGGATTGACATCGTCACTCGCAACCTCAACATCACTGACAGCTGGTACCAAATTATTGGCTGCACGTCTGCCGGTTCGGGGTCCCTGCCAGTAGAACAAAGTGTGATCACAGAAGGGCTATTGTGCCTGCTGCCAAATCTTGTCTTTACCTGTGGCCTTGCACTCAAAGCTTCTGCAGGCGGCGCTGATGCCAGGTCCATGCTTGACTAGACACGCGCATAAGAAGTCCCGTCTCTAGCAGTTGAATGTGGGATGCTTTGCAAGCTGTGATCTGCAGATAATCCTGGATCTGCGGAAAAGTGTAACGGCTGCCGATAGTAGCGAAGCGGAGCTCCGCTCCGAGTCAACTCAACCGAATTAAGTACAGCGGGACCCGCGGCAGAGGCAATATCTGACTGAGATTGGGCAAACCAAGCAAAAGTTGGCAGCGGCAGCAGGTGTTGCTGTGGCTGTCGACAAGCTTTGCTGGTGTCAGTGCAGATGGTGATCAGATCGCCCTCTTGCTCGGCTTTGACCAAAGGCCCTGGCAACACGACTACAGACTGTACAAGCAGCGTTCCCAGATGCTAATGTGCTGCATATAGTTGGGCATCGTCCCAGTCTGTTGGAGGTGATCGCTGCTTGCCACACCACCGCTGCTGCCTTGCAGCACCAGGCGTTGTGTTGATGCCGGCTGATACGCATAGTCAGCACACTATCAAACTGATATGTTGGTACTGACCTGACCAGCATCAATAGCATGTCGCCCCGAGTTCATCATGTCCCAGTCATGGAAGGTTGTTGATCATGCAATACAATCCACCACAGTATTGTGCTGATTGTTGTTGCATCCGAAAAGCAAGGTTTTGCAGCTGGAAGACACATTATTGTTGTTGTGTGCAGTGCAAAGTAGGCACAGTCACAGGAACCCTGAACGCTCTGCAGCAGCTGTTTCCTGAAACAGTGAGTATTGCTGCTGTGCTTGAGTACGTGCCAACTCTGCTTCTCAGCAATAACAAAAAGTAGCTCTCCTCAAACCAACTAGTATTGCCAGCTACGAGCTATACAGTAGGGCCCATAAGTAACGGTCGGACCAGCAACATGTGCGAGCTCCGACACTAATGCCAAGCGCAAATCTGTGTTTAAGCGGCGGTGTCCGAACACAGCAAGTCAACCAGCACACCTTTCTGTGTACGGCTTCGCTGGCGCAGAAAGCGCTTGTAGCGCATTTGTGGCGCCGGTAAAAAGCAACAGGTCTGTGACAGTGAAACAAGGCTGACAGCAGGGCCCCAACTTGACAGCTGTGTGGCAAGCGAAAGACATACACAACGATAGCCTGTGACACCCTGGGTGTTCGGTAAAACTAGCCAGCTTTGACATGTAGTATCCAGTTTTCTCAGTGAAGCAGCAGGCATAGAACAAGAGCGTTTGCACAAGACGGTCCAGAGGCTTGCTGCCTGAACAAGCTTTCCTTTGACAGAAGGAGAGCCTGTTCAGTCAGCAAGCCTTTGTTTTCAGTGAAGTAACTTGCATATGCACAACACAGCAGTTTACTTACCAGCTCCAAAAAAAATGCCAGAGTTTGGACCTCCCCTTGCCCCTTGACTTTGACTTCCACGCAGACGCAGACGCTGACTGCTGACTGCGCCAGCAGCTATCTTGCTGAGCAAAGGCTACCCCAAATTTTGAACGAAGTCTAAAGCTTTGGCTTCCAAACTTGGTCACGTAAGATGCAAGACCATGCTGAGTCACTGGGTTGTCATGGTCTTGAATGGCAATGCACCGTGCCGTCTCCAGCAATGCAAATGTCCTGATCAGGACTTATGGGCCCCACTGTATGTGGCAGTAGTCATGCAGGTCCTTTGCTGAACATGTTTCGATCACACTGTGTCTTTGATCACTGTTGTCTTTTCAGGACATTTGTTTCCAGCATACGGCATCAGCAAGTGGGTCATCAGCATCATGGCTCCTTGCCAAGGAGATTTCAAACTCTACCTGCAGATGCAAACACTTATGACTTGTATGCAACGCATCAGGAGCCACAGAAACAGCAGCCAAGTCAGCCACCAGATGTCTCAACACTGCAGAAAGCTTCTTCTCCCAGCCGAGAAGCTTTGCTTGCTGCTATGCTGCTCAAGGTGAGGACAGGTGACCACTCAAGCAGCAATGGCTCAGAATGGTCCAGTGACCCTGTGTCTCCAATGTCACCAGCGCTCACCCTTTTGAGCGCTCTGGCCCACTAGCCACACTGTGCCAAGCACTGGCCAAGGGCAATCCAGGTTCCTCCTAGTGGGTTGCCAAGTGCATCAGCATGGCTTGAGGCCCACTGCTGAACATGTCTCAAGGCAGACAACAAGGATGTTCTATGAACAGATAGATCGCATGGCGGCTGATGTCAAATTTCCAAAGGTGTTGCAAAGATACTATGGCGGCAGCATGGCATTGAGGCCCCAACTCTCAGGCCATAGCAAGCATAGCGGTGTGAGCATCAGTCAATATGCTGCTGGTCATGACTGTCTCAACGGCGATACGTTGACAGTGCTTTGCATACACACAATGCAGCCTCTTCAGCCTGAGATAAGAGAACCCTCAGTGGTTTTGCATTGGAAGCACTGCAGTCTGTGCAACACTTGAAGTGTCCTATCATATCATACAATCAGCTGAACACCAAGCGAAAGATTGGAGATGGGTCCAATGGTCAGGTATATTGGTTGCCTCTTTCTGTACAACAGTCATCAATGTCCGTTGCCTTTCATAAAGGTGTGAGGAGTGTGACTATGCTTGCTTTTGTACACATGTGTGGCCTTTTGTGAGTACCATGGTTACCCTGTGTGCTTACTTGGAAAAACCTAAATGAGTTCAGCACGCTTATGCTCATCATAAACACTGCTTTGTGTCATGCAATAGTCTCCACACCAGCTCTCATCAGCATCAGCCCAGGAGTTTCTGAGAACTTTAGTTGAAGTTTTGCTCAGTCAAGTAGCCTTTAAGACAGAAATCTTTTGTGAGACAGGTGTACTTGGCAAAATGGCAAGAGACATATGTAGCTGTGGTCATCTACCCAGATGCAAAATCTGTTTCCCTACCATGGCCCCACCCCTAAAACCCTGCCACCATGGTGATGCAGTAACGCCACCAATGTGGCAATGCAAGACCCTTCATGGACTTGGTGGACACAGCGGCGGACCACATCAGAGCTTTGCAGGGTGAGCTTCTTGACACTTGAACAGAAAACAGCATCGATTTTGCTTTGAGTTGTCCCTTCATCAAGAAGGTTGCTACCAGTCCAATCTTTGCTCAACTGCTGGACTGGCCTAAAAGGCTCAACATGGCCTTGGGCACAGCAAACATTAGTCTGTTGTACTGCCGGCATGGCTGTCACCTCTCATGTGTCACCATCATCATGCGTTTTCTGGCAGGGGCGCTGGACATGCCTGCATGAAAGCATACTGCATGCTTCTTTGTTGCCTGGTTGGTTGGCAGAGCAGATATAGCACGAGCATTCACTAAGCAACTCTGTCTGTTTGTGATAGCAACTGCAACCTGCATGTCATGATATGCAATGTGCATGTCATAGCAAAACCGTTTGGCTACATTACACTTGGCTTGATCTTGAACAACGGTTGGCTTGATCTTGAACAACAGTTGGCTTGATCTTGGACAGCTGGCATGCAAACAAGTCATGCATAGCAACTTCACGATGGGTTGCTGCTGTTCAGAGACAGGTAATGCTGTCTTGCAGGGCATGCTGCAGTTGCAAAACCACAACCCTCCCATGTTCCATGCAGATCCAAACCTGCTGGTTGACAAGCACTGGTGGGTGCAGGCCATTGACTTCAACCTCAGCAGCATGCTGCGCTCTGATGCAGACCTCTATGGTGTCCTCTGCTGTGTTGCCAACAACCTTTGTTGGCTGGCTCCTGAGGTACAGCAACTGTAGTTGCGTCACGAGATATTATTGCATTTGGTTGTGAGATCTTCTGATCTCCTGAAGCTCTTCTGATGAGTCATGCCTGCCTGAGCACTGTGCTTCCAGATGACGTCACCAAGCCTGTGGATGACAGGCTTCACAGGTTTGCTTTCCTCATGTGACTCCTCATGCGGCTGTGAACGCGCATATAGCTGAATGAGACATGCTGCAGTCATTGACAGTTCTATGCTGCAAATGACTGTCAGCATGTGAAAGTGTCTTGCATTGCAGGCTGTGGCCTCTCAGGATTACAGCACGGCAGACATGTACTCCTTTGTAATTGTGCTGTGGGAGCTCATGGCCTGGTAAATCCCTTGGGGTCACCACAACCCCTCCCAGGTGAATGGCTTCCTTTTGCTTGGATCTCTGGCCTATGGTGGTCGCTTTCTGAACAGATGAAAACTCCAGCATCATTGCTTTTTGAGAAATCTGAGGCAAACAACATGGTCCACCATAAACTTGAGCAGGTTTGCGGTGTGTAGATCATGAACCTGTTGCCTGAACAGCAGGCAGAGCCTGAGTTACCTGCCTATGACAGCTTGCCAGGAACACCTCTTCCTGGGATTGAAGACTATGTCCAGCGCATGCAGGTGTTCCCTGCCCCAGATTGCTTGTGTCCCAAACATGCTGTAGGACAGACTGTGTACTGCATTGCTGTAGGCAACACAATGCCTTGCCAACATGTTGTGCTGTGTTGCCTAGAGACATGCTTTCTCAGTATGCTTTGATGCATACTGTTTGCCTGCAAGATGTGAAGTCTTACAAGACTGTACATGCAGCAGCAGATGTGCAGGCTGTCTTGCACACAAATGTGTGATCATGCTTGTGATGTGTTATGTCATGACAAATCAGGTTCAATCTTCTGTCGTAACGCCGGCTGCAAGATCCAGAACAACAGCATACCAATGAAGGGGAGGAATGAAGGGGGCCGCATGACAAATCTGCATGAGTTCCTGCAGGCGTGCTAGCATGAAAAGCCAGATCACTGTCCGGGCTTTGAAAGCATTACTGGGAGTCTGCGTTTATTGCTGCATCTGTCTGCTGCTATGGGGTCAAGTGCAGATGTGTCTTTAGGTGACACCTGCTGCTTGGTTTCTGCCATACGATACTGAGTAAGCACATTCTCATCTTGCGAGAAGCCACCATCATGCATTGGCCGCTCTAGCTAGGCAGACCTGAACTACAATCTTCCAGTCATCTCAAGACCTGCAAGCCTGCTGCCAATGTGCAGCAAAGAAGCCCTCCTTGCATTGTTGTTGTGTCATACACAATGCTTGACTTGCTGTCTTGCCGCTGCAGAACTGCCAGCTCAGTTGAGCTCCAGCACTGCGCTGGGCAGCCCACCAACGGCGGCAGGGCATGGGCATACATCATTTGACACGTCTCTCTTGTCAAGTCATCACGTCCCCTGGACATAAGCCCTCAGGCTTCAGCTACAGTGTCTGCAGCATTGAGAGAAAGGGTGCACAGCCAAACCTCACGTCCTGCAGAGTCAGTCAGAGACCTTGCTTGTGCCGTTCTTCTACTTCAGGCTCTCGGCAGAAGCTGAGCCTTGCTGACCATGCGCACAAGCCGCAACAAGTGCGCAACCCTTTTCAGGGGTTATCCATTACAAGCGAGAAGTAAAGTATGTCTGAAGCACTACCTATATAGTGCTTCAGATACACTTCATTACATCAAAGGATCAGCTCAATGCCTCTTCCACAGCAATACCTACAGACAGATTTCACATTGGTACAACCTCAACAGGGCAGAGGAGCCTGCCCACTAGTGTGCCCAAGTCTGCCATGAGCATTACTAACAGCTACCTTCACACTTACTTGCCAGCTCACTCACACAATCATTTACTGATAGATCACTCATGCATTCACCCGCTTACAGACTCACTCGCTCAATCAATTGCTCACTCACTCATTCACTTGCTCAAGTTTTGTTTGGAGGTGGTTTGTTGATATGTGTTGAGTATCAAAACCTAGTATGAGTCAACGTCTTGTCCTGCTGCTGCAGGAGATAACGATGGCAGCCAACTATCCAGTGTCAAACAATTTGACAAACTGTAGCAAACTCAGATGCCAATCAGGCAATGTTTGTCTCACAGGCCATAGGCATTGTGTGAACGTTGCCTGCTTGGTCTTACAGTACCCTTCTGACGTGAAACACTGCAACTTGGTTGCACAGTACTCTCTCGTGTGTACCTGCAGGCATATGAGGCAAATATTGGTCTGTAGGCAACTGGGATGGAAATTGTCTGTGTTCAGTGCTAGCATGCAGCAGGGAGATGATCGCGTGCTTAAGCTTGTGAGGTTGGGAGTTGTCTCCCTGTACATGTGTGACATATGTGTTTGTGATGCGGGCTGCCAGCTCAGGCTGAGGCCACAGGTGCCAAAGTGATATTTGCAACAATAGTCTGGAGTCAATATGAAAAAGTGAGGCCACACCTAGGCGTGCAAGTTGGTGTAGCCAGTGCATCCACATGACATCAACTTGAGAAGTGCATCATCATTCTGTGAACCACATAGGTAATGACCATTTACGTAAATAACATTCACCAATACGACCTGGTGTGCACACATGTGATACCAAGGCATTGAGCGCAACTTCCGCAGCTACCTCCGAGAGTCTGCATTGAGGATTGCCCATCTCGTGGCCACAGCCTCGCATTCAAGCTGTATGTGATGCGCCAGTCCACTTCACGCTCATCCCGTATGCATCCTGACTGCATGCTCACACAGACAACCTTGACAGCTTGCAGAGCCACTCCATGGTGGCCGCAAGCTTCAGATGCGTGACATGCCCATCACATGGGATTGAAAAGAGCTGTAGGGATGCTCCATCGGATGCTCAATCGGAAGCTCCGTCGGATGCTTCATCGGATGCTCCATCGGAAGCTCCGTCGGATGCTTCATCGAATGCTCCATCGGAAGCTCCGTCGGATGCGCCGTCGGATGCTCCATCGGATTCAACGCTTTGGGCCCGAAGCCATTCGGAATCTCATTTGCCCGAATCAGTCCTCGGCACATCCCGTCCAAGACCTTGGTACACCTTAGTGTACGTACACTCCAAGAAAGCAGCATCAACACTCGTCTCCAAATCTTATCCAAGTCTCATCCATCGCACATGCTGCATGCCGTGAGTGGGGATCTTGGCAGTGGTAACATCAACTGGCTTGGCGCCCGTCTGTTCCCTTCAAAGCAACTAGCTTCAGGTTACATTTGCAAACAAGGTCGTCCACGAGCTCCACTTCAACAGGACTCTGCGCGACAGGATGGCGACGAGCGGTTGCGTGTGCTGTTTGATTGCGTTGTTGGCAGTCTCCGCCTTGCAAATCTCCGCCAGAGAGCTTCAAGGCAGCCTCAGCAGTATGATATGACTAACGCAATGCCAGCAGTATTGACATGCAAGCCTTGTTCTTTGTGACTTGCATCTACTTGCACGTCCGACGCTCAAATCAACTGGCTGCGTCAATGGGTATTGCTGTGATAGTGGCGCCTGGCTGCCACACGCTGGTCCGCAAGTCCGCCGCTTGGTGTTCGAACTCAATTGAACTCAAGGTCCACGGTGCCATATGTATGCAGGGCTGTCGCTGGGCGATCATGAGTTGAAGCGTATCCGCGTGGGCAGGACCCTGCAGCAAATTCCAACTGACCCCTCTCAGCTGGCGGCTTACATCTTCAACTTGCTATCTTCGGGCAACACCCCGAGTGCAGCAACTGCGATCGCTCAGGCAGCCACCCAGGGCTCATCGGGCGCTACCGCCATTGCAACTGCTCTAGCAACAGCATCTTCCACGGTATGCGATTGCGTTCAGACACGTTGCTTCTTCTGCATTTACCTACCGGGCACCTGCTGTAACGGAATCCGTATCCGATACACTACAATAATAATAATAATCAAAACGCTTTCCAGCTCATGATGAGCTAGGTACGTGCAGGACAAGTCTTGTCTCTCCAGAGCAGCCTGTCTTGTGCATCCCTATAAGGCCTACTAATACGACAGTTTTGACAATCACGTAATGCAAC
>JAABUV010004053.1_pt1 | contig 17904 bp, 17 predicted proteins | sample 5559971 | NCBI WGS metagenome assembly JAABUV01 (sample SAMN10711881, study PRJNA513362) | rock metagenome | isolation source: Antarctica rocks | place: Antarctica: Victoria Land, Knobhead nord | collected 2015-12-19
GCCGGCGGGCGGGCAGGTCAAGGCGCTGCGCGCGCTGCGGCTGCTGTCGGGCGACCCGGGCATGCTGGGCGCGCTGCAGGCGGAGGGCTGCGTGGCGGGCCTGGTGCCCTGGCTGGCGCCGGCCGCGCCGGGCGCCGCGCAGGCCGAGGCGCTGCACGCGCTGTACAACCTGTGCAAGATCAGCCGCGCGCGCCAGGAGGCCGCCGCGGCCGCCGGCGCGGTGCCCTACCTGGCCAGCCTAGCCGCGCGCGGGCCGCCGGGCAGCGGCGGCGCGCCGAACGGCGGCGGCGGCGGCGGCGGCGGCGGCGCGCTGCGGCCGCTGGCGGTCGGGCTGCTGTGCGGGATGGCGGCCGGCAGCGAGCGCACGCGCGCCGAGCTGTGGGCCAACAGCGGCCTGGACATTCTGCTGAACCTGCTGGCGGAGCGCGAGTGGGCGCCCGCCGCGCTGGACGCGCTGGCGGCGTGGCTGGGCGAGGACGCGGGGCGGCTGGAGCCGCGCCTGGCGCAGGCCGACGCGGTGCAGCGGCTGGTGGCGCCGTTCGGCGGCGCGGCCGCGGCCGGCGACAGCGAGGCGCTCGCGCGCCTGCTGGAGCCCTTCCTGCGCCTCCTCCGCCGCTCGCCGCGCGTCACGGTGCGCGCCGCGGCGCGGCCGGCAGGGCGTTAGTTAGTCTCACGAACCATTTGCCCGCTCGGCGGCGGCGCCGCGTCGGCATGTCAAGCTGCGAGGAGGACGGGTCGGCGCCGCCCGCCCTCGCATGAGCGTTGGGCGGCCGGCCGCGCCGACAAACTTGCACAGCGGGATGACTCGGCCGCGAGTGCGGCGGGGCGCGGCGCCCGAGCGCGCTGTGCTTGGGCGGCAGGTGGAGGTGGCGGAGGGCGGTCTGGGCCCGCTGGTGGCGGAGATGCTGCGCCGCGCGAGCGCGCCCACCGCGCTCAGCGTCCTGCAGCTGGTGCGCGCGGCCGGCCGCCCCTGCCGCTCCAGCTGCTCCCCCCCACCCCACACTCGCCCGGCCCGCCCGCCGGCCGCGTAGGACCGGGGCGCCGCCGCCGCCGCACCCATGCAGCGCCGTGCCGGGCGGGGCTGAGGTCCTGCTTCACAACTGTTGCGGCCCCCGGCGTGTTTTTTGTGCATGGCCGGCCCGCCCAGGCTCGTGCCGCGAGCGCGCGAGCGGGTGCGGCCCCCGGGGCCGGCGCCGCAGCGGCCGCGCGCGGCGTGAGCGCGGGGCGGGACAAAGGGGTAGGGTAGGTTAGCCCTGACACCGGGGCGGCCGCGCCGCGCGCAGGTGCGCGTGCTGTACGCTGCGCACCCGGCGCCCAAGCGCTTTGCGGCGCGGCTGGCGCTGGCGGAGCAGCTGCAGCGGCTGGCGGCCGGCGGCGAGCGCACCGGCCGCAGCGTGCTCGTGCGCAAGCAGGCGCACGCGCTGCTGGAGGCCTTCCGCATCAACTCCGTGTTCTGAGGGAGTTTTCTGAGGCGCCGGGCGCGCGCGGCGCGGCCAGCGCCATGCCGAACAGCAGCACCAGCGTGTGCACGAGCGCGCTGGGCTCCTGGAGCTGGGACCTGCGTGCAGCGCCGCGCTGCGACGTGGCCCCGTCTGTGTGCCCAGACCGAGTGGGGCTCTGAGCGCGTGATGCTGTGGGCCGGGAGCAGTCCAGCGGGCGGCTCTGGCCCTGGTCAGCGAGTGCATCGCCGAGTGGTGGGCGTGTATCAGTAGAGTAGCCACCGTCCGTGAACGACACAACGGTCCCGCTCTGTCACACCAGGAAGGAACGCCACTGCATGCGTGTGCGCCGGACAATGCGTATGCGCCGCTTTGCACCGCCCGGCTCTGTGGCGCTTGCATGCATGCAGCGGCGGTGCCCCAGGAGCATAGCAAAAGCTGCTGGTAGGAGTGACATAGGCCACATGCGCACTTGCACGCGTGCTCGGCCAATGTGAGTATTACACTGAATCGCAGCACAGTTACATGGCACCCCTAGCTGCCGCCGTTTGCCTGCATGTGCACGCTTGTGCCAAAGGCTCACACAGCTAAAATTGAGCATACGTTGCAGCGCCCGCAGCGGAGACAGGCGCGGCAGCCGCGTCCAGGACCATGGCTGGACACGTGGGCATGAGTTGCTGCCAGGGCCCAGCAAGGTAGATGAGAGACCCACATCTGTACTACCTCCACAAGCAGACGTTGGTACGGGGTATCGGTGCTTGCCACTCACACGTCCCTCACTTCCCTCAAACATGCACCGAGTCGACCTCTCAACGTTGGTACACTCTTGATTGCACCAGTGCATGCAAATGGAGTAGAAAAATCCGAGGCACAGACCGATAATCTAAACAAACGGGCCGCGTTGCCTTGCACCGACGGAACACACACTTCTGGGCCAACACAGAGTCCGAGCGAGGCCAGACCAGTCATATACAAGCCGACCGGCCTGCCTGCACGGCTAGCTGAGCGCATGAAAAGAAGCGGACACAACCTGAAGCCTGACGCAAAGCTCAGCTGTCAGAGCGCTCCTCATCGTAGGGGATGACGGGCGCGTCCAGCTCGAATGGCAGCTGCACCTTGCCTGCCGCGCAGCGCAGCGCACACCCTCAGCACACGCAGTCGCCTGACCCTGGGCCGTTCTCGCCGGGCTTTGTCCTTGCGACCGAGGGCAGCACCGCGCATGTAAGGCCTTGTTCATCCACAGCGTCAACACAGCAGCCCCATAGTCGGCGCATACACTGTGCCCACACTGACAGAAACCCCCCTGAGAAGACCCTGCCGCGCACCAGACGCGTCAGGAGCCGGCCGGCCCATGCCCAGCGCGTCCCAGGCGGCCGCCAACGCGCTCTGCAGCCCCGCGTCCTTGCGCGCGGCGCGCGCGTCGTACTCGGCGCACGCGAATGGCCGCACCTGGCTGCGCGGCAGCCAGGCGTAGTCGCCCTGCCCATAGAACACGCACAGCAGCTCGCCCGGCCGGCGCGCCGCCGCCAGGTGCTCTGCCCGCGCCGGCTGCACCTGCGCGCCGCGCCGCTGCGCATCAGCTCATGCACCAACGATGCTGTCATTACCGGACAGCCACGCGCCCCGCGCGCAAGCAGCCGCCGCCTCACAACAGGCGCAAAAAAAAATAGACCAGGCAGAGCATGGCCAGACAGTGCTGCAGCCACGGTCCCCGCGTGCTACCCCGCATCGCATGAAACCCAAGTCAGTGTGCAGGCACAGCTGCAACGGTTGCAGCCAGCGCGTATGCGCGCCTGCGCGGGCCACCACGGGAAGCCGGGCAGACGCGCCCAGACCACCTCGTGCTCCTGATACGCGCGCGCCACCTCGGCCGCAGGCGGCCTCGCCTGCTTGCCCCCAGCGGCTGCCGGCAGCACCGCAGGCGCGGCGGGTGTCACGGGCCCGACGCCAGCGGGCGCAGCAACCGACGCGGTCCCGCCGCCGGCGGCACGCTGCCGCTGCTTCCCGAGTGGCTCCGGCCGCTCTGACACCGCTCTGCCGGCCAGCGCGTCGCGCTCCTCGCCGGCCGCGTCCGGGCTCTCGCGCGCGCCGGCGCGGCGCTGGCCGCGCAGCGCGGGCGGGGCCTCATCCTCATCATAAAACACATAGTCAGCGTCCTGCGTGCGTCCGCGCCCCGCGCGCTTGCGCTTGCTGCGCAGGACGCGCACGGGCGCGGGCGGCTGCGGCGCCGGCGCCGCTGGCGCGCTCGGAGCGGGCGCGGGCGGCGCCGCGGGCGCGCCAAACGCCTCGGCGCGCAGGCGCCATGCGTTGGCGGGCGGCGTGGTCGGGTGGAAGCGCTGCGACACGGCGCCGAACGGCAGCGCCTGGCTGGGCGGCCGTGGCGGCGCGCCGCCGGCCGCCGCGCGCCAGGCGTTGAGCGCCGCCAGCGAGCCGCTCGGCAGCGCTGCATGCAGCATAGGCGCGGGCGCGGGCGCGGCGGCGGACGTCACCGTCACGCGCACGGGCGCGCACGCCGGAGACTCCGCCGCCGCGTACGCCGGGGCGGCCGACACCGGCGCCCAACCGCTCTGCACCACGCGGCTGCCGCCCGGCTCGGTGCCGCCCAGCTCGCCGCTGCGCGGCAGGCCCTCCAGCGCGTCCCAGTTCCAGCCTGCCCCCCACGCGCTTACGTCATGAGGCGTGCGTCCACGACGTGGCAAAGCAGTGGACCAAGCAGTTGTGAGCAGCAGGGAGACCCACTGCTTCAGTAGACCACCCAGAGCACACGTGTTACTACAAGTGCGCCGCAGCACATCCGCTTCCCTTGGCTACCGGCAAGCGCAACATCAGCGGCGCCCCAGCGCCTTGCGCGCACCCTTGGGCGGCGAGGACAGCTCGGGCAGCAGCGGCAGCAGCGGGTCGGCGTCCAAGGGGAGCCCAAACAGCTCGCCGCGCCAGGTCATCTCCTCATAGCCGCTGTCGTCGGGAGACGCAGGCGCTGCACGCACGCAGACGCAATACGGATCGCTTTTGCTTGCGATCAGCACCCCAAGTGCTGATCAGGCCGCAGGTACACTGCGAGCGCGGCGGACCCGCCCGCCTGCGCCAACGCAGGCGACACTCTTGTGCACTCTACAGCAGCGCTACACCTAGCCTGCACTCAGCAGCAGCGACACAGCTTGCCAGCCGAAAAAACAACGCGAGTGGGTTCAGCTGCCCAGTCGTACACCGAGTTTGAATCCCAAGCACCGGGCTCGCTCGGCCGGACGGCGGGCTCACCGTCATGGTGCGGAGCAGCGTCGGCGACGGGAGCGTGCGGCTTGCCGGGCGACTGGGCGGTTGACACAGGACAGTCTGCAGGGTCACAAACCAGTCAGCACGACACCAAATATCAAGCGCTCCAAAATATAGCATGGCACAGAGCGCACCAAGGTTGCCGTGCGCGGTCATCGGGGCGGGTGCAGCAAGCGCTGGAGCAACGGAAGCTTCTCGGCGCGGTGAGCGTTCCTCGAGACTGCCGCAGGCTCGAGCTGCTTTTATGTCTCTGCGTCTCTGCGTGCTGTCGAGAGGAGAATATGAGGCGAGCCTTATCGTGAGAAAGCACGGCCTCTCGTGTCAGTCCATAACGACCAGGCCTACCCCATGTCCTGGGGCTGCACCCAAGGGATCAGCTTCCAACTGGGTCACCAAGGACCCCCCCGCATGCGCGAGCAGGTGGCCAGATCATGACATACCGGCCACCTGGCCACCTGTCCTCGCGCCCGTGGCAGCCGGACCGAACCTGCGCGCCAGCCGCGCGCCGTGAGCGCTGGCCGTCACAACGCCGGAGCGGGGCGCGGGGATGGCGCGCACCGGCGCTGCAGCGCGAAGAAGGACGCCTGCGCCTGCGTCTCCAGGCGCGTCAGCGCCTCCACCGCCGGCCGCAGCGCCGCCACTCGCGCCGCCGCCGCCTGCGCGCGCGCCCCGCGCGGCGTCAGGCCCCGGGCCCTTGGTCTTCCCAAAGCGCCGAGCAGGGCGGGGCCCGCAACAGCGCGGCGCGCCTGCGCGGCGCCCGCGTCGCGCTGCGCGCCGTACGCGGGCGCGCCCTCGCCGCCGCGGTGCGCCGCGGCGACCGCCGGCGGCAGGCCCAAGTCCGCGTCCGCGCACGGGATGGGCTGCTTCAGGCGCGCCTCGATGTCCTGCCGCGCCGCGCGCGCGCCGCCCGGCGTCAGCGCGCCCGCGCCAGGGTTTCGGCACCCGCCCGCCGCGCCGGCACGCGAGCCGCCTGGACCCGGCTCTATGAACGCCTCCCCGCCGCACTGTCTGAAACGCCCCGAGACGGCGGCCCGAGCGCCGCCGCGGACTGCCCGCCCCGGCGCCCCGGGCGGGGCGCGCCTGCAGCAGGCTGGGCTCGTCGTACCAGATGGTGTGGCCGCCCTGCGCGCGGTCGCGCACGTCCGCGGCCGTCGGCCGCTCCCAGGGCTTGGCGCCCTTGACGGTGCAGAACCAGACCTTCTCCGGCACGGTCGCCACCAGGCTGAACGCGAGGCCCAGCGCCCCCGCGCGCCCTGGCCGGCGCGCGCGCGCTGGGGACGCGTCAGCTCGCGCGCCGGCGGCGCGGCGGGCGGGCAGCCGGTGCAGGCGGCGGCGGGCGGCACGGCAGCGCTGCTTGATGAGCAGCCGGTGCAGGCGACAGCGGGCGACAGCGGGTTGCGGGCCCAGCCGCGCAGGGCCAAGCAGAAAGCGCATCATGGCGGCGCTGCGTCTGCGCCAGGCAGCCACCCCCCCTGCCCCCGTCCGCAGCCCCGTGCGCCTGTCCCAAGCCCCATGCAGTGACTCCCGCACGCCCACCTCAGCCCGCCTGGGCGGAAGCGCAAGAAGGCGGCGGGCGCGCGCCCACGCGGCCCACGCGGTGGATGTAGTCCTCGGAGCGGTCCGGCAGCGTCATGTTGACCACGCACGGCAGGCCGCTGATGTCCAGGCCGCGCGCCGCCACGTCGGTCGCGATCAGCAAGCGCACCGAGCCCTCGCGGAACGCCTGCAGCCGCGGTCGGCCCGGCATGGAGCGGGCCGGCGTGAGCGCACCCGGATGGACCCGAGCATGCGCGGCCGAACAGGGTCCACTGACAACCAAGGCTGCCGGGTCGGCGGGGGCGCGCGCCGCCGGGAGTGGCGCCCAGCAGCCGCGAGCAGCAGCGCGGGCGGGAGCACGGCGCGCAGGAGGCTCAGCACGGGCGACAAGGCGCGGCTGCGGCCATGCACGGGGGGCAGTGAGGGGGCGGCGCGCCGCGAGCGCCTCGCGGCGCTGCTCCATGGCGCGCTGCCCGGCGAGCACGGCGCAGGCGTACGCGTCCTCGCGCCCGCTCTCGCGGCCGCCGCGGAAGCCGCCGCCGCCGCCGGCCGCGTTCAGGAAGCGCTCCAGGTTGTCGCAGTCAAAGTTGGTGCGGCAGAAGATGAGTGCCTGCCCGGGCCTGCGCGCGCGCGCCGCCCGGCTTGGCAAAGTGATGAGTGCCGGCGGCCGACCCCCAGCGGCGCGCGGCGCGCGCTCGCCGGCCCGCCGGAGCGCGCTTCGGGGCCCCGGGCGGGCCGCACCGGTGCGTGTCGAGCAGGCGCTGCAGCACGCGCGGCTTGAGCCGCTTGACGGCCTCGGACCAGTTCTCGGCGCTGTCGCGCTCCGGGCCGACCGCGTCGTGCGCGTGCGCGTTGTCGGTGGGCACGCGCGGCGCGGCCTGCAGCCAGCTGCGGTCCTCGCGCGGGTCGACGCGCACGCGCACGTGCACCACCGTGTCCGGCACGCTCTCGCGGCCCTGCCGCGCGCGCGCGCGCCGGTAGGACTGGGCCCTGCCACAATCCTACGCTGGCACCCCAGCCCTACCCCTATCCTAGCACGCAGGTAGCGTGGCGGACAGAGTTCCCCGCAAACGCCGGCTCGCCCGTCCGCCGTGAGGGCACGCAGGGCCCGTGACGCAGCCGGCGGCCCTGCGCGCCGGCGCCGGCGCGCCGGCCGCGGGCGCGCGCCTTGAGGTCGACCCAGATGGGCTGGTGGCACACGCGCTCCGCGATGTCGCGCACCTCCGCCGAGTGCAGCGTCGCGGAGAAGAGCAGCACCTGCGCGCGCGGGCGCGCTCAAGCACGGCAGCAGCGGCGGCCGCCCGCCTGCACGTTGACCGCGGCAGCGTGCCCGCGTCCGACGCGCACTTGCGCAGGCCCGCTGTGGCTCCGCTGGCGCGCTAAGCCAGCTCCGAACTACTGGCAGCATGCAGGCAGCACGGCGCGGGCGGCTGCGCTGCGCGCGCCGGCAGGGGCGAGCCGGGGCGCGCGCCTGCAGGCGTGCGACGCCTGCGCCCGCCTTGGGGAACTTCCCGAACAGCTCCAGGATCAGCTCGCGGTGGCCGGTGTCCAGCAGGCGGTCTGCCTGCACGCGCGCGGCGCAGCTGAGGCCGCGTCGGCGGCGCCGGCCGCGGCGCGCGCAAGCGGCGCGGCGTCGGCGCTTGGCGCCGGCGCGCCAACACGAGCACGCTCACAGCAAGGCTGGACTTGCGCAACTCGCAGGGGCGGCGCCGCCGGCGGACGCGGGGCGGCGGCTCGTCGTCGCGCACCTCGTCCAGCACAAAGTGGCGCACGCCGTGCAGCGCCAGCTTGCCGGTGCGCACCAGCTCCGCCACGCGCCCTGCCGCGCAGCCGGCCCGCGGCGTGTGCGCGCGCCCGGCAGGGATTGTGCTGCCTGGCCCGGCGGCGCGCCGCGGCGCCCTGACGACGCGCATGCAACGCGCCGAACAGGGCGCCGGCCGCGCGGGTCAGGGTTGGTTTTACCACGCACCGGGCGTGCCGGTGATGACGTCCACGCCGGCCTCCAGCGCGCGGCCGGCCTCCTTGGCGGAGCCGCCGCCGACGGCCAGCAGCGTGCGCAGCGCGGGCGCGGCCAAGTGCGCCGCGAACGCGCCCATGCACGCGTGCGTCTGCTCCGCCAGGTCGCGCGCCGGCTCCAGGATGAGCGCCACGGGCACGCGCGCGGCGCCCTCCAGCTCCGGCTCGCCCGCGTCGCCTGCGCGCCGCGCCGCCCGCCCGCCGCTGACCGCCGCGCTCTGAAATGCGCGCGCCCGCCGCCATGGCATGTGGGGTTGAATGCGCATGCCGCGGTCGCCGCGGCGGGCGCCCGGCGCCTTGTGATGACAGCGCAGCCCGGCGAGAGCCCTCAGGCGGCAGGCGGGGCTGTGCGCCGCCGCCCCAGCGGCCGCGCCCGGCGGCCGGGCACCGAGCACGGGGAGGATCCCCATGCCAGGCTGCGCAGCGCACTCACAGCCGCACGCCCAGAGCGGGCCAACGCGCGCGCCGCGCGCACCCGCGCGCAGCCAGGCCGCCGGCGCGTCCGCCAGGCTCACGTAGCCCGTTGGCGGCGCGTGCGCGAACGGCGCGGCCCCGAAGTTGGCGGCGACCTCCGCATTCTGCAGGCACACGACGGGGTACAGCGGCCGGCCGCGCACGTGCGCCGGCAGCGCGAACGCGGGCCCCAGCGACGCCCCGTTCAGCGTGAAGGCCACCTCGCCCGCGTCGGCGTCCAGCAGGCAGCCGACCACGTCGCCCTGCGCGAGCACGCCGGCGTGGGCGGGCAGAGGAAAGGCCCGGGTCGGCAAGCGGGCGCACGCCGGACGGCGCCGCGCGCCGCCGCTCTGCACGGGCTGCGCGGGCTGGCACGAGGCCGTGATACGAGGGCCGCGCGGCGCGCCTTGCCAAACGGCCGCCCGTAGTCCTCGAAGCGGCGCTCGTGCGACTTCTTGCCGGTGCCGCCAAAGCCAAAGCCGTGCCGGTCGGTGCCCAGCTCACCGGCCGCCTTGGTGGCCCAGCCCAGGCGCACCAGGCCGTCGTCCGCCACGGTCGCCTCCCAGGCCACGCGCCCGGCGGCCGCGCCGACCGTTGCGCGGCCCTGGCACCACGCGTGCTCCGCGCGCGCCTGGCAGCGCAGGCCTGCGCGCGCGGCGCGCCGCTCGCGCGGCGGCGGGGGCGCGGGCGGCGCGGCGCCGGCCGCACCGCGCTCCGGGGAGGGCGCCGCGTGTTTCACTTGCGTGTGATTCACTGGCACGGCGCGCCGCGCCGGCTGCTGGGGGCCTCGCAGACGGGAGGGACACGGGAGCCGGCCGCCTCCGCCTCTCCGCAGGCCGCAGCGGCTGCGGGCGAGTGGGCACGCCCGCGCTGTCTCGTGCCGCGCACAGCCACACAGGGGGAGGCGGGAAGGCTGGGAGCGGAGCGCCGGGCGCGCGCACCCTCGGGCAGCGCGACGGAGAACAGCGGGTCGCGGTCGTCGGCGCTCATGCGGCACTCGGGCGGCAACCGCGCGGCGGCCGCCCCGCCCTGGCCGTCGCCGCGCGCGCGCGCCTGGACGTCCTCATGCACGAGCTGCGCAGCGCAAGCTGCACTTCAGCACGCAGGCCGGGCGGCGGGCGGAGCGCTGCGTGCATGTGCGTGCTGCGGGTAGCGCGGCACCTGCAGCACGGGCAGCGCAAACGCGCCCGTCTTGCCGCTGCCGGTCTCCGCGGCGGCCAGCACGTCCCCGCCGCCCAGGATGAGCGGCACGGCCTCCGACTGGATGGGCGTGGGCAGCCTGCCGGTGCAGGACGTGCTTGCGGTGACCAGTCACAAGAGTGCTTGCAACGACCAGTCACAACTTTGTTCATGTGCAGCACCCGCGTCTGTGCGCACACACGCAACTCGCAGCATGGGCGCCAAGTGCGCGACACGCACCGCCAGCCCATCTCCTCCACGGCCTTGATGAGCTCGGGCAGCACGCCCAGCTCCTCAAAGGCGGACATGCTGGTTCCAGGCCAGCTGCTGCTGGAGCGCCTTGCAGCCAATGAGGGCTACCCACACAGCACGCGTCACGGCCTCTAACGCATGTAAAACACATGCGAATACGAGCGAGCTTGCTTGAGCACGGACATGAGCCGAAGGGAGCAGCAGGCCTTCCCCCAAGACGGGGTGGCAGGTTCTTGTCAAGGCGACCTCGGACATGAACTCTCAACATATGTCACTCAGACACGAACTGTCAACATGCATGCCTCGGTACACACTGTGTCACGACATGCCAGAGCTCGCGGCGCGGGCAGATGGTCAGGAGCTGCCCAGCCATCCTGCGCGTACCAGCAGGTCCAGTGCACTGAGCCGCAAAGCTTGCAGCAGCACATGCATGCGTTGTTGCAACCGAGCCGCTGGTATTACTGGAGGAGGCGCTTATGCGATCACCTCAGTGCAAGCGTGGAATGAAACAAGCCCTGCACGCTGAGCACCTTGCTACTGGTTCACCCACACGTACCATCGCCACCGTGGGCTCCCCTTCCATACCAGCTGCACACGGTCGACCACAGCGCACGAAACATGCAGGTCAGTGGACAGGTAAGCGTGGGGAACGCCCGACCCGGCACGCAGGAGTGCGCCATGCAAGCGCGCAGCTGCACCAGGGCGCCAGCCTGCTGTTTGACCAGGCTCCGGAATTCGTACACAGTATGATCCTGACCTGGAATGCGACTTTTACCAAGCGAGCAGGAGCGCGCATGTGCACGCACGCTCACAGCTGCGTAAGGTTGGACACATCGACAAGCGACAAGTGCTAGCAAGGGACGCAGACCTGTGGCAGGTGCCTGATGAAAGGCAAGCGCACCGCCACAGGCCTGGCAGACGCGGCGCAGCGCAGAAACCTGCTGGCACTGCAACCAGTGCCGCAAAGAATGGCTGCCCTGGAGCATCGGCTGCTAGCTCGGCGGCTTTCATACCATGACCCCCATGGCGCACATCCTCCTGTGGCGCCGCGGCAAGCTGCCTAGGGCATGCGGCTGAGCCGGTACGCGTCCTCGGTGGCCCACCGTTGGTAGTCGTCCGCCAGCCTGCGCAGGCAGGCCGCCGTCGACGCGCGCGTGCTGCAACAGGCTCTGAACCCCAGACGGCAGCTGCGCATGCAGCAACAGCCACGAGCGCCGCGCCCTCAACTCCCCCGACGCAGCTGATCCAGCCGCATGCCCGCGCTGGGAGACCGGCCGTGCTCCAGTGTCCCCAGAGCGCCACCGGACACTCCACCGGCGCATATACCTGGCGCCCGCCGACCCGCATGACCTGCAAGCGCGCGCGGGCGCGCCTGCGCAGGAAGAGCGGCAGCAGCGTGCGCATGACGCCCGCCATCACCGCGTTGCCGGCCGCCTCCAGCGCCTCGCGCGGCATCAGCGTGAACGGCGGCACCACCTCGCTCCACACGGTCACCTCCGACACGACCTGCGGCGCCGGCGCGCCCGTGCAGCCGCACGCGGCAGGGCGCAAGCAGGTCCGTCTTTGCGCGTCGACACGGCGCTGACACGCATCCTGATACCACCACAGCGGCGCTGCTCCGCCCGGCCTCCGCTGGGCACGCCGCACAGCCTCTACGGACTCATCCGCTGGGCCCCCCCTGGGCGCCCCTGCGCGGCACGCATGCACCCGTGCCTGCAGCCAGCGCGCGCCGTTCACGCATGCAGCAGGCGGGCGCGCACGTTGATGGTGCCGGCGAAGTCGTCGGCCGGGCCGCCCGGCCGCCCGCCGCCGAGGCCGGGCAGCGCCTCGCTCACGCGCGCGGCCCACTCGCGCGCGCCGCTCTGCAGCGTGGCCAGCGCGCCGCCGGCGGCGGCCGGCGCGGCCGGCGCGGGGTCGGGCGCGCCGCGGGCGGATGGCCGCGCCGGCAGGCCGTCCGCCCAGGTCAGGTGCGTGGCGAACGCGATCGCGACGCGCTCATCCAGGCGCAGCCGCTGCACCAGGTCCGAGCCGCGCAGGCGGCAGCTGGTGGACTGCGCCGGCGCGGCAGCGCGTCAGGCGCGGCAGCCTTGCGCCGCCCCGAATATGAGCCGCACCCGCGCGCCCGCCGCACGGGCTGGGGCCGCATCGTGGCCAGGACGCTCGCGTAGGCGGAGCATGCGACACGCAACTGCTCCGCTCCCCCAGTGCTCAGGCGCGGCGGCGGCTGCAGGCGGGCGGCGGGCGCGCACGGTGATGCTGACTCTGCCAGGGCATGCAACACGTGGCGGCCCCCGCTCCCTCGTGCTCGGGCGCGGCGGGCGGGGCGGCGGGCGCGCACGGTGATGCTGACGCGGCCGAGCGACGACACGACCTCCACCTCCACCAGCGGCTCCAGCCACACGCTCAGCAGCTGCGCGCGCCCGCCCGATCTCCCCTATCAAGCTCCAAGCGCCCCTGACGCCCGGCAAGCGCTCCGAGGGCGGCAGCGCGCACGCGCCGACGAGCGCCGCACGGCGGCAGGGCTGCTGCACGGGGCGGCGCGGGGCCGGGCGCACACGTTGATGCGCGGCACGCTGAGCAGGAAGCGGTTGCGCCGGCCGCCCAGCGGGTGAATGAGCTGCGGGTCCAGCAGCACAAACTTGTCGACGGGCAGGCTCATATAGCGGCCGAGCGCGCGCTCCCCGCCGCCGTCCTGCCCCGCGCCACGGCAGCGTTTGCAGCGCGCTCGGGCGCGTGCTCGGGCGCGTGCTCGCAGCAGCTGCCCATACGGAGCCAAGCCGGTGGCTGAGTGGCGTGGGCTGAATTGCATGAGCGCAAGCATCCACGGGCAACCCCCGCAGCCTGTGCCGCCGCGTCCCCGGCGCACCTGGACGCGGGTGCTAGTGCTCAGCTTGGCGCCGATGCAGGCCGGGTCGTGCAGCCGGCCGCGGTCGGCCGGCGCCATGGGCGTGACGGGCAGCCCGCGCTGGCTCGTGGTCGCGCGTGCTGCCAGCAGCACGCCCCGCGCGCGCGCGCCCGTGCAGGCCGGCCCGGCCTCCAGGCGAGCGCTGGCCGTGTGCATCGCGCACGCAGCCCCGCCACCTAGTGCTCACGAGCTCAGCGAGCCATTGCAAGATGGCGTGCACAGCCGCTCCTCGGCCAGCAGGTCAGGCAGCACTGCAGCCCCCCGTCCGACCACGCTCCTCACGCCACATGGCTTGTTGCACCCCCCATCGTGGTGGCCATGGTCTCGCCTGTGCACAGGTTCTGTGGGACAATGTGCACTCCTTCTGATCGATGTGCAACACGGTGTTGAAGGCATCCTGTGGCCCAGTCCTCCCCGGCACACAGACCGGGTACCCTTCAGCCTACCCGCTTACGTGCTCAGATGGCGCACTTCTGGCTCTCTCTACTTTGCCCTGCCTCGTGACTGACAGCGCGCAACGGTGCGGTGACACAGAAACGGGCCAGCGTGAAGGCATTCGGGACGTGCTGATTGCAATGTCCAAGGCCATGCAGAAAGCGCAGGTGCGTGGCAGGGTGTTGCTTGGGGCGTTTGCACCCGCCTGCCTGCTCACGTGCGCGCACGTTCCGCTGTTGCGCGTGTGTTCACCGCTTGCTACTAGTCACAGCCATGTAGCAGCCAACTCGCCTATGACTTTCAGCTACTGGCGAGAGGCCGCACGTGCCTGGCCCACAGACTGTGTCAAGCGCTCTGTCCACCAGCGGCTGAGAGGTTAGAGAGACCTCGCATCCGTCGGGCCAGGCATGGCGTGCTCTTTCAGCCAGGTTTGGCGCGCTCTTCCGGCCAGGCTTGGCGTACTAGCCAGACCCCGTCAGGCACAGCGCAAGCAGTGCTGCCGCATCGGGCCAGCCTTGAAGCACCGTGCCCGCTGCAGGGCTGCTTCCCCTGCTGCGGTGCCGTGCGCACCAGAGGCCAGGACGAGCAGACCGCGCGCCTGGGCGACTTTCCCGCGGACGAGAAGCTGTGGGAGGGCGGCGAGTTCAGGTTCTGCGGCTCGGCCATCCGGTACAAGAAGATCCTGTTTATCAGCATCCAGGCGCGCGCGCGGCACCTGTCCTGCGTCTGCTGCCTGCCGTCACTGCAGCTTATGCTGCTAACCTTGTCGGCACACTCCACTGCACAACATGCGCTTGTTGTCTGCCCCGCACTGCTCAGCTGCGAGGACGGCGGGCGTGGTCCGCCCGCGCGGCCTGCCTGTGTCTGCAGCGGACGGCCAGCACCACAGTGTGTTGCCGTGCGGCGCGCGGCAGATCTATGAGGTTGCGCTCTACCTCGAGGTCGACTCCACCGCCGCCGAGCTGAAGCGCCTGCGGGCCGCCGGCTTCTTCGCGCAGGCGCGCCCCGCCTCCCTGCCGGCCGCGCAGGCTGCCTGTCCCCTGCCAGACCGTCGGGTAGGCTGCCTGTTTATTGCAAGCAAATAGGCAAAAGCAGCTGAGCAGCAAGGCCGCTGGCCAGCCGGCCGCTGCATGTCCGCCGCGCGCGCGCGCAGGCGGGCTTCACCGAGGCGCGGCTGATCGAGGCGCTGGGGCAGTGCGCGGCGCGGCGCGCGCTGCAGATCCAGATGCTGCGCAGCGCGTCCTTCTCCCAATTCAGGTGAGCAGCGTCGCCACCCAGCACGCTGTCGCTGCACGCCCTCTCTGCACAGGCTTGGCGGGGGAGGATCGCATTGTCCAAGCTTGTCATGCCAGCGGGCGCCGCACCGCGTGCATCATGTGGGCCAGGGGCCTTGCACACCTCCACTTCAAAGGACACATCGCCTGTCCGTCACGGTGATGGAGGGTGTGTCCCTTGGCGCATTGTCATCGGTCGCAGTTGTGACCCTCCTCCCTGAGCGCCCGCGCGCCAGCTCCGAGATGCGCAAGGACCTGGAGCCGCGGCTGGCGCGCACGGGCGACCAGGCGCTGCTGGAGCCCTTCCTGCAGTTCTTCAAGGGCAAGCCGCTCAGCAACGGCTCCACCATCCTGTCCATCTGGGAGAGTGCGCCGCCCCGGCCGCCCCGCCCGGCCGCCCGCCCCGGCCCCGCCTTGCCCAGCCCACATCCTCAGTCTGGCAGAGCGGATCGCGCGGCCTGGGCCTCGAGTGCATGCGTGGTCCAGCGTGCCGGCGGCCCTCTGCGCGCCGCGGCTGTGCATGACCCTACTCAAACCCTACCCTCGAGCTACGAGGCGGCGCGCCAGGCGACAACGCGTCGCTGGAGGGCGCGCTCTTCCCGCCGGGCTTCTCCGATTATGAGCACGCGAGCGTGCCGGTCGGCATCGTGAACGAGAACTTCTGCCGCGCCATGTTCGACCTGTACTGGGGCCCCGACTGCGTCGTGCCGGACGCGCGGCGCCAGTGGGCGGACGCCGCGCTGGAGCTGCTGAAGGCCTGAGTGCAGCCCGGGGCGTCTTCATGGCTCCTATTGCTTACTGGCAATGTACCACCAGCATGCACCCAATGTTCAGCCGTGCCCAGCAAACGCGCAGGCGCGCGCGCCTGAACAACTGTATTGAATTACTCTGAGTATCCCTGTGCCTTTAAGGCGCTTGGTGACGACCGTGTGTCGGCAAGCTGCCCGTACATCATGCATGGCTGAGTGTGCGCACAGGCCGGCAGGGCTTTCTGTACATAATGGCGGTTTGATTTAGGTGTGCACTTGTAAAAAGCTCTTTTCATGCAGTGTCGAGTTGACGCAACGCCAGAAGCCCAACACGTATAGGCATTGCCGCGTAAAGCATTGTAGAGGATGTAGTTTCACACACTGCGGCGCCCAAACAGGCGCAACACACCGGAAGACTACGACAGGACGCGCTGACCTAGCTACGAGCAAACGCTGCAGACACCGACATACAGAGAACCTTACAAGACAAGCATGGTACACGGCGGGCTCCTGGCACGCCCAGCACGACAGGAGCCCAGGGCGCGGCTGCACGCCCAGCTCATGATGCGAGACCAGGCTGCAGCACCTGGGCCCATGGCCAGCATCCCTACAAGGGCGGCTCCTTGTCCAGGTCAGCTACGACCAGCTTCAGGACGGCCTCGAGGGGCAGGTGCGCATTGGCGGGCGCCTTCACCACGCGCTGCCAGCGCTCGCCGTGCCGCGGCTCGGCCGCCGCGCAGCGCCGCGCGACCTCCGCGGCCGCGTCGGCGCCGCCGTGCTGCGCCTCGAACTTGTAAAACAGCGCCCAGAAGTCGCCGACGTCCGGGTTGAGCAGCACCGCGCGGCTGAACCAGCTGCGCGCCTTGTCCACCTGTGCGCCCGCCACCACGCAAGAGTTGGGTGTGCGAGGCAGGAGTAAAATAAGTTGATGTCACGTTGTGAGCAGAGAGGACGCCATTTTGCGGCACCCCCAGCAAGAAGACGGGCGCTGCGGCAACCGCCGCAGTGCTCCTGGCGCACACAATGCGCTGGCACCCCAGGCGTCACAGCGTCTCTCAAACACAGCCGCCCACGATGCCAATGCATGGCGGGCGCACAGGGCTCCTCTCTTAGCGGACGGTGCGCCTCGGCGTGCAGCACGCGGAGCGCTGCCTAGCCCGTGAGGGGACCCAGCACTGCCGGCGGGGCGCGCGCGCGCCTTGCGGTCGTTCCAGAACAGCTGCGCGACGGCGGCGATGATGTGCGGGTCGTCGTTGCAGCGCTTGAGCGCGTCCACGCTGCGCGCGCGGCGCGCCGGGCGCGGCGCCAGCGCGACCGCCTCGGCCCACAGGCGGCCGCTGGCAGGGCACTCCTGCAGCGCCTTGGCCATGGCCGCCTCGGCCGCCTTGGCGCTGCCGGAGCGCTGCTCCAGCCGGATGGCCGCCAGCCACAGGTCCTCGCTGCGCGGGTTCTTCAGGCGCGCCTGCGCCGTGGGGCGGCCACACCGCGTGTAAGCCCTGACGCGGCCCCCTGCCCGGCCTGCCTGCCGCGCACGCTCGGGGCGCCGTCTGAATCCAGCGCTGCTGGCGGGCCGCCCGTGGCGCCGCCTGCGTGGGCGGGGAGGAGGGCCGCCCAGCGCCGCTCGCCCAGTGCCCTGGAGCGCTTGGAGAGGAGAGGGGCACAGGCGCTTGCTTGCGGCGCGGCCGCTCGCGGCCGCAGCGCGTAACCCTATCCCACCCTAACCCTACCTTATGTCGGGATCGGGCCGCGCACCTGCTCCAGGCGCGCACGCGCCTTGCCGACGGCGCCTGTGGCCGCCTCCAGCCGCGCGGCGGCGACCCACAGCGGCGCGCTGCCCAGGCAGCGGCGCAGGCCGGCCTCATAGGCGGCGCGCGCGGCGTCCGGCCGCCCGGCGCGCTCCTCAAGCTGCCCGCGCATGAGGTGCAGCTTGTCGAAGTAGGGGAAGCGACGCGCGCCCTCCTCCAGCAGCGCGCGCTCCTGCGCCGCCCGCACGCTCTCGGGCGCCCGCGCTGCTCGGCTTTTCTCGCATAACGGAAACCAGTCATGATTGTGATCAAGCTTCATAACGCCGGAGACAAAGCGACCTGGCATGCTTGTGCGCAGCCGGGCCGGGCCATTGGCGCCCCCCTCTGCCCGCGCCCGCCGCGCGCGCCCGGTGCCTGCGAGACACGGCAGCAGAAGCCCGGCCCGCCGCGCTCTGGAGACCGGCGCGCCGGGCGTGCCTGCCACTGCAAGTTGTCCCCACCTGGCGATCGCGCCCATGTGTGACATAGGGTAGGGTAGGGTGGTAGGGTAGGCTCAAGGCAGGGTGGATAAGCAGGCAAGCGGCGGCGGGGCCAGCCCGCGGGGGGGGGGGGGGGGGGGGGGCCCCCCCCCGCCGCGGCGCGGCGGGC
>JAABUV010004055.1_pt1 | contig 17891 bp, 31 predicted proteins | sample 5559971 | NCBI WGS metagenome assembly JAABUV01 (sample SAMN10711881, study PRJNA513362) | rock metagenome | isolation source: Antarctica rocks | place: Antarctica: Victoria Land, Knobhead nord | collected 2015-12-19
AGGCAGCATGCGGCGCGCGCGGGCTGCGGGCGCACGCGGGGCCGCCGCCGACGGCCGCCGCCGCTGCGTCCGCGGCCAGCAGCGCGCGCAGGCGGTTGCGGCGCTGGCGCATGTCTAGGTTGGACGGATCGGAGGCCGGCTGCAGGCCGGCCTCTGCGCAGAAGCGCCGCAGCGCTGCGGCGCCCACGCCGAGCAGCGGGCGCAGCAGCCGGCCCTCCGCGGCGGCTGCGCGCGCGCGGGGGTTCAACCACACCCTACCCTACACCTTAAATTACCCTACATGGTTCCTACATGGGAGTTTTGCCTCCGAAATCGCGGGGCGGGTGCAGCGGCCGCCTGTGACACCGCATGCCCTGGACCTGCGCCTGCCGCCCTTACCGCACACATGCGCCCGCAGGCGCGGGCGCGCGCACCGTCCGCGCTCATGTGCAGTTCATCGCGCATGGCGCTGAGGCCATCCACGCCGCTCGCGGCGGCCATGCGCAGGAGCACCGTCTCCGCCTGGTCGCCTGCGAACAGGTGAATGTTGGCACACAGAAACATCGGAACGGCCCATGTAACATCGATGGCGCTCTTGTTCTTCCTGGAGACAAAGACTGTCCTCGTGGCAGACCATCTGCTTAAACAGGCCTGATGACAGCCAGCATCACAGACGCAGCCCACTCCCACACTGTGGCACCTGCAAAACACACCGCCTTGGTCTGATCAGTTCAGCACGCGGCAGCGCCGAGCGCGCTCGGGCGCCAGCGCACAGCCAGTAGCGGTCACCCCCCCAGGCCCGCCGCTCGCCGCGGCGGCTCGCACGCCGAGGCAGCATCGAGCAATGCGCACACGCACGCCCCAGCGCGCCCGCGGCGGCCCGGGGCCGCACCGCGGTTGTGCGCCATGAGCAGCACGCGCACGCCCAGGTCGGCGCACTTGCGGCGCAGGAGCGCATGGCGCGCCTCCCGCGCCACCTCGGACGCGGCGCCGGGCGCGGGCGGGCGCCCCGCCCAGTCCAGGCGCATCACGACCGGGCGCAGGCCGAGCGCCGCGGCCGCCGCGGCGGCGCCGGCGGCCTCGGCCGCCGCCTCGCCGCGCAGCGCGTGGTCGACGATGAGCGCAAAGGGCCGGCCGCCCTGGGGCTCCGCGCAGGGCCCCGCGCCGCCGGGCGAGCGCGCGGACGCCGCTGCTTGGAGCGGCGCGGGGCCGGGCGCGGCGCCCGCCGCGCCCCGGGTTACCGCAGCCAGCACCCGAAGCCGCGCTTGCCGCGCCCTCAGCAGGTCGGCCGCAGCATGGCGCTCGGCCGGCCCGATGGGCGACCCGCCAGCCGTGGCGCCGCGCCCGGCGTCGTCCTCGCCGCGACCTTCCGCAGCCGAGCAGGGCTGCGGCTGCGCGGCGCTCGGCGGCTGCGCCGCGCTGCGCCAGGAGCCCATGCTCAGCAGTGGGGCAGCCGGCGCGTGCGCCGCGGCAGCCGGCGGGTCCGGCCGGGCCGCCTGGCCCCGCAGCGCCTCACGCACCGCCGGCGGCGGCGCGCCTGCAGCCACACGCAGCCACGAGGGTGAGGGCCTCACGCTCGGAGCGCAGCTGAACACTGCGTGCGAGCAGTCCTGCGCAGGCTTTCAACTACTTTGTTGCCGTCAAGCTCACACGGGTGCGCAGGAAACGTCCAGAGCTGCTGATACCAGGGCCGCACATGCGCCGCTCCACCACGCCGTGAGCGCGGCCAGCGCGAGGCTGTCCGGGCCGCCTGACAGTGCCACGGCCATGGGCGTGCTCCGCGCCACCCGCAGCGCAGCCATCCTCTGAGCAAAGTGCTCCGCCACGGCCGACGTCGTGCACCGGCGCACATGCTGTGGCAGCGACATGCTCCCTGCTCACTGTGCGGCGCCCATCGCTGCACAGCCGCCTGCTGTTGCAAGTCCAAGAGAGTTTCCCGGCCTACGCGAACCAAGACTCACTGTTCGCGTGACCAAGCTCTGTATGTGCGCCCGTGGCAGCGAGGCAGTGCTGCGGCTGCGTCAGAGTGCAGCACGATGCTTGGCAATGTGCATAAGCAAGAACTAACTCTGCTTTGTGCTTCATAAATCTGTGTTTCGTACATGCCTGCCAAAGCAGCTATCCAGGCGCCTGATCAGAGCTAACTTCATTGACCAGCATTGTTGGATGTGCATACATTACATACAGTCTTCTGCCCCACCTCCACCAGGCAGGCCGGCAACACTGACGTGCCAAAAGCGACATCCTGGAGGTGCGGCCATACACACTGACATCAGCCCCCAAAACCCAAAACACACTGGATGCGCAAAACACTCGCTCCTGTTCACACACTCTCTCGCTGCATGGTCCTGCGCATGCGCACCCTTCAGGGCCATCCCCAGCGCAACAGACACAAGCCCTCCGGCAGGCGGGCGCAGGCCGCCCGCCTTGTCAATTCCTGTACATGGCGTACTCCCGCTCCGCGCTGTACGGCGTCCACACGATTTTGGAGGGGTCCACCTGCAGCGCGCTCGCCGCTGGGCGCTGGCATGCTCATGGCAGGTGGCGCAGCCGAGCCAACGCATGCATGCAAGGTCGGGCCCGGAGGTTGCATCGGTGTAGGGCGGGAACGCGCACCCAGCGCGTTGCGCAGGGCGCTGCGGTCCCTCAGCAGCGCAGCCTGCGTCCTGGCGTCTAGACGAGGCGGTGCAGCGGGCCTGCACCCTATACCTATAAAGCAGGGCCAACACTAAGCCTACTGCTCGGGGCGCTGGCCCCGCGCACCTCCAGGCCCGGCGAGCCGGCGGAGCGCAGGTGGCGCTCCAGCACGTCGGGCGCGGCGCACAGCACGTGCTGGCCCTTCTGGTACTGGATGAGCGCCAGGAACTGCAGCGTGCTGATGATGTCGTCGGTCTTGATCGCGGTCAGCTCGCCCAGCTCGCGGATGCTGACCGCGCCCTCGCGCTCGCGCAGCACCTGCGCGCGCGCGGGCCGCCGGCTCGCGCCTCCACGGGGCCTGGACGGCGACCGGCTTGCCGCCGCCTGCTGTGACATCCTTGTGCTACAGGATAAATGCAGTTCCTCTCTGCAGTATCTCGCTGATCCTAGTTCTAAATCAAGCTGCCGTGCCAATTTAGCTTAGGTACGCACACAACCCCTACCAACAGCGCGGTGCTCGGCACATGCACGAAATGGGTTATCAGCTAGAGCATGTGAGCGGGCCTTAGGCAGTCTCTCTATCATCTGTCTGGACTCAAGACAAGACGTGAACTCAGACATGAGTCCAGCGACCAGCATGCGTGGGCAGAGCGCACGGCATGAGCAGGACGCGCTGTCTGGTAGGTATTCACTTATACACCACAATAATCAGCAGGGCGCTGCCCGCTCACATGCGCTAGCAGACATAGCCGCTCTGTTGGTCGAGCGCTCGCAAGGGTTCGCTGAACGGCAGGAGCCTGGGCGCGCGCGCCTTGAGCAGCACGCGCGTCCAGTAGCCGCGGTAGGACACGTTGCCCAGATCGGAGAGCGGGCGCTCGGGCGTGCCGACCTTGCCCTCCAGCTTGCTCAGCTCGTAGCTCATCGCGATCAGGAACTTGCCGTAGCCCTTGCGCTGGTACGCCGGCAGCGTCAGGATGCACGCCAGGTTGTAGCCCTCCTCGCTGCACTTCTCCTTGCTGAAGTACCTGCGCCGCGCTCAGCGCGCCATCTGATTGCAGAGCCCCAATTCTACCTTAGCGTGCACCAGACGTCCTGGTCAGCCATGGGCGCTCCCGCCGGCAGCACCGGCTCCGCCTCAACCTTGCTTTTTCTGACAGGCTCGGTGCGTTGTTTGCCCTGCAGCGGAGTGGCGTTGACGCACCTACCCGCCGGCTGCACAACACGCCTGTAAGTCTGGGGTCACGCAGGCCGGCAGGCGCGCCCGCCACCCACCGCGGTGCCCAGGCAGGCGGCCGGGCGCGCCCACCACCCACTGCCCCTGCTGAAGCAGGCCAGCAGGCGCACCCGACGATGTGCGAGCCGCGCTCGTCGTTCTCGCACAGCACGTAGAAGAGGAAGAGGTCGACGTCGTAGTAGAGCGTCTTGTGGTCCAGGAACAGCTTGGCCAGGTAGCACAGGTTCTGGCAGTACAGCTTCTCCTTCTTGCCGTCCACCTGGCCGCGGCGCCCAGGGCCCGGCGTGGGGTATAGGGTAGGTATAGGGAACGCCGCAGCATGCGCCGGCTCAGATGAGGCTCGCAGCGGAAGCGCGATCCGCCTTCTGCCGCCCTGACCTGACACGTGCTTCCTGGCTTTGTGTGTTTTGTGGGGTCAGCGCAGGGACGCGCTTTCAGCCAGCAACGCCCCGCTCGTTGGACAACGCACCGCCTGGTCGGCATTCGCACTGCGCAGCGAGGCAGTTCTCCAGCCCTGAGTGCGGGATGCAGCACGGCGCGCGCGGGCCGGCGCGCGCGCACCTCATACATGGACACGCCGCCCTTGGCGGTGCGGTTGCGGTAGATCTCGTCGCCCGGCGGGTGCTGCAGGCGGCACTTGGCCAGGTGCCGCAGCATTTCGCTGCGCGTCTTGAAGAACTGCAGGTCAAATTCCGCAAAATACAGCACCTGCGCGAGCGCCGCGCGCGCCCGTCGGCGCTCCCAACGCGCTCGCAAGGAGCGCCCTGCTCAAGCCGTCTGGAGCCTGCCGCTTGTGCGACTAATCCTCGCCGACGCAGCAGTGAACTGGGCGCTCAAGCCGCTGGCTGGCATAATGTCATAGAATTAGGAAATTGCCGCCCCCGACAGCACCCGCACATGCATCGGGCCCGAGACAGCTCGGGCCCGCAGCGCGCCCTGCAAGCAGCGCCACACGCAGGCTTTGGGTCGGGGGCGGTCGGGCGGGGCGGCGCGCCTTGCAGTTGCTGTACTCGGCGGGCAGCGGCGAGAAGTACCACGTCTCCATCGTGTGCCGGCCCAGCTCCACCACCTCCACGTTCTTGACCTTGGTGAACTCCTCGTGCTCGCGCAGCGCGTTGGCGTCAAACTCACCGTGGTGCTCATCCGCCTCCTCCTCCACGCGGCGCTTCTTGGATCTGCGCGCGCGTCGACGGGTGTTTTCCAGTATTGGGCAAATGCCGCTGTGCGCTCGCGCCGCCACGCGAGTGCATGGGGCGGCGATGTGTGTGGGGGGCTTCGCAGGGCGCCCCAGTGCGTCGGATGAGCGCTGTGCGGGGCGCGGCCAGGACGCTGCAGCCCTATGCGCTGGCCGCAGACCTGTGCCCTGGCTGCAGTTTTTATCGCCTCCTAGCACGACAGCAAGGGGCGAGGTGGAACATGGCCTGTGCTGTGCATGAAAGCAAGCTCAGCCAAGGGACTTGGGCTTTGTATTTATGCGGCAGCTGCACTGGCTTTGCCGATCATTGCACCCAGGGTTCCGGCAGGGCCCCTGCCAGGGCATTGGTATGGCAGTGGGTGCCAAGTGCACGCACCCGCGGCCGTCAGAGCCCTCCGAGTCAGAGATGTCGACCGTGGTGAGATCCAGATTTTCCATCTTCACCCACTCGTCCATGCGCCGGTTGACTGCCGCGCATGCGCCAGCAGGTCTGTTCAAGTTCCGAAATAATTGCTGGCATAAAGGAGGCACTTGCATCTTTCCAGTGGCGGCGCCCAACAGAGCATCCCACATACTTTGGAGAGGGGCCTTGCTATCACCAGCAGGCGTACTTCATCAACACAGCAATATACTTGCTCATGCATGCTGTGATGTTGTGCAACCACTTCGCAGCATCTCACAGCCACGGTCCTTGCAAGACGCCTCCGGCCTACCCGGCTGCAGCGCTGCAGCCGGCGGCCACCAGGCCCGCCGGCGCCCGGGCGCACACATTTGATGTAGTGCATGTAGTACTCATGGTCGATGCCATTGGCGGCCGGCCGGCGCTCGATGACGCGCGCCGGGTACATCTGGCCGTCGCGCCAGCGGCAGTCCACGCGCGTGCCCGGGTCCAGCGGCAGCTTCACCTGCCGCCCGCCCGAGCAGCCCTCCTCGCACGGGCCATCCAAACGTTGGCAGTGCGCTCGCCCGCTCATGCATACGTCATTCCCGTCATGCTTGTCTGGGCCAGCGGGCGTTGGTCCAAACGTATGCCGGTCCCCAGAGCATGACGGGAGTGAGCGCGTGCGCGGAAGGGCGAGCGCACTGCCATGTGCATGCACTCCACCACTCCTTGACAAGGTGCTGGGTAGCATTTTGGGCACAAGCAGTATGTGCCAGCGATGGTACAGCCTTGCTGTGCAGTATGTGCCAGCAGGGCTGTGCCACCGCTGGCACAAAGTGGTATACCCAGGGCCTCTCCACCGCCCCAGCAAATGTATGCCAGCACGCACACCACTGCTTCCTTTACCAGGACATGGCTCCGATTACAGCTCCAAGAAGCAGCCCGGCGCGCCACCTCTGAGAAGGGCACGATATGCCGGCCGGGCTCGGTGGCCGCGGGCGCCGAGGGCGGCCGGCCCATGACGTCGCCGCGCAGGAAGGCCTCCGCCATCTCCGCCTCCGCCGCGTCCACGGCCTGCCCGGCAGAGCACCCGCCCGCAGTGACGCGCCAGCAAAAGCAAAAATCAGCCTCGGCCGAGGACCACAGCCTACCCAGCAGCACCCACCCGCAGTGACACGCCAGCAAAGAAAAATTCAGCCTCGGCCGAGGTCCACAGCCTACCCAGCAACACCCACCCGCAGTGACACGCCAGCAAAGCCAAGGAAAAAACTTGTACGACTATCCATGCAAGCCTGTGATGCATGCGGCCATCATACGCGCTGGTGTAAAGCTGTTCGCATGCGCCTGCTGCCTCGCTCTGACGCGTTTTGACAAGAAACTGGCTTGCGCCTGCGGCGGCGCGCAGGCTGGAGAGGGGTTTTGGAGGGTACCGCTTGAGGAGGCGCAACACCTGCTCCGCCTGCAGCTCCGCCTGGTCGGCGCTGCGGCGGTGCAGCAGCGGCGCGCCGGCGCCAACGCGCTTGCCCATGCCCGCGCCCTTGCCGCTGCCCTGCGCGCTCCGCACCGCCACACAAGCGTCTGACCGTGGCGCCTTGCCGCGTGCGCCTCTTGTTACGAGCGTGTGGCACGGAGCAGCGCTCCCCAACGCCCGGTCGACCGCTGCTGCTTTCAGGGTCCGCCTAGGGTTGCACAGCGCAGGCGAGGAGTCCGGGCTGCGAGGTAAGTGCTGTCGTGGCAGCAGCAGACGTGCGTGGGGTGCAGGCAGAGGGCACGCCTTGAGGCGCTTGGCGCCATCCTCACGCGCAAGTGCCAAGTCTGCAAGGTCCAGGTTCTCCTTTTCTGCCGGGTTGCTAGCCATCTTGCACCGCCAGCAGCCCAGCCCCACTTGAGTGGGGCCCTGTCTGCGACCAAGATCACAGCACGCTCTGTAGGCCGGCCACAACTTTTTTGTCAAGATAAGGAACTGCCACCTGGGCAAGCACAGGGGCGCTCCAGGTCGAGTCCTCAGTAGGCTGCTGCTTTGCGCAGGCAGCAAAGGGACGGGGTGCTAGGGTAGGGGTGGCGCTGTTGCTGCTGCTGGATGTTGAGTTTGGCAAATGGCTTGAAAGCACCTGCAAATCCAGCTGAGGCCAAGAGGAGCTCAGAATCTGCTGAGTAGCAGTACAGCATATGGCAGCCGCGCTGGTGAACGTGTCCGCGGCGCAGCCGACGAGCGTGGTTTCCTGGGTCATCGAAAAGGACGACTTTGATGCCCACCCATGGGTGGTGCGCCTGTGTCACTGCTTTGCCTGCCACATGTTCCCCAACAAGGTGAGCGTGGCTCGGGAATCATATTCCGCTGACTATGCCGCATTGCCTGGTTGGAATGTGCACCACTTTGCCGGGCACATCACAATAGGGACCTTTATAATAGATTGCTTTACGTAGCAGAGCTGGAGGGACACTGCATTGCTGTTGCAGTGTTTTATCTTTCTGTAATTGAGCATGTCCTGCAACTTTGCCTCACATGGACAATGAGCTGTTCTGTGTTGGAGAGCGTGTGTTGGGCACTGCTTGAGTATGTGCCTGGGTGCGTTTGTAGGCCTGTTCGCTGCGTCACTGCTGATGGTGCAGACATTTTGAAAGTGCCCAAGGGTGTACATGCTGTTTCCTGTTCACACACTCTCTCAGAGGCTTCAGCTCAGCCACCTCGCAGGGCCTACTGAAAGGCAGTGCGGAGCAGCAGTGCGTGGCGCTGGCTTGCACTGCTGTGTGCGGGCCTGGTCCAGGCGCGGGAGTGGCCGCTGCAGGAGTGAGGCGCAAACAAGTGGACACACGGCCGGTGCGGCGGGCCAGGCACTGACCCACTCGCCGCGCCGCGCTGCAGAGCCTGCTGGAGGCGGTGCGGGGCAGCGACCTGGCGGCGGTGCGCGCGTGCCTGGACGCGTGCTCGGGCCTGGACGCGGCGCCGGAGCCGCTGCCGCCGATGACGCCGCCGCTGATCGAGGCCGTTTGCGCCGGCCGCCGCGACTGCATCGAGCTGCTCCTGCAGCGCGGCGCCAGCGCCAACGCCCGCGACGTGGCCTACGGTGCGCACCGCGTCGGAGCTTTCGACGCGTCCTGTCATCCCCCGCCTGCCATGCCTTTCAACCCGCACAAAAGGCCGTGCGCTGCAGCCGCTTGACCTGCCCCGAGTGCTCATGCGAAAGTCTTGCTTGGAAAGCTGCGCTCCTTGTCTATCAGGACATGAGCGTCCTCAGGAGGTGCGCCGACAGCAGCCGGGTGCAGACGTGGCTACTGCGCTAGCCTGCGGCGGTTGATGAAGCGCGCCTCGCGCATGTGGGGGAGAGCATGGGGGAGAGCGTGCTGAGATGCGGATGCGCTCTGCCGGGCCGAAACCTGGTCGAGCCCACAGGACAGCATGCATAAGTATGCATAAGTATGAGGGAAAGGTTGGTGCGCGCTTCCGCAGGCATGGGCGCGCTGCACTGGGCGGCCGCGGCGGGCGACGAGGCCTGCCTCATGTTTTTGCGCGAGCGCGCCATGGACGTCGATGAGCTGTCCTGGGCAGGCTTGAGCCCGCTCGCGTACGCCGCGCGTGGCGGCCATGCGGGCGCCGTGCGCCTGCTGCTGGCCGACGCGGACCCCAACGTCGGTGCGCGCCCAGTGCGCCTCAACCGCCGTGCCTCAGACAGTGCTCCTGACACGGCTGCGATGCACGTATTTTCTGCAGAGGCACTGGCTGTGAGATGGAGAGACGGTCAGATGCGAGGCCACCCATTAGTAAACACAGTGCTCACCTCTGAGCATGGCGCCCCTGCATGCGCGGTATCGAGACAATCTGGTGCGTGGTCGCCCTCCAGTAAGTGCAATGCTGACTGCTGAGCACAATGCTTCTGCGTGCGCGCGTTGCAGGGCTGCCGCTGCACGAGGCGGCGGGCGCGGGGCACACCGAGATCGTGGCAGACCTGCTGCGCGGGCGCGCCGACCCGGTCCTGCGCGACGCCGCGCGGGAGAGCGCGCTGCTGCGCGCCGCGCGCCGCGGCTTTGTCGGCATTGTGGAGGCGCGCCCCGGTTTCGCCGACCGCCTTCCCAGCCGGGGAGGCGGGGTTCGACGGCCCAGCGGTGGCGTGTTTGTGCCAGGCCAGCTGACACGTAGGATGGCAGGCATGGGGCTGGCAGTGCGCTGCTCCTCTAGTTGCGCAGGTGGTCATGCGGCCAGTGCGCTGTCCAACCTTTTGCAGGCGGTGATGCGGCCAGTGCGCTTTCAAACCTTTTGCGGCGAGCTTGACGCCCCAGGCAGTGTGCCCCACCCAGTGTGCCGCAACATGGACCGTGCTTACCCTGAAATCTCCTGTGCAACCTACGCCAGGCGCTGAGCACGGGCGGCGCGGATGTGGATGCGGCCAACGCGGCGGGCGTGACGCCGCTGATCGCGTCCTCGTTCTTCGGGCACGAGGACGTCGTGCGCGCGCTGCTGTCGCGCGGCGCCAATGCGCGCGCCGTCTGCGCGCGCCGCCGCTCCGCGCTGCACTACGCCGCGCTCGCCGACCAGCGCACGGCGCGCGCTGCCCACGGGCGCCGCCTGGCCTGTGGAGCCTGTGTCGGGGAGTGTGCGTGGGTGTAACAGGTGCTGGCAGGTCCTCTGCCGTCTGCTGCATGCCAGGCATTCGTTCAGCGCTGCGCGCTGTACGAACGCGGGCCGCCGGCCTCCTGCGCATGGCGGATCGCTGCTGTTGCGGGGCGGCTGGCTGTCAGAGCAAACATGAAGGACGCGTGTGCCTCGCTGACTGGGCATGGTGGTGGCCATGCCACAGGCTCGGGCTCTATGAAGGCGCTCTGTGAGGGCGCAATTTAATCACTTAGTTGGTAGAATGGCTTGGGGATGTGCAGGTAGCAGAGGCGCTGCTGGTGTGGGCGGCCGACCTGGCGGAGCTGGCGGACGCGGCCGGCGCGCGGCCGGCGGACCTGGCCGCAGAGGCGGACGCCGCGTCCGTGCTGGAGCTGCTGCGCCGCCTCTGATGCGGACTATTAGGTAGCTTGAGGCGGCCGTGCGCGCGCGCCCTGGGGCGGCCGCGGCGTGTCCCCGAGGCAGGAGCTGCGTGCAAGGTCCGATGCGGGGTGAGGGCGTCTCAAAGCAGGTTCTGAGTTTGCTGTGGTGGGGCTGTGTGCGTGTGCGTGGGGTTGCAGGGCTTGCGCCTGGCATGCATCCTCCGATCATCATCGAAGCAGTGGCGCTGCCGCCGTGCATGCCTGAATATACACCACGCGTCCAGAGTGTTCCAGAACAATAGGCTTGTTTCAAGGCGTGGTCATGAAGCGGTGATATACCGCCTTGTGCATGCTACCTGTCCCTGCTCGTGTAGGATGCACAGCACAGCAGATTTTATGCGTAGCCTAAATTCTTCAGCTGTGAGCTGTGGTGCTGACTGACGCCTGTCAGCCCACCGACATAACCTTCAATGCATGCTGTCTGAGCGTGCAAACATGTGTGCAGTGTGCATGTCTGGCCTTGATGCCTCTATATAGCCGCCCATAAAGTCCGCTGCGGCGGCCATGAAACCCTGCAGGTTTGCCCGAGCGGTTAAGGGGATGGCCTTAAGATCCATTGGCAGTCATGCCTCACGAGTTCGAACCTCGTAGCCTGCAAGTTTTGGAGCTCGATTCTCATTTCAGCACTGCTGTCATCCCTGCGGCCTGGCTTGGGCCACGGCCGGATGCGGTGACGCCTGCAACACCATCGACATGACTCTTTTTTGCAGTGCTACAGAAGACATTTTTAAATGCCGCCATTAATGTGGGCACGATGAGCTTCTTCGCCATAAAGAGGTGGACAGCTTTGCATGCCATCCTAGGAGGCCTCCAATCGGCATACGACACGGCTCCGACACAATGCCAGTGGTGCTTTTATCTGTGTGTCCCTTTAAGGCATAGGTTGGCGCATCCAAAGACTTTGTTCTGTAGGCGAGCCTGCATGGGAGATGAGCAGGCAGCCCCACCCGCCTACTTTGCGGGCACGCCATCAACGTTCCAGGCAGCCCCAGATGTGATGGTGAGAGTGCGCGGCGGGGCGCAGCTGCCCGCACATAGCCCGCTACTGACAAGCATCTCGCCGGTCCTGAGCGATCTGCTGGATGCTGGTGCCAGCCAGGTGGCCGCAGGCAGCAAGACAGTGCTGCCGCTCGATGACTTTACCGAGTGCGAGGTCATCAACATTTTGAAGGTGCGTGTTTGCTGACAGGCACAGGGCGAGGCATATCAGAACATGGTCAAGGACAGGCGACAGGTTGAGAACATCACACGGGCACTTCAACACGTGGCATCCACGAACAGGGCAGTGTCGCTGCAGGCGATCTACCCTGCGACGAGCCGCAAGGCGCTGTTGGACGACTTCTCAAAGGTTGAGAGGGAGGCGCACGCTGCAAGCATGCGGCAAGCCGTAGCGCTCCTGCGGTGGGCCCACAAGTTTGGCGCTGCACACCATCTCCAGCGCGCTGAGTGCTTCCTACAGAAGCGCGTGCAGCTTATGATCGCCGTGCGGGCCCTGAACGCAGCTCACCTACCCATGAGCCTGCAATGCAAGAGCATGGTAATAATTCAGCGCTCTGGCTTGCTGCAGAAGGAACGCGACTTTTTCAGAAGTGCAGACTACGACGTCCTCTTCGAGTGTTGGGTTGTCGCAGACAGGCTGAGCCTGCATGCAGTTGCCGCGGAGTGCGAGTGGGCCCTGACAATGACGTGGGAGGAAGAGGATGTGTACACGCGCGCCGCAACAGAGCTGAGCCCGTGCGCGCTGCAGCGCATCGCGCGCAGCCTGTGTCAGGGCATGAGCTACGCTCGCTCTCAGGAAAGGACAGAACGTGTGGATGAGTACTTCATGAAGAGATACAAAGTTGCTGAGTCCCCAGACCTTGGTGCGGTGGCGCAAGAGCGACGAGGCGCAGGCTGCGTCACCGGCAAGAAGGAGGACCTGATGTTGCGAACCTTGCGTAGTTGTTGGTAGACTCTGCAGCAGCATGAGTCCGTTGTGCTGCTAGTTGAGCAGCGCTGCCAACGCCAACACCTCCATGGTTGCCTTACAACGACAGATGATCTGCATAACTGCAACACGACTTGTGTGAAGGATGGGTGCTGGCAGACTTTGGCCGATGCAACTCGGCCTGCGCTGAGTCTGAAAGAGTGCATGGCTCTGAGGTAGGGGCTGTGCTGAATAGACATGGCTGCTGGCCGTCCCGGAGTCCTTTGGCTGCATGCAAGGCTGCTAAGGTGCTCAGCTCATGTATGTTACATACATACAGGCACAGAAGCAAATATGACTGTACCCCGACTGTGGCTGGCATGTCTGCTTGTTTCTCCTTCGTGTCACACTTTGCACCAAAGAGCGCCTGCTGGTACATTTGCACAGTTGCTCGCTCAGTAAGAGAGCCTCAGTTGCATATGGTTGCTTTGGCTGAGCGCTTTAAACATATTCTGCTCCGTGCTCATGCTGGCATGCTTGCTAAAATAGCCGGTTGTGAGGTTTGCCATTGACATTAATGTTGTGTAGAGGGGTATGCCAACCAACCTCTAAACTTGGTGTGAACTGTCAATCTTACACAATTCAGAGTGGACTGTCACGTGGCGAGAATGCTCAGTTGCTCTTGCAAGGTCACCGTGAGCGGAGGGACGCCGCACTCGGCTGTGCTACGTAGGCAAGGAAATACGCAATTTCGGCTTCCTCCTGCCTGGCTTGGCTGGCTTACTTGCACGAGCCCGCCCGTGACCTGCTGTGCCCTGACTTGGGTAGGTTGGCCCTCCAAGACCACAAGCAAGCAAGAATCTCTGTTGGAGCCAAGGCCCTGGCAGCATGGGAGACGAGCAGGAAGCCCCGTTCGCCTACTTTGCGGGCACGCCACCGACTTTTCAGGCAGGCCCGGATGTGGTAGTGAGAGTGCGCGGCGGGGCGGAGCTGCCCGCACATAGCCAGCTGCTGACAAGCATCTCGCCGGTCCTTAGCGATTTTCTGCAAGCTGGTGGCAGCCACGTGGCTGCGGGCAGCAAGACAGGGCTGCCCGCTCGATGACTTTTTCGGAGTGCGAGGTCACTGACACCCTGAAGGTGCGTGTGCGCTAACAGGCTACTGGGCGCTGCATATCAGGCCTGGCCATGGTCAACGACAGGCAAAAATGAAATCATGTCATAGGCACTTCAACAAGTGCCGTTCAAGAACAAGGCAACATGCAGGCTGCTGCAGGCGATCTACCCTGTGACCAGCCGCATGGCGCTGCTGGAGGACTTTTCACAGGATGAGAGGGGGGCGCGCGCTGCAAGCATGCGGCAAGCCGTAGCGCTCCTGCGGTGGGCCCACAAGTTTGGCGCTGCACACCATCTCCAGCGCGCTGAGTGCTTCCTCCAGAAGCGCATGCGGCATATGATCACCGTGCGGGCCCTGATGGCAGCTTACCTAATCATGAGCTCGCAGTGCAAAAGCTTTGTAATAAATCAGCGCTCTGGCTTGCTGCAGACGAAGCGCGATCACTTGGAAAGTGCAGACTATGACGTCCTCTTTGAGTGTTGGCGAGCTGCAGACAGCCTCAGCCGGCATGCAGTTGCCTCGGAGTGCGAGTGGGCCCTCACAATGCTGTAGGACAGGGAGATTGTATACATGCGCGCCCCAATGGAGCTGAGCTGCGCGCGCTGCAGCGCATCACCCGCAGCCTGTGCGCCGGCATGGACGACGAAAGCGGGGAGGTACGGTACAAGGGAGAAGAGTTTTTCATGTGCAAATACAGAATTGCGCGTGCCCCAACCATGATGCAGTGGCGCATGAGCGACGAGGCGCAGGCTGGGTCTCCGGCGGCACAGTGAGGGTCTGAATCTTGCATGGCTGGTGGGTAGGCTGTGCAGCAGCATTAGTCTGTTGATGCTGCTAGCTGAGCAGCGTTGACAGTGCTAACGCCTCGTACTTGCCCTACACTGACAGCCAACCTGCATAGCTGCAAGCGCTAGCTCATGAAGCACGGTTCCAGACGGGGTCGATGCAAACCGGCCTGCGCTGAGTCTAAGCAGTGCCTCGCACTGCGATAGGGGAGTGAGGCAGTGCTGTTATCAGGCCATTCCGGAGCCCTTGGTGGCTGTGTGCAAGGCTGCTAAGGTGCTCAGCTAAATTATGTACATGTGGGCACTACAGTAAGCATGATTGCACCCCAACTGTTGGCTGGGATGTCTGCTTGTTACCTTTGTGGCACATTTAACACTAATGAGCATATGCGTGCTTGGTGCATGATGTGCAGTTGCTCACTCAGTTTCGGAGCATACATGCTTGCTTTGGCTGAGCGCTTTGACATGCCTTGCTCAAGGCCCCTGCTGGCATGCTTTGCTGAGATAGCCAGTTGTGATGGCTGTGAGGTTTGCCAGTGATTGTACCAAGAGGTAAGATGGGTTACACTCTGTTGTCCACAGAGCGCAAAAGTTCGCATGTCAGCGTGATGTCAGCGTATAGACCACAACGCACTGTGTGCATGGTCATCACATGCAGGGACCCTTGACCTGTGTGCCTTTGGAGGTGTAGGACCTACACTACTGGTTGGTGCTCCAAGGACTTGTCCCGTTTTATGGCAACTGCCTGTCCCTGGATAGACGTGGCCTGCATGGCAGATGAGCAGGCAGCCCCGCCCGCCTACTTTGCGGGCACGCCAGCAGCATTCCAGGCAGCCGCAGACGTGCTGCTGAGAGTGCGCGGCGGGGCGCAGCTGCCCGCGCACAGCCAGCTGCTGACAAGCATCTCGCCGGTCCTGAGCGACCTGCTGGAAGGTGGTGCCAGCCAGGCGGCCGCAGGCAGCAAGACAGTGCTGCCGCTCGATGACTTTTCTGGCACTGAAGTCATCGACATTCTCGAGGTGCGTGTTGGCTAACGGGCACTGAGCAATGCATACATCAGGCACATGGTCAACGACAGGCAACAGATGAGCTATCTCACATGCTCTTCAGCAGGTGGCATCCATGAACAGGTGCAGTGCTGCTGCAGGCCATCTATCCTGCAACCAGCCGCATGACGCTGTTAGACAGCTTCTCACTCAATGAGAGGTCAGCGCACGCTGCAAGCATGCGGCAAGCGATAGCGCTCCTGCGGTGGGCCCACAAGTTTGGCGCTGCACACCATCTCCAGCGCGCTGAGGGCTTCCTGCAGAAGCGCATGCAGCTTATGATTGCCGTGCGGGCCCCACATGGAGCGACCTGTCCATGAGCTCGCACTGCATGGGCTGGGTAATAAATCAGCGCGCTGGCTTGCTGCTGCAGAAGGAGCGCGACAACCACAGAGGTGCAGACTACGACGTGCTCTTCGAGTGTTGGGGAGCTGCAGACAGGCTGAGCCTGCATGCAGTTGCCGCGGAGTGTGAGTGGGCCCTGACAATGCTGTGGGACAACGAGACTGTGTACATGCGCGCCGCAGTGGATCTGAGCCCGCGCGCGCTGCAGCGCATCGCGCGCAGCCTGTGCGCCGGCATGCACGAAGCAACCTGGCGTGGACATACAAAATTAGATGAGTGCTTCATGCGCAGCTACAAAATTGCACCTGCTCAGACCATGATGCAGTGGCGCATGCGCGATGAGGAACAGGCTGCCTCTGTGGCGGCAGAGTGAGGGGGCCGGATCTAGAGCGGCTGCTTGGCACACTGCGAAGCAGCAGAGTCGCTGGCACTGCTTTTAGATGAGCAGCGCTGACTGAGCCACTGCCTCACACTGCCTGTATGCGAACAGCCCGTTTAGGACGGCTGCACATGCCTCATGAAGCATCCTGGCAGAGGCCGAACGCAGCACGCGCTGGGTCTTGCAACCCTGCGGCAGGCGAGTGAAGCGTGTTGAGCAGGACTGGCTGCATGCCATCGTAAGAGCCCTTGGTGGCTGCATGCAAGGCTGCCAAGGTGCTCGGCGCATGCTCGATAATAGGGGCCACTCATGCAACATGACTGTGCCCTACCTGTGGCTGGAGCGGCAGCTTGCTAGTGCCCTTGTGGTACATGCCTGCCCTTGTGGGGCTTGCTTGCTTGGTGTGCTGGTCAGCTCGCTCCGTTCCACAAAACATAGGTTTGCTTGGCTGCGTGCATGTATCAATATTTGCTTATGCTCTTGCTGTTGCTGTAAAGAGGAGCTCTGAGGTCTACCATAATATGTCAAGCATGGGGGTATGCCACACTGAGGCCTTGGGCAGCCACCTCAACCTCATACACTTTGTGTACAGTTACATGTAGCACAGTCCGTCACGGCAAAGCACGCTACAAGGGCCTTTGCAAGGTGATGGCCTTTCGATCTGTATACCACACGTGCTCTGTTACAAGGCATCAGGCAACGACTGTGCTGAAAACTGCCGAAATAGCCCGCACTACTAGATCATGGACGCCACTGTTGAGCGGCATGAGCAACGCCACAAAGAAACAGACTCATACGTCACTGCGTCCAGCACCGCCGAGCTCGCCAAGGACCGCCTGGGCGCGGACCAGGCTGCGCGCTTTGTGAAAAGGTGCTATGTCTGCCACTGACCCACCCAGCCCCTTCTGTGTGGCACGAGTGTTCAGTGAGCTCTGCCTGCTCCGCCTGCGAAATGAGCTCAAGCTGTGGCTGGCAGGGCGCGCGAGGAGGTGCTGAACAAAGGATGCCTCGAAGATGTCAAGGTGCGCTGCGGCGATGAAGTCGGGTGGACCGCGTGCAAGTCTGTTGCCTGTCTGTCTTTATTGCAGATACAACAGGTCAGCCTCTAGCTAGCCATTAGCTGAGGCCACTGCCCAGGCCTGCGCGCGCTGCCAGGTGACAGAGGACGGCCGCGCTCTGGCGGCCGCGTGCCGCGGCAGCCGGGGCGAGCGCTACGCGGTCTCCGCAGCGCTCGGCGAAGCGGGCAGCGCCGCGCCGGCGTGGGCGTGCGCCTGCGACTGCGCGGCCGCAGCGAGCAGCCCACTGTGCAAGCACGCGCTTGCGCTGCTGCTCTGGCGCGCGCGCGAGCTGGAGAGCGGCGCCGCGGCGGCCTCGCCGGCCTCCGCCAGCGCGCCTGCAGCCGGGCCGCCCCCGGACGAGGCGGCCACGCTCGCCGTGGCGCCCGCCCCCGTCCCCTCGCCGCGGCCGCCCGTGGGGCACCGCAGGCTGCCGGCCTCGCTGCGCGCGCCGCCGCCAGAGCCGGCAGGGGGCAACACGGGCGGCGTCGGCGCGAAGAAGCGGAGCGCGCCTGCCGCCCGCGGCAGGGCGCCGACGCGCGCCGCGCCAGAGCCGGCCGGGGACGGCCGGCCGGGGGCGGCTGAGGGTGCGGGCGCGCGAAAGCGGCGCGGCGGCGTTACCGCGGCGGAGGGCGGCCCCGCCAAGCGGCAACGCGCCGCGGCCGCGCAGCCGGCGCCAAGCCCGGCAGCGCCCCCCGCCGGCGCGGCGCGGCCGCAGGTCGTGAGGCGCGGGCCCTTGCAGCCGCCCTGTGCCCGCTGCAGCTGGCACAGCAGCTGACCCATGCAATAGAGGGGCCACTC
>JAABUV010004056.1_pt1 | contig 17878 bp, 17 predicted proteins | sample 5559971 | NCBI WGS metagenome assembly JAABUV01 (sample SAMN10711881, study PRJNA513362) | rock metagenome | isolation source: Antarctica rocks | place: Antarctica: Victoria Land, Knobhead nord | collected 2015-12-19
TTTTGTCCGCAGGCTTCAGACCTCGACGGGTGCCGCCCCTCGACGCCTGCTGCGTAGTCCTCATCTCGTTGTCCAGAGATGACTCCTCAATGGAGCAATCTTTCATACTGTTAAAGGGCGCACGCCAGAACCTGGCCTTAAAAGACCATGGCAGACGACGGACCTTGAAAGGTCGGTGTGGACGCGGCACACACGCCATCCGTCTATCAAGCGGCCACGACGATGGTCACCAGGAGACCTTTTAAGGTCCGGTCCCTGCCATGACCTTTTAAGGTCAGGACTGCGACAGGCAACATCACCATCATGTGGTAAGCCCCATACCACGCGTGAAGTTGAAGGCGCGCCGCGGCGACCAGCCGGGCGCCACGACGACATCTTCGGGGCGCGGCGTGGGGGCGTACGATACGCCCGTCGCCGGCTGCGGCCGCCGCGCCAATGTACCCGCGTCGAGGGCGTGCGCCGCCTCCACGACGAGGCGCGCGCCCTCCTCGGCGCACAGTTGCTCGGCGTCGGCGTACGATATGCCGTCCGGCAACGCAAGTGGACGCTGGGCCACGATGTCGCCGGTGTCGGCGCCGCTGTCCATCAGATGGACGGTCACGCCGGCGTGCTCGAGTCCATCGTGGAAGACCCAGAACAGGGGCCGCGGGCCGCGGTAGGCTGGCAGCAGCGACGGATGAACGTTCAGCGCGCCATGGCGGGGCAGGTTCAGCAGCGCCGGGGGCAGCAGGCGCGGGAAGCAGGCCACGACGATGACGTCGGGTTGCAGGCCATGCAGGATGGCGATCGTTTCCTCGTCGGCCAGACGTCCAACCTCGAAGATCGGGGTACTCGCCCCCCCGGCCAGTTCCAGGATGCCCCGCTCCGGCGAGGCCGCCGGCAGCGCTAACCCGCGCGACGGTCGTGGCGGCGCCAGACGGCGAATGGGCGCGCCGGACGCCCCGACTGTAACAGAGGGGGGACGCGGGACCACGATGGCGCGCACGTCGATCCCGCCGGCCAGGAGCGCGGCGAGCGTGGGACGGGAGAATCGGCACTCCATACCGAAGAAAATGACCCTCATATGCGGTCGTTACATCCTTGTACGGGTTTTGGGGGATAATGAGGAGAGCGCGCCGGATGCCGGTCCGGCTTACCCATTTATCATCTACAGTGTGTGGAAGGAAACAGATCATGGCAAGGATGGTCCAGTGCGTCAAATTGGGGCGGCTGTTGCCGGGGTTGCCGCGCCCCCCGTATCCGGGTGAGCTTGGTCAACGTATCTATGAAAACATCTCGGCGCAGGCATGGAACTTGTGGCAGCAACAGAAGGTCGTGCTGATCAACCACTATGGCCTGGTGCTGGCCGACCCCGACGCGCAGCAGTTCATGCGCGAGCAGATGGAGTACTTCCTGTTCTCGCCCGAGGAGCGGATGCCCGAGGGCTGGGTCCCCGAAGGAAGCGCGGGAGGCAAGGGCGCGCCGGTCCCGGCAAAGAAATAAGGCCGCGCGACGGCGGCCTTGTAGTGGCGGTCACACAACAAAAAGGGGTACGCGCCGCACAGCCCATACGACGCGTACCTCTACAGTCAGGACCGTAGCGCGAGTCAGCCCTTCCCGCGCCGCAGCCCTTACGTATATATAGACGCGCTGTATAGGCGAATCTTACGTGGCAAATTTATCAAAATGGCAAGAAGACGTTGCATTCCTGCTAAGACTACGTCTACAGTCCCTAGCGTGAGCTAGAAATATCTTTGCGGCGGCGCAGCAATTGTAGGAGCGACGGTCCACTAGTGTTGCCGAGCAGGACGAGTCCCTGCACGGTCATCAGGTTGGTGATCAGGAAGAAAACGGCCTCTTCGAGCGGAAGCGGACCCAGACGCAGGCCCACGATGCGCTGAGGATTGAGGGTCCAGATGTGGCTGTGGATAGCCACGGCGTCGGCGGCCGAGAAGTACACCGTCGGCACGAGCGTGCCCACGACGAGCAGCCGCCACGCGCGCCACAGCAACGCGTGACCAATCGCCCACATGCCCAGGATGACCGGCAGCGCCCAGGCGAGCTCGAGGATGAGGTAGGTGAGGCGGCCAAACACGTTAGTAGCCAGTAGTCAGTAGTCGGTAGCCAGAAAGACGGAATCGACTACGCTGTAACAGATGGGCATACTGTGTCTCTACCATGTATCTGAACATCTCCAACTGCTCGTTCGCTACTCTCTGACTACTGGCTACTGACTACTTCGTCGGCGCAGCCACGCGCAGAACAGCACCGTGGCGACGACCTGGAGGGCGTAGAACAGGTACTCTTCTAAGGGGATGACGCCGATTACGAGCCCGAGCACCTGGCGCCGGCTGTAGGACCACACTCGGTTGACCACGATTAGGTTATCCCACGGCGCGGTGTAGAGGAACGCGAGGAGCGCCAGCAACGCCGCGATGCGCCACGTCGCGCGCGCGACGCGGCCGCGCAGCAACACCAGCAGCAGCGCTATCGGCGTGAGGGTGAAAAGCCCGAGAAATTGCAGATAGGTCACGATCGCTTCGCTACCCTGATGACGAGGAATAGGTGCATAGAAATCCTTCACCGCGCGCGTCGCACACGAGCGTATCAACCACAGCGTCTGGTGTAGCATACCGCAACGGCAGCCTGGCGATGATGCTGGCCCTGATTGTGGCCTCGATCGTAGCCCTCGCGCTACGCATACCGTCGCCGCTCGAACCAGTCGCCAACGGCATCATGGACCGCACGCCCGTGTCCATCGCTATTCCGTTGCTGCTGCGCCTGGGGCCGCTGGCGCAACCGCTGGCCCTCTGCGGCGCCGCCGCCCTCGCCCTCCTCGCCGGCGGACTGCTCGGCCGTGTATGGGGCGCGCCCTCACCCCCCAACCCCCTCTCCCTAACCGTGGGAGAGGGGGCGCGGGGGGGTGAGGGCATCCTCCATGCTGGCCTGGCTACAGCCATCCTGGCGGTTCTCGCCATCCTGATGACGCCGCGTAGCGATGTCGTCGTCGCGGTCGTCCTGGTGGCCGCGTACGCGCTCACGCTCTACGCGCTCAATCGCCGCGCGACGGTGGTCGGACCGGTGGAGGGGCGGCGCCTATTCTTGCTGCACAACGCGCGTATCGTGGCGGGCTTCGCCGCGCTGATCGCGCTATTGTATCTGCAGCCTGTCGCGCACCTGCTGCGCACGCGCGCCGCCGGCCGCGCGCTGTTCCCCTGGGCGCCGCCGCGGCCGCGCAAGCCGGGCTTCGACGTGGCCGGACTGGCGCCGGAGGTGACGCCAGTCGGGGCTTTTTACCAGATAGACGAGGATATCCAGCAACCGGATATTGCCCTCGACGGCTGGACGCTCTCCATCGAGGGCTTGGTGCGCCGTCCCACGCGCTTGAGCTTTGCCGACCTGCTGGCGCTGCCCCGTCATGACGAGTGGGTGACACAGCGCTGTGTCAGCAACCCCGTGGACGGCCAGTGGATGAGCACAGCGCTCTTCTCGGGCGCCACCATCCCCACGTTGCTAGCCCACGCTGGCGGGAGCCTGCCCGGCGCGTCGGCTGTCCTATTCCGTTCGTCCGACGGCCACGAGGAGGCTATCCCCCTCGCGTTGGCCCTGGATGGCATCGTGATGCTCGCCTACGCCATGGATGGCCGGCTGCTGGAGCAAGCGCACGGCTTCCCGGCGCGCGGGCTCATCCCAGGGTACTACGGCTACAAGAGCGTCAAGTGGGTCACGGAGCTACACGTCACGACCAACCCGCGCCAGGGGTTTTGGGAGCAGCGCGGCTGGGTCTCGCTGCCGGCGGTACGGACAGTCGCGCGCATTGACGTAGCGCGGCGGGACGTACAGGGACTGCTCGTGGCCGGGGTCGCCTTCACGGGGCGCAGGGGCGTGCGAGCGGTGCAGGTACGCGTCGATGATGGACCCTGGCACGCCGCTGCCCTGCACACGCCCGCGCTCTCACCTCTGACATGGGCGCAGTGGCGCGTTACGTTGCCGCCAGAGGCGCTCCCGACGCGCGGCAGCCTCACCGTCCAGGCCCGCGCCATCGACGGCCGTGGCAGAGTCCAGACGGCGGCCGCGCGGGGCCAGTATCCGTCCGGCGCGACTGGCTACGACTCTCGCGTCGTGACGTAAGGGACCTGCGACCGCGGTCGCAGGTTCCCTTGTCTCTACTCACCTTCGCGTGTAGACAGCCGCCGGACGGACCGCTCAATCTCCGCGACAAAGGTCGCGCGGTCCGTCGTGTTGTCGAGGTACCGTGGGGCGCCAAAGCGGAGCGTCACCCGCCAGCGATCACCCCGCTCGTAGTGGAACCCGGCGGGGACGACGGCGACCGCGTGGCCGCCGCGTCGTTGCGCCCGCTCGATCACATGCGCGAAGCCGGGATCGAAGGGCAGGAAAGAGTCGGCGCCTGTCTTCGGGGTGTAGCCTGGGTCGACGTTGGGGTAGGCTTCGGGGAAAATGACCAGGAGGCGTCCCTCGCGCAGCAGGCGCGTCGTATCACGAAGCGCGTGGCGCAGCAGAACCCCGCGCTCACCAGCGCGGTAGGCGCTCTGTCCTGCCTGTAGCGCCCGCCCATCCGCGCGCAAGACGACGGGCCAACCGGCGGCGCCGCATAGCCGCTCCATAGCCCAGCGCCCCGGATGACTACGCACCCAGTCGAGCGCGACGAAGATATGCACCGGGCGCGGCGCGACCGCGATCAGCACGGCGCCATCGTAGAGGTGGTGGAAGTGACGCGCGACGACCAGGACGGGTCCCGTGCGCGGCAAGAGGTCCAGCCCCTCCACGCGCAGGTCGAGCCGGCGCGCGACGAGCAGCCGCGCCCCCCAGCGCATCGTCCGCCCCGTCATCGTCGCTGCCACGGCGGTTGCTGTGCGCCGCGCTACTCTCGCTACTCTTGGGTAAAGCATCGGGGCGGCAGCGCTCCTTTCCGGCTCTCAGCCAGCCGCCGCGGCGTCGACCAGGGGCAACACGACGTGAGAGGGGTGTTCCTGGTCGTGCAGAATCTCCTGGTCGGCCACCTGTAGCTCGGCATCCGCGCCGAGGGGATGGCCGGTGTTGGGGTTGCGGTCCCAGCGCGGGAAGCAGCTGGAGGTGACCTGTAGTCCGATCCGATGACCCCTTTGGAAGACGTTGCTGGTCGCCCACAGGTCAATCACGTACTCGTACGGCCGCCCCGGCTCGATCAGGGACGGCGCCTCGCCTTGATCGCCTTGTGCGAGGCGACGGTAGCGGGCGCGCACGATGCCATCGGTCAGGTTGACGGACCGGCCATCGGGGAACACATCGGTGAGCCGGGCCACGAAGTCGGTGTCCGGCGCCGAGGAGACGGCCCACAGGCGCACCGTGATGGGACCGGTTACCTCGGTGTCGCGCTCCAGCGGCGCGCTCTGATAGACAAGCACGTCGGGCCGCGCCTCGACCGTGCGCTGGTCGTAGGGGCCACTGGGATATTCCGGCGTCATCAGGAGGGCGCCGCCCCGCGTCGGCGTCGGATCGGCCGGATTGTAGTCGTACTGGTCGGACTCCTCGCTCCCTGGGCGCTCCTGGCTCAAGCCCCCGTCCGCGCGCAAGTACCAGGGCGTATCGACCGCGCGGGCCAGCGGCCACTCCTGCTCGTCCCGCCACACGTTAGCGCCCATCACAAAGAGCTTGATCGGCGCTTCCGCCATCATGCCGGTGTCGGCGCCCTTGAGCCAGTGGTCAAACCAGCGCAACTGGAGGCTGCCAAAGTCCATCCGCAGGTCGATCAGGCCGGCCTGCGCGCCAAACCCGAAGTTACGTTCGCCGATCGGATTGCTCGCGCCACCGTGGGTCCACGGGCCGATGAGCAGCTTGGCTGGCTTGCCCTGCGCACGCATAGCCTGGAAGCTGGTGATAGTGCCGGCGAGGAAGATGTCGTACCAGCCGCCGACGTTCAGGGTGGGCGCCTGGACCTGGTCGTGCTTGCCCAGGATCGTGAGGTATGAATAGGGCTCCTGGGCGCGGTCCAGCGGCGCCCCCATCCAGTCGAAGAAGGCGGGGGCGACGTCTTGCCGGCGTAGCGGCGCGAACTCCGCGAGCGGCAACGAGGCGTAGCCGCTCGCGCCGAGCGCGTCGGATTCATGGGCCCAGGCCATGAGCGCTGGACCAAGCGCGCGTGGATCCCGGCCATGCCGGCGGAACAGCTGGCCGAGGCCCATCATAAGGTTCCAACTCGCGCTGGTACCGAGTTCGAGGGCGCCGCCTCTGAATACCAAGCCATTCAAGGCGTCGGCCCAGGTGATGAAGGGAACCATCGCCTTGAGCGCGGGCGGTTGCTCGACCGCCGCGGACCACTGCGTATACCCAAAGTAGGAGGCGCCGTACATACCGACCTGACCGTCGGAAAACGGCAGATCGGCCGCCCAGGCGATGGTGTCGGCGCCGTCGTCCGCCTCGGACCGGAAGGGATACCAGTCGCCCTCCGAGGCGCCACACCCGCGCATGTCCTGCACGATCACCACGTAGCCACGTCGAGCCGCCTGGACAGGATCGAGGACCGAACCGCCGAGCGGCAGGTCTTTGCCGTAGGGGAGACGGGTGAGCAGCACCGGCCAGCGCCCGTCGCCGGCCGGCCGGTAGATATTGGCGCGCAAGATCGTCCCGTCGCGCATCCGCGCCGAGACGTCGATATCGACGGTGATGGCCTGGGGTTGATGCTGCATCGTGATGGCCCTCCTTACAGCCTATCCGGAAAGTGCCTAAACACGCGCTCAGCGACTGCATAAGCCTCCCTAACGATTTTCCGGATAGGCTGTTAGACCCTTTCTCTTGAGTAGCTAGAAACTTCTAGCTGCTAACGACTAACTACTAGCTACGGCTAGTGGGTACAATAGCACAACACCGGACGAGACACAAAGCCGGGGACTGTGCATTCAGGGTCATTTAGTTCTCGCAGCGACGGCACGGCCCTCACCCCCAACCTCTCTCCCTGACGCGGGAGAGGGGAGCCGCCTGTCGTGGCGCGTGGCGCCACCCTCTCCCTGACGCGGGAGAGCCGGTTGGGCTGTCGGAGCGGAGCGGAGAGAGACCAATCCGCATGGGGCGGGGGTGAGGGGGAAAACTACATGGCCCTTCTGCGCGCTATCGTCCCGTGGAGGTTCGCCGCGCGCCAGGCGTAAACGGCACGGTCTCCGTGCGCGCCTCGACGCCCGCCGGCCGGCTTCGATCAGGAGGGAACAGCGCCAGGCAAGCGGGCAAGAGACTGAACACGACCGCGGCCAGCGCGGTCGGCCACAGGCCCACGCCGAGGCTGAGCGCCATCGCCCACACCACGTTGGCCACGTAGACGCCGAAGGGCAGCCAGGTGGGAATGCGCCCCGGACCGGGCTCACCGTGGAAGGGGATGCGGCTCAACGTGATGAAGGCGAGGCCGGTCCCGAACCATCCGGCGAGGTTGCGCAGCGGCATCCCGAAGTACGGACCGTGCTCGTGCCAGGTCCAAAACTGTAGGTGCAGCGTGTTGACCATCGCCGGGCTGGCCATGGCCGGGTCGAGCACGAGGTCCCAGGACGTGAGCAGCCACGCGCCGAGCAAGACCGACCATAGGGGGGCGAAGCGCACCCGCCGCGCACCGATGATGACACTGGCCAGGAGATACGACGCGAAGCCCATGTAGAACCAGGAGAGCGGCACGCTATAGGGGACGCGATGGCCCAGCTTGAAGCCCAGGAAGTCGGTGTAGGCGTAGCCGCCGAAGGGCCAGCCTGTCTTCGTGCCGAGCAACTCAGCGCCCAACGGCAGGACCGTGCCGATGGCGAAGAAGACGAGGGTGCGGCGCCAGCCGATGGCATAGACGCCGAACACGAGCATCGTCGCGGCGCCAAACAGGATGTGCGTGGAGCCGCCGTGGCTCATGCCAAACTGGTAGACCTGCACCAGCGCGGGGTTCTTGTCCCACAAGCCCATGTGCGGCAGCGCGATGAGGATGCCGGCGAGGCCGAACGCCATCGCGAACAGGTGCAGCAAGAAGAGCGGTTTGATAAGCCTCACGGGAGTCCTCCGTTCACGAGTACGCGCCCCCGCCAGGTGTGGCGGCGCTGGAGCAGGCTTTGCCAGAGCCGCAGGGCGACAGGCGCGTCGCAGAGCGGCGAGAGCCAATAGGTCGGCGGGACGCGGCGGTAGGCCCGCGCCGTCCCCGCGAGCACACCCAGGCGCACCGCTGTGAGCACGCCGTTCACAACCAGCGCAAAGACGCCCTCACCCCCCGACCCATGGCTAACTGGCCCCTCTGACCCTAGCCGCGGGTCCGACGGTCCAGCGCGCCTCTCCCTAACCGTGGGAGAGGGGGAGAAGCCCTTGGCACAAGCGCCGCCGGTCGCGACACGCTCCCCTCTCCCTTTGAGGGAGAGCGCGCTGGACCGTCGGCCGCGGCCGACGGTCCAGTTAGCCATGGGGCGGGGGTGAGGGGTAACAAGCCGCATCAATAACAGTATGAAAAGGGGCAGCGGCAGAGCTTGCGCCAGCGTTACCTCACAGAGCCCCAGGACGCTGGACGCGCCGGAGTATTGGTCGCGCATGGGCAGCGAGCGCGGCCAATTGCGCCAGGCGTCGCGCCAATCCCTGTACATCTCGACCGACACCAGATCCTCCCCCTCATAGAACCCGACCGGATAGCCCGCGGCGACGAGCGCCCTGGCGATAGTGATATCTTCGCAGATAGACGCGCGCGCCCCGACGACGGCGCGACAGGCCTCCAGCGCGTCACGCCGAGCCAGGAAGCACTGCCCATTGGCCTGGACCTCACGCACGCGCCGCGTAGCGCGGCCCGGCGGTCCAAAACGGTAGACCAGCGTCGTCAGCAGGGCCGGGTGCAACAGCCCTTCGAGCGCCCCGCTCACCTCCTGTAGCGTGGCCACGCTGAACGCCGGGACGTTCTCGCGCCGGGCGTGGGTCAAGAGCGAGCGCGCCAATTCCGGTTTGGGCCGCACGTCGGCGTCGATCATCAGTGCCCAGGGGGCGCCTGAGTCTGCCTGCTCCAGCCCGACCTGCACCCCCCACGCTTTACCGTTCCAGTCAGGGGATACCGGGCTCGCGTCCACGAGACGCACACGCCCGTCGCGCGCGCTGTACGCATGGACAAGCTCCTGCGTCCCGTCGTGCGAGCCGCCATCCACGACGACGATCTCGCGCACTTCTGAGCCCTGCCTGATCAGTCCATCGAGGCAGAGTTCCAACCTATCCGCCTCATCCAACACCGGCACAATCACCGCGACAGCCCCGTCGTCCCCAGCTACGGCGGGGGTGACGCGGATGCGGCGCGCCCTAATCCCACGCGCCATGCGCGTGAGCACGCGCGTACCGAGCAGCAACTGAGCGAAGACGAGGATGTTCAGCAGGCCAGCGCCTTTCATATAGTGTTGATAGCGCCGATAGCGGCGTGTTGGAGTGTAGCTGTGATGGGAGGGTAGCGCCAAAGGCTATCGAAGTCGATTGATGGGGTTGTCAACCGTATGCTCCCGTTGTCCGATATAATGACAAGTAATATATGGGGGGCAAGCGCCCCTCCTGCCTCATTATAACCCGCGACATCGTAGTTCCGGCTCCTCAAATAGGATAGAGGAGGGTCATCGTGAAACGTGGCCGGTTGGCGGCGCGCGCCGCTATCATCGTGGTCCTGATCGCCCTTGTGGGCGTGATTGGGGCGCTGGTGAGCGCGCACGGCGTATCCGCGAGCCCCATCATCGCCACGCGCGCTGTGGGGCCGGACCCTTCGTCGGTCGCTGTCGATGTCTGCGCCGGCCGCGTCTTCGTCGTCAATAACGGCGATAATACCATTACCATGCTCGACGCGCGCGATGGACAAGTGTTGCGGACCATCAGCCTTAGTGGCAGTCCAGCCGCGTTGGCCGTGGACGAGCGCCGTGGACATCTCTTGATCGGAGTAACCTCATTCCGCCTGGACGGACAGGGTACTGTCGCCACGCTCGACAGCCGCACCGGCGCGCTACTCCATACTACGGACGTAGGCCCTCAGCCCAACGCCATAGCAATCGACCAACGCGCGGGACGCGCCTACGTCGCCAACTACCAGGGCGACTCCCTGAGCACACTCGACCTGGTGAGCGGCCGTACCCTGCGTACCGTGCCCGTCGGCTTCGCCCAGACCACCGGCTACGCCCCTGATGAGGTAGTGGTCGACGCGCGCGCCGGACGCGTGTTCGTGATGAACAGCAGCAACAACAGCGTTAGCATGTTCGACGCGTCCACCGGGCGTCTGCTGCGCGTGCTCCCGCTCGGTCAGACCGCGTCCAACGCCACGGGAGAAACGGGAGCGCATCTCATGGCCGTCGACGAAGCCGAGGGGCATGTGTTCGTCGCGGCGAGTACCGCGTCGGGCGGCAGTATCCGTATGCTCGATACACGCACTGGAACGACGCTACACACGGTCAGGCTGAGTTGGACCCCGAACGAGGTACTGCTGGACGCGCGAACGGGCCGCGTCTTCGTGCATAGTTTGCCCGGCTCCAGTCTGATACTCGACGCGCGGACCGGCGCCGTTGCGCGCGCATTCGCCCTGGGCGTCGGCGTGTGGGACGCCGGCGACAAAGCCATAGTTGACGAGCGCACGGGCCGCGTCTACGTCTTGAGCGAGACCCCGCACGACAGCACGGGCGCGGCGGTCGGAACGGGCCGCATCCTCGCGCTGGATGGCGCGACCGGGCGGGTGTTGGGCGCCGTTCCCGTCGGCCTGCTGCCCAGGGACCTCGCGCTCGACAACCTGACGAACCGCGTCTTCGTGTCCAACGTAAACGACGCTGAGTACAAACGTTACGGCTACCGTGCCCGCACGGGGAATGGGTCCAACACATGGAGTTGGGTCCCGCAACCCATACGAGGCTGGCTCCCGCAGGCGTCACGGCCGCAACCCGTCCCTACGGGGCCATTGAGCGGGACCGTGAGCGTGATCGACACGACCCGCTAAAGCGTTACGCGTTTGACAACGAGCGGCCGCGCGCCTACCCTGTGGGAGTTATGAGTGTAGCGCCGTATGTCCGTGCGCTCGTCGCGCAGGTTGTGTGTGGCCCGCTGTCCTGGCGCCACTACGCGCGTTTGCCCGCGCTCCCGCCCGCGCTCGACGCGCGGGCTACGTGGCCGCGCGTCTCCATCGTGGTACCTGCACGCGACGAGGCGGCGCGCCTGCCCGCGCTGCTGCGCTCCCTGGCCACCCTCGACTACCCTGACTACGACGTCATCGTCGTCGACGACGAATCGCGGGACGACACGGCAGCCCTCGCCGCAGGAGTCGGCGCGCGCGTCGTGCGCGGGGCGCCCCTGCCTGCAGGCTGGACGGGCAAGAGCCACGCCTGCGCACAGGGCGCGGACGTGGCCGATGGCGCGCTGCTGCTCTTCACCGACGCTGACACGGTACACGAACCCGCGTCGCTACGCGCCGCCGTGGCCTACCTGGAGCGCGAAGACCTCGGCGCGCTCTCGCTCATCACCGGCCAGCGCTGCGAAACGTTCTTCGAGCGGCTGCTGCTGCCCACGGCTTACGCCATGCTCTTCGCGGGGGTCTCGCCGCACCGCGTCAACCGGCGGCGCCACGCCTCTCCCCTCGCCAACGGCCAGTATATCCTCTGCCGGCGCGCGGCCTACGAGCAGGCGGGCGGCCACGCCGCCGTGCGCGGCTCCATCATCGAAGACGCCGCGTTGGCCCGCGCCCTGTCGCGGGCTGGTGTACGCTATCGCCTTTGCCGCGCGGAGAGCCTGGTGAGCGTGCGCATGTACGGTGGCCTCGGTGAACTGTGGGCGGGTTTCCGCAAGAACGCCGCACGCTACGTGCTGGACGACCCGCGTCGCCTACCGGCGACCGCGCTCTATAGCGCCGCGCTGGGGATGGCGCTGCCGCTGCTAATTCGAGCAACCATGATGCCGGGCAAGGTCTGTGACTTATTGGACGCAGGGACTCCGAGCGCGCGACGCACGCGTATCCACTGGGCAGCGGAGCGAGCCGCCCGCGGTCCCCGCGGCACGCCAGCGGGGGCGCAACGCGTAGGCACACCAGGGGCGCGTGGGCGTGCAGGCAGGCCGCGGGGACCGCGGCGGTCCCAGTGGACACGTCCCCGGCTGATAATCCACGAGCCCTGGGCGCCGGGCAGCGCCTGGGAATTGTCGGGGTATGGCCGTGCCGTCTATCCCCACGCGCCTTTGGTTGGCGGGGGTCTGGGGGGAGGCATCCCCCCAGGTTCCCCCGGAGGCGCGCTGGACCGCCGGCCGCAGCCGGGGGGCCAGTCAGCCATGGGCGGGGGGGGCGAGAGAAGGTCCGGCTCCTGCCATGGTCTTTTAAGGCCAGGACCACTAGCGCTGGCGCTCGCCGGCTATCTCGCCGGCGTCGTCGGGCTCGTGCCGTGGTACCGCCGCTTCGGCGTGCCGGCGCGCTACGCCACGCTGTATCCGCTCGCCGTCGGAATCTTTGGGCTCATCACGGCTGACTCGACGTGGCGGCTGCTGGCACGGCGTGGCGCGGCCTGGAAGGGGCGCACGTACAGGTGAATCTGGGGCGTGCGCACTTTCCTCCACTCTCGCTGCTGGCCTCGATTGGAGGCTCGATGCTGCGCCTGCAACGCCGCTCACTCGCGCGGGACGCCGCCGCGCTCCTCGCCGATATTACACCGGCGCCGCGGGTCGAAGGGATGGAACACATCTCGGCGGAGGGCCCTCTGCTGATCATAGCTAACCACTACCAGCGCCCAGGATTATGGATCGGCTACGCCGGCGCCCTCATTGCCCATGCCGTTTGGGAGCGGCGCCGGGAGGAGGTGCGCATCACCGTGATCGACCGCGTGGCCGTACCGCTCGGCGCGCGGCGTGTCGAACTGCCGGGGACGCGCTGGATATTCCGGCGCATCGCGGTGGCCTGGGACATGATACCGATGGCCGTGGCCGAGGGTGATCGCGGGGGACGCGGCGCGGCGCTACGCCGGCTACTGAGCGCGGTGCTGCCGCCCCCACGCGGACAAGGGCGCGTCGGCGTGCTCTTCCCCGAGGGTCACCACGGGCACAGCCGCCGCCTCTCGCCCGCCCTTGTCGGGACGGGGACATTCGCCGCGCTCATGTGCGCGGGCGGCGTACGCCTGCTGCCGGTCGGCGTCTACGAGGATGGCGCCACGCCGGTCGCCCGCTTCGGCGCGCCCTTCACACTGGCCCGCGCGCGGAACTTGCCGCGCGCCGAAGCGGACCGCCACGCGCGCGAGGAGATGATGGCACGCGTCGCAGCGCTGTTGCCGCCACATCTACGCGGGTTGTAAACCGCCGAATGCTTCTTGTTGGTAGACGTGCCCGCGTGTGCCCCGATACGTGAGGGTCACGACGCCCGCCGCGATCAGTAGGTCGCCGATACTGAAGACGTTGCCGGGACCATGCGGGATGCGTAGCGGGAACACATCACTGAAGGGAAGCAGCGTGTTGTCGCGCGTGGCAAGGCGCGTGTTGCCATAGAGGCCCGCGTCGGCGACTTCCCGGACGCGCACCGTCCCTTGCGCGCTAGACAGCGCGGATTTATTGACCGGCATATAGCCGCCGTTGGCGACGATCACGAGCGCGTTGAGCGCGAGGCCAAGCGTGGCGAAACGTACGGCCACGCCCAAGCGCCAATTGCGTAGCGCCCCCACTAGGGCGAGGGCGAGCGCGAGGACATAGATGCCACCGCCATGGTGGACCGCGATCCACGAGCGTTGCATCCCTGGTAGATACAGCGCGACTTGCAGGGCAAGGGAGCACAGGATAAACGCGCTCCCGCGTAAAGGCAGCGCGGCGAGATGGCGCAGGGAGCCGCCGCGCGCCATGGCTACGACGAGCGCGAAGACGACCGGCGCCGCGAGAAGCATGCTCCCCTCCTAGTCACTAATCTACAGTCAATGGGTCACTAATCTACAGTTGATGGCGGCTATTGCCAATGACCCGGCGCCCCCGAAGCGAGCACCATACCGACGAGCGAGCAGGCCGCCAGCATCACGCGCAAGATCGTGTAGCGAGTCCACTGATGGCTGTAGCTGATGCCCGTCTTCTCAGTCTTCATGATCGTTCCCCTTTTCGTTGTCGTCCATAGGTTTCGTTCACGAGTCCTATGGTGTTGGCGTCGGTTGGCTCATGCGCCAATCTTTGACAACTATGCGCGATAAAGCAGGGGCGCCGCATCCCTCGAACGGGGCATACTCTTATGGAGTAGTCCACTATGGAGTAGTTCACCTCTCCTATTGTCCCGCCGCCACGTGGTCGATCGCAATCACCAGATTAGGGGATGGACTAATCGCCGCTGTTAGTCGATGTGTATCAGTGAACACTAAAGATCGCGCCTGTCGTGCCCCAAGCGCGCCGCGCCTATGCATCGTCGCACGATGCGCTGAGGACAAACGTGTCGACCCTACCGGTATCGCTACGCCTGTACTTGTGGGCCAATTACCTGGCGTGCGCGTTCATCATCGCGGCGCCAATCGCGCGCGTAGGACCGTGGGCGCCTCAATCTCAATGGAGTGTGGCGCCGGATTTTGTCGCGCTCGCCAATGTTGGCGTCTTCACGCTGCTCGCGTACCTTGGGGAGCGTACGGCGCTACAAATGAGCGGCCCTGTTGGGCAAAGCCTGGCGACCATCGTACACGTCGCGCTACTGCTGCTTTTCCCCGCGCCTGTACCGATGTACAGCGCGTTCGTGGCCATACTCGCCGCGCAAGCGCGGGTATCCAAGCCCCTCTACAAGCGAGCCTTCAATATTTGCCACTCGACGCTTATCGTTGGGCTGAGCAGCATACTGTTTTCGCGTATCATCGCGCCGACCGGCGTCTTGCAAAGCGGCCATATCCTATCGGCCACCCCGTTTCTGTGCATCCTCATCGCACTGTACTATGTGTTGGACGTCGGGTTGCTATTGCCGGTGCTCTCCATCCTCCAGCATCGACCGCCGTGGACTGTCTGGATACAAACATATCGCCGTACGCTGTTCACAGAGTTGAGCAGCGGCGCCATTGGAGTGTTGGCCGCCTCATCGTGGTTATACGACCACGTCTTGCTCGCTCTCTTCATCATCCCCGTGATAGCGTTGCGCCTATCATTTCGCACCATCACGGCCGAGGACCGTGCGCTAACATTGCGCCGCCGCAGCGAGCATTTAGAGATAGTTCTGGCCGTGGGGCAACGTCTTCAACTACAGCAAACGCAGGTTCATTTGCTGGCTCCCGTGGTCGAAGCAGCCGGTGCGATCGCGCATGCGCGGACAGTCGCCGCCTACCTGCGCGATCCGGGCAACCCGGCGATGCTCTATCAAGCCGTCGTATTCCCCCTGGATGCGACGGCGGACGGGCCAACCCACGTCCCAGCGCCACTGGCGGCGCCGGGAGTCGTCTACGACGACGCGGACGAGCGCACGCTACTGGCGCCGCTCGAATCCGAGGGGTCGAGTGTTATCAGTCTGCTCAGACTCTCCGGCGTTCCAGCCGATCTCAGCCACGACGCGCGTGACGCCTTGGCGATTCTTGCTACTCAGGCCGGCATCGCTCTGCGCAACGCCCGTCTACACGAACACGCCCTGGCGCAGGCTACCATGGATGGGCTGACGGGCCTCCTCAATCACCGCACGCTACAAACGCGGCTGGAAGAGGACGTCCGGGAGGCGCTTCAGGGCGATCAGCCCCTCTGCCTCATCATGGTGGACCTAGATGATTTCAGCGTGATCAATAATACGTACGGCCATCAGATCGGCGACGCCGCTCTCGTGGCCGTCGCGACGCTTCTGCGCGACACGCTGCGCGTGTCCGACATTCCCGCGCGCTATGGCGGCGATGAATTCGCCGTCATCTTGCCGGGAACGACAATCGACGACGCTTTTATACTGGCCGAACGCCTCCGTACCGCCATCGCGGCCTTCCGCCTTGTCGAAGGCGGCGTGACGATCGGCGTCAACGCTAGCCTTGGCGTCGCCGCATTGGGCCTGCACGCCGAGACCAGAGATGAGCTTATCCGCGCGGCTGATCAAGCCGTGTACGCTGGTAAGCACGCGGGCAAGGACCGGGTAGGACGGCCGGAGGACGTCGGGCTGGCCCTCGCACATGATCCGGATGACCTGGCGGTGCAACTGGAGCATGCCAACATGGCAACGGTCGAAGCCCTCGCCGCCGCTGTCGACGCCAAAGACCAGTATACGCGTGGACACTCCAACCGCGTCGCCGCCTACGCTGTCGCCTTGACACGCGCCCTTGGGCTGGCGGAGCACGAGATCGCGCACATACATCTGGCCGGGTTACTGCACGATGTCGGCAAAATCGGAGTTCCCGACGCTCTCCTCGCCAAGCCGGGTGTCTTGACCCCAGAAGAATATGCGATTGTGCAACAACACCCCGTGCTAGGGGAACGCATGCTCAAGAACGTGCCCTTCCTGAGCGACATCTTAGCCGCGGTCCGCCACCACCACGAGCGGTACGATGGCACGGGCTATCCTGATGGTCTGGCTGACCGGGATATCCCACGGGACGCGGCGATCCTGTCCATAGCCGACGCCTACGACGCCATGACAAGTAGCAGGACGTACCGTTCCGCGCTGTCGCCGCATGAAGCCTGCCAAAGGATCCACGCCGGAAGCGGAACGCAGTTCGATCCGCGTCTTGTCGCGGCTTTCGAGCGCGCCTTCAGTGACGGCGCCATCATCGCGCCGACGCGGCGCGGTACCGCGCCGCTCGACCCCAAACGAGTGGCCTAAGCGGTTGGGGCGCGACCCTCACCCCCCGACCCATGGCTAACTAGCCCCTCGCCCTAACCGCGGGCGACGGGCTAGCGCGCCTCTCCCTGACGCGGGAGAGGGGGAGAGACTCTTGCTCCCTGACGCGGGAGAGGGGGAGCCGCCCCGTCAACTCACTTGAAACACACCCAAACAAAATAGCCAGTAGCACGCACGCCGAAGCGTACTGACTACTGGCTACTAACGACTATCTACTGGTTAGTGGCAGCCGCAAGCGCGGGCCGCGCCCGCGTCGTCGGCCGTCTTGAAGGAGTGGCCGCAGCCGCACGACGACACAGCGTTGGGGTTGTTGACCTGGAAGCCGGCTCCCATGAGGCTATCGACGTAGTCGATCTCCGCGCCCATGATAAAGCCAAGGCTCTCGGCGTCGACGAGCACGCGGATGCCGTCGGCCTCGATTAGTGTGTCGCCCTCGAGCATACTGTCGTCGAGCGCCATGCCGTATTGCAGGCCCGAGCAGCCGCCGCCGGCCACGTAGACGCGCAACGCGAGGTCAGGGTTACCCTCGGTCTCGAGCAACTCGCGGACCTTGGCGCCGGCCACCGGCGTCAGCATGACCACGTCTGTCGACTCCATCGACTCGGGCGTCATCGTTTCAATCATTGGTAGTACCGTCCTCTCCGGTGTGTAAAAGCGCGATAGCCGTCACGGCGCCGTCGCGATTGGGATGCAGTGACCATATGAAAGGTATACTATCCCTACTGTTAAGCGTACCGCGCCTACGCTAGCCTGTCAATGAGCGTAACACCTACAGTATACTATACTGCGGGTATGAAGGATACCCAAAGTAGATCACGCGCACAGCAAATGCCATTGCGGTTAGATGACGGGGAACGGGCCAAATTAGAGGCGATAGCGGCCATGTGGGGATTGTCGTTGTCGGCTACGATCAGGCGGCTTATTCGTAAGAAAAGGGTGGCTGGCGAGCGCGAGGCTACAGCCGCTACAGCGGGTGAAGCTCTTATATCCCGCTGCTAAAGCAGGTGGGGTTTACGGGCTAAATCTCTAAGAGTCACTCACTTTCCCTCTAGTTTCCGCTGAATCAGGCGGCTAGGTCAAGCGGAGCAGGGGTTTCTGGGGCCGCGCGCGGTCGCCGTTGGCCCCAGAAACCGGTGGGTAGATGGTCCGTCCGGGCCTTTTTTGTGCGAA
>JAABUV010004057.1_pt1 | contig 17877 bp, 29 predicted proteins | sample 5559971 | NCBI WGS metagenome assembly JAABUV01 (sample SAMN10711881, study PRJNA513362) | rock metagenome | isolation source: Antarctica rocks | place: Antarctica: Victoria Land, Knobhead nord | collected 2015-12-19
CTCTGCCGGACATGCATCCGTGCAGGTGGCAGCGCACTTGCAGGCCGGTTCAGCGTAGACCTTTGATGCATCAGGTGACGGCCAGGCGGCCAGGCGCAGGGTGAGCGCGATGCTGTCCGGGGCCTCCGTCGGAGCAGCCGCGTCCACGGCTGCCAAGTCTGTGTAGCCAATGCTCAGCCCTGGCTGTGCTTTCTGCGCGCACCAGCCGCGATTGGGTCGCCTGGTGAACGAAGTGCAGTTTTGCATACTTACTGTGGTACAATTGGCAGCAAAGGTGCTGATCACAGTGTCAACCGCAGCAGGCAGGGAGCAAAGGACGGCAGCGTGGATGCATGAATCATACGTCTATAAGCTTACGATAGCTTGTAGACATTACTTGAGAAAGAATCCCAGCAGACATCAGAGCATATTCGTGCAAGGCGCTGCGGCAGAGGACCACGCTGTGCAAACAAACCCTGCGGCACCACTTGGGGTCAAGCTTAAGAGCTGAGACTGTGCATGGCAGTGGCTGTGCATGACAGGTGTCATCTGACAAGCCCACTCAGGCTGCAGCATCAGGCGCGGGCACAGGCCTGCCCGGCTGCGGGCAGCAGCAGCTCAATGGCAGTGTTGTTAAAGTCCACCCACTTGCGATCGTGCGGCCCCGACGCTGCGCGCCCTGCATTGATGGATGTCGCCAGGACCGAGCAGGCCCTGCCGGCATACGCACAGGCTGCATGTGCGAAGTGTTTTACGCAAACAGGCGCACATAGGTATCATGCCTCATCGTGCAGGGTTGGTGACAGATACGGCGCTCTGCATCACCCCATCTCTTCCTAAAACTCACTCCTAAATCACATCTAGCAGTGCAGGGACTGACTATGCACGGGACGCATGCCGGTGTCAGCATGTGTCCGGGCGATCAGGTCGCTGCACATGACAGAGCCGCTACATTGCGTCATGCGCGCCTATTCTCGGCGCCAGGCGCAGCGTTGATTGCATGCGCAACAGCCCGCAGGTCTTCCTCGAGCTCCTCGAGCTCCTCATCACTTGGTTTCGGTTTCTGTGCAAGCCCAGCGAGGTTGAGAGCAGTGCCTGACTGCACGTCTACCACCTGGTCCAGAGCGCCACTGTGCGGGCTCACCATTGCCTGGCAACTCATCTATCTACCTATACTAATCAAGAGGCTTTTGCACAGCACACAGCACAGAACCCACTGGCATGCGTGGCATGCTCGCACGCGCGCTCTTGGCAAACTCACACGCGCGCTCTGTGTGAGATAGACACCGCGCTTGTGAACAGCATTTGCGTCACTGCAGGCGCTCGGCAGGCGCGCCTCGATGCTGCTGCGCCTGCTGATGCTGAGCAGGTGCAGCCGCGCCTGCAGTTCCATGCAAACTCAAGTGTCAGGATCACGGCGGCGCGTGGTGGACAGCGCAAGCCTGATATGCACCATAATGCGTCTGTTCCATGCAGGTCGCGCTGGCGCCATGGAAGACCAATGGCATCATGGCAATCGCAGGCAAGCACCACGACTCGCCCCGTGAGACGGTCACAGGTGTTGAGATGCAGCCACCCGAGTGTAGCTGCGCACCGGCTCTGGCACGCCCGCGAGGCAGTGCGCTGGCAGGGCCACGTGCTTCGCGGTGCGCACCAGCACCTCCAGCACGTCCACCTGACCCGCGAGGCCAGTGCGGCCAGTGACGGCATGCCCACTCATGCGCTCTGCACCGCGCATCATGCGGACAGCAGGTCACTCTAGAGTGGTCCTCAAGGACAGGCCGTCGCGGGCTCCGCCCCGCTGAGCGTGGGCGGGTCCGCTGCAGAGCAACATGCCGCACTGCAGGGTGGTCAGCAGCCGCGCGCGCGCGGCAGCGCGCACCTGGCGGCCGACAACGCCGCAGGTGCGCAGGTAGTCGACAAACAGCGCGCGGCAGTGCCGCTCCGCCTCCGCCACCATGCGCGCGTTGGCGGGCGCGCGCGTCAGTAGCACAAGCAGCGTGTCGAGCGCCTCCTCCACAGGCTCCTGCTCGCCCTGGCTGCTTCGCGTCCGGCAGAGCGGCTTCAGTGCAGGCTTCCATTTATACCTTATTCTTCCTTTCTTCCTTGTCCGGCTGGCAGCAAGGGCGGCCCAAGTATTGTGATGTGGTGTTTAGGCTGCATGCAGTGCGTCTGCCATGCGCACAGGCAGAAGCAAGCTACCGTAGCTGCGTGGTGTGTGGTGGAGCAGGCGCTGGAGAATGCTGCATGCTCTCATCAGCAACGCGCCTGATACCAGTGCTCCCTGATCCCGCAGAATGCGCTATGAGGCAAATGGCTCTTGTCCTTGGCTGTGGTGCCTGACAGAGTGGCACTGGTAATGCGCCAGGCATGCAAGAGGACCTCCCCGCGCACTTGAGCGCAATGAGGTTCATGAGCCGGTGCACGAATGCGCTCCCGCATGCCTCCCTCACGCGCAGCGTGCCTGCTCGTCCGAGCGCATGCATACACCTCAGCTCCTGTGTGTTTGCACACAAGGCTGCGGGCCTTGCGCACATGCAGCACTGTATTACCTATCGTGCGCGCATGCATGGTCATGCATAATAAACAGCCACTGTGTTGTGCTGGTGAGCGAGCATGCCAAGCATGAGGTGTTACGCACGCATGAGGCGCATTTCAATGCTAGAACAAGATTCGCCCAGGTGGATCACACCTTTTTTATCGGGCTCTGCCAGGGCACTGACCGCCTTCATGGCGGTGACGCTCGCGGAAAGTGCTTGCTTGAGCTGCACTCTGTCCAGTGCCAGCACGCCACCCTGTCCTTGGTGATGCGGTGCTGCCGCCTGCCCATGCGGCATGGAGACGTGTGAGGGAGCGGTGGAGCATGCCACCACTCCATGCATGCGCGTGGACTGGGCACGTGCATGTGAGTCCATGCATGTGGCCCCAGATCTGCTTCATAGCTTCAGGCATGCGTCGTGGCGGCAGCTGGGGGCAGGCAGGCTTCTTGCGCAGATCACAGGGGCAGGCGCGCTTGCAGCACATACCTGGATGCCCGCTGCTGCCGCATCAAAGGCGAGCGCCAGCGCATGGGCGGCCGTGCGGCAGAAGGCGTGCTGCTGCGGCTCCGCGAATGCCGCCTTGCGCACGGAAGCCGGCACGGTCTGGACTAGCTTCAGCAGCGCATGCAGCAGGTCCAGGTTCGGTCCACGCGCCGCCTGCGCACCAAGCTCAGCCATGCAACCGCATGACCCATGCACCACGTGGCGGCGCTGCCTGCAGCATGACGCGCCGGGTGCAAGGCCAGGGGCCGCGCCTGCTCCACGCGCTTAAGCAGCACACGCAACGTGCCGACGGCGCGAACAGCCTTGGATGGGGCGCTCGCCGCCTTGAGCGCTTCCAGCAGCTCGCTGTCTGGCTCGGTCGCCAGCAGCGCGTCTAGCTGCGAGGCCTGCCCGGTGCCCTGCGCACCGTGCGCGCGTCTGGCTTGAGCAAGCGCAGTGCGTCCAGGAAAGCCTGGTTCTCATATGCGCGCGCACAAGGGCGGTCAGTGCGCTGTGCCAGCCACGCTGTCCAAACTGTGACAGCGTGGTTCAGCTATTCTGGCGTGAGCGTCACCGGGGCTGTAGCGTCGCCCATCGCGGCCTGCGCCAGGCTCAGCGCGCCTGGGGCACCCGGTCTCGTGCGCCTTGTCTGCGCGCGCTGAGGCAGCTCAGCGGGGCCCAGTGCGTGCAGCAAAGCAGAGTGATACACCTCTTTGGAAGCGGGAGCTGCACGCCTCTGCTACAGAGAGCCCGCAGGCCTCGGGAGTGTCAGATGATCAGGTGCGCCTCGCAGGAAGTACTGCTCTACCGTGGTGGCAAGGCTGCAAGCATGTCCAGCGGTTCCCTGGCGACGGCCCCGCTCCTCCGAGGCTGGGACACGGACGGACTACAAAGCAGGCGCCGCATGGCTTGCGACTTGCGAGGCGAGGGTTGAGGGACTACCCGGGTGCCTGGGAGGGTGGGTGCATGCGGTTACATAAGGCTGATCAGCTGCTGATTAGCTCCATTAGCTTATGAGCTCAAGTACGGCTCAAGTAAAGCCCAGGAAGAGGAGAAGGCAGGCTGACGAGTGTAGCAACAATTTCCAGCACACCGAGCGTCCATCTGTGAGCTTGGCACCGGAGCGCTCGCACCCAGCAGCATGGTGGCCCGGTCGCAGACAGCGGTGCAGGCAAGCACCGCGGGGACTTATGTCCTGTGTGCCGTTAACTCAACTGAGTTTCTGAGCGCTGTTGCTTGGCAGGTGGTGCAGCTGACAACGGACATTTGCAAGAACCTCAAGGTCGCGAAGGACGTGCCAGTGCCCAGCCCAGGGGAAGGCGAGGTGCTTGTCAACATGTCCCTCAGGTGTGCCTGACGGCGTGTGCAGCAATGCTAATGACAGTGGTGCCGTTCGCGTAAGGCTTATATACATATTCGCAATTGCGGCAGCGCTAGTGGCGTTTGCCTGTCGGCGCCGCTCAAGCAGTCAGTTATGCCACCTGCGCAGGCCTGTCAACCCAGTGGACCTGTTTGGGCTGACGTCGAAGGACCCATACGCAACAGTCAACACAAGCGACTTGCCGAAGGTGCCCGGCAATGAGGTGCTGCGCCCGCTTCTCTGCAGCTCGCGCACCTTCCAGCCGCCTCGTGCGCGGCGCTCAGCCCAGACGCTCGATTCGCCATGCGCTCGCTGCACATGCAACCGGCACTGCCGCCAACACCCCCAGTATCGCCTCTGCCAGGCCGTGGCGCGCCTGCAGGATGCTGGCGGCCGCGTCGACGTCGCCCTCGGCCAGCGCGGCGCGCGCCTCCTCAAGCAGCAGCGCGTCCGCCAGGCCGTGGCGTCCCGCGGCGGCCAGCTGTGCGGACACCCAGCCGTAGCCCGCCCGGTCGCCGCGGCGCGGCCCGCACAGGCCGGCCGCTACCAGCCGCGCCGCCGCGAGCACATACCTGCACGCCGTAAGCGCCCCGGTGCGCGAGCGCGCGTGCCGACGGGCCGCGCAGCGTGCGCGGGCGCCCGGCACGCGCACCGCTCGGCGGCGGCCTGCCGGGCGGCCAGCTCGGCGGACAGCGCGTCGGCGGGCGCCGCGCCGCGGCCGATGCCGCCCTCGTGCGCGCCGCCGGCCGGCGCGGGCGGGCCGCCGCCGGCGCAGGGCGGCACCTGCGGCTGCCCAGCCGGTGTTGAGAGGGAAGCGTTGCGGGGCAGGGCAGGGGCGCGCGCGCGCGCGGGGCGGGCCTGCAGCAGGCGCTGGAAGGCGGCGCGCATGGCGTCGGCGTCCCCCAGCGCGCAGCGGCAGACAACCAGGTTGAAGGCCGCGCGGTGGTCCGCGCCGCCTTCCGCCGCCCACTCCAGCGCCGCCGCCGCCTCCTGGGCACCGCGCCCCGCCTTCGGCGGCGCTGATGCGCGCTCGTGTGGCCGCAGCTGGCGGGCCCCGCGCCGGGGCGCGCCGTGAGCTGGCCCATGCGCAGCAGGGCGGCGCCGACGTTGCGGTTGATTCGCAGCGGCGCGCCGCGCTCGCCGGGCGGCAGCGCATCGGCGGCCATGCGGTAAAGGCGCACGGCGGCCGCGTAGTCGCCGCGCGCAAAGTGGATGTTGCCGACGTTGACCCGGAGCCGCTTGGCCTGCGGGCGCCGCGCGCGTGAGGGCCGGGGGGCGCGCGTGGCTGTCGCAGCTGCACGCCGGGAAGTCGGCCGCGCCTCCGGGTAGGCCGGGCCGTCCATCAGGCGCTGGTATGCCGCCAGCGCCTCGGACCACAGCTCGCAGGCGGCGAGCGCGGCGGCGAGCGTCAGGCCCGCCGTGAAGCCCAGGTCCGCGCGGCCGCCCGGCGCACGCCGCCGCTGCAGCCCCGCCTCGCCCTGCTCCTGCTGCGCGGCTCTGCGCGCCAGCTCCAGCGCTGCGCGCTTCCAGACGCGGGAGCTTGGCCGAGCGGCGGGGCTGCCGTCGACCACAGGCGGCCGCGGGCGCGCGCGCAGGGAGGTGAACGCACCCCGGCTGTTGTCGCCGCGGCTCAGCGCCTCGGCAGCGCCCTCCAGCAGCGCCTCAAGCGCCGCGGCCTCCTTGAGTGCCATATCGGCGTCGTCGTTCTGCTTCACGGCGTGGGCTGGCGGCGCGACGTCGGCGTGCGCATAGAAGGACCCCTGCGGCCGAGGCACTGGTACGTAGCAGCGTGCGCAGGGGCATCGGGGTGCAGGGAGTGTGCAGGGCGCTCACGCTGGGCGTTGCTGGACGCATCCCCGCAGACGCGCTGTGACTGCGCCGCGCAGGCGTTCTAAGCGCGCCTGCTGAGCCTGTTGTGCCGATCGACAGTGCTGGGCGCGTAACTCCTGGCACAAATGCATTTACTAAGTTAGGGCAAAGGGTCTGATCGAGGTAGTGCGCAAGTGCACTGCCGTATGTTTACCCAGCCGAGCTTTCCCCAGATCACTCCGGCAAGACACAAAGCACCCTCATAAGCAGCTGTTCCGAAGAGTCTGGCTGCGATCAGGACGCCGAAGACGAAGCAGTCGCCTCTACCGAACTCTTCCGACAGCCACAGGTGACCGCTCCAGGCACACAGACGTGCCTGAGGCCTGTGTGAAGTGATCGGGGTCGTGGGCGAGCAGCGCCTGACCCCTGGGGCACCTGTTCCTGGTGTGCAGCCTCTGTGCTTGCACGGGAACAGCAGCTGATCCCGTGCTGACAGCGCCGCCAACAGCGTCAGACGTGGTGCAGCAGCCTGACCTGACCCGACCAGCCTGCAGACCTGATCGAGCAGCCGGTGTAGCAGGGAACAATAGCGCAGAGACTGGTGCTAGGGCAACTCTGCTTCAACTGCCCTCATGTGGGCTGATCGTCTCCCAGTGAGGCCAAACGGGGCTGCAGCTCTTGCTGCCAGTGTAGGCGCGCTCTGCTCATACCACACTTGCCCTCTGATCCAGGGCTCGTGCGGTGCAGGTCGTCGTCATGGACAGCAAGCTGCTGCTCACTGTGCTGCTCATTGGTGCCGTGGCGCTTGTCAATGGTGAGTGCCGTGAAGAGTTGCAGGCTCTGGCTTGAGCCATGTGTTGCAAGGTGCCTGCCTTGCCTGGCCACCAAGAAATTGTCTGACGCGCCCTCCTGTCTTGCAGGGCGCGACCTGAAGGAGAGCGCTGCTCTCACTGCTGGTGCGGCTGGCGCCCAGGCTGGTAAGTCCCCCATCAGGAACCTACCACCCACTGCCGGCTGTCAGTGCTGAGAGTGTGTTTTGACAGTGTTGCTGCTTCATGTGCTTGCAAATGAGCAGCGACGCTGTGTGCTCCGGGAGATAAAGTGAGCCTGGTTGTCTGCTTCGCAGGGATGGACACGCGTCCGCTGCCGCCCCTGGCGCACTCCCGCACGGTCCTGCAAGGTGAGCTGCTCCCAACTACTGCACACTGTGTGCGGACAAAGCAGCTCCATGTTCCAGGCGCACTGTGTGGCTCATGGGCGAGCTTTCAATAAGCTCCTAGCGCCCTTCGGCTAGACGCTGGTCTGAACATGCCCAGCCCTCCTCCTGAGGGACTGCACACGGACGCATGACACTGCTGGAAGCGCATGATGCGCCCAGTGTGATGCTGACATGCAAGAAATCTGGCGTCCACTTGTCAGGCAGGGGGGCATGCGCCGCCCGCGAATGCAAACGTGCTGCCCAAGCGATGAACTGAAGAACAGCTGTGCCTGATGCAGATGACACATCGGGATCTGATGTCACGTCGGTGCATATTACGCCTGGTGTGTCTACACCCACCTTCCAGACCTCTACAGAGACCATCACTACGGCCAATGGCGACACCTCCTCTGTGCTCTGCACGAAGTCCGGGTTTAGCGAAACCTGCAATGGAAAGAAGAAGTGATGTGCCACAGCACTGCTTGGGTGCAGTAAGGTCCCAGTGCAACAGGTACCGCACACGTTCTTGTACTAATTTTGCCAGAGAATTGTTCATAACAGAACTGCGCAGAGTATCTGAAGTGACTTCAACGCTTTGCACTTGGAGCAAGTTCTTTTTTTAGCACTGCTTGTTTGTTGGCTCGCACCACTTCAGATGGGACGTTTCAAATGTTTTGTACCTCAGGCTGTTTATGTGATGTGATCATTCGTTGGTGGGACATGTGGACTTCTCGAGTGACATGCATTTGTGGACTTGTGTGACCACTGACTGCATGTTGCTTCACATTTCTTAGGAGAAATACATGGCAGTCATTTCAGTGGCGTGAGGGCACATTCTGCTCTTTAATGGACGGGTACATAGAGAGGGCGTGACGAGGACTTGTGGACTATGTGGTCAGAGCTGTCAGAGCTGGCTGCATGTTGCTCCAATACTGCCCTGAGACTGTCGCATGGCAGTCACACAGTGTCTTAAGGGCTAGTGCACGTTCTGCACTTGGGCTGACGGATAGATAGGAAGGGAGTGCTGCGCGCTTTGTCGAATAGGCAAGCCGCAGCATTCGGTTGTTGCTTTTGCAATGTAAATTGGCAGTCCTCACAGTGTCATGAGGGCTACTGCAACAAAGACGAAATAGTATTCCCATCTTGATAAAATAGTATTCCCAGTGAAGTCTTCACTCGTGACTCCTCCTGCAGCAGTATTCTGTGACCAGTGAGGGCGGCCCAATCGCTGAGCAGTCGTGGATCACATCGCACGGGCCGTGCCCTGGTCCTGCGACCGCCGTCAGGGCGCGGCCGGGGCCGCAAGCACGCGCCGCGCGCCGCGCGCCGCACGCGCCTCGCCAGGGCGCGCGGGCGGCGTGCAGGCGGCGGCCGCGGCGGCGCTGGACGACGACCACGCGGCCGCGGCGGAGGACCTGCGCCGCATCAGCGGCGCTTCGCCACACGATGTGGCCGCGCTGGCCGCGCTGGGCGCCGCAAACGCGGCCTGCGGCGAGCGCGCCGCCGCGCGCCGCTGCCTGGAGGCCGCCGCGGGCGCCCTGCCTAGCGGCGTGCCCGCGCTCGCCTGGGGGTCGCTTCCAGCTGCAGGAGGGGGCGTGCGCCCCGCACACGCCTTCTTTACAGTAGCCCACGCCTGCTCCATCTCAGACAGCCTCCGGTGGTGGCCGGAAGAGGCAGCGTGGCGCTGCTCTTAAACATGCTGCAGCCGTGCTGCAGCCGACGATGGCATTTGCACGCGCACTGCGGAACACCGAGGGGGCCCCGCCAGCACTTGCCTGCTCTTTCCTCTTGCGCTTGCGCCAAGGCACACCTCGCATGGTATGCAGCGGCTGAAGCGCCACACCGGCTTTCGCGCATGTGGCAGCCGGGGCCCGCACCGTTTGCATGCATCAGCCAGGAGCGTAATCGACTGCGGGCGCGCCACGGCTGGCGCGCAGAGCTATGGAGCCGCGCAGCCCTACTACGAGGCCGCGGCGCTGTTCCAGCCGCTCAAGCGGCAGTGGGCGCTGACGGCCGCCGCCTGCCTGCGCTGCACCGGCACGCTCGCCCAGGCGCGCGCGCACGCTCCGCGGCCGCTGCTCGGCGCGCGCGCGCCCGCTGCGCCTGCCGCTTTCTGGAGCCTGGTGCGCGCGCGGCAGGCGTCCGCGAGGTACCAGGCGCTGCTGGAGGCGGAGGCCAAGTACCAGGAGCTGCTGGCGCTGGAGCAGGCGCGCCCCGGAGCGGCCCGGGCATTGTGCGGTCCTGGCCGCCCCGCAGCCATTCTCATATTGCATGTGCCAGCGTCTGGCGCAGTGCTTAAGGCATGCGGGATATGTTGCAGCCACCGGCCTGCAGCTCAGCGTGCCCGTCCGCCGACGCGTCGGGGTTGTCACTTGCAGGCGGCCGTGCGCCGCAGGCGCGAGCGCGCGGCCAAGGTCCCGCCGCTCGTGCGCATGCTGGGCGGCCTGCACCCCGCACTGGCCGCGCGCGTGGGATAGCCGGGGGCGCGGCCGCGGGGCGGCGCCGGCCGATCCGGCTCACCAGGCGGGCGCTCGTGGCGGGCGGGCCTGCGCTCGGGGGATACTGCGCGCCTGCCTCACAGCATGCGCCCCTTAAGCCCTGCGCCTTGTGCCCGGCGCCTGCCTTGCGGCTGCTTTAGCGTGCGCTGTGAGCGGCCGCAGAAGCGTGGCTGACGGACATGGGCGTGGGGGCATACATCAAGGAGGGCTCCACGGTGAGGAGTCTGTGGTGCCTGTTAGGTCAAGCGATGGGGTGTGAGGATGGGAACTGACTCAATGTTATGCATCAACCAAGGACATCCACTTATGGGTGCGCATCAGCTGGGTGAAAAGTGTGCTTGCTTGCTTGCTGTATGACCAGTCTTTGCATATGTGGATGTCTTCTTTCTTGCATGCGTACGCTCTGCAGCATCAGTGCATGCGCTCATGAAAGCGTGAACAATGACAGCAGTCTGTAAGTGACCGCATTTGTCAGACGAGCAGTGCATCCCAAGCAGGGACTAACAAAACGCACGAGCTTTGCACATGAGCTAGAGCACTCGAGCCTGATCGGTCCTCCAGCAGCATCACAGCATGATCTGAAAGCCACGCGGAGTGTACAGGCGCGCTCACGCTGGGCGTTGCTGGACGCATCCCCGCAGACGCGCTGTGACTGCGCCGCGCAGGCGTTCTAAGCGCGCCTGCTGAGCTGCCGATCGACAGTGCTGGGCGCGTAACTCCTTCGGGCACAAATGCATTTACTAAGTTAGGGCAAAGGGTCTGATCGAGGTAGTGCGCAAGTGCACTGCCGTATGTTTACCCAAGCCGAGCTTTCCCCAGATCACTCCGGCAAGACACAAAGCACCCTCATAAGCAGCTGTTCCGAAGAGTCTGGCTGCGATCAGGACGCCGAAGACGAAGCAGTCGCCTCTACCGAACTCTTCCGACAGCCACAGGTGACCGCTCCAGGCACACAGACGTGCCTGAGGCCTGTGTGAAGTGATCGGGGTCGTGGGCGAGCAGCGCCTGACCCCTGGGGCACCTGTTCCTGGTGTGCAGCCTCTGTGCTTGCACGGGAACAGCAGCTGATCCCGTGCTGACAGCGCCGCCAACAGCGTCAGACGTGGTGCAGCAGCCTGACCTGACCCGACCAGCCTGCAGACCTGATCGAGCAGCCGGTGTAGCAGGGAACAATAGCGCAGAGACTGGTGCTAGGGCAACTCTGCTTCAACTGCCCTCATGTGGGCTGATCGTCTCCCAGTGAGGCCAAACGGGGCTGCAGCTCTTGCTGCCAGTGTAAGCGCGCTCTGCTCATACCACACTTGCCCTCTGATCCAGGGCTCGTGCGGTGCAGGTCGCCGTCATGGAGAGCAAGCTGCTGCTTACTGTGCTGCTCATTGGAGCCGTGGCGCTTGTCAATGGTGAGTGCCTTGAAGAAATGCAGGCACTGGCTTGAGCCATGTGTTCAAGGTACTTGCCTTGCCTGGCCACCAAGAAATTGTATGACGCGCCTTCCTGTCTTGCAGGACGCGAGCTGAAGGAGAGCGCTGCTCTCATTGCTGGTGCGGCTGGCGCCCAGGCCGGTAAGTCCCTCACCAGGAACCTCCCACCCACAGCCGGCTGGCAGTGCTGAGAGCAGGTTTTGACAGTGTTGCTGCTTCATGTGCTTGCAGTTGACCAGCGACACTGTGTGCTGCCGGAAATAAAGTGAGCCTAGTTGCCTGCTTCGCAGGGATGGACACACGCCCGCTGCCGCCCCTGGCGCACTCCCGCACAGTCCTGCAAGGTGAGCTGCTTCCCAAGTACTGCAAGTTGCGTGCAGGAAGCAGCAGTATGTGCCAGGCGCACTGTGTGGCTCATCGGCGAGCTTACGAGAGCTGCCCAGTGCCTCCCGGCTGGTTGCTGTGTTGAACACGCCCGTTCCTCCTCCATCGGCAATGCCTGGTTGGATGCGAATGTGGCGCCCAGTGTGATGCTGACATGCAGGATCATTTGGCGGCCGGTTGTCAGGCAGTGGGCATGCGCCGCCCGCAAATGCTGACGTGCTGCCCAAGCGGTGAACTGATGACGAGCTGTGCCTGCTGCAGATGATGGCTCGGGCTCCACGGTCACATCGGTGAATGTAACCCCTGGCCTGTCCACACCCAACTTCCAGGGCGCCACAGAGACCATCACTACCAGCAATGGCGACACCTCCACTGTGCAGTGCTCGACATGGCGAGGCTTTCAGACAACCTGCAATGGTAAGAAGAAGTGATGTGCCGCAGCAGCGCTTGGGTGCAGTAAGGTCCCAGTGCAACGGGTCCTTGCACATGTTCTTGTACCAGTGTTGCCAAAGAAGTGTTCATTACAGAACTGCGCAGAGTATTTGAAGTGACATGATTGGCTTTGCACTTGGAGCACTTGTTTTTTAGGGCTTGTTTGTTTGTTGGCTCGCACCACTTGGGATGTTTACGAAATGGTTTTCACCTCACATGGAGGCTGTTGTGATCATGTACTGATGGACATAGGGAACTCGAGTGACATGCACTTGTGGACTTGATAAGCAGCAGCTCCGACAACAGCCTGCATGTTGCTTCCCAATTTTTAGGATTACTGCATGGCAGTCATCACCGTGGCGTGAGGGCACATTCTGCACCTTGGTTGACGGGTACATAGGGAGGGCCTGACGAGGACTTGTGGACTACGCAAGCAGCAGCTGTCAGAGCTGACTGCATGTTGCTCCAATCCTGCCCTGAAACTGTCGCCTGGCAGTCATAACAGTGTCACGAGAGCTAGTGCACGTTCTGCACTTGGGCTGACGGGTACATAGGGAGGGCGTGCCGCGCGCTTGTGGACTACGCAAGCAGTATCGAGAACCTATTGCGTCTTGCTTCTAACTGTAAAATGGCAGTCATCACACAGTGTCATGATGGCTCTGCAACGTCAACTTGTTGACCAGGTACTATTCACACGTGGAGACTCCACTCGTGCCTCTACCTATGGCAGCTGCTGGGGCACCCTGCAAGCCGACGGCTAGGGTGCCAAAGCCAGAAATACAGGATAACACTCTGTCAAGGCCACTGGCACACACCTTAGTGCCCCATGCACAAGCAGGCCACGCGATGCGCAACGGGCACCTAGGTGCGGCCGCGCTTCGGCCCGCGGCCGCCACGCCCGCGCGCGCGCCCGCCGCCGCGCCCGCGCGCGCGCCCGCCGCCGTCGTGCTTCCGCTTGCGCCCGCCGGCGCCGCGCCCGCCGCCCTGCTCGCCCGTCCGCTCCTCCCGGGCCTTCCGCGCCTCGGCCGCGCGCTGGTAGAAGGCAAGCTCCTCCTCGCCTGCGCGGCCGGGTACAGCGTGTCAGGCGCGCGCCGCGCCGACGGGGGCACGCGCATTGGCTATTGGAGGTCGGCAAACTGGGAAGACGGCCGTAGGCTTCGACCCAAATCCGAGTCATTGAGGACAGCATGTCATCTGCGTTTATGTTGCCGGGGCAAAAAGGCTTTTCGGACGCGGGCGGCCGCGGGGCGCGCCTTCCAGCAGCCGCAGCGCGGCCGCCTGGTCGCTGACGGTGACCGCGCCGCCGGCCCGGTCCAGCGCGGCCTTGGCCGCCGCCTCGTCCTTGAAGCGCGCGCGGCCCTGCTTGTCGCCCTGCCGGCGCGCGCGCGTGCGCCTTCAGGAACCCGGCCGCAGCACACCTGCGGCAATACGCAGCGCGGCGCCCGCCGCCGGGCGCACCTTTTGGTACTCGACGTAGACGACGCCCGCGTCCCGCCCGCCCAGGCCGAGCTTGACCTCGTTGAAGCCGGCCTGCTCCGGCGCCTCCTCGCCCCCAAACTCAAACTCCAGCACGCAGCCCGGCTTGAACTCCGGCGGCGCCTCGGCGGCCTCCTCCGCCGGCGCCTCCGCCGCCGCCGCGTCCGCCCCCGCGCCTGGCTCGGCCGCGCGGGCCTGCTCGGAAGCGCGCGCGGCGTCTGCCGCGGGCGCGGCGCCGTCGCCGGCCGCGCCGTTGGCGTCGGCGGCGGCGCCGGCGCCGTCCGCGGCGCCGCCCGCCGCATCCCCCCGCGCCTCGTCCGCGCTTGCCTCCGCACCGCCATTGGCCGTCGCCTGCGCCGGCACCCGCGAGCTCGGGCCAGTCACCGGTGGGGCATGCAGGCGCGCTCACGCGGGGGAGCGACATGAATGAGCACACCTGCGGCGCCGCGGCTGCATCCACCTTCTCGGCCGCGCGGCGCGCGATGTAGTCCTGCTTGCGCTCCATGGCGACCGGCGCGCCCGCATACTCCAGCGCCATGCCCAGCACCTGGCGGCCGGAGGCGCGTCTCATCGCAGCGCGGCCGTGCAGGGGCTCCATGCACTGCCGAGGCTGGATCGGCGGCACCGTGACCGAGGACGCACGCAGCCAGGGCATGCCAGGGTCGGCCGGGGCAGCCATGCAGGCGCCCGCGCGCTTGGGGAGGCGTGCCAGGGGACGCCACCTTGCTCGCGGCCTCCACGCTGGCAAACTCGATGAAGCAGTTGCCCTTGAAGTCCTTGCTGCCCAGGTGGCGGCGCTGGCGCACGCAGTTGACGGGGCCGGCGCCGCCGAAGAACGCGGTCAGGTCGTCCAGCGTGGCGGTGTACGGGAAGGGCGCCGCGTACAGGCTGCGCGCGTCGATCGCGCGCGCCAGCTCCTCGGGCGGGTCCAGCGGCACCGCGCGCCGCACGCGCCGGCCGTCCGCGCTCACCACCAGCGCGTCCGAGCCGCGCAGCACCTCTGCCACCTGCGTTCGCCCAGAATAAGGGTTGGCCTAACCCTACCCAGCCGCCTTAACCCAACCCTATCCCTCTAACCGCAACCCTCTCCTCTACCGGCCTAGCTCGCCGCTTGCGCTGAGGCGCGGCCTGCCAACGCACCTGGGCCACCACCTCGGGCTTGGGCTCCGCGCCCCGTTCGCGCAGGTTGAGCGCCTGCGCCATCCGTGTGAAGGAGCAGACGAGCGCGAGGTCGACAAAGCCCTGCCGCGGGGGCGGCGGCGCGAGTCGGCCAGTGCGGCGGTGCTGCGCTCGAGTTGGCGGGGAGCAGCACGGGCGCGTACCTCCGGGTCTGCGTCCACCTTGGAGCACAGGAACACATCGCGGGGCAGGTTGCTGTCGCTGAAGTAAAACTCCACCTGCGTGTGAGTGCCGGCGCAGTGAAGAGCTGCCATGCAAAGCAGGCATTGGTGTTCGTGTCCGCATGTGCTGTCATACAGCTTCGAGCGACGAACTCCAGGCGGCAGAAGCCGCAGCCGGCGGCGGCTGCATGCAGATGTAAATGCGGTGCGTGCGCCCCGCACCTGCCGCTTGATGCGTGCCTTCGCTTCCTCGCTGAACACCATGGTGAGTGGGAGGCAGTGCCGGATAGAGAGGACTTCTTTGAGGCAACGGAGCTGAGCTACTAAGCCCTGCTCTGACCCTGCGTCAACTGTGAACGCTGGGGTGCGCTAGCCAGCACCTGCGGAGTGAGCTCAGGACAATCAGGGCTGTTTGCTGCAGCCCTGGCGTGGCACATATTCAGCAAGGCCTGAAGCGGCCTCGCAGTCAGAGCTTGAGCGGCCACAGTCTGCTGAAAGGGCTGCGTATCAGTAACAGCGCGTCCTTGTGCAGCACAGAAGACTGACTTACCAGTCAGTGCGCTGCAATGGTCTCGGTACTTGCGAGCATTGCTGCCTCGAGGGATTGTGTCATTGCTCGAACTCTGTGCTGCCTGCGCCTGCTGCTGCGCTCGCCACCCATGCAGCTGGCTGCCGAGGTTAGCACACTGCTTGCCTACCGCGCACTTCCAAAGCTGGTGGAGCAGCTCTACACGCTTGTTGGGGCAGCTGCAGGCATCTTTGCGGGCGTGAGAAAAGCACTCAGGTAGGTGCCCTGCCTGCATGGTACTGTCAGAGCTGCTGCAGGCCTGGGCGCATAACATGGTGCTGCTCACAGAGAGGCCGCCCAGAGCGGCGCGCGGTGGTCGCCGATCAAGCGCGCCCTGTCTCTGTCTCAGACTTGCTGCTGGCTCTGCATGCCAGTGTATGCAGTGAGTGACGCCGCACCACAGGTACCAGACGTCAGACTTGAACCTGTCATGTGGTCTGCATGGCAACGACAAGCCCTGCGAAGCGCGGCGCCTTGAACGGGAGCTCTCCCGGGTTGCCGAGGAGTAGCCACCGCCACTGTGATGCAGGCGGCTGCAAGTATGGCAGTGTATATGCAGACCGGGCGTGCAGTTGAAAGTAACAAAGCACCATGCCGTGTTACAGCACGCTGCCAGCTCTACACAAGCAGGGCCGGAGCAGGCCAACACTGGAGCAACGCAACAGCTAGTGCTTGGGCCGGCGGTGCGCCTTCTTGAGCCGCGGCAGGTCCGTCTTGCGCCGCTTCACGCGGCTGAAGCGCTGCCGCTCGTCCTGCAGCGCGCCGTAGCGCTTCTTGCGCACGCGCGTCAGCTCCGCGTCCGCCAGCAGCTCGTCCGTCAGCGTGCGCTTGCGCTGCTTCCTGGGCAGCCGCCCTGCGCACCGCGCGCGCCGGCGGTCAGCGCAGCGCATGTTGGACCGGCCACAAGGCGTCGCACAGCACGCAGTCCAGGAGTGTGAGCAAGACGATTACGCAGAGGCGGCCCGCCGCTGCATGAACGTATGCGGGTCGCAGCCATGGCGGCAACCATGCGGGCGGCGCGCCTGCGTAAAAGTCGGCGGCGCCCTCCACCACGGTCCCCAGCTGGAAGTACTTGGGGAACTTGGACTGGTCGAAGCCCTTGTAGAAGCGTTTGGGGTCGAGCGCGGCGCGCAGGTGCAGCAGCCGCAGGTCGCGCTTCACCTCGTCCGTGATCTGCGTCGCCGGCAGATCGAACCAGCCCCTGCGAGTCCCACACTCGCCCGCGTCAGCTCCCTGCCAACCTGACAGGTGCGCGTGCAGGCACGCCTGCCGCAGCTCGCTCAGGCACGCTTTCCAAGGCGCCTGACACGTAAGGCACGCGCCTGCCGGCCGTCTTCGGCGCCGCCTTGCGCTGCGCCCTGGCGAGCGGCCGTGCGCCGCGCAGCGGCTCGAGCGCCTGCCGGGCGCGTGCGCCAGGAGCAGTGAGGACACGGCGCTACAAACAGGAGTCAGCGCTGCGCTGCAGGTGAAGCATGAGGCACGCACAGCCACACTCTCACCTGCTTGGCGAGGCCCAGCTCCGACCCGGCGGCCTGCGCGGGCCCACTCCCACCAGACGGGGCGGGAAGGCCGGTCTGCGGCACCCAGGCGATCTCTGCGACCGCTTCCTCTCCCTCCCCCGCCCGCTCTGCCGCGGCAGCCTCTGCGGCCGCGGCGGCCCCGCTCGGGTGGGCCTGGCCTGGCTCCGCAGCGGCCGCGGCGCGGCCGCCGCGCACCGTGCGCCTGTGCCCAGGCCCCCTGCCTGCGGCATCTGCGGGCGCGCGCGCCGCCGCGGGCGCTACGCGGCCTGACGCCAGCGCGGCCCACATGCTCTGCGCCAGACCCGGCAGGCAGCCTCCGTCGGAGTCGCTGTCGCTGCCACTGTCGCTGCCGCTCTCGCTCGCTGCCTCGTCAAACCCGGCCTGCGCAGCCCGTGTCCGGGCCTCTGCAGACCTTCCCAGCCCCGCCTCGGCAGCTGCGACGTGAGAGCGCAGCACCGCCGGGTCAGCATCCTCCGCAACAGAGCTGACGCGCGCACGCCGGCCGGGCTCTCTGGCGCTCGGCGCGAACGCGCTCCTCTCCGCACCTGCTCTACCTGCGCCAAAACAAGTACATTGCTCGCAAGCGAGTCCTGCACTTAATACGTACGTGCTCGTAGCCTGCCTCACACAACCCCTGGGTGCAATAGAGGATGAAGCAAGGCAAGCTCGGGAGCGTGCCGCTCGCGGACTGCGCCGGCTTGCCGCGCCGGCTGCTGACCTCTGTGCTTTGCAGGCCGGGCGTCAGAACGCCGCCGCCTGAGCGCGTGCTGACCATAGCTCCGAGCCTTTTCTTGCCTGCTTGCATCGCGCAGTCCTCCAGCAGCAGGCTCGCCGGCCCTAGGGGTTTGGCCACTGCTGCACACAGCAAT
>JAABUV010004058.1_pt1 | contig 17877 bp, 20 predicted proteins | sample 5559971 | NCBI WGS metagenome assembly JAABUV01 (sample SAMN10711881, study PRJNA513362) | rock metagenome | isolation source: Antarctica rocks | place: Antarctica: Victoria Land, Knobhead nord | collected 2015-12-19
GCGAACGACTCGACGGTCTTGGTGATCGGGTGCTCGTTGCAGATGCCCGCTCGCCGCAGCCCGGTTGACCAGTTCGACGGTGCTGTGGTGGGTCAGGGCGAGCGCGGTCGCCGCGGTGGTAATGCTCGGGCCACCGTCGTTGTTCAGGGCCTGGATGCTCAGCAGCAGGTCGTGCAGGGCCGGTGTCAGTCCGGCTGCCCGAACGTGCGAACCGCTCCAGCGGTGGAACTGGCGCAGTCCCGCTCGTACGGCGTGCACGCGCTGCAGCTCGGACGGGGTGAGCGTCATCGCACCTCCGGTTTCCGCGGGCGGGCTCGGTGGATTCTGTGAGGCGGTGCTAGGCCTCCTCGAGTGCGGCACCGAAGTCGTGCATGACCTTGTTTCGCCGGTTGGCGGCGAAGAGGTGCCCGATGCCGAGCGTCGCGGCGATCGGCCACTCGAGGATGCCGACCACGGCCAGCAGTCCGAGGCCGCCGAGGAAGGCGAGCTCGTCCGTGGGGGACAGCTCGATGGTCCCGATGATGGGTGCGGTGACCCGGATGGTGTTGTGCCCAGTGGCCTGGCGCGCGGCTCGGCGTCCCTGGCCGGCCTGAAGGTGCTCGGGCTCGGGCTGTGGGGTTGTGGACCGGCTGGGTGGCGGCATCTTCTCTTCTCCTTCGCTGCCGTCGCTGGCCTTCCAGGGTGTTGGCCGGATTGATGCGGCGGGGTTATGGTAAGGGTCCGATACTAATCCTGAAGGAGCGATATGCCCACACCAAGCAATGACAAGAACACCGCCAATGAGGCCCAGGGCGGTCAGGCCAACGCCGGAGTGTCGATGAACGCCTCGCTGCCGGCGTTGCCGTCGGACCTGCAGATGGACCCCAAGCGGTTGCTGTGGTTGGGCGGGCTGGTCGCCGTCGGCGCTCTGGGCGTGCTGGAGTGGCCGGTGGTGGCCGTGGTGGGCGTCGGCAGCTACGTTGCGGAGCAGCTTGCCAAGAGCGACGCGCGCCAAGCTCAGGGGTCGCAGAACAACCGCACGGCGTAGTTTGACGTTGCGTTGATGTTCGCCGCAATGCTGCAGGCCCTGGTCGCACCGGCCCAGGCCCTGGGTGCACCGTCCCTGCCGGCGCGCCTGCTGAACGCCGTCGTTCCCGACCGCGTCCAGGGACGGCGGGCGTGGGCCGATCAAGACCGCGCGGCGATCGAGGTACAGGGCCTGAACCGGCCCGGCAGTTCGGCGCGCGCGACGCGGATCGTCGTAGCACTGGAGAGCCAGCCCGGGGTGGCGTGGGCTCGGGTCAACGCCCCCTTGGGCAGGGTGATTGTGGCCTTTGCCGCCGAGCCACTAGGTCTGGCGGGGCTGGTCAGTGTGATCGACGAGGCGGAGAGCGGCTGGGCAGAGGAGCCTCCTGGTATCGGTGTCGGCGTGCTCGGCCCACCGGACGGGGTGGCCATCGAGCAGGCCGCGCTCACCCTTGTCGCCGACGTGGCGGCTCTGGCGCTCGCGGCCGGCACCAAGGTGGCGGCGCTGCGGCCGGTTCCGGTGGAGCTGGCGTCGGTGATCACGGCGGTCGACACGATGCCACGGCTTCGCCGCGTCGTGGAGGCCGCGCTGGGGCAGCCGGCGGCGGACACGGCGATCGCGGTGGCCAACGCCGCCGCCGAGGGTCTGGCTCAGGGAGTCCTCGGGCTGGGTCTGGACGCCGCCTACCGGGTGTTGGCGTTGCGGGCGGCGACCGCGAACGCCGCAGCCTGGCAGGCCAGGCTGCCGCAGTTTCTTGCCACGCCGGAGGCGGCTGCCGCGGGGCCGGTAATAGTGGAACGACCCTCGGCGTTAGCTCCCGGTCCGATTGAGCGGTGGGCGGACAGCGCCGCCATCGCGGCAGCCACCGGGTTCGCCGTTGGCCTTCCCGCCACGGGCAGCGTCCGTCGGGCAGCGGCTTTGTCGTTGGCTGCGCTTCCCAAGTCAGCACGCCTGGGCAGGGAGGGCTTCGCGACCCAGCTCTGCCACACGCTCGCCACCCGTGGCGCGGTCGTCCTCGACCCCGGCGGGTTGCGAAGGTTGGACCGGATCGCCACCGTTGTGCTGGACGCGGACGTTCTGCTCACCGGCCGGCATCTGCTGGGAACGGTGACGCCGCTGCCGGGCACGGACGTCGCCGAGGCGGCCACCTCGGTGCATGCGATGTTCGACCCCGCCGATCCTGCACGGCTGGTGACCGATGGGCAGTGGCATCTCGGCCCGATCGACCAGCTGGACATCGCGGGACGGCGCGGTGCCCGGCAGCGGCGGGCACTGGAGTCGTTCGCACCGAGCGTCGTGCTGGGCCTGAGCCGGGGGCAGCGGCTGATCGCGGTGGCGGCGGTGGTACCTGAGCCCAGCCCGTCCTTGGAGGCGCTTGCCGCGGCCTGCCGCCGTTCAGGCTGCCGGCTGGTGGTTGCCGGGAGGGAAGGGGCGATCGGTACGTCCTTCGCCGATGGTGTCCTGCCGGGCGGTAACCGGTTGCTCGCCAGTGTGCGGGCGTTGCAGGCCGACGGAGACGGCGTCCTGCTGGTTTCGAGGCGAGGAGCGGCGCTGGGCAACGCCGACGTCGGGGTGGGCCTGAGCGCTTCGACGGGGGCAGCGCCGTGGGGGGCGCATATCCTCATCGGGGACGACCTGAGGCTGGCGGCGCTGCTGATCGACGGTTGCGGGGTGGCCGCGTCGGTGAGCCGGCGCAGCGTGACCCTGGCCCAGGCGGCGACCGCTCTGGGGGCTGTGGCGACCACCACGGGCCAGGTCAGGGCGGCGGCGCCGCGTTCGTTGCTGGCCGTGAACACCGCTGCCGCGCTGGCCCTGGCCCAGGGGGTCTGGGCGGTTCTGGAGCTGGGTCGCCGTCCGTTGAGCCCACCGATCTCCCGGGTTCCCTGGCACGCGATACCGGTATCGGTCGTCCTGGACCAGCTGCAGGTCGGTCAGGAGGGGTTGAGCACCGAGGAGGCGCGGCGCCGGCAGCGCCGCGGGACGCGGACCACGCTGGCCCGCACCTCACTGCTGGGCGCCGTGGCCGAGGAGCTGGCCAACCCGCTGACACCGATCCTGGCGGCCGGCGCCGCCCTGTCGGCGGTGGTGGGTTCGATGGTGGACGCCGGCTTGGTGGCCGGGGTGAGCCTGGCCAGCGCCTTGATCGGCGGGATGCAGCGCCGTGGAACCGACCGGGCCCTGGCTGCGCTGCTCGCCGAGTCCGCAGTCACCGCCCGCGTGCGCCGCGGCGGTTCTGAGAGCATCGTCGCGGCCGAGGAGCTGGTCCCCGGCGACATCGTGCTGCTCGGAGCAGGGGAGGTTATCCCGGCCGACTGCCGGGTGATCGAAGCGGACAACCTCGAGGTCGACGAGTCATCGCTGACCGGTGAGCCGTTCCCGGTGACGAAGTCACCGGCGCCGGTGATCGCCGACACCGTCGCCGAGCGGACGTCCATGCTCTACGAAGGGACGACCGCAGCCGCGGGCCGGGGTGTCGTCGTGGTGGTCGCGACGGGCAATGCGACCGAGGCCGGTCGCAGCATGGCCGCCACCCGGGTCGGTGCGGCCGCTGGGGGGGTGGAGGCGCGGCTGAGTCAGATCACCAGGGTGACGCTGCCGATCACGCTCGGTTCTGCCGTGGCAGTGGTCGCTGCGGGTCTCTTGCGAGGCCGTTCCATCGCCGCGACGGCCGGCGCCGGGGTGAGCCTGGCGGTGGCGGCGGTGCCGGAGGGGTTGCCGTTCCTGGTCAGCGCCGCGCAGCTGGCCGCCGCTCGGCGTCTGTCGTCGTTGGGGGCGCTGGTCCGCAACCCGCGCACCATCGAGGCCCTGGGCCGGGTCGACGTGCTGTGCTTCGACAAGACCGGCACCCTGACGGAGGGACGCATCGCCCTGGGCGCGGTCCTGGCCCCACACGGCGCGCCCACGTCGCTGGCCCAGCTGTCGCCGACCGATCGGGTCATCCTCGCGGCCGGGTTACGCGCGACTCCACGCGCCCGCCGGGGCCAGCAGCTGGCGCATCTGACCGACCGGGCGGTCGCGGCCGGCGGCGCGGACGCCGACGTCACCCGAGAGAGCGGATCACCGAGGTGGCGCCAGCGGGCGGTGTTGCCGTTCGAGTCCTCCCGCAGCTTCCACGCCGCCCTCGGCGAAGACGCCGGCGGTTTCCTGCTCAGCGTCAAGGGCGCCCCCGAAACCGTCCTTCCCCGCTGCACGGCATACCGCTCGCGCGGGCAAGACGTTCCGATTCCCGCCCGGGAGCGACGTCGGCTGAGCGACCGGGTCGAGAAGCTCGCCGGTCAGGGCTACCGGGTTCTGGCCGTGGCCGAACGGGCTGCCTCTGCCGGGGACTGCCTCAAGGACTCAGACGTGGGCGAGCTGAGCCTGCTGGGGTTCCTGGCTCTGACCGACCCGGTCCGCTCCGCGGCCGGATCCTCGATCGCGGCCCTTCGTGACGCCGGCGTGCAGATCGTGATGATCACCGGTGACCACCCCAGCACCGCTGCCGCGGTCGCCAGGCGGCTCGACCTGCTCAACGGGGGGCGGGTCCTGACCGGCACCGAGCTCGACGCCCTCGACGAACAGGCGCTCGACGCGGTGCTGCCCTCTGTCGCGGTCGTCGCCCGCGGCACCCCGGCCCACAAGGTGCGGGTGGTCCAGGGCTTCCAGCGGTTGCAGCGCACCGTCGCGATGACCGGAGACGGAGCCAACGACGCACCCGCTATCCGCCTGGCCGACGTAGGCCTGGCCCTGGGACGTCGAGGAACCCCGGCCGCCCGGGCGGCGGCGGACCTGGTCGTGACCGACGACCGGCTCGAGACCATCATCGCGGCACTGATCGAGGGCCGGGCGATGTGGGGATCGGTCCGCCAGGCCCTGGGCATCCTCGTCGGAGGCAACCTGGGAGAGATCGCCTTCACCGTCCTGGGCGCCGCACTCACCGGAGTCTCGCCGTTGACCGCACGCCAGCTGCTCCTGGTCAACCTGCTCACCGATTTGGCCCCCGCCCTGGCCGTGGCCCTTCGACCGCCGCACGCCGAGTCAGCGGCTGCCCTGCTGGCCGAAGGCCCGGAAGCCTCGCTTGGGCACGCGCTGACCCGCGACGTCGCCACCCGCGCCGCCGCGACGGCGCTGGGCGCGACAGGCGCGTGGCTGCTGGCCACCGCGGCGGGTTACGGCGCCGCCGCACAGACCGTCGCCCTCGCCGCGCTCGTCGGCACCCAGCTCGGTCAGACCCTGGCCGTCGGCGGCCTCAGCCGCGGCGTGCTGACCAGCAGCATCGGCTCGGCCGCGGCTCTCGTCGTGCTCCTGCAGAAACCGGCAGTAAGCGCGTTCTTCGGATCAACCCCGCTCGGGCTCGCCGGCTGGGGCATCGCCCTGGCCGCCAGCGTCGCCGCCACCGGCCTGTCCACGCGCGGACCACAGCTGCCTGACATGGCTCAGCCGACCCGGCTCGGCCGGCTCCGGCGAGCACCTTGGCCGCGACAGCGCCACCGTTGCCCCGGTAGCGGCCTCGGCCGCGTAACGGACTAGACGGTGGCGCCCGCTCAGCCGAGCTCGTCAAGCCCCCAGACGCCAGACGTGGATCGCGGCCGCCCTCGCCACGTCGGCAACGGGGACCGGCACCGCCTGCCGGTGCTGCAGGGCGTGCTGCCGCTGGACAGGTCGCCGCGGCGAACGGGCAGCGGGTCAGCCATGAGGCTCGTCACGGGTGGGGGCGCCGCAATCATGATGGTGCCGTCGGCGGTGCGGACGCAGCGCGGTAGGGCTTCGGGTCATGGCTGTTGGTCGCGGTTGGGGGGGCTTGTCGGTAAGCCGCGGGAGGTGGCGGTGAGGAAGGGCGCTGGGGTGCTGGCGGCGTGGGTGTTGTACAGCCAGCCGGGGAACGCCTCGGGGTTGCGGTGGGCGAACTCCTCCATCACCGCAGCCCGGGTCTCGACCAGGTAAAGCCGCTCACCGGGCAGCACCGTGTGTTGCAGGGCAACGTAACTGCTGCGCCAGCACATGCTCAGCTGGTCGGCACTGAGCGCTGAGCAGTCCGGCGGCGGGTTCCTCACCCCGGCCTCGCGGGCCCCGCCGGGAGGCGCCGGGATGGGTGCGGATACCGGGAACCGGTGCAGCACCGTCGGGGACAGCACGCCCAGCAGTGCCACGTCCAGAAGTGCAGCAGGGCCGAGCAAGGTGAGCAGGCCAGCGACCGCGCAAGTAGCGACGACGGCGACCGCGCTCGCGGAGAGGACACCGCTCATCGACCACGCCGAACGGGTGCCCGCGCGGATCACCGCGCTGAGCACCAGCACCACAGCGCACAGCCCCAACGCGAGCAGCACATTCGCGGGCAGATCGAGAACGGCGAAAACAGCCCCCACGACGGCCACCGTGCCCATCCCGCTGCGCCACACCACACGATAGATCCCCATCTGAGAACTCCTTTCACCAGGGACTGCACCGGGGCCGGTCACCACCGAGGAGTGAGGTTATGGGCGGGTGAAAACCGACCGTGAGGACCCATAAGTTCGCCGACGCCGCTGGGAACGTGTCGCCCTCACTGCCGTGTCCGGTGCCCAACCCTGTCCAGCAGGACCAACCCCGTCCCCCTCATGCGGTCAAGGCTTTATGGTGCGGGCGCGGCGAAGGAGTTGCGCACCGACGCCTGCCAGCCGCTGACCGGCGCTTTGCTGCTCGCCGTGCTGAGCGCCTAACACGATGATCGCCGCGGTGAGTACTGGGGTGGCCCACTGCAGGATCGTCAGCTGCTGCTGCGCCGCCGCGACGTCGGGTGGGGTGCCGATGGTGGGCTCGGTGGCGCCTTCGGCGGGTTGACCGTCGCCGTGGGCGACCGTGGCGCCCAGCACCCCGCTGTAGGCGGTGGTGGCCACCGCCGCCGCGGTGAGGACGATCTTCGCGGTGGCCTTGGCCCGCACCCCGGGCTGGTGCTGGATGCGGTCACGCTGAGCCAGCAGCACACCGGCTGCCCCGAGGAGGTGGACACCGATCGCCAGGGTGTTCATCGGGGCCCATTTCGCCCATCCGGCCGCGGCCACCCGGGCCCGGTCGGTGGGATCACGTACCTGGGCGGCGGCCCCGTTGACCCCCAGGGCACCCATCAACGAACCGCCGAACCAGGCCGCGGCACCCACGTCGTGCAGCGAGCGGACGAGCGTATTACGGGTGGGCATGATGGTCCTCCTGACGTCAGTCCCGCCGGCAGCAGCGGGGTGTGCGGTGATCTGCGGGACGGGCGGATCACCGCGCCGCAGGGTTGGGCGGGTGGTGGGCGTGCTGCGCCCACCACCCGCGCCGTTTTTAGCGGCCGAGTTTGCCGCGGATCCCGCCGATGAGGTCTTTGGGATTGATGCCGAACTTGGCGAGCAGGCCCTTGTCCTTCTCGGGGTCGACCTGCTCGGGCAGTTCCGCGTTCGCCTGGTCGGCCTCTTGGTGACCACGCCGCGACTTGATTATCTGCAGGATCTTGTCTTTCGGGATTTTCATAATCGATCCCCTTCCCAGGGATTTAGTGGGGGACAGTGACTTGGGCGGGCAGCTTGTCGCGCACGCTCTGCACCTGCTGCTGCAGCCGGTCGACCGCACTCTGATTGTTCAAAACGGTGACCACACCGACGGCGAAGGCAATCGCCAGGAGCACGGCCACCACGCTGAGGACCAGACCGCCGGCGGCCACACCCTTGCCGGTGATCCCCGGACGCCGGGCCCTCCGCAGTCCCACCACACCCAGGATGAGCCCGATGACACCGAAGATAAGGCCGACCGGGGAGAGGATGACGGTGAGGACGCTGAACAACGCCAGCACCCCGAAGACCAGGGCGAACACCGCGGCCACACTGGTGCGGGCCGGTTTCGTGATCACCCGCTGGTCCACCTCAACGCTCCGGCCCCGACCCCCGACGTCCGCATCCGCTGCCCCGCCCCTGCGGGTGGTGGCGTCATCATCACCGGAGACGGGGGTGGCGCCGGAGCGCGCGCTCACCGCTTCTTCTTCTTCGCGGTGCCCGACTCGTCCTCCATCTCGATCTGCTCCTTGCTGACCGTTTCGTTCACCGTGTGTTCCTCGGTGACGGTTTCGGTACCCAGCTTGACCCGCTCGACCGGCACGGTTTCCTTGTTCACGACGGGCTTCTCCGCGTGCAGAGTGACCTCGTGCTCTTCCTCGCTCAGCTCACCACCGGACATGGCCTCACCCCGGTTGGCGTCGGTGATCGGCTCCCGCTGCACCCGGACCTCCTCCCGCGACACCGGGACGGTGTGGGTCTGCTGCTCGGTGACGACGTGCTTGCGCAACCGCGCCCGCCCGACCTCCTCGGTGCGTGTACCCACGTTGAGCTGCTCCTCCGAGCGGGTCATCGCCTCATCGGTGTTCTCCCCAGACGTGTCGTGCCCGGGCCCACCGGTTCGCCCGGACTCCTGCTTGCCCTTGCCCCTGGTCTGCGCGGAGTCCTGCTTGTCCTTGCCACCGGTCTGCGCGGTCACGGTGTCCCCGCCGTAGGGCACCCCGTAGTGGTCGAAGATCTCGGCTTCCTGCTGCGGGGACAGTTCTTGCGCCGGGTCCTGGTGGGGGGCGTTCTTCACCTGGTCTTTGTTGTAGGGCACCTTCAGCGCCTCACCGTCGAATTGGGCGTTGGCCAGCGGCACCAGGGACACATGCCCGCCGAACATGCCGGTCTTGACCGCCGCCCACTCCGGCTTGGACGTCTGGTCGTCGAAGTAGACGTCGGTGACCTTGCCGATTTTCCCGCCGTCACTGTCCTGCACGGTCACGCCATTGAGTTGGGCGGGGTCGGACAAATTCTGTGCTGCCATCCTGTGCTCCTTTCGCGGGTGCGGGATTTCCCGCACCTGATGGGCGTCTCCGGTATGAAAGCGCCTCACGGTTGGGCTCCGACCGATCCGGTAGGACCCCGGTCTCAGTTGGGGCGCGCCCCCGGCACGTGCGCGCCGGGGGGTCGCGGCCGCCGGCGTGCTCAACGGCCCCGGCGAGAACCGTGCCCCCCACCGAACAGGTTCGCAAGTGCCGGGAGTTTCTCCAGCAACCCACGACACCACCCCAACACCACCCCCACGCGGGCGCTGCCCGACTCGGGGTGGGCGCCCGCGTGCGGGTGGTTCAGCCCTGCTGGTCCTGCACGGTTTGCTTGGCGTCCTGGGCTTGGCCTTTGACGTCTTGGGCGGCGGAGGTTCCCTCCTCCTTGACGGTGCCCGCCGCATCGGTCGCCGTGTCCTTCACCGCCTGCGCAGCCTGCTGGGCGGGTTCCTTCAGGTTTTGCGCCGCGCCCTTGGCCACATCGGTCACCTCCTGCTGCAGCGGCTGCGCCTTGTCCTTGACCGCCACCGCGGCCTGTTGCTCCTTCTCACTCGCCGGGAACAGCGCCGCCACCAACACCCCGGCGCCGAAGGCGACGAGCCCCGCAGCGAGCGGATTACCTTGGGCCTGGTTGCGCACAGCGGCAGGCGCGGACTGCACGGTCTCGGTCACCGAGGACACCGCCGACTGCGCAGAATCGGTCGCCGAGGACACCGCCGACTGCGCAGAATCGCTCACACTCGAGGTGGTGTCCTGCGCGGAGCCCATCACCCGCTCCCGCAGCCCGGTGACCGCACCACTGACCTTGCCGACCTTGCGTTTGGCCATCGTGCTCGGCTTCGCTTCGTAGGCCAGGGTGTTCACGTTGTAACTCAGATTGCCGCGGGTGCGTTCGATGTCGGCGCGGATCTGATCGGGGTCGTCACTGCTGGTGGTCATCGAATCTCCTCAGGGTTCGGGGTGAGCGCATCGGGGATGCGCTTGACAGTGTCAGTTGTTTGCGGCAGGCCCTTGGCCGCAGCGAAAGCGGTCCGTCCCATCATGGCCAGCACAGCGGCGATGACCGCCCAAATAAGCATGATCACCAACGCCGACCAGGCACGTCCGATCGCGTCGCCCAGACCCCACCACCCGGCCACCGACAAGAACAGCAGCACGAAGTAGCCGCCCAGAGCTGCGCCGGCGAACATACCGACACCCTTACCGGCCCGGGTCGCGGTCTGTGTCGCTTCGGCCTTGGCCAGAGCCAGCTCCTGGCGCACCAGCTCGGAGAGATCCTTGCTGACCTCAGCGAACAACTCGCCCAGCGACGGCGCCTGCGCCTCGACGTCATCCGGACGCCCACCGTAGGGAGCGCTCACGGCGCCAGATCCCGACCGGTGCGCCCCTGCGGGTAGCTCGGTGCCGGCGGCGGGTAGCTCGGTGCCGGCGGATACCCCGGAGCCTGCGGCGGCTGATAGCCCGGACCGGGCGGATAGGCCGGGACCGGTGGTAGCGGAGCAGTGGCATTACCCTGTCGACTGTTGTCGCCCACCCCTGAGGGTGCACCACCACCCGGACCCTGGGTTGAGGCGTCAGCGCTGCTCTCGCTGCTGTCGTCGTTGGCGGCTTTGAGACCGCGGCCGAGACGGCCCAGCAGGAAGCCGGCGCCGGCGGTGATGGCCAGGAATGCTCCGGGGCGTTGCCGGGCGAAGCGCGTGACCTCATCCACCACATTTCCCGGCTCACGCTCCTCCAACCAGGACGCCACAGCACTGGTGCGCTCACCAGCCTGATGCGCCAGGTCGGTGGCCATCCCGGACTGCTCGGAGCCCCGGGCCATCGAGCTGAGCTCCTCACCGAGCGAGCGCAGACCGCTCGCCACCCGCTTCTGCTGGGACGCGGCCTGCTCAGTGAGCTCACTACGCGTCTGCTGCACGAGCTGTTTCACCTGCTGCGTCGCTTCCGAGGCCACCTGCCTGGCCTGCTCACCCGCGACACCGGCGACGCGTTTACCGGCGTCACCCGCCGTGTTCGCGACCTCACCAGCCTGATTTTTCGCGACATCGGCAGTGGAGGGCTCCCCACGACCCGCGCTGGGCTCGGGGACCCCTCCCTGGTAACGGCCCGACAACGGATCAGTCCCGCCGGAAAGGGGCGGATCGCTGTGCGTCATGTGCTTCCCTTCTCATCAGGTGGCAGATCGGTGGTGCTCCGGTTTGGGCACCGCCGCTTCGGTTCGCACGCTACCGGGCTGAGGCGGACGCGCCTGGCACAATTTGATCTGTCCTAGTGTGACCCGTGCAGTGGCTTGTGAGCGAGGGGAAACTGACATGACCAGCAGTCGCAGCGGCGACGCCCACCGGAATGGTAGCCAGCCCGGTGAGCGTGGGACCCAGGACCGTGCCGGTGTTGGAGAGCAGGCCACCGACACCGGTGCCCGCCCCGATCTGGACGAGGACGAGCCGGACAGCCCCACCGAACTGTCCAAACCCTCCCTGTTCGCGGTGCTCAAGCGGGCCCGCACGGAGTTCAGCAACGACCGCCTGACCGATCTGGCCGCCGCGTTGACCTACTACGCGGTGCTGTCGATCGTGCCGGGGCTCATCGTGCTGATCTCCCTTTTGGGATTGCTCGGTGCGGACACCACCACCCAGGTGAGCAACCAGGTGCAGGCCCTCGCCCCGGGCTCGAGCGCGGACTTCGTGCGCTCGTTGATCACCCAGGCGCAGGCCAACAAGGTCGGCGCGGGGATCGGTGCGATCCTCGGTGTCGTGGTGGCCCTGTGGTCGGCGTCGGGGTACGTCGCGGCGTTCATGCGCGCCTCCAACGTCATCTACGACATCGGGGAGGGCCGCCCGATCTGGAAGACCCTGCCGATCCGCCTGGGGGTGACCATCGTGGCGGTGATCCTGCTGGTGCTCAGCGCGGTGATCGTCGTGGTCAGCGGGCCGGTGGCCCAACAGATCGGCAATATCATCGGGGCCGGGAACACGACGGTGCTGATCTGGAACATCGCCAAGTGGCCGGTGCTGCTGATCCTGGTGTCGCTGCTGCTGGCCATCCTGTTCTGGGCCAGTCCCAATGCCAAACAGGGCGGCATCACCTGGGTCAGCCCCGGCGGGGTGATCGCCGTGCTCATCTGGTTGGTGATCTCCGCGTTGTTCGCCGTCTACGTCACCACCTTCTCCTCCTACAACAAAACCTACGGATCACTGGCCGGGGTGGTGATCTTCCTGGTGTGGCTGTGGCTGAGCAACATCGCGATCCTGCTCGGGGCGGAGATCAACGCCGAACTCGACCACGGCCGGGCCATCGCCCAAGGCCTGCCCGAGGACGTGGAACCCTTCGCCGAACCGCGCGACACCCGCAAACTCAACGACGAGCAGAAACACACCATCGACCAAGCCCAATCCGCCCGCCGCGACTGATCCGACAATGAACCTGACCCGTCTGACACCGACACGGGTCACGGCGCGCCGGTGTCGAAGGTCACCGAGTTCGTCGAGGGACAAACCTGCGCTCGTGCGGAGCGGCGCAGGGTGGCGGGGAGAAGCCGCGCACACCGCTGCGTGGCATTGGCTCTCCTGTCGCCTGCAGGCCGGGTATGACGGAGATCGCGATGGCGGTGCGGACGCTGAACACGGCGACCATGCCGAGGGCGAGCAGCGGCCCGAACACCGCCCCGAGGTTGCCCATGGTGCGTTCGAACCCGTAGGCCCCAGCTGGGACGACGTGGGCGAGCAGCGCGTTCCGCGCGGGGACCCGCAGTCCGCGGGCGGCCCAGGACGCGCCGCGCAGCACCCGACCTGGACCACGTTCCCGGCGACGCCGGACCGGTCGCCGGGCAGGACCCTACCGCTAGCAAGCTCCGGGATCGGCCAGGCCGCGCTCGGCAAGGTCGGCGGTCTCGGCCTCAAGTATCCGCGCCGCCACCGACACCGGCACGCCGGCGAGTCGCTCAGCGTCGCGAGCGACCCGGATGACATCAAGACAGTCTGAAGGGATCATCGACACCCGCTCGTCCGCGGGATAGAACCGGAAGAGATAACCCGGCGCGGCGACGATACCGAGCAGGATGAGCAGCTCGAACTCAACCTCGAGCACCTTCGCCACCTGCTCGGCCGGGAGTCCCAGGCGAGACGCGATAGCAGCAGCCTGCTGATCCGCGTCCACCACCACCCGCCGCAGCCATCGCCGGAACACACCATCATGATGCACGCCCTCGCCGGCCCGCCGGCGAACTGGTGCTCCCACCACGCCGACGATGCCCACGCCAGGCGGCCATGCGTCGGGTAGCCGCCGGCGTCGACCTGCAGATGACGAAACAGCCGCCCAGCGGCGGCGTCCTCGGCCCAGCCCGGCAGCCACAGCGGAAACACCATGCCGAACACCGGGGCCCGAAAGCCGGAATGTTGGCGAACACCAGCCCGTCCGGGGTGAGCAAACCCGGGCCTCCAACTCCGAAACCCGCGCCATCACGCCCGATTCGCCGCACGCAACTCAGCATTCTCCGCAGCAAGCTGCTCGTACGTCGGCGCCCCGGTCACCCACCAGCATCACCAGTCACACACCGAGGATCGACCAGGCGCGCCGTCAGACACCTGAATGGTTACGCAGCTGGACTCATACGGGAAACCCAGAGTGAGTCCCCGCGGTGCTATCCGTACTCGTTCTGCGCGTTCCCGGTGCCGGTGTTTGACTTGATGTTCTCAGCCTCATCAGATGCTGCGCCGCCGGTGGTGGTGTGCGCGGGCGTCGCCGGTCTGGTCATTGGACCTTATCGCCGGCGGCGGTTACTCCTCCCGCTCGTCATCACCACCCTTCCGGAAGGACATGACATGCCTCCCACTCAGCGTATGACCGACGACAGTCTGCGTGTGCGCCAACTCAGCCACTACCAGTTCACCTGGACCGCGGGCAAAGCCGCGGAACACGGCACCTGGACCCTTCAGCTCGTCCTCGACGAAGGCGCCTGGGAAGAGGTGCTCACCGTCACCGCAGAGGACGCCGACAACCTGCAAGACGTGCTGAAGAACACTAAGTCCGTCTTCTATGACATCGACCGGCGAGTCCTGATGTTCGGCGTCACCAAAGCGGGTGACTGACCCCCCGACGGCCGAGGACCTACCCACCCTGGGGTACGGCCCCCGGCCGCACCGCTCGCTGAGCTCTGGTTTCGACACCACTTCAACTACCTGTGCATGACCCCTTAGGCGGCGGTGCGGCGTCGCTTGTGCGCATTGCCCTCCGCACTGAGGCGTTCCTGATCGAACAGCGGTGGTCTTCACGGGGCGTCGCCGGTGGTCGTGTCGGTCTCGACCTGGATGTGCTCGTGCTGCAACTCGGTGCTGACGGGTTGTTCGGTGGTCACCAGCTCGACGGTGACTGTGACCTCTTGGTAAGGGCGGGTGCGGATGTCGACGACGGGGACCTCTTCGTGCAGGACGACGACGAGGGGTTCTGGTGGTGGCCTGACGGCCGCGACCGGTGCCTCAGCTAAGGGTTCCCGGTCGATGACCAGTTCCTCGCGGCGCACCGTGACCTCGAGGTGCCGGGTCTCGCTCACGATGCGCCGCCGGATGCGGACCCGCTCGGTGGCCACCGGCCGCCGGTCGATCCGGAGTTGCTGTTCTGATCGCAGCACCGACGGCGCATCGTGGCCCCCGGAATCTGGGTGGCTCATCGCCGCGACTCCACTTCGAATTCGACTGACCCACTTGGGGTCGAACTCACTGCGCGAGAATCGGCGCTAACCCGCAGCTGCTCCGCGGAGCGGGTCACCTCGACCGTGCCGGCTGTGGCGCCGGTGACGGGCGACGACGCGATGGTGCTAGGGGCGATGTCGGTGGGGGCGATGAGCGGTGGGTACGGGGTCGGGTCGTCAAAGGGGCCGTAGTAGGCCGACAACAGTTGCGTCTCCGCCGACGTAGGAACGCCCACGGTGATCGCGGGGGCCGCGTGAACCAGCGCGGCGGTGTAAGGAACGCGGAGCGCTCCCCCGGTGAGGTACGCCTGCGCGAGGGGGATGGTGATGGCGGCCCCGGTCGGAGTGTGCAGGTGGGCCCACCGGGGCCAGCTGACCTCGTCAACATTGCCCAGGTGCGTGCCGTCATTGGCGAACACCGCGGCGCCTACGAGCGCGTGACCGTCTGCAGGATCGCTCACAAGAATCTCCAGGGGTGGTGGTGGAAGGAAGGGGTCAGCGTCGGTCGGGTCGGTTGAGGGCGAGGCTGGACGGAGGAGGTGAACACCAACGGCCCCACGAGCGGGGAAGCCAACGCGCCGGGGCCGGTGGCAGTGTGCCTGCGCGGGAGGATCTACCCGACGGCTGCCTACCACCGGCGGGTGTGAGTCAGTCGCGGACGGGTTCGAAGGCGGCCTGGTCGACCTTACGGTGAAAACGCATACCGGCGACCCCACCCAGCAGGGCACCCCCCACCAAGCTGGCCACCGCCACCGCAGCCAGCGCGATGATCCCCCCAGTGGTCACATTGCCCCCGATCGGCAACCGCGGGAAGCTGTTCAGCCTGCCGAGCACGTCGTACTTGCTGCCCGCGACGGTCGCCACGACCGCAACCACTATGGCGATCAGCACCGCCCACAGCCACACCGCCAGACCCTGACGCAACCCGTTGAACCGGGCCATCCGCCCCGCCACATACCCCCCACAGAAGTACGACACCAACAACACCACGAGCAAGGCGATACCGCCCACCAGCCCCACCGTCTTCGCGGTGTCCGGATTCTGCGTGGTCTGGTTCGCCGCGTCAGTCAGGCTGGCACCCGAGTTCACCCCCACCGCGGCGACCGCCGCCGCGACCAAGGCGGTGAGCAGCACCGCGGTCCCCGTCGCAGTCAGCCAACCGAAGAACGCCGAACCCACCTTGACGCCCCCGTATGCCTCCTTCTGGCGCAGCGTCGCCTCGGTGCGCGACTGCGGCAGAACCACATCCCCGGCGGGAGCTGCACGGTGACCCTCCCCGGGGTGGCGGGTTTCGTCCTGGGGAGAGTGGCCATCATTGACGGGTCTGCTTCCGGAGTACTCCATCGTCGTCCTCAGCTCAGTTGGGGGGTGTGCTCGAGAAACCGCCGCCTAGGCCCGCCTAGGCCGGCCCTAGAGGCGGTCGCCCGCTGCGGGTCAGTGCTTGTCGGTGCCGCGCTGGGTGCCCTTGTCGCCCACCTCGATCTGCTCCTTGCGCACCTCCTCGGACACAGTCTCCTCCCCGCGGACGGTTTCGGTACCCAACTTCACCCGCTCCACCGGAACGGTCTCCTTCTCCACTACAGGCTTCTCCGCATGCAGCACCACCTCGTGCTCTTCCTCGCTGATCGCGGGCCCGTCGGTGGCCTCACCCCGGTTGGCTTCGGTGATCGGCTCCCGCTCCACCCGCACCTCCTCCCGCGACACCGGGACGGTGTGGGTCTGCTGCTCGGTGACGACGTGCTTGCGCAACCGCGCCCGCCCGACCTCCTCGGTGCGAGTACCCACGTTGAGCTGCTCCTCAGAGCGGGTCATCGCCTTGTCCGTGGTGGGACCAGAGGTGTCGTGACCGACCACACCGGTCTGCCCGGAACGGTCCTCCCGCCCAGCGTGGCCTGTGCCTTCCCCAGCGGGGGGCTGCTGGGTGCCGGTGGGGCCGGTGACCCCGTAGTAGCGGTAGAGTTCCTCCTCTTCCCTGGGGTTGAGGTCCCCGTCGGCTTCCATCTTCGGGGCGTCCTTCACGGTGGCCTTGGTGAAGGGCACCCGCAGGTCAGAGCCGTCGACCTTGGCGCTGGACAGGGGGACGAACGTCTCCTTGGTCCCGAATAGGCCGGTCTTCACGGTCACCCATTCCGGCTCGCCGGTGTCGTTGTCGAGGTAGATCTGCTCGATCGAGCCGATCTTGTCCCCGTCGGTGCCGTACACGGTGCCGTGGGCGATGGTATCGAGCTCAGACGTCTTGACCATGATGACGGTCCAATCAGGTTGGGTGGTGCAGGTTGGGTGGTGCCTTCGTGGTGCAGTCGTAGTCCAATCATGCAGGCGCTGTCATATGTCCTGCGCAGGTAGGTCAGCTGTGGGCGCCGCCGCCTCGGGCTTGGCCATGGGTCTGCGCTTGGGCCTTGCTCTTGGCGGCCTGGGCCTGCTCGCGGGCCGATGGTGCGTTGGCGGCGTGCTCCTTGATGCGCGGGGCCTCATCCTCGGCCTTCGCCAGGTACCCCTCCCACCGCCTGGACATGGGTCCGATGAGGCCTCCACCGACACCGACGATGAGGATCCCGCCGATCGTCGCCAGGACGGTGATCAGCACCGGGGTGGTGACCGCGGTGGCCACCCCGATCTGGTTGAGGGCGGCGATGACACCGAACCCGAGGATGAACACCGACGCGATCGTCCCGAGGGTCCTGCCGTAGGACAGGCCACCGAGCGTGTTGGAGATGAACTCGCGGGCCGCCGCCGCGATGGCCGCAGCAACCACGATGATGATGATCGCCACGATAAGCGCCGGCAGGAACGCGATGACGCGGGCGATGAGGTCGCTGATCGGGTTGGTGCCGAACACCCCGAACGCCAGCTGCAACACGAAAAGCAGCAGGGCGTAGTAGATGATCTTCGAGACGACGTCGGAGGCGTCGTACTTGCTGTTGGCCAAGGCCTTCTTCACCCCACCGCGCTCCACGGCCCGGTCGAAGCCAACCCGTTCGAGGATCGCCGACAGGGCTTTACCGACCGCTTTGGCGATCAGTATCCCCACAATGAGGATGACGAGGAACAACAGCAGCTTGGGCACGAACTCGGCGACCGTGACCAGACCATTTCTAAGTGCGTCTTGCATGAGTGCGGTATCTCCTGAAGGTGTGGTTGCGTGCGCCCTACGAGCACCGCCGGGTCGCAGCGCGCCACGCGGTCGCGGGTAAGTCCCGTGGAGTGGTGTAACTCGTCCGCGTGATTCTCTGCGGGGGTGGATCAGATTGTGCCTTCTTCGGGGTGGTGGAGTTTCGCACTTTCTGGCCTTTCGTTGAGCCGTTGAGGTTGCTCGGCTAACTCATTCGAAGAGCGACCCAAGGTTGTCGCTCGACACGCCGCTCAATTGATCACAACGCCCTTCCTCAT
>JAABUV010004059.1_pt1 | contig 17871 bp, 32 predicted proteins | sample 5559971 | NCBI WGS metagenome assembly JAABUV01 (sample SAMN10711881, study PRJNA513362) | rock metagenome | isolation source: Antarctica rocks | place: Antarctica: Victoria Land, Knobhead nord | collected 2015-12-19
GTGCTGTCCGCGGAGAGCCTGCTGGCGGACCCGGCGCTGTTCTGGCCGGCGCGCGCGGCGCCCGGGCGCGCCTGGGCGCCCGCGGACGCGCCCGGCCTGCTGCTGGAGTACCTGGACCTGGTCGACGCGCACCCCGTGCCCGCCCGCATGATCCGCGCGCACGCGTTCCGGATGCTCGGTGCGCGCGCGCCGCGGCGCGCGCGCTCGGCCCCGTGGGGCCTTGCGGAGGGCGGGATGCATGCGGCCGTTGTCGATCGGCTTCCTCTGATGGGGGCGCTTTCGCAGACGCGCTGTGCGGTCAGCCGGCAGGCTTGTCGGGCCTGACCTGCGGCTTGCCGGCGGGCTTGTCTGGCCTGACCTGCAGTCAGCCGATGCGTATGTCGGGCCCGACTTGCGCACGCTCTGGCCCGCGGCCGCGCATCCTGGGAGCCGCTGCTAGGCGGGCCGCGCGCGCCGCGCGCGCGCAGGCGGCTGGCTGGCGGAGCACGTGGACCTGCGCGACGCGCTGCACCGCGGGCGCGCCGACCCGGCGTCCGTGCGCGCGCTGGCGCTGACGCTGCGCGAGCGCGTCGCCGCGTCCGGCCGCTCGCACCCCGTGCCGGTGCTGACCGAGCGCGCGCGCGCGCGCGCGGCCGCCGAGGCCGCGCGCGCGGGCGCAATCGAGGAGCAGGCGCGCGAGGCGGAGCTGCTCGGCCGGCTGCAGGCCAAGCGGCGCGCGGCCGCCGCGGCGGCCGCGGAGCGCGGCGGCGACGGCTGCGCGCTCGCCGCCGAGGGCGGGCTGGTGGCGGTGCAGTCCTAGGCGAGGCCGGGGAGGACGGGCTGCTGGCTGCCGCCGGGGCTGTGCTGCACAGCCCGGGTGCCGGCGGCGGTGGGGAGCCGGCGTGCGAGGCGTGGTGGCGTGCAGAGGTACAGGCCCAGTGCCTGACGGCAGCGATGAGTGAGCCGTCAGGTACTGCTCGTCAACGCATGCGCTTGTTGAAACGTATGCTACGTTGGTAGAGGATGGGGAGGTATGGCACGGCTGAAGTATGCGTATGCTTAGCCATTTCGAGAATGGTCGAGAGTATTTTTGGAGTGTCAAGCGCTCGGCGGACCTCTGAGATCAATATGAGCGGCTAGGATGCAATTGGTCAAGCACTCGCATTTCACTCCCTCTGTCTGCCTCACGTCTGGCACGTGTGAAACACCGCAGACATGCGCTTGCAGACGCGCAACCAATGAAGCACCCGCCACGGGCAGCGCTCGCAGCAAAGGCGTTAGCCGCCAGCCGCAATGGCAGGCGCGTCGCCGACCAGGTCGTCCAGCTGCAGCGACCGCTCGGCGCCGCCAGCCGCGGGGGCGCGAGCCGCGCGCAGGTTCAGGTCGATCAGCTGCGAGGACTGCGCCCCCGGGCAGCCGGTGCATCAGACCCATGCCCAGGGGTGACATTACGTAAGCCATGGCTGCAGCGCATGGGGAGGGCCGGCGCCCCTGCAGGCGGCCGCAGGCGACTTGGCAGGATCCTGGCAGCTCCGGCTGACATCACCAGCGTGAGGCGAACCAGCAAGGAGCGGGCGACTCACGATGCAGCCTGTGCAAGGGGAAGCCTCGAGCGCACACGACCTGCTCACAAGGGCAGACACGGCGCTCACGGAGTGCTTAGCAGGGTTGCTGCAGGGGCTGCTGCATGCGCAAGCTCGGCAGGCTGTGCTGCGCGGCCAGCACCTGCGCGGCCAGCTCGGCGACCGCCACGCGGCCGCGGCGCCGAATGAAGTCGGCGACCGCGGCCATCTCGTCGCGTGAGATGTAGATGTACTTGCCCCGGTCGTCCATCACGCCGGTCAGGTCGCCCTCCGCCTCCAGCGCGCGCAGGCGCTCTATGGCGTCCTGCGCGCGGCGGGCGGGCGCGCACCCTTGCACACACACTGGGGATGCAGGGGTGGGATGTGCGAGGCCGTCGGCGTCATGACGCATGGGCAACACCTGCATTCTGCGTGACACTGTGTGACACTCGGCGTGCTTGTTGTGCTGTGGCACTGTGCTTGCGCACACGCACGCACAGCACACCCATTGCATGTCCCCTAGTCTCATGAGCAAGACATGCTTTGAGCTGTTCCCAACCACTGCTGTTCCTTGGCAGGGTAATCACATACAGGGCAGTCAGCTGGCCCAGCGGTCCCGTGCGGCCGAAAATCATCTCATCGGCAGGCGCCTAGCTGTCGTGGCCGCGACGCGCGCATGCTCGCCTCCTGCAGACAGCAACGCAGAGAGGCCCATGCGCTAGCCGCGCGCGCGCCGCGCCGCCTACGCGCCACGGGCGGGGCCGCGCCTGCACGCGCAGGCCAAACTCCGCCGCCAGGTCCTCCAGCGCCACCGTCTTGCTCTCCACGATGAAGTCGATGAACGCCTGCCGTGCCGCCTGCGTACAGCCGCCCCCGCGCACCTTACGGGCCTCGCGCCAATTGGCGAGCGCCTCGTCGCGCCCGCAACTCCTGGCTCCGGTCAGCGCCGCTGCAACTGTGCAGCTCAGCGTAAAAAGCATGCCTAGCACGCCCTGGCAGAGCTCTTCGCGGGTGGAGGGCAGGCGTCCTCTCCCCGACCAAAAAGGGAATGATGCTCCTTCGTCGTGACTCAGTGTTGCTCAGTGTTGCGCGCACCGCGATGTCGACGGCGGCCTCCGCGCCGGCGTCGCCGGCCTCGTCGAGCGAGATCTCGCCCATCCAGCGCGCGGCCTCCGCGTCCTCGGCCGCGCGGCGCGCGGCCTCGCGCGCCGCGGCCGCGGCCTCCTCCGCCGCCTCGGCCGCCTCGCGCGCCGCGTCCTTGGCGCGCCGCCGCTCGTCGTACGCCTGCGGCAGCGGCGGGATTGTGCCGAGCCAGTACTGAGGTACGCAGCCCCCACCCCCTTCACTGTCTGTTCCTAGCTAGAAATGCACCGGCCGAGCACAGGACCCTCACTGGACCCTCACCGGCATGCATCGGGAGGCGCATGCGCGCATGGCACAGCAGCGAGCGCCGGCCCCGCCTGCAGCCCCGCTGCGGCCCACAGGGGTCTGCGTGCAAGGGGGGGCCTGGCTCCGCACGTTGCGCTTGGCGTCGCGCGCGCTACGCGCCGCCTGATCCGCCTCGCGGCCCTCCTGCCGGGCGCCGCGCGCGCGCGCGCGCCGGCCCGCGGCGCCGCCGCCAGCCTCGCCGCCTGGCTCCTGCGCCAGGCAGCCTCCATCGCGGGCCCGCACGCGCCTCCAGCGCAAGTGGGCGGGCCCAGCAAGGCGCCAGTATCCGCCGGCAGCCAGTGACACGGTCCGTGAACGCGCAGCTGTGACACTTGTTGTGCCTCATGTCCACTGCGCCGCTGCTGAGCACGCCCACTCTAGCGCAAGCAAACTCACAGGCGGGAAGCCCGCCTCGTCGTCGCTGGCGCCGCTGCTGCCCTCGTCAGAGCCAGGCGCGGCCTCGGCCTCCGCTGCAGCGGCGGCCGCCGCGGCCGCCGCACGCCGCCGTCGCACGCCGGCCTGCAGGCGGCCGCCACCGCGGCCGCGGCCGCTGCGCGCCGCGCCTGCCGCCTCCGCCTGGGCACAAGCAAAGCCACTCAGCTCAGCATAATATCCGCAGTAAGCAGCGAGGGGCAGCACACCCGCATTGACGCTGGCTGTGCTGCTTCGGGCCTGGCTTTGCTGGCTGCAGGTCGGGCGTGCGCACAAGGCTGCACACGTGCTTGCACTAGCAAGTTTTATACGGTTCTGAGTCCGCACCGCTGCAACGCTGTTGCACCAACGCAAGGCCACAGCTAGCCTGTCTGCGTAACCGACGAAACTGGTCCCGCAAAGTGCTGGGCAGTGGCACAGCCAACACCAGTTTGTTCCAATCACGCAGCGGACAGGCGTGCCTGCGGGCGGCCTACGGCAGAAGGCTGGGCCTCTGCTACTGACGCGCTGCGTCCCACCCGCAGCGTGTACAGCACCAGCGCCGCCAGCGCAGCAACGACTACCAACAGCCCCCCCGCCATGTACAGCGCCTGGACATCCTGTGCCATCGCAGGCCACTTGTCTGCTATTCAGACGAAAAGCGCTCAAGTTACTATCACCTGTGCTTGCAATGTAACATAACAGGCCTGTATCCTGGCTTGGTTGCAGTCTTTGGCGGTGTGCATGCTCTGCTGGAGACTGGACCCAGCTCACAGACCGCTTGGGAACAAGGCTGCGATGCAGAGGATAGTGTCCCAACAAGCGGCACAGAATGCTCGAGCCAGGCACTAAACATAGGAAAGGGTGGGGGTGTACTTTTGGAACGCTGAGACGGGCTTGGGTAGCAGGCCAGCTTTGCTTGTAGGGCAGACAGGTCTGCTCAAGCAGCAGGTTGGGGGCGCTCTACCTCTGCTCAGAGAGCAAGGGGGTGCACCAAGCAGTGCACAGTGCTGTGGAGGCGGCGAGGCCGCCATGGCGCTCACGTGGGTGGCCTACCGCGTGGGGTACATGTTCCGGGAAACAGGGCAGGCGCTGGAGCGTCTGGGGTGCAGGATGCAGGGCAGCAACGCGTACATGGAAGATTGTGCGATCACCTGCTGCCTTTGCCTTGCTGCCTTTGCACGTGTGCTCCTAGTAACGTGACTGCCGCGCTGCGTGCCTGGCTTTGCACGCTCCTTACGTAACAGTGTGAGCTGCCGTGCGCTGCCGTGCGCTTCCATAAGCGCGCCCCCCTCCCATGGCACCACGCTCGTGAACCGGCTGTGCACGGTGGGGCACTGAGTGCGGCGCATGCGCCTGCAGTGTGCCGGCACCGCACCTTCCTGAACCTGGTATCGCGCAAGCCAGAGGTTGGCGCGGACGTCTTTGTCGCGCCCTCAGCGGCGGTTGTCGGCAGCGTCACGCTCGCCGACAAGGCGTCGGTGTGGTACGGCACGGTGCTGCGAGGTGCGCAGCTGGGAGCGACAGTGCATGCCACGTTCCGTGCACCCGCACACTCAAGGCTGTGTCTACCCCGTTAACACCCGTGCACGCAACCGCCTCTGCATCATAGCGTTCAGTGCTATCAGGGCGTTGGTACTGCGGGGCACTGCTTGCCCCGCGCTCTGTGACCGTATCCGAAGACTAGCTTGCACAGCAGGGTACATGCTTCTCCCCTCTTTGTTGGTGGTCCAGGGAGCCATCTTGTTGAGAGGGTCACAGCAGTTATGAGCGCGCTTCAGCGCCGCAGGCGACGAGGGCAGCATCAGCGTGGGCCACAGCAGCAACCTGCAGGACGGCGTGACGGTGCGGACCGCGAAGACGTACATCGGCGCGCTGCGGGGCGGCCATGTGGAGATCGGCGACCGCGTGACGGTGGGCCACGCGGTGGTATTAGAGGGCGGCGTGACGCTGGAGGACGAGGTGCTGGTTGGCATCGGCGCCACGCTGCAGCACGGCGCGCGGGCGCGCCCCTGGGCATAGGGTTAGGGTATAACCGTACCCCTACTCCCAGTCATATGTGGCCGCCCGCCGCATGTTCGCACTCAGGCTCAGCCCCGAACCGGCATGCGTCTCTCTTTGGGGCTGGTGCTGCTACTCTGCTAGAGGGCGGCCTGAAGCCAGAGGACCGAGCGCGCGCGAGCGCCGGCGCTGCGCTGCCCTTGGCTCCCAGGTGCCCCGTTTAGCCGGCCGGCAGCCTGGGCGCTCCATGCGTCTGCTGAAGAGGCACGCGCGGGCACCTGCCCTGAGCAGAGTCCTCCACCACCAGCCAGTAGCGCAGTGGCGATATTTTCACAATAAAGATGCCTGGGTATGTCGCTGCAGTGTCCAACCCGGCATGCAGGCACACCCTGCCTGAACCGCTCCCGCGCGCCTGCTGTGCACACAGTCGCAGCCGCAGCGCTCGAGCATGCGCTCTGGCTGCCGCGTGCGAGCATGCACGCCATCGCGGCGGCGCGCGCAGGTCGAGAAGGGCGCGATGGTGGCGGCCGGCGCGGTGGTAGCCGCGCACACGACGGTGCCGTCGGGGCAGCTGTGGGCGGGCAACCCGGCGCGCTTCATGCGCGCGCTGACGCCCGACGAGGCTGCCTTCATCCCCAAGTCGGCCGCTGTGTACGCGCAGCTGGGCGCCGAGCACGCGCGCACCGCGGGGCTGTCGCCGCTCGAGCGCGCGCAGGCGCTGCTCAAGTCCTGAGGGCGCCTGGGGGCCCGGCGGCAGCATGCGCGCAGCTTGCAGCGGCGCCGTGCGTGTGTGTGCACTGCGTGCCTGCGTTGCGGAGAGCATGCGTGCGGACCCTGCATACCTGGGCGCATGTTTTTGCAATACCTGCGGGCTCGCTGCTGTTCTAGCAGTGCATGGCATGCTGCTGGGTGTGAGGGCACATGGTAGGGGCTCGATGGTCCTTGATGCTGGCCCCGGTGCCGTGGCAGTGAGCTTCCTGCTACAGGTCTGCTGGCTGGTCACACGTGACGTGTAGCTGCCCTGGTGTCCAGCTACAGCACAGCGTCATACTGTGCCAGGTCCAGCAAGTCTCTGCATGCGTGCCCGGCTTACTTGTCAAGCCTCCCCGGCCTGGTCGGGTACAATCTGAGGCTGCATGACCTGCAGTATGGCGGTGATGTCCACCGAGGTGTTTGCCTCAGAATAATGTGCAAAGCAAGCGGAGGCACCCAGCAGCGACCAAGGGATCCAGTGGCGAAGGAGGCAGGCGGTCTCTTGCAATGGCGGAGGCTGCGTGCTCACTGCGGCGCGGGGCATGCGCGCCGCGCCGCCTTGCAGAATGCCCTGTGAGCGTCCCAGGCAGCGCGCTGGCAGGCGGCCGAGCAGTACCGCGCCGCCAGGCACCCGCTGCACAGCTGGCAGGCTCGCCCGAGCACCAGCTCGCTCTCCCCCTCAAAGTTGCTGCAGCCCGCGTTGCAGCAGCCAAAGATCGGCCCGCCGAGCCTGCGGGCCTCGAGCGCGCGCGCCGCCGCCTTTGCGCTCTCGGGCCGCACTGCGGCGTGCGCGATGCGTACGCACAGCTCCTTCCCCCAGGCGGCCGGGCGCGACGCGCAGGTATGCCGGAGCGCACGCAGCAGCGCGGCAGGCCGGCCTCCAGGCCCAGGGCCTCCCGCAGCGCCAGCGCAACCTGGCGCGCGCCCGCTCATGCCACTCGCTCCTGTGCACCAGGTAGACAGGTGCGGCTGCCTCAGGCAAAGGCGTACGGTGGTGGTGTTGTCATGCAGCTCTGGTGCAGGCAGCAGGCAGCAGGCAGCATCATTGCAGCGCTTTGAGAGCTCGCACCTCCGGCATGGCCTCCGCAAACGCTCCCAGCACCTTCACCAGGATCGGCTGCCCATTCGACCGCAGAGCGCCACTTCTGTCTGGGGGCCGAGCCAGGAGCGCGAGCAGTGGCAGGACGCTGTGCGCCAGCACACGCGCCAGAGACGGGACGGCGACTGCGATGTCGCACACGTACTCGAGCAGCCGGCGCATGTCCAGGCTCGGCAAGCCTGCCGCAGCGCGTGCTCCCATGCCAAAGCAATTTGTGTACCTGATGCACTCCCGCGGCGCGCCATGCAGTTGCGCCCCCCGTGGCACGCAGGCACATGCATGCCCACGCTAGCTGTCCCGGCCGTTTCAATTAACACCGGCCCCTGCTCACCGCACACGCGCTAGCGCGCGTGCATCGCCAGCGCTGTGCTGCTCTCCACAAGCATCTCAGCAGGCGTGGGAGCATGTGTACGATCACATCTAGGCGAGCCAGGCACGGGTCGGAGCTGGCGCTCTGCTGGCACGCAGGCTTCCACCAGGCGGCGCTTCAGGCAATGTGGGGAGCATGCAGCAGACGGCAAGTATGCACCTGAAGCGTAGGCGTTGATCATCGAGAGCAGGAACTCAGTGGGCTGGCAAGCGACCAGCAGGTCCGCGTCAAGTCGCCCGAGCCTCGCGCATGCGCCCTGCACAAACAGCCAGGCAGACCACTGCAGCAGATCTATCAGAGGCGTTCAAGCTCTCGTGCGTGCCCTCGGCAGGAGCAAGCGCGGGCCGTGGTCCACACACAGGCCCCACAGCACATCAGCACGCCCTCACGTCATGAGTCAGAGAAGAATGAAGAACTCAGTGTGGGGCCCCAGCTCCCTTGTTAGGCCAAGGCTCGGTGCTGGCGTATGGGCCCCGGCAAGGCCGCACAGGGCCAAGGCGCACCACAAGCACAAGGCCGGTGGCAGGGTGGTCCTCGCTTGCGAGAGTGCTGCCCGGCTCGTCCTCAATACGCAGTAACGTGCTACAATTTTCCATGAGAGCCGGCAGCAGCTCGCGGCACATGAAGAGGAAGAACTGCTGCGGAAACTCGCTACCGCCCGGCCGCGCGTGATGGCCAAACAAGTGCAGGCCGCAGGCTTGGGCTCGCAACTGCAACCCCAGCAGTACGCCCCGGGCGTCAGGCGCGCGAGCTGCGCAGGGATGCGGCGAGTCAGCCAAGGGCCTTGCAGCAGTGCGTCGTGCGGCGGGCAGGGGGGCACCGCGCAGACCATTGCAACCGACTCCTCTGTGAGATATGACCGGTCCGTGGAGGCAACACCGAGCCGCATGGTTGACTTCCTGAGCGTGACCATCAGAGCCTGCGCTGCCTGGGAGCAGCCCTCGCAAGCAGCTGCCCCAGCGTGCTCGATGAGCGCCTGGCAGGCGCCATGGAAGACCTGCTCGCAGAGCCATTGGTGCTGCTTGAGCACTCGCAACAAGCAGCAGACGTATACTGACGCGACAGCACGACGCAGCGTGACCCCGCACCATTTTCGCTGTAGCCGCAAACCCACTCTTTCCTATTGGGCCCCTGTTCATAACGCGCACGCCCGCGTCCGCGTAAAGCAGGCTGATGTGTGCGCAAGACTCTGTCATGTTTGCGGTCTGGGCTGCCAGAGGCAATTTGTATAACAGGTCAGTATGTCCGGCACAGCCAAGCAAGCTGCAGTGAGTCCGCAAGCGACATTTGTAATGCAGCATGCAGAAAATCTAGTCAGTTCAAAAAGAAACCATGCCCAGCCACAAACCCTTACTCTCATGCCTGTCACAGTGTGACAGGCATGCCACATGTGGCATGCCTGTGTACACGCATTGTCGCATGCCGCATGCTGGCGGCATCGCCTGAGGTGGCTTGCTCAGTGCTGCTGTATTCAAGTCGGACACAGCGCTTGAAAGAGCAAGTTCGTGCTGGAGCTAGGGAGCACATGAACTTCATATGCAATATGCTTCACATTGTGAAGACGATGCGTTCTGTTTGTACACACTTTGCTACTTGTGCGCCCGCGACGCCTTGCAAAATGCCCTGTGAACGTCCCAGGCAGCGCGCTGGCAGGCGGCCGAGCAGTACCGCGCCGCCAGGCAGCCGCTGCACAGCTTGCAGCACGTCCGCGCCAGCACCAGCTCGCTCTCCCCCTCAAAGTTGCCGCAGCCCGCATTGCAGCAGCCAAAGGTCGGCCCGCCGAGCCTGCGGGCCTCGAGCGCGCGCGCAGCCGCCTTCGCGCTCTCGGGCTGCGCTGCGGCGTCCTCAATCCTTATGCTGACGCGAAGACACAGCCCCTCCGCCAAGTCGGCCGGGTGCGACTGCGCGCTGGCACACCGGAGCGCACGCAGCAGCGCGGCGTGCGGCAGGCCAGCGTCCAGGCCCAGGGCCTCCCGCAGCGCCAGCGCGACCTGGCGCGCGGCCGCTCATGCCGCTCGCTCCTGTGCACCAGGGAGGCAGGTGCAGCTGCCTCAGGCAAGGGCATCACGGGGGATCATGCTGAGTCCGTCGGCACTGCCTGGTGGCCGCCAGTGTGAACCGTGCTCGTCTGTAATGCGTGCTCAGCACAGGCACTCATGTCTTGTGTATCATGAGTACTGCTTACTATTTCCAGGGCCCGCACCTCCGGCATGGCCTCCGCAAACGCGCCTAGCACCTTCCCCAGCATCGGCTCCCCGCTCGACTGCGCAGCGCAGCTTCTCTCCGCGAGCCGTGCCAGGAGCGCGAGCCGTGGCAGGACGCTGCACGCCAGCACCCGGGCCAGGATCGGGACGGCGACTGCGATGTCGCACACGTCGTCGAGCAGCTGGCGCACGGGCAGGCTCGGTTCGTCTGCCGCAGCGCATGCTCTCATGCCAATGCTGCACTGTGTGCGCTCTGATGAAGCCCCGCAGGGCGCCATCCGGGTGCACACCCCTGTGGCATGCACACCCCTGTGGCATGCAGGCCCATGCGATCTGTCCCGGTCGTCGAGTCGCCCAGCCCCCTGCTCATCGCGCGTGCAGCAACGGGCATGCATTGCCAGCGCCCAGCGCGCTGCTCTCCACAAGCATCTCAGCAGGCGTGGGGAGCATGTGCGCGGTCCCACCCAGGCGAGCCAGGCACGGGTGGGAGCTGGCGCTCTGCCGGCGCGCAGGCTGCCACCAGGCGGCGCTCCGGGCATCGTGGGGAGAACGCGGCAGGCGGCGAGTGCGCACCTGAAGTGTAGGTGCTGATCATCGCACGCAGGAAGCGGCTGGGCTGGCAGGCGACCAGCAAGTCCGCGTCGAGTCGCCCGAGCCTCGCGCACGCGCTCTGCACGGGCCAGCCAGGCACACCGCTGCAGCAACCCGTGAGAGGCGCTGAAGCTCTCCTGCCAACCTGCAGGAGCGAGCGCGGGCCGCGGTATCCAACTCACACGCCGGCCCCACAGCGCGTCAAGCACAGCCTCACACTTTTGAGTCAGAGAGCCCTCATAGGTCAGTGGGAGCCCCGAGCGCGTGTCAAGCCAAGGCTCGGCGCAGGCGTGTGGGCCCCGGCTGAGGCCCCAGGGGGGCCGAGTCGCACCACAAATCCAATAGCGGTGATAGGGTGAACCACATTCAAAAGACCGCTGCCTGCCACGTCCCCAAGACTCTCCAAAATTGTGCTGAAGTTTGCCATGAGCGGCGGCAGCAGCTCGCGGCAGATGAAGGTAAAAAAGTGCCGCGGAAGCCCCCTCCTGCCCGGCCTCGCTTTGATGCCCAGCAACCAGATGCAGCAGTTCTGGGCTCGTGCCTGCAAAGCCAGCAATCTGCCCCAAGCGTCAGGCGCGCGAGTAGGTTGCGCAGGATGCGGCGAGTCAGCCACCGGCCGCGCAGCAGAGCGTGGTGCGCCGGGCAGGGGGGGCACCGCGCAGACCAGTGCAACCGACTCCCCCGTGAAGGTGAAAGTGAGCCGCATGAGTGACTTCCTGAGCGTGACCACCAGAGCCTGCGCTGCCTGGCAGCAGCCCTCGCAAGCAGCTGCCCTCGCGGGCTGCGCTGTAGCATGCTCGTCAAGCGCCCGGAAGGCGGCTCGGAAGACCTGCTCGCAGGGCCAACCGTGCTGCTTGAGCACGCGCAGTGCGCAGCAGACAAATCACTGACGCAACTGACGCGAGAGCATGATGCGGCATGACCCGCACCAAGTCTGCTCTAGCCACAAAGTCGTCGTCTACTGCAAGGGCCCTGTTCATGAGGCGCATGTCTGCGTCCACGGAACGCAGATCGATGTGCGTGCAAGGCTGTGTCATGTTGTGCTGTCTGGGCTGCCAGAGGCAACCTGCTTGACGGGGCAGTCTGTCCTACACAGGCAAGCAAGCTGCAGTCAGTAGGTGAATGCAGAGTCTGCATGCGATATAAATGCAGCATGCATTCCCCTGAAAACATGTTTTCCAGAATACTTTTTTGAAAATACCCATGGCCAGCCCATGTGCACATGCCAGGCCTACTTGTGATGCGATATGTGCATCACATGCCGTTGCTGACGGCATCCTGGCGGTGCCTGCTCAATGCTGCTGTTTGAACCTCGGCCACAGCGCTGGAAAGAGCAAACTTCTGCTGGTGCTAGGGAGTGTGTGAAGACAATGCATTCTGTTTGTGCACAATTTGCTACATGTGCGCCCGCGACGCCTTGCAAAACGCCCTGTGTACGTCCCAGGCAGCGCGCTGGCAGGCAGTCGAGCAGTAACGCGCCACCAGGCAGCCGCTGCACAGCTGGCAGGCCTGCGCAAGCAGCAGCTCGTCCGCGTGCTCAAAGTTGCTGCAGCCTGCATGGCAGCAGCCAAAGGTCGGCCCGCTAAGCCTGCGGGCTTCGAGCGCGCGTGCCGCCGCCTTCGCGCTCTTGGGTATTGCCGCGGCGGCGAGGACAAGCGCATCCCTTATGCTGACGCGAGCGCACAGCTCCTCCCCCCACTCAACCGGGTGCGACTGTGCGCTGGCATACCGGAGCGCACGCAGCAGCGCGGCGTGCGGCAGGCGGGCATCCAAGCCCAGGGCCTCCCGCAGCGCCAGCGCGACCTGGCGCGCGCCGCTCACGCTGCTCGCTCCTTTGCACTGGGTAGGCAGGTGTGGCTATCTCAGGCAAGGGGTGCGGTGGAGTTGTGTTGAGCTCGTCGGCACTGCCTGATGGCTGGCCGCCAGTGTGAACAGTGCTCACACGTGATGCATACTCAGCACAGGCTCTCTGTCTCTAAACGGATGCTATCACCTGTTGCACACCACACCGTGGAGGCCAACCAGCGCTACTGCACATGATGCGATGCGCGTCACGACCAGCTGCCAGGAAGGCACGCCACGTAGTGACGCCAAGCCATGTCGGATGGGCATGGCAGTGACCGACCTCCACATGCACCGTCCCAAATACACACAGAGCCGCACTCCGGGCAGCTCGGTGTGCCTGCGGCCGCGACTCGTCCAGCAACCTCCGGATATCTCATGCAGCCCCGGCGCAGGCAGCATGCAGCAACATTGCAGCGCTTCAAGAGCTCGCACCTCCGGCATGGCCTCCGCAAACGCGCCTAGCACCTTCTCCAGGATCAGCTGCCTGCCCGACCGCGCAGCGCCGCCTCTGTCCGCGAGCCGAGCCAGGAGCGTGAGCCGTGGCAGGACGCTGCACGCCAGCACCGGCGCCAGGGACGGGACCTCGACTACAATGTCGCACAAGTAGTCAAGCAGCCGGCGCACGTCCAGTCGCGGCGAGCCTGCCGCAGCGCATGCTCCCATGCCAGTGCCATTTGTGCACCCTAATGCACTCCTGCAGCGCGCCATGCAGTTGCACCACCCCATGGCACGCAGGCACTTGTGCCAGGTATGGACATACATGCCCCACAGTGCCTATAACAGCCGTCCAATCAACCAGCCCCTGCTCACCGCACATGCGGCAGCTCGCGTGCATTGCCAAAATCGCGCTGCTCTTCTCAAACACCTCAGGAGGCATGGGGAGCATGTGCGCGGTCCCACCCAGGCGAGCCAGGCACAAGTCGGAGCTGCCGCTCTGCCGGTATGCAGGCTACCACCGGGCGGCGCAGCAGGCATCGCAGGAGCATGCAGCATGCACCAGACGGCGAATACGCACCTGAAGCGTAGGCGCCGATCATTGCGAGCAGAAACACACAGGGCTGGCAGGCGACCAGCAAGTCCGGGTCAAGTCGCCCAAGCCTCGCGCACGCGCCCTGCACAAATAGCCATGCAGACCACTGCAGTAGACTACGAGAGGCGATGAAGCTGTCATGCCATCGGCAGGAGCAAGCGCGGGCCGCGGTGTCCAATCACATGCCCGCCCCACAGCACACCAGCATGCCCTCACATTGTGAGTTGGAGACCACTCAACAAGTCGGTGTGGGGCCCCAGCTCCTTTGCCAGGCCAAGGCTCGGTGCCGGCGTGTGGGACCTGGCAAGGCCGCACAGGGCCAAGGCGCACCAAAAACACAAGGCCGGTGGCAGGGTGTTCCACGCTCACGTAAGTTTCGCCCAGCGCGTCCTCACCACGCATCATCATCCTCCAGTTTGCCAGGAGAGTTGGCAGCAGCTCGCAGCACATGAAGAGGAAGAAGTGCCGCGGGAGCTCCCTCCCGCCCGGCCGCGCGCCATACAGGTGCAGGCTGCAGGCTTGGGCTCGCCCCTGCAACCCCAGCGACCCCAGCGATACGCCCCAAGCGTCAGGCGCGCAAGCGGCGCAGGGACACAGCGAGTCAGCCAAGGGCTTGTAGCACCGCAGGTGCGCCGGGCAGGGGGGCACCACGCAGACCAGTGCAACGGACTCGTTCGTGAGAATCAACGGGTCCGTGAAGGGCGGCACTGAGCCGCATGATGGACTTCCTGAGCGTGACCACCAGAGCCTGCGCTGCCTGGCAGCAGCCCTCGCAAGCAGCTGCCCCAGCGTGCTGCGCTGCAGCGTGCTCCTTGAGCGCATCGTAGGCGGCATCGAAGACCTGCTCGCAGCGCCAACTGCGCTGCTTGAGCGATACGCAGCAGACACTCACCAAATCGACAGCATGACGTGGTGTGACCCCGCACCATTCCTGCTGTAGCGTCAAACCCAATCGTTACTACCGTGCCCCTGTTTAAATGGCGCACACTCGCGTCCAAGGAACGCAGATCGATGTGCGGGCAAGGCTCTGTCATGTTCGCCGCCTGGGCTGTCAGAGGAAGCCTGCTTGACAGGAGAATTATTCCTGCACAGGCTAGCAAGCCGCAGTCAGTAGGCTGCGTGCAGAGTCCGCATGCGAGATTCAGAGTTTGAATAAACCCCAGACCCCCCTACTTAAGCCGCACGTGTTAAGGAAACATGTGCATCACAAAACGTATGCTGGTAACGTATGCTGGTAACATTGCATGCGGTGCTTGCTCAGTGCTGCTGTCTGGGAGCTGTACACATTGCTGCAAAGACCAAACTTGTGTTGGTGCTAGGGAGCGTGTATTACAACATAGTCATAGACAAAAGCATCCAGTCTGCATGCACTTCGCTACCTGCGCGCCCGCGAAGCATTGCAAAACGCCTTGTGAACAGCCCAGGCAGCGCGCTGGCAGGCGGCCGAGCAGTACAGGGCCACCAGGCACCCGCTGCACAGCTTGCAGCAGGTCCGCGCCAGCGCCAGCTCGCTCTCCCCCTCAAAGTTGCCGCAGCCCGCGTGGCAGCAGCCGACGACCGGCATGCCGAGCCTGCGGGCCTCGAGCGCGCGCGCAGCCGCTCTCGCGCTCTGCGGCGGCCGCACCACATCGAGCGGCGCCTCATCGAGCGCCTCCGCAACGCGTCCGCACAGCTCCACCGCCTGGGCGCGCGGCGGCGACCGCGCGCCAAACCGCCCGAGCTCGCGCACCAGCGCGGCGTGCGGCAGGCCGGCGTCCAGGCCCCAGGCCTCCCGTGCAGCGAGCCCGATCTGGCGCGCGCCGCTCGCACCACTTGCTCGCTGGCACCGGGTGCCCAGACATGGTCGGTGGCGGCACCCTTGGTGAAGCACCCTGTGTGCTCAGACCATCACACTGCCGACCGAGTGCAACCTGTGAACGTCGCACGCCTCTGCACAGCACACCGTTCAGCAGGCACCTTTGATGCATGTAAAAGCTGACATGCAGGCTGGTAGGCAGGCCCCTGTGCAGGTGTCAGCGCCTGTGAGCCCGGCGACAGGTCGCCACATGCAGCACCCCGGGCAAAGTACAGCAACTTGGCACTGCGTGCTGGAGCCCGCACCTCCGGCAACACGCTGGCGAACGTGCCCAGCACCTTCCCGCAGAGCGGCGTCCATTCTCCTAGGTCTGCCGCTTCCGGGTCCTCTGCGAGGCGCGCCAGCGGCAGGAGCGGCGGCAGGACGCTCTCCGCCAGACACCGCGCCAGGATCGGTGCGGCGACCGCCACGTCGCTCACATTGTCAAGCAGCCGGCGGAGGTCCCCGACCGGCCAGCCTGCCGCAGCGCGTGCTCTCACGTTGATCCGCACCGTGTGCACACTCAGGTACTCCTGCAGCCCGCAGTTTGGTTGCGCCGTCCCATGGCCCGCAGGCTCTGACAGGCTGCGCACTGCCTGTCCCGGGCGGCACGTCACCCAGCTCGAGCGCTCTGCACAAGCACTGTACGCGCCGCGCTGCTCTGTCGTGAGATCTTGGCATAAGTGGAGAGGGCGTGCGCTTCTTTAATGGCCAACCTAGAGACCCGCCCGGCCGGACCTGCCAGTGACAAGGCCGCCATCAGAGTGCGCTTTGTGCCCCGCACTGCAGCACACAGGCGATGGCGAACGCGCACCTACACCATTGCCGTAGGCATGGACCATGATCTGCAGGAAGTTGCTGGGGCGGCACGCGACCAGCAGCCCCGCGTCGAGCCGCGCCAGCGACGCGCACACGTCCTGCACGGCCCTGCAGGCAGGGCCGCTATCTCAGAGACCGGCGGCGCAGGCGCCCTCTTGTCGCGCTCAACAGGGGCGGGCGCGGCCGCGGCGCCGGCCTCACACGCCAGCCGCAGAGCGGCTCGCATCTCTGTTTGGCCCTCTGTGCCGCAGGCTGCCCATGCATGCCGTGTGTGGGCTGACCGGCCAGGGCTCAGCCAGGGCTCAGCTCTATCAGTGTTGGCTGGCGGGCCCTTGCGGGCCCGGTCGCACCGCAAGCTCGTGGGCGCTGGCAGCGAGCACGTCGTTGGTGGACATGCAGCGCTTTAGCCGCAGGCAAGTGGCCAGCCACGCGCTCGTGTTTGTCAGGAGCGGCGGCAGCAGCTCGCTGCAGGTGAGGAGGTAAAACTGCAGTGCGAGCTCCCTCCCGCCCGGCGCTGCCGCACCCTGGACGCTGAGCAAGTGTGTGGCATAGGCGCCGGCGACGCCCTGCGGACCCAGCGGTGTGCCCCGGCGTCAGGCCGGCGGGCCGGCACCCAGGCACACAGGTGGGGTCAGCCGCAGGCCTGCAAAGGACTGCGGAGCAGCGACATGAAAGGCTGCCACCAGGCCAGGGCCCCCACCAGGAAGGCCTTCAGGAAGTCGGAGGACTCGTCGGGGAGGGCACGGAACCGCGCAACAGACTTCCTGCATGTGACCACCAAGGCCAGTGCCGCCTGCGAGCAGCTGCCGCACGCAGCCGCCCCTGGGCAGAGCGCGTCGGCATACACGGCGAGGTTGTTGAATGCGGCCCGCGTGACCTGCTCGCAGCGTCACCCGGCTTGCCTGAGCGCAGGTCGGGTGCACAGCAGCCTGGAATCGAGCAGCAGCGCGGCGCGCAGTGCCCCGCACCCTGTCCGCTGGCTCCACCTGCGCAGCGGTCAGCGCCGGCAACCTGTTCAGGAGGCGCACGGCGTCCTCGGTAGCGCGCAGCTGCAAGTGCAGGCAGCACCCCGGCAGATCTGGCGTCGTCGCGGCATGCATCTGGGCTGCTCGACACAGCGTGTTAAGCGTAAAAAAAAAGGCTAACCAGCATGGCAGGCGCAGCTCGCGCATTGTACAGGAGATGGACTGTAGAAACACAGCACGGAATAAATACATACCTGACCAAAGGCGCTGCGGGTTGTGCAAGTGCCTGAGTTTGTTCAGGGCTCTTCACCAAAAGTCCCGTCACTGCCGGACGAGCTTGGACGCAGTGCGCAAACTGGCTAAGGTTTTCTGATATTGCCCCGAAACGTGCTAGCGGCGCAAATACGACGCGGAAAGAAGAGGCCTGTGATAACCCAGTGTACTACACACTCGACTACCTTAATATTCAAACTACGGATTTGGATAGTCCGTTGAACCTAAGACCTTACCGTAAGTACAACGTCGAATCGAGTCTCGATGCACTCAGGGAAAGTGCACCGTTGAGTCGCGAAGTGCGTCCCTTTACACTCTGCGTCCGTGCCTCAGTACCGCTTCATCAGTATGGCTGACCTCGTGCGCATTGCACTTGTCGCCAGCGTCTTGGCCTGCGCAGTGCGCAGCCCGCATCTGCCATACGCTTGTGCAAGAGCGTCAAGGTTCAATCAAGATTGTAGAGGACGGGCTGCCTGGCCACTGGGAGCAGCATTTGAGGCGTGCATGTCACAATGCAGCCCGGGCCCGGGGCCCCATCTGTTTGCCCCAGCTGCCTATCTGCGGTATGCGCTCCTCGCGTGGGATCCTACACTGCGCAGCTTGGCCTGTTGTCTCCAGAGCAATGTGCTTGCACGCAAAGCTTTTGTTGATCCAAGGTCTTGATTAAGGCAGAGCGCTGTGGCTGCCGCCGAGCACCAGGCTGAAGT
>JAABUV010004061.1_pt1 | contig 17869 bp, 15 predicted proteins | sample 5559971 | NCBI WGS metagenome assembly JAABUV01 (sample SAMN10711881, study PRJNA513362) | rock metagenome | isolation source: Antarctica rocks | place: Antarctica: Victoria Land, Knobhead nord | collected 2015-12-19
GCGAGCTCTACCTGTCCGAGGACACCATCAAGACCCACGCCCGGCGGCTGTTCCGCAAGCTCGAGGTCAACGACCGGGCGCAGGCGGTGGCGCTGGGCTTCCGGCGCGGTCTGGTCAGCTGAGTGGCTGAGGCTCCCAGAGATAGTTGGCGAATACCAGGTATAGTTGGCGAAAGGGCCCTGTGGTGCCCGAACGAGTGAGTTATGAGGCTGCTGGGTTGGCCCGGCCCTAACGCTCCGTCAACGCCGTTGGTAACGCTCCGTTACGCCATGCGCCCTTCATCGAAGGCGTTCGCCGGGCTCCTCGGGACGAGTCCAACTGCTGGCACTCCGCGCGCCCCATGGCTCGTCTCCCCGCGTCTGTGGTCTCCTTGCCATCTGGGTTGCTCGCGCCGCAGCCTGCGTCTAGCGGGGGTGGAGTGTGCTGGAGCCCGTCTGGCTGGCTGCTTGGGCGACAGTCGGGGCGGCGCTCGCGACGGCTGCCACCGGCGTTGTGATCGCTCTGCAGACGATGGCGACGCGCAGATCCGTGGAGTTGTCGCGGACGCTTGCTGTCGAGGCGGTGAAGGCACGTCTCGACAGCAGGGCGCCGCGGCTGTCGGTCACCTTCAACACGCCGTTCTGGCCGCCCTTCGCGGTCGCTTCACACGACGTGACGGTAGCCCGAGGGGCGCAGTTCCTGGCGGGACAGGAGTTCCGGGTACCCAAAGATCATTCCCAGATCTTGCTGTTCGACGTGTGGGGGCAGGTCCACAACTACGGGACGACGGCCCTCGACATCGTCATCCACAAGCCCCTGGTGCTCTGGCCGGAGGAATTGCAGTCCCCGACCCCGGCGAACGGATTTCCCGCGAGCAACGAAGCCCTCGCAGCGGAGGCATGGAAGGCCGCACAGCGGGGCCGCTACATGTCTGCGAGAGAGAGCACGCTCGTCCTGCAACCTGGGCAGGGCTCTGGGATTCGGTTCGCCCCCCAGATCTCGCTTGTGGACGTGGTGTCGGCGTCCGCAACCGGGTCTGACCTCGCCTTAGGCGTCCTGACGATCAGCGACGGCTTCGACGACGGTGTCGAGGACGAAGTGACGGTGACGTTAGAGGGTGCGGCGCTTCAGCGTCTCGCGGACGACGACGGAGCCGTACGACTCACTGGTACTGCTCTGAGCGGGGAGCCCCCGGTGCGCGTCCAGACAGCGGCAACGGTGCGGAACTACTTCGTGAGCAAGAAGCGCAAAGAGCGCCTCCCCTCACCATGACCCTGCGCTGCAGAACGGTGGTTGCAGTTGCGGAGAACCGGAAGGTCTTTCACCAGGCGCCGTTCAGCGGCGAGTATCAGGTACGACTGGCGAACGACCGACGAGGGGGCGACGGCTTCTCGGGAACACGCCAGGCGAGGTCCGGGGAACGATCGTTCCTGCTTGAAACGGGGCTGCCGTAGGTCAGAACCAGCCTGCCCCGCCCTTGCTGCGAACAGCGGTGAGGAGCGCCTCGGAGAGGCCACGGGCAGCGTCCCGGGAGCCGTGGCCGAGTGCCGCCCTGGTGACGGCTTCGTCCGGCGGCACGGCGAGCCTGCCTCCTGTTCCCGCCAGCGTGACCCTGTTGCGGGCCACGCCAGTGACCTTGCCCTCCGTGACGCTGCTGAGCGGGTCCACGCCCACTGCAAGCGCGAGGTGCTCCGCGGCTCCGGGCATGACCGCTCCTGCGGTCCGCAGGAGCCTGCCGAGGCGGTCGGTGAGGTCGTCAGGGTCGAGGATGCTGCCCATCGTGTCGCCGGGCAGGCTGCTCCAGGCGCTGGTCTGTCCGGTGGACGCAACGCGGCAGCCCAGGATCGTGCCGTCGCGGGGCTCGTCGTACCTGCGGTTGTGCTGCTCGACGACGTGGGCCCAGGCGGCTTCGGTGTCGTGGGCGGCGGGGACGGAGGCCGACGGCCCGACGCCTGCGCCGGTCCTGAGTTCTGAGGCTAGCCGGTCGGGCAGGTCCCGCAGGACGCGCGACGGTACCGGCTGGTGCGTGACCGGAACGACGTGCAACTCCAGGACGGCGCGGTCGGCGCGGCCCTGCTGGGGCTGGGGCCAGTCGCCGCGCCAGTCGACGGCCATGCCTGCGGGCAGCGGGACGAAGGCCAGCGGCCCGGGTGCCTGTTCGGCCTGGCGGATGGCCGCGGCGACCTTGGCCTGGAGGTCCACGACGTCGGTGAACTCGTTGTAAAACACCCCGTCGCGGTAGGACCGGATCTGTTCGATGAGCTCCTGCTGCTTCGGCTCGGGCGTGACGCCGGTCTTGCGCATGACGAGGCGAGGGATGCCGGCTGTGCGGGCGGCGACGTACTCCTCGGCGGTAGGGCTGAGGCCGGTCTCGGGGAAGACGTAGCCGTACCTCTCGCCGAGCAGGAGCAGGTACACATCGCAGGAGCGGACTCCCTCCAGGCATGCCTGCCGCGACGGCACCGGCTGGGCGGTGAAGTCCTCGAACATCACCGGCGCGTGCCCGAGCGCGAGGATCAGGCCTTTGAGGGAGTCCCGTTCCTGCTCGAGGCTGATCCTGACCGACGACACGAAGATCCGCATGGATGCATTGTCCCTCGCCGCGCTCGTCCTGCACCTGCTGATCCGGACCGGGCGGGCCGCTCATATCGACGTCGCCGCAGTTATGCCGGGCAGGTGCTCGTATCGACGCGAAGAACTAGGCCGTCGGTTCCAAGGGCTAAGTCTTGGTGAGGACGTCAGGGCTTCGACGGGACGATCTGGATGGGCGCGTAGTGGAGCAGCAGCCTTTTGCGTCCGATGGGTGGCGCGAAGGCAACTTCGGCTTGGCTTGTGTCCCCCGCGCCACTTGTAGCGGTGACACGCCCTGTACCGAACGTGCTGTGGCTGACGATAGTCCCGACCTGTACTGCGACTCCGGTGGCGTACGGCTGGAGCGTGCTCTCCCAGTCAGCGACCGAGGTCTGCGCGGGCGCGGTCACGGGAGGCGGCGGTGCGACGTGACGGGATGCGGGTGCGGTGCCGGAGGTACTGGCCTCGTACGCCTCGCAGAGGTAGACGACGGCGGGGAGCGCCATGCCAGCAGCGAGTCGGGCGAGCGCCGGGTCGACGAGCGGCACACCGCTGCGTCCGTGACCGGTGCCGCGTGCGTTGCGTAGCTCGGCGGTGCCCTGCAGGATGGACGTAAGGCCGCCGAACAGCCTCTTTAGTGCTCGGGCCTCCGTCGGGTCCACGGTGTCCTGGAGGTTGTCGGGGTGCAGGCCGAGGTGTCGCAGAGTCTGGGCGACGAGGGCCGGGACGTCCTGCTGCGTCTCGGGGCCGCTGCCCGTCAGCCCCAGGATCGTCTTGCAGGTGGACTCGACGAGTTCCTTGACCTGCCCGATGAGCGCCTCGGGGTCGTCGGCGTAGTCCCTGCGGATCCGCTCGACCTGGCGGCGCATCTCGCCGACGCCCAGTCGGCCCGCTGCGGTATCGGCAGCGTCGAGCATGGTGCCGTCCGGGAGGGTGGCGGTGGGCCCGCTGCCGGTGCCGGTGCAGACCTGGGAGTGGATGGCCGGCTCATGCTCCGCGAGCCACGTGGGGGCGTCGACGAAGTCGCTGACGAGGTCGAGGTTGGGGAACCGGCGCGAGACCCCTCGCGAGTCGGCGTGCCCCCGTCCTCGGTCGTCGAGGACCCACGGGGTGACCTCGTACACGGCTGCCTGGTAGTCCTCGTCCCCGAACCGGAGGGCGCGGAGCAGCCGCGGGTGCGCGACCAGCCGGTCCCGGGTACCGGTCATCAGGCCCAGTTCGGTCCAGCGGCTCGCGTCCATCAGGGCGCCCAGGCACTTGCCGATCGCGAGCACGACCATGTCGGGCGACGCTTCGTCGCGCCATTGGCTGGGGGCGGGCACCGGCTGAGGTTAGGCGTTTAGCTGCACGCGCAGCAGCGGCCCGTCTTGTCCGGGCCCAGGCGGTGCCTACCGTTTCTCCAATCGCCCGCATGCCGGAAGGGGTCACCCTTGGGTCGATCAGGCTGACACCGCCGAAGTCCTCGTCCGGCCCTCGCGGGCCGGCGCTAAGCCCAGGAGATTCACCGTTGATCTTGGGCGACAACGGGGCTGGGGCAGGGTTCCGTGCGGCTCGGCGCTGAGGTCGCATTCCGGTAGTCATTACCGATTGAGAGCCCCTCTGGGAAACTTCAGATGTTTGAACTGCGAGAGGGACTCATACCGGGTCTGCGCCAAGGTCCTTCCGGCCCACCCTGACGCATGGCCCGAACTAAGTACACTTCGCGGATGTCTCTCTGGAATGGGATCACGCCAGGAACTGCTCAGGGGCCTCGGTGGGAGGCGCAAGTCAACAAGGGCAAGATCCGGATGGGCGGTTTGACCGACGTTTTGAACGCGCGTGACGCCAACGGGTACGTCCTGCATCAGATCTACGAGCAGGACGGCAACACCGTGGCCATCTGGCACAAGTTGCGGTAGTTGCGGTAGTTGCTCCAGCAGCCTCATGGGCGCCGTGCTCCGGGGAGGGCGGCGGTACACGCGGTTCGCGGAACCCGAAGTCGTGCCTCAGTTCACGCCAAACCCGGCGCCACCCTGCCGGCCCGGGTCCTGTGGGCGTCGCGCAGAAGGCCGGAACCGTCGGACGGGACCGGGTACAACCCCGACCCGTTCGCGACCGCCGCCCTGATCGGCCAGGCCACCGCGGCCTCCCTCGGGGCCTGCCCGACCGGACCCACCGCCACCGCCTGCTACACCGCCGTCGTCGTCAGCACCGACGAGGGCGACCCGCTCGCGTACGAATACACGGGCGTGTCCCGCCGAGAGGGCCGCGCCTACCTCGTCCTGGACGTCGGCGTCGACCCCCGGGGCCGGCTGGGCTTCGTCCGCGTGGCACAGACGTCCCGGGTCCTTGGCAGGACCGACACCGTCCTGACGGGCACCAGCCGGTATACCGCCTACCCGGACACGCCCCCGCCCCGCCCCCGCCGTCGCTGCCCAACCCCGACACAGTCGCGTCCTCCGACGACCTCGAGTACCGGTAGGGGCGCCATGTTCGATGCACGCGTGATCCGTCTCCTGGACAGCGTGCTGGCCTCTGGTCATTCAGCTGGCCCTCGTATCCGCCGATCGCCCGCCGGATACGTTCGGGGCCGGTGGAACGGAGGTCGAGGACGTAACGGAGGCGAGACACGTGACAGGCACCGACGGCACAAGGCTGGAGCTGACCTGGCCCAACAAGGACAAGTTCCTGCTCTCGCCCAAAGACGAGACCGGCAAGCCCGTCTGGGTCGACCGAAGCCACCCCGCAGCAAGCGAGGTCCGCCTGGTCGACTTCACGGAATCGTGCGGAACGGTTGATCCCTCCGATCCGGTCCGGGACAACCTGCTGTTCACGGGCGACAGCCTCGACGTCCTGCGTATCCTCGCGGAGCACCCGGAGTACCGGCGGGAGTACTGCGGCAGAGTCAAGTGCGTCTACATCGACCCGCCGTTCAACACCGGGCAGGCGTTCGCTCACTACGACGACTGGATGGAGCACTCCACCTGGCTGTCGTTCATGCGTGATCGGCTCCTGCTGATCCGCGATCTGCTTGCCCCGGACGGGTCCGTTTGGGTGCACCTTGACGACGTCGAGCAGCACCGGATGCGCTGCCTGATGGACGAGGTGTTCGGGTCGCAGAACTTCATCACCAGCGTGGTCTGGCAGAAGTTGTACGCGAGGAAGTCCAACACCCGCGTGTCCACGTCCCACGACACGATCGTCTGCTACGCCCGGGACGAGCGGAAGTTCACCGTGAACCTTCTGCCGCCTACGCCCGAACTCCTCAGCCGGTACAAGAACCCGGACTCCGACCCGAGAGGCCCCTGGCAGTCGATTAGTTTCCATGTGCGCACCGACAACCCCGAGCGGCGCGTGGACTACCGCTACGAGGTGACACTTCCCTCGGGCCGAAGCGTTGCCCCGCCGGCGGGCCGCCACTGGAACGGAAAGCGGGAAAGGTACGAGCGGCTGCTCAGGGAGGGGATGCTGTGGTTCGGCTCGGCGGGTGACGCCATCCCGAGGATGAAGATGTTCCTCAAGTTGGAGGACATCGGGCTCACCCCGAACACGTGGTGGGACCGCACGGAGGTGGGAGACAACGAGGAGAGCAAGTCCGAGGTACAGAAGCTGTTCCCGGGCGTCCTAGATGTCTTCCAGACCCCGAAGCCGGAACGGCTGCTGCAGCGCGTCATCCACGTCGCCACCGACCCCGGTGACATCGTCCTCGACTGCTTCGGGGGTTCCGGCACCACCGCTGCCGTAGCGCACAAGATGGGCAGGCGTTGGGTGACGGCGGAGATCCTGCCCAAGACCGTCGCGGACTTCACCTGTCCTCGCTTGCAGAAGGTCGTCGGCGGTAGCGATACAGGCGGGGTAAGCGGCCTCGTCGGCTGGGGCGGGGGCGGGGGCTTCAGGTCTGTCCAGGTCGGGCCGTCGATGTACGACGTGTCCGACGGGTTCGTCCTACTGGCCGACTGGGCCACAAACGGACGCTTCGCTGAGGGCGTGTCAGCGCAGCTCGACTTCGATTGGGAGCCGATGGGCAACCCGTTCTGCGGGCGCCGGGGCCGTCAGCGACTGGCCGTGTTCGACGGCGCGGTCGGTACCGAGGAGATCCGCTCGCTCGCCGGGCAGTTGGACGAGAAGGAGAGCATGACCGTGGTGGCGCAGGTTGTGCTTCCAGGGGCCGAGGAACTCCTGGCTTCGCTGTCCAAGGGGTCGCGAATCCGGAAGGCCCCCCGCGACCTCCTCGCAGACGGCACCCGTCGGGCGCAGCGCCGAAGGGTGACCACGACGTGACGGGGCTGGAATACGACGAGGGTCTAATCGAGGAGATCGCCACCCGCCTCGACATGCGGGCGCCGAATATCGCGGCGCTGGACAGGATCGCCCGCGCCTTGGAGACGGCGGTTTCGGGCACGGAGATCGTCGCGACCCTCGCGACCGGCGTCGGCAAGACCTACATCGCTGGTGGCCTGCTCGACTACCTCCAGCAGCAGAACGTCCGCAACGTCGTCATCATCACCCCCGGGAACACGATCCAGCGCAAGACCCTGGCCAACCTCGACCCACGCCACCGCAAGTTCCTGCGCGGTCTCCAGTGCCGGCCCGTCGTGATCACCGTGGATGACGTCAAGACTGGGACCGTCGGGCAGGCGCTGAACGACCCGACGGCGTTCAAGGTCTTCGTGCTCACCGTGCAGTCGCTGCTCCGGCCAAACACGAAGGACAACCGGCGTGCGCACAAGCCCTATGAGGACGTGGGGGAGGGCCTCTCGACCTATCTCGCCCACTGCGACGACCTCGTCGTCATCGCTGACGAGTACCACACCTACTTCGGGAACAACGCTGACCAGTTCCAGGCTGCGGTGCAGGACCTCCACCCGACCGCAGTCGTCGGGCTCACAGCGACACCCCACCTCAGCACACAGCAGCACGTCGTCTACGAGTACGACCTTGCCGAGGCGATCGCCGACAAGTACGTCAAGATCCCCGTCCTCGTCGCTCGCAGTGACGGCCACAAGGACCTACGGACCCAACTCGCGGACGGAGTCGCGCTGCTTGACGCGAAGGACACCGCCATGCGCACCTACTGCGACACCACCCAGCAGCAGTACGTGCGACCGGTCATGTTCGTCGTCGCGGACAAGATCGACGAGGCTGCGGACATCAGCGAGATGCTGGCCGGACCCGACCTGCTAGGGAATCCCGACCAAGTCCTGCTCGTCACCAGCGACCAGTCCAAGGAGGCCCTCGACCGGCTCGACGACCTGGAGAACCCGCACTCCAAGGTCCGCGCCGTCGTGTCGGTGTCGATGCTCAAGGAGGGCTGGGACGTCAAGAACATCTACGTCATCGCAGCCGTACGCCCGCTCCGCTCCCAACTCCTCACCGAGCAGGTGCTCGGTCGTGGTCTACGACTCCCGTTCGGGCGTCGCACGGGCAACGGCATGCTCGACACGGTCGAGGTGCTTAGCCACGACTCGTTCCGCGACCTCCTGAGCAGCGCCGAGGCGCTCTTCCTGCGGTCGCTTGGCGCAAGCGCCGAAGACGTCGACGCGACCGAAGCGACCGAACCCGGCGTGGCGGGCAGACCGCTCGTCGGGGATGCACTGGCAGGAGCCGCCGACGACGGCGCACAGGAGGTCCTCTTCACCCTTCCTGCGGGCGAGGTCACCGACGAGGGCGGCAGGACCGTCAACCTGGACTGGGCGCAGGACGGGTACCTGGGGATGGACGACCTCGTCGCCGCGCCGCGCCAGATCGCCATTGCCGGGACCGTCGACGCACGCCTCGCTGCTGCCGCCGCCATCACCGCGACCATGCGGGACGCCGTCGTACCGACGCAGCACCCCGGCGTCCCGCTCCCGCTGTTCATCCCGCGCGTCACCGTGAGGCTTGAACGGGACTCGCTCAGCCTCGCCCAGATCGACGTGACTGATGCGGAGGCTCTGGGGCGACGATTCAGCGCCGACAACGCCCCGACTCTCACTCGCAAGGCGATAGAGGCGTTCCGAGACGACGAAGGCGTGCACCTGGACATCAAGGACCGGTCCGACGAGGCGTCGGTCCGCGCCAGCCAGACCATCCCCATGCCGTTCGACACAATCCAGAGCGACCTGGTTCGACGCCTGTTGGAGTCGAACGCGGTCAGCCAGACCCTCACCGAGAAGAACGCCGCCGTCCGCGTCGCTGCGGCATTCCTCCTAGGTGCGAAGGTCACCGAAGAAACACCCTGGCGGCGCGAGCACGGTCGACTCGCCACCCGCGCACTGACCGAATGGATCGGTGCCAAGCAGACGGCCACGCCACGCCGTGAGGTAGTCGAGATCACGCAGGTGAAGTGGCCCGACCCACCCGAGATGCACAACGGGAAACCCCCCGGCGACCGGCACAAGATCACCCGGTCGTCCGAGTTCACCGTCGGCTACCCGTACAAGGGCTGGACCCGCGGGCTGTACGACACCTGCTCGTTCGACGCATACAGCACCGAGTTCCGGCTCGCAGAACTCCTCGACAACAGCGGCCCGGGCATCCGCGCCTGGGTCCGGCTCACCCGCAACGTCCCCCTCACGATCGCCTACCTGTCCGGAGCCGGCACCCGCACCTACTACCCCGACTTCATCGTCATCGACGAACCCGGCACCTACTGGATCGTCGAAGGCAAACGCGACGACGAGATGCGCGACGACGTCGTCCTCGCCAAACGCGACGCCGCAGCAGCGTGGGTCAAGACCGTAAACAACAGCGGCAACGTCCAGGAAACCTGGGGCTACGTCCTCGCGAGTGAAGCCGTCATCAAGGACGCCGCGAACTGGGCCAGTCTCAAGGCCGCAGCGCAAACGTTTCGGTGAGCAGTGAGGAGGAGGCCCGGGCCTGGGAGGTGCTGCTCACCGAGGCGCTCCGGGCGAACTCCGAACAGCAGGCAGCCCTTGAGGCCCTGCGGGGCAGAACGGCTCTGCTTGTCGCATCGCTCGGGCCAGCCGGCCTCCTGCTGACCGCCAAGCGGACGTTGACCCACGGGTGGCGTCACATTGCGGCTTCCATAAGCACGTGGGGAGCGGTGTCCGCCGCGCTGGTGGCGTTGCTCGCCGCAGTGGCCCTGCTGTGGCCCCGAGATTGGGACTTCCGCCCGAACAGCGAACAACTGGAGGGCAAGGTGCAGGCGGGCGGGTCGGCGCTTGAGCTGGTGAGAGGCATGACCCTTGCGCTGAACTCCGGGTGGCGGAAGAACGACACGGCCCTCGCGTCGCTCCACGACCGGTTCGCGGCGGGGCTCTTGGCGGTCGCGCTTGCTTACATACTCGTTTTTGTCGCCAAGGGAGCAAGTCTGTGACCCACGCACCAGCAGCGCCCCCGCCACCCCCGCCGTCCCAACCCCCGCCGCCATGGCAGCCGGCTGGGACGCCGGAGAAGCGCGACTCCCCGCCGCCCCCGCCCCGGCGAAGCAACGGTCCCACCTGATACCGACCGCCCCTGTCCCGGCGAAGTCAAGGATCGATGTCTAACTCGAAACTAACAAGATTCAGCCCGTGGCCGTCGAGGACCTCGGCTACCCGACCCGGAAACTCTCGCGGTTGGAGCGCGTTCTCGGCGCCTTCGCGGGTCCTGCCTAGGACACCGGCCAGGCGGTGTGGTCGTGCGTGGCCGTCGCAGCCGTGGTTCGACCTGCCGCTCATGACGGGGCGTTCCGTCCTTGCTGCTCGGCCCAGTCGCGGACGTCCTGCGCCAGCCAGACCTTGCCCATGCGGAGCCGGAGCCACGGCTTGGGGAATCCACCTTGTCCGGTCAGCTGGCTGACGCGCTGGCGGCTCACGCCGAGCATCCGCGCGATCTCTGCGGCGCCGACTGTCTCAGGCGGGTCGGGACGGCTAGGCACTTGCCTAATCCCTCCTGCCGTGCCACCCTCGGCGTTGCCCTAGGCACATGCCTAGGCACTGTTGGCTAGGAGGACCGTTGCCCTCGGAACGCACCCTGCACCATCACAGGGACCGGACGGGCCGGGCACGCCCGGCATGCCCGATCGGTGCCACGGGATGAGCGGCTGCGACGAGTTCGACGACGACCGCGACCAGCACCAGGACCCCGAGGGTCCCGAGGCCGCGGGCGACCGCTGCAGGGGCGACGACTCGTCGCTGCCCTTCGGCCCGGGCTATTTGGAGAGCCTGCTCGCGCTGGAGGACGCGCCGGTGAAAGAGGGCAGCCTGGATCTGCTGGTGCCCGACCTGTCGGACCGCTGGCCGGAGCCCCGGCTCCTGGGCCAGTGTGCCGTGTGGATCCTGCCGCACCGCACCCTGGTCCCGCTGGACGACCTCGACGAGGACGGGGCGCTGTGGCTCCTCGACGCGATCGGGGACCTCGCCGTGGAACTGCACCAGGTCGCTGCTCGGGACGAGGCGCTGACCACCAGCAGCGGTGCTCGCTGGGCGATGGCGTGCGCCGGCGTGCCGATGATCGCGGAGTTAGATCCGCGCGCGTGGCTGGAGTCGACTGTGCTGGTGCGTGCTCTGCGGGAGTGGTGCCGATGACGACCGCCGCCGACTCCCGGCCCGTTTCGTATACGCGACGTCGAAGTGGGTCCTACGGTTCGGAGGCCCCCTGTCGAGAGAGGCCGCCGGTGCCGCCGCACGTCCGCACGCCGGGCCTGTCCCTGCCCTCGGCTACGGCGGCCTGGGACGACCTGGTGACGCTCGACAGCACCGCCCGCGGACGCGAGTTCCTGCCCCCGCAGACGACCGCGTCGGTCCGGGCAATGACCATGACCACCCGGCAGGGAGACCAGGCGGTGACGGTCGGGGCGACCGACCGCGGCGACGGGCTGTTCGACTCCGCCGACCCGTGGCGGCACATGTCGTGGCGCACGACGCAGCGCAACCGTCCCGGCCTGGAGTACCTCGTCAGCACGGGCCGCCACCACGCGTACGAGAGCCAGCAGGAACGCCGCCTGCTGCAGATCCTCGACTTCGACGGCAGGGTCGTCGACGCCCTGTCCCAGCCGCTGCTGCTCAGGTTCCACGACGGCCTGCGCCGCCGGGAGCACACACCGGACCTGCTCGCCCGCACCGACGACGGACAGACGCTGCTGCTGAACGTGAAGCCGCCGACGCGGATGGACGACGTGCACCGGACGGCGTTCGCAGCATGCGACCGGCTCGCCGAGGCGCGGGGATGGCGGCACGAGGTCGTGACCGGCTGGGTCGAGCCGGCCAGGAGCACCGTCGACGCGCTGTCCGCGCGTCGACGGCCAGACCCGGACACGTTCGGTCTCGTCCCCGAGATCGTCGCCGCGCTCGCCGACGGACCCGTCCGCTTCGGTGCCCTGGTCGAGTTGACGCGCGTCCCGGCGATCGCCCGGGCGGTGGCGATCGGTCTGCTGTGGCGGCGGGTCCTCTCGGTGGACCTGGCAGCGCCTCTCGGCGACGCCAGCCCGGTCGTCCGTGCCGACCAGGTTGTGTCGTGACCACCGCGACGGTCCACCCGTGGGCGGCGACGCAGGTCCCGCTGTTCGAGGGGGCGGTGTTCCTGCTCGACGGCGAGCAGCGGCGAGTGGTCGCGCCCGGCATGACCGAGACCCACGACGGTCGTCGGGTCCTGCACCTGGCCCGGCCCGACGGTGCGCTGGAGCAGGTGCCGATGCGCGACCTCGTCATGGGACGGCGCCTGCGTCCGCTGCCCGGCACGCACGTAGCCGGGCCAGCGCCGTCGTCTGGCCCGGTCCGGGGTGCGGCGCCCGCGAACGAGATCGACCTCCTCGACGACGACGACCGGCAGGTCCTGCACCTGCGGCTCGCTCACCTGCTGGAGGCGGAGACGGGCTACCGCTCCGGCGACCCTTCGGTCGCGTTGCCCGGCGAGCCCCATCCCGGGTACGACCCCGCGACCGTCCCGAGCGTCGTCCAGCGTCGCAGGAACAAGGCCGTGGAGATCGCGCAGGCCATCGGAGTCCTCGACCCCGAGGCGGCCCGCCGCGCAGGCATCGCCGGGCTGAGCGTCCGGTCGCTCGAACGGATGGGAGCGGCGTGGAACCGCACGCACAGCCTCACCGCGCTCGTCGACCGCCGCCACCTCCGCCCCTCGACCGGTCCCCGCCTCGCCGCCTCCGACAGCGCGGAGACCCAGGAGGACCTCGCGGCCCTCAAGGAACTCGTCCGCGACCTCGTCTTCCAGGTGGAGGAGGACTTCGGGCCTGACGGCAGCAAGGTCAGCGTGCAGACGCGGCACCGACGGATGCTGTTCCTCGGAGCCGAGGCCGGGCTGAGCCGCCAGGACCTCCCTGGCCGCGAGACGTACCGGCTCATCCGCAAACGCTGGTTCGCGGGCGACGGCGGACGGGCGAAGTACCGCCGCAGCAACGCCGCCCTGCCCGACCAGATGGTGTCCGTGAAGCCGACCCGACCCGGGCAGATCGTCATGCTCGACACAAGCGACTGGGACGCGCTGATCAGGGACGGCCTGTTCGGGGACCCGACGACCGCCAAGCTCACCCTCGCCGTCGACGTCTACACCCGCAGCATCGTCGGGTTCCGGTTCACGCTGACCAGCGACAAGAGCATCGACGTGGCGATGGTGCTGCGGGACGTGATGATGCCTATGCCGATGCGGCCCGGCTGGGGTGCGGACGCCGAATGGCCGTACCCGGGCGTGCCGGCCAGCGTCCTCGCGGAAGGCGTCGGCTACACAGTCGCCGGGAAGCCGTTCTTTCAGATCGAAACGGCGACGACCGACCACGGCAGCGTCTACGCCAACCACCACGCCCGGGCCTTGGCGGAGACGACGGGCATCAACCTGCTACCCGCCAGGAAGGCACGCGGGCGCGACAAGGCCGTCGTCGAGCGGATGTTCGGCACGATCCGGCAGCTCCTCATCGAGCACCTGCCGGGATGGCGCGGCATCGACGTCCACGACCGGGGCGCGGACCCGCAGGGCGAGGCGAGCATGACGCTGGACGAGGCCCATGAGTACCTCGCCTGGTTCGTCGTCAACGTGTGGCAGCGACGCGAACTCGGCGAGCACAAGCCGTGGTTCGCGCCGACCGGTCCGCACAGCCCGAACAGCCTGTTCGCGGTGTCGATGGCCCAGGGCGGCTGGACGTGGTCCCCGCCCGACCCGAACCTCTACTACGTCCTGCTGGAGTCCAAGCGCGTCACCGTGACCGCGAAGGGCGTGAAGGTCGGCGGGCTCTGGTACCGGGACGCGACCCACGTCGATAGCCTCGGCGTCCTTCGGGACCCGGATGCGCACGACGGCAGCCCCGCCGCGCGAGGCCGCGGCGTCGTCGTGAAGCGCGACCCGCGTGACTGCCGCCAGGTCTACTTGCAGGACCCCGGGGACGGGGAGTGGCACGAACTGAGGTGGTCCGGGCTGCCCCCCGAGGGGGAGTTCCCCGCCTTCAGCGACGTCACAGCCACCGCGGTCCTGGCCGCCGCCGCCGACCAGGGAATCCGGCCCCGCAGCCAGGACGAACTCCTGCCCCTGTTCTACGAGCGGTGGAGGGGCGCGGACCAGAGCGCGGCGTCACGCAAGCAGCGTGCCCGCGAGGTGGCGCAGGCCCAGGCGGCAGCCGCCGACCGCGCCGACGCCGGGACGCCGGTCAACACCCGGCCCTCCGGGGTCCTCGCCCTTGTGCCCGGCCCCCAGGACGGCCCGGGCGACACGCCCACCAGGCCGTTGCCGCGGGTCGAAGGGATAGGCGGGGACCCGCTGCTCGCCGCCGACGTGGCAGGCACGGCAGCCGACCGGGCTGCGGCCCGCCGCCGCAAGGCCGAGCAGGCCGGGGCAGGGGAGCCCGCGCCCGCCGCACCGGTCACAGCCCGCAAGCGCAGGAGGTCCTACACGCTGGACGGAGACGACGAGTGACCGAGCAGGAGTTCGGCGGGCTGCGCGACCTGGTGCCGCTGGTCCGTCCCGACCTCGACACCGTGACCGGGCTACGCCGCTGGGCCGCGACCCGAGGACAGGCCCAGCGCCCCCCGATCCTGTCCGTCGAGGAGTACCGCGCGCTCGACCGGAAGGAACGCCGGGTCTACGACCTGCGCCGACGGGTCAGCAACGCCAACCTCGGCATCCTGGAGACCCCGATGCTCGTCGAGGTCAGGGAGGCGATGGAGCAGCGCATCTGGGCGAACGCCCTGAGCAACGAACCGGGCGCGGTCGAGGGGATCATGGTCAACGGCGGCGGAGCCCAGGGCAAGACCGCGACCGTCCTCGCCGTCGTCGCCGACTTCCTCGACGACTGGGAGGACGCCCACGGACTCCGGAACCCCACCGCGTTCCCCGGCGGGCGGGACGCCCACGAACCAGTCGTGTACGCCCGCGTCCCGGCGAAACCGACACCCAAGACGCTCTGCGGCGCGGTCCTGGACGCCGTCGGGGAGGACTGGGCACCGGGGGACACGTTCGGGCCGCTGCGCCGCCGCGTCTGCAGGTCCCTCAAGGAACTCGGCACCCGGGTCCTGGTCCTCGACGACATCACCCGCATCAAAATGCACCGCCTCGACGACCAGGACGTGCTCGACCTGATCCGCGACGTCATGGACACCGGGGCGACGCTCATCCTCGTCGGCGTCGGCATCACCGGCAGCGGCCTGCTCTCCGAGGGGACCACCGAGGCACCCAGGCGGACCGGGCAGTCGGCCAGCCAGCACCGGGGACCGGCCAGGCCGGACCAGCACGACGGGACCGTGGCACTCGCGCCCTCAGGCGGAGGCCGGCTCCGCAAGCGGACCGTCGAGGACGACGCCCAGTACACACAGACCGAACGGAGGTTCAAGCTGCTGCACGTCACGAACTTCGGGTTCAGCACCGCGGCGGAGAAGCACGCGTGGGTGGCGTTCCTCGCAGGGATGGGCGCCGAACTCCGGCTCGTCGGGATGGACAAGGACAACCCCGGAAGCGTCCTCACCGAAGGCGCGATGCCGGAGTACCTGTTCCGCCGCACAGGTGGCGTCGTCGGGACCGTGAACAGGCTCGTGACCGAGGCCGTCCTGACCGCCGTCGAGAACCCCGACGAGACGACCGGCGAGGAACGGATCACCATCGAACTGCTCGACGGGATCACCGCGAACTACAGCGCCGAGGAAGGCCGGATCGCGGAAGTCGGGGAGATCCCCGACGTACCGGTCGTGCAGCCCGCGCCTAGGGCCGCCCCCAAGCGGAAGCAGGGCGTCAACACCGTCCTGCAAGAACGACGGCCGACCAACGCCCAGGCAGCCGAGGGCGCGTGAGCACAGCGGCGCTGCCCATGCCCCTGGCACGCAGCCTCGACCCGCTGCCCGGCGAGAGCCTCGCCGGGTACGTCCTGCGACTCGCCCACCGCCAGGACCGGAGCCCGAACGCGATGACCGCCCGGATCGGCCTGAGGCCCGAACTCGAACGCGCGCCCGCCGGGCTCAACCTGGGGATGACACCCGAGCAGATCGCCTCCTTCTCGGCGGCGTGCCGACTCACCGAGCAGGAGGCCCGGGCGCTCACCCTGGCGGACCGGCTGGGTGCGCTGCTCGCGCCGGACGAGCACAGAACCCACGACGGCCTGATGCCCGCCGCGCTCGCCGCCTGGATCAGCCCGGGCCGGACCCGCTGGTGCCCCGACTGCCTGCGCGGCGAGGACGGGGACGGCTACTGGCGCCTGTCGTGGCAGGTGCCGTGGCACTACGCGTGCCTTCGCCACCGACGGTTCCTGCACGACCTGTGCCCGGAGTGCGACAACGCGATCGGCCAAGGCAGAGCCGACGGTCCTTTCGGTGAACTCGTACCGAACGCCGGCGTCGCCGACCTGTCTCCCGACGCCTGCCGGCACCGCCCCGCCGACGACCAGCCCGTCTGCGCCCACCGGCTCAGCGAACAAGACCCCTACAGCCCTCCGCCCCCGACCGGCGACGCCCTCGCCGCCCAGGGACGGCTCGACGCGCTCCTCGGACTCGACGGGCCAGCCGACCCCGACGCCCGGGCAACTATCGCGGGCGAGACGGTCCCCCCCGGCCTGTGGATCACAGCCTTGCACGGCGTCGTCGTACTCGTCCGGGCGTCCCTCGGGCTCGCCGGCTCCCCCGATCTCGGCCCCGGCGCGCTGAACCTCGCCACCTACCTGTCGCTGCCGCACGTCGACACGGCTGACCTGCGGCATCAACTCCACACAAGCACCCCGCCCGGCCCAGCCGGCATCGCAGCCGCGCTCATCCCCGCCGCCCTCCATGTCCTCGACGCAAGCAGCCAAAGGGAACTCGCCGAGCGCATCGCGCCGTACCGCGACCTCGTCCGAGAACACCGTCCGGGCGTCTGGAAGTCGTGGCTGAGGCAGTACCCCGACCCCCGCACCAGGGCCCTGCTCAAGCGCCACAACCGCTGGACCGCCATGGCCGCCGTGGCCCGAGCCGCTCCGCCGACCACCCACCTGCGAGGGCATAACCTCGCCCAGCGCATCCTCCCGCCGCACGACCGGCTCCTCGACCCGTACCGGCACCTGCCCGTCACCGACTCATGCCTGCACCGCGTGACCAACATCCTGCTGTGGCAGCGGTGCGAACGCGCCCCCCGCAGGGCGGACGCCGCCGCCGCGCTCGGCTACACCGACTTCGACACCGTCGACGGGACCTTCTTCCGGACCAGACGCGCGCTCGCAGACGCAGGGCGCTCCGCCGCGTACGAGAGGACGCTCACCGAACTGGAGGCCGTGCTCGGGGCAGGGCCGCTGACCGACTGGGCGGCCCGCCGCGCCGCGCTGACGGACTGGGTCGTCCCCGACGACGACTGGGACGCGCTCCGGGCCGCCCTTGCATCGTTGCAGAAACGCGCGGGACGCCAGCCCGACTGGGCTCTGCGCCGGACCGTCATCGGGCACAACGTCTGGGAGGACCTCACCGGCAGCGAACCCTTCGCCAGCCCAGCGTTCCGCGCCCTCACCGACACGAAAGCCCGCGTCCGTCTCCGGGCCGTCAGCCAGCAGTTCCGCATCAACGTCGCCACCGGGAGGCTCCCCGGGTTCGCCCCAGTCCTAGACGCCTACCAGCAGCAGGTCGCACAGACGTTATCCGACGTGCTGATCCCGAGTAAGCCATGGATTGGAAACCACGCGTGGCCGCGAAGGCGCACCTCGCCAGTTATCCCTGGTCAACTCGCCAAGAATGCCTGGCAGTAGAGCGTGCCCCCTCGCCAACTACCTCCGGTAGTCACAGTGGCGGCGGCGGCGGTTCGCGTCCCAGGCGCGGCGCTCGGCGTCGTACGGCAGGTAGAGTTCGGGCTTGTCCCGACGCCCCTGCAGGGAAGCTGTGATGACACCCCTCGACCCGCCGGCCACCACGAAGTTCGCCGGGATGGGGCTGACGTTCGATGACGTGCTGCTGCTCCCGGGCGAGAGCGACGT
>JAABUV010004062.1_pt1 | contig 17863 bp, 16 predicted proteins | sample 5559971 | NCBI WGS metagenome assembly JAABUV01 (sample SAMN10711881, study PRJNA513362) | rock metagenome | isolation source: Antarctica rocks | place: Antarctica: Victoria Land, Knobhead nord | collected 2015-12-19
CAAGTGGCAGCATATCAATCCGTATGGGACGTTCCTATTAGATATGCAGCAACGCTTACAGTTGGATCTCGTCGCCTGACGTGGTGGTACTTTGCCGAAATTTCGGCCTTCGCTACCTTAGGGCCAATGAGCGGCGCGGGGTCGATGTACCCGTGGCCGCTGGCGTCGCCGCAGCCGATCACGTTACGGTGTGTGAACGGCCCCGCCGGCTTGCTGGCCGTGGCGACCGCGACGCAATGCAGGCCCGAAGATAGGTCCTTGCCCACGTAGTACATGTAGTACACGCCCTTGGCGGCGATAACGTCGGGTGCCCACCAGTCGCCGACGCCCCAGGCCGGACTGCTCGTCATGGCGTCGCCGGCATAGCTCCAGTGCGCCAGGTCGCGCGAGCGCAAGACAGGAAAGAGATGGTCGTATGACTCCCACCCCGTCGTGGTGGCATAGGCGTAATAGTCGGCCCCGACCTTGAGCACGCTGGGGTCAGGGAAATCCCGCGCGAACACCGGGTTGCGGTACGTCGAGACTTGTTTGCCATTTTGTGAAACGGCGGCATGCCCCAACCACCCCGCCGGAAACGCCGCCGCGCCGAGCAGAGCGACGCACAGCGCGGCCACCAAGGCAAGCCCGCGCATGACGGTGTGAGTCCAACGACGTGAGGACGGAGAGCGAAAGCGCATCACTACGTTAGCCTTTCACGCCGCTCGACGTCGACGAACCGATGAAGTAGCGCTGCAGCACCAGGAAGATGACGACCACGGGGAGCGCGGCGATCGCGGAGAACGCCATCAACGGCCCATAGTTACTGGTGTAGGAGCCGAGCGTCACCAGCGCGATGCCCACGGTGACGGTTCGCATCGCGGTGCTGGTCGTGAAGAGCAGCGGCCCCAGATAGTCGTTGTAAACGCCCATGAAGGTCAGGATGCCCAGCGTGAGCATGGACGACTTCGACAGCGGCATGATCACCTTGTACCAGCGGCGAAACTTGCCGGCGCCGTCGATCATCGCTGCCTCATCCAACTCTTTCGGGATTTGCAGGTAGAACTGCCGCAACAGGAAAACGCCGAACACGCTCGAGGCATAGGGCAGGATCAGTGGCCAGTAGGTATCGATCAGGGAATAGTTGGGGATCGCATTGGCGAACTCGTTGTAGAGCGGGATGGTGAGCAGGACCGGGGGGATCAGCATCGAGGTGAGCAGCACGATGAAGATCGCCTCCCGCCCCGGAAACTGCAGGCGGGACAGGGCGTAGGCGGCGAGCGAGGTGACGACCAGTGTGAGCGCCGTGGCCACGACGGAGACCAGGGCGGAATTAAAGAACCAGCGTCCGATGGGGTTCTGCGCGTCGCTCAAGATTAGCTTGTAGTTCTCCAGCGTGAACGGCTGTGGAATCCACGATACGACGCCCTTGGTGATTTCGGCGTCGGACCGCACCGAGGTCACGAGCATCCAGGCCAGCGGGATGAGGAACACCACCGCCAGGACAAGCAAGAAACCGGTCTGAATCCACATCGCCGCCGGCCGCTGCGCCAGGACATCGGCGGTATCGGCGCGGCTATGACCACGGGCGCCCGCTTTAGGGGCCGCCGGCTGGACTGTGCGCGCGGGTAGTGCCATACTCCTACTCCTATCTACCTGTATGCGTGCCCGTTAGGCTTGCCGCCGTAGGAAGCGCAGCTGCACGGCGGCGATGGCGATGAGGACAACGCCCAGCAAGAACGTCATGGCCGACGCTGTCGCGTAGTTGCTACTCTTGAAGACTTCGTTGAAGATGTACAGCACGATCGGCGTTGTGTCCTCGCCGGGCCCGCCCAGCGTAATGAGTTGCGATTGCCCGAACAGGCCGAATGAGGCCAGCGTCTGCGTGACGACGACGAACCCGATCACAGGGCGCAGGATCGGGACAGTGATACTCCAGACCCGCTGTAGCCACGTCGCGCCGTCGATCATGGCCGCTTCGTGGTAGTCCTTGGGTATCTCCAGGATACCCGCGAGCAGGATCACCATATTGAGACCGACGGTCCACCACAGCGTTGTGATGATGATCGTCAGCCACGCCCACGGCTCGGTCTCGAACCAGTTGACGCTCAGGTGCAAATAGGTGTTGATCAGGCCGGGGTCCTGGAAATTCCAGCGCCAGATCGAGCAGGCCACCGTCACCGAGAGGACTCCTGGGATGTAGAAGATCGGGCGGTAGAAGTTGCGCCAGGGCGAATCGGACACCAGGATCGCCAGCAGTAGGGCGAGGACAACGAGCGATGGCACGGTAATCACGACAAAGAGGGCCGTGTGCGCCATACCGGACCAGAAACGCGTGAAGAGTATACTGTTCTGATTTAAAAGAATGTTGTAATAATTGTGGAATCCGATGAACCCGGCGTCGCCCGTCAAACTGTTCCAACGGTGCAGGCTTGTGTTGAATGAGTAAGCGAGCGGGTAGAAAACAAAGGCCAGCCAGAACAGGAGGAACGGCGCCAGGAAGAGGAGCGATCCACCGTAGTCGTGCAATTTAGAGCCAAGAGGCCGGCGGCGTATCCTCGCATGGAGACCCGCCTCAACCGATGACTGACCGGGTGCTGAAGCCCTAGCCATAGACGTCGCCGCGGGGGACCGTCGCTCTTTAGGCAGCGGGACCGCGACATCCTCCTTCCGTGATACACGCCACATAGTAGAATGCCCGACGACCGGGTATTCCGGGGGAATCCTAACCGGGGAGGTTGAGCCCTCTTACGTACGAAGGTAGGGGGGACTCAACCTCACGGGTCGCGGAGGCGTCTCAACGCTCAACTGATGGTTAATCGCCGCTGCTGCTGGCCTGGACCGCCTTGGTGGCCTGCTGCGTGGCGTAGTCGAGCGCCGCCTGCGTGCTCTTCTTGCCTAAGAGGGCAAGGATGATCTGCGGATACAGTGTCGTCGTGACGCTCCCATAGTTGGGGAACTTCGGGTTCAGGTAGCCGTACGGGAGCGACTTGGCGATGGCCACTTCGTAGGAGAGCGCCTTGAACGCGGAGGAATCCAGCGTGGGCTTGTAGGCCGGCAAGTCGCCCGCCTGAGCCCACAGGATGCTGTTATCCTCGAAGTACTTGATGAACGTCAGCGCGGCCTTGGTCTGCGCGCTATTCTGCCCCGTCGACTTGTAGAGCGCGAAGTAGTGCTGACCGAGGAAGACACCGGGTTTCGACCCCCACTGCGGCACGGCGGCCACGCCGAGGTTGGAGCCGAGCGTGCTGTGCAATTGCGTGTACTGCCACGGGCCGTCGACGATCATGCCGGCCTTACCGCTGGAGATCGCCTTGATGTCGTAGTCGACCGCCGTCTTCTGCGGCGAGATCTTGTACTTGTAGATCCAGTCGTGCAGCAGGTTGAGCGCGGCGACGCCCGCCGTCGAGTTGAACAGCACCTTCTTGTCGGCAACGTTCATCTCCTGGCCGCCGAACTGCGCCAGCAGCGTGGTCCAGACGAACGGCTCCGGCCAATCGGGCGGAACAACAAAACCATACGTGCTACCATGGGTCATCTTCTGAGCGTCTTTGAGGAACGCCGACTCGTTCGTGGGCGGCGTGTTCGGATTCAAACCGTTCGCCTTGAAGACGGCCTTGTTGTAGTACAGGGTAAGCGGCAGCGCATCCATCGGGACGGCGTATTGCGTGCCATTATACTGGCCGCCCTGCCACAACGACGCGTAGAACTGCTCTTGCTTGAGCCCGACGGTATCCGCGGCCTGCTGGACCGGCGTCAGGATGCCGGCGGCGGCGTACGTTGCCATCGCCACATCGTCGACGACAAACATATTCGGCGCCTTGTGCGCCGAGATAGCGGTCGTGAGCGACCCGGTATAGTTGGTGTTGGGGACAATCGTCATGTTGATTTGCACGTCCTTTTGGGACGCGTTGAACCGCGAAACGATCTGCTTCATCGCGCTCCCATCCGGCCCGCTGAAGGGATTCCAGAAGGTGAGGGTCGTCGCGGACGCATGGGCGCGCGCGGCGTGCGCGTTGGCTGTGGGGAAGCCGGTGGCGAGCAGGCTGCCGAGCGTAAGGGCACCCGCCGCGACGGTCCCCACCTTGCGCAGGGAGCGCCGTGTCGATGTCTTGGCCATTGGAGTTTCTTCCTTCTAAAGATATGATATAAGGAAATAAGATAGGGGTGTCAGCAGAAAGATACGAGAAACGGATGTGTGACAGCAGTGCTATCGCGGGCTGCCGCGCGCCGCGCACGATAAGCGGGCACATATGCCGCGCTACGTTAGGTACGTCACCTCCTTCATCGCAGTACAACGAACCTCATGGCGGCCACGGATCCCTACATGGGATCGCGCCGGCTATAACGGCCTACCACGGCCCTACGGTGACGGCCATGCAAGATCCGCGCCATGACGCCGACCGATTCTTGCAACGTTGTTACAACCGTAGAGAGAGCATGACATGTCACCGACAAGACGTGTCAAATTCGACCCTCACCCCTCACTCCCGCATTAGAGAGTGGGGGGTGAGGACCGTACGCTCGCCGCCTAGTATCAACTGCCGGCGGGCAAGCTAGATACATGGACGTAGTCGAAGAATGCCGGCGCCCTGCCGGAGCCGCCGGAGAAGGCGGACAGGCCGATCTTGACCGGGTGGTTCGCATCGACGGCGCTGAGGTTCCAGGCGGCGCCCTTGACCCAGTTGACGCCGTCGACGCTGGTGTACGGCTGGTACACGGCGCCATGCCGGTAGATGCGCAGGTAGTCGGTCACGCTCGGCGCCTGAACCGACGCCCCATTGGGGCTAGGCTGGGCGTTGGTCAGGTAATCCCAACTCTCGCCCTCGTTGGGGCACAGGTCACGCGTGTAGGTGGTCACGGCTACGTTGCTCGTCGCCGACGGTTGCACGTCACACTGCGCTTGCCCGCTCGGCGTCGGTTCCAGGCTCTCATAGCCTGAGAGCATCTTGTTGAGCGAGTTGCTGTGGAATGGACCGACTTTGATATAGTGGTCGTCGTCGCTGTAGACCAACAGGCCGGCCTGCTCATAGTTGGTATCGGGGTCGAAGGTAATCTTCGTCTCCAGGGCGTAGTCACCGCTCGGCGCGTTCTCCAGCAGCAGGTTGTGCGCGTTGTTGGAGTCGCGGTATAAGTCGCCGTCGCCGGTGATCTCGAATTGCCCCGTGGCGCTGATGAGCGAGGTCTCCGTGACAACCGGCCGCACGAACGACCACTGCGCGCCGAGCGAGCCGTTGAACTCGTCGGAGTAGGCCGGCTGCAGCGCGCCCAGCGATGGCGTCGTTTCAGCAGGGACCGTCGTGGTCGCCAACGCCGCCGCGGTCACGTTGTCGAAGTCGGCGCGCGCGTCGTGCGTCACCAGGCCCACGCCGCCGTCACGGAACAGCACGCCCAACGGGAACGTGCGCGTCTGCACGGCGAGCGGGTCGCGATCGGTGTCCGAGACCACGACGTGGAAGGTAACACCGCGCCCCACTGGCCCATGACCAAACTGGAAAGCCTGCTGGTCAATCGCCAAGTGATGCCAGTCGGTGTGGTCGAAGCCCGCCGGCAACGGTGTCACCATCTCGTGCAAGAAGGGATGGTAGCCGATGTACGCTTGCGTCACCAGTGCGTTACGCGTCGGGTCGAGGTAGGCCGCGATGAAGCGGCCGCCGCGGTACGACACTAGGCAGCCATAGCGCGGGTTCGCGCCCGCTGTTTCGAGGCGCACGTCGCACTCGGCGCGGTAGCCGCTAGGAACCGGCGTGTGACTCACTAGCACAGCCAGCCCGCTCGTGGAGTCCTGCACGGCGTAGCTGCCGTTCACGCAGGCGGGACCCGCGTCGCCGCCGAGGCTCCAACTGCCGCCAGCCGCGTACCAGTTGGCGCTCAACGGCGCGCCGCTGCCCGGCGCCGCACACCTGCTCGCCGGGTTGAAGTTGTCTCCGACGATCGGCGTGGTCACTGGCGCCGCCATCGGTCCGTCGGAGGGTCCGGCCCCGCCGTTAGTGACCGGCCAGCCTTCGGCCGTCCAGTCGATACGGTCGATCAAGAGCTGGCGATAGGTGATTTGTGGTGGAGTCGGACCAGAGAAGCTATTGATCCAGCCGTTGGACACCCCGCCGCCGCTCGTCTTGTCGACACCGTGATAGACGATCCAATCGCGTCCCGAGAGGTCGGTGATGAGCGCGTTGTGGCCCACGCCCTGCCACTTATTGCCGTTCTGCTTGAGCGTGGGGTAGCCGCCGCCCTGCGCGCCCGTGTTAGCCAAACCGGGATCAGGCGTGGGACGCGCCGTCGGGGCCTGCGGCTCCGTGCCGTCGGGTCCGGGCTGCTGCATGGGATAGCCGTTCTGGTCATAGAATGGTCCCAACGGCGACGTGGCGCGGCTGACCTCGACACTGTAGCCGGTATTAGGTCCGCGGCAGCAGTCGGCGGCTGACGAGAAGTTGTAGTAGTAGGCCTTGCCATTCACGTCGTGGCGCACCACATACGTGCCCTCGTAGCGGTCCCAGTGCCCAATCTCGTAGGCCGGGCCAGTCACATGCAGGCCGTCGGCCGTGAGCCGCTGCACCATTGTGCCGCCGAAGAAGCTGCCGTAGTAGAGGTACTTCTGACCGTCCTGGTCGGTGAACTCGGCCGGGTCGATGGTCGCGGGGTGGCAGGTTGGGTCGGCCGAGAAGGAGCAGGTGCGCGGACCCACGATAGGACCGCCCGCATCGGTCCACGGTCCGGTCATACTCGGCGCGGTGTACAGGCCGATGGCGCTGCCCCCGGCCACGGTATCGGCGGCGGCGTAGTATATGTAGTACTGATGGTTGAAGTATTGCAGGTCAGGCGCGTACAGGCCGGCCGTCGGCGCGACCCAGGCCGCGCGAGACGGGACGACGTCTTTCACGAAGGTCCAGTTGACCAGGTCGGTCGAGCGCCAGGTCGGCAGCAAGTGGAACGAGCCGTCCTGCCAGGTATCGGACGTGGCGATAATGTAGTAGTAGCCGTCGAGGGCCTTGATGATCGCCGGGTCCGGCGCCGTCCGCGGAATGACCGGGTTGGTATAGGTCGCGGGGACTGGCGCTGCCGTGCGCGCCAGGGGCGAGGCCGAGCGCGCCACGCTCGGAGCCACGGCCACGGAGACCATCAAGAGCGCCGCCAGCAAACCATACCAGCGCGTGAACACCCAGCGTCTGGACGTGCGAGGCTGTGGTAACATCGGTGACTCCTTCGTCAGGACTTACTCTTCGACAGGGACTTTTGGCGCTATTAGGTGTACCTTGCGATGGTACCCTCCTTTCGGAACGTCGGTCGCTCTTGGATACAAGGATAGGTCGCCAAGCGTAGCGGTGTCAACACGCCTGATTTCGGCGTAAAGACGGATGGAATCATGACGTTCAACAAGCTTGGCCTGCTTTCCCGTTCCAGTAATACTGGACACAGACCCTGCTAAACGGTGCGATACCGTAGGCTGCTGGTACCGTCTCATTGGAGATGTGGCACGCACACGACGGCGATGCACCCCCGCCATGAAGCCGCATTGTCTGCGCTAAAGGGCCTGTCGGATACGGCGATGGGTGGAGGACCGGTGTGTTTTTCCCGCGCGGCGGCGCGGTCCTGTGTCGTGCGTGTCCGCGACGACGTGGGCGAACACAGGGCCGGCCTCATGGCCGGGAGAAATGAGCAGGCCACGTCCTCCGTCACGCGGCGTGATCGACGGCGGGCAACGGCGTACACTTGAGAGAGGAGGGGGACGCGACACGATGGCGCAGTGGGGTGGGACCGAGGAGGTCGACCGGGGGGCGACGCGCCAGCCCTGGCTGGGGGAACGCCGCACCTGGACGATCCTGACGCTCGTCGGCATGGCCGGCGTCGGCCTGCTGACGTGGAGCAACAAAGGAGGCGCACCCACGAGTGATGCGCGCGCGGCCCTCGCCGCTCTCCTCGTCTACGTGACCCTGTGTCTCCTCATCGTTCACGTCGATCACGTCATAAAGGGGCACGTGCGGGCCGCGCGCGAGGAGCGCCGTCGGCGGCTCAGACGACAACCGTACCGCGTCGTGGACGAGGCCGAGGCGGTGCTAGCCCGCGTGCAAGGGCGTGGGACGCGGTGAACGCAGGCGAGGGTGCGGCGGAGGGCGTCACGCTCTGGAGCGCCCGCTGCCTGCGTTCGTCGTCCTGTTGGGGAGACACCACGGCAAGGGGTAGGCGTGACGCCTACCCCCCGTCTTTGTCCGCGCGGGCCTGCCCGCCGGCCACACCGGCGGCGCGCGCGTACTCTTCCAGCCAGGCGATGACGGCCGCGTAGTCCTCCGCGCGGACCCGCTTATAGGACGTGACATTGAACTGGCGATAGAGGGCGTCATAGAGGGCGCCGTAGGCGCTCCCTCGTCGCGCTCCGGGGGTTGAGCTGTCGCGGGCGGTGAGTGCGGTCGCGATGGTCTTCACGAGGGTCGCGATCTCGGCGGCCTGCGCATCGGTCACGGTCGCCCCGGTTGTCATCCGCGTCTTGAGGCTGCGCACATCAAAGATCGTATCCCGCATCACGATCGCCGCCTTGTCCAGGCGCGTCCGTAGTTCGTCGACATCGTGGCGCACCTCCACGATGGCCTGGTCGTGCCGTTGAGCCAGGGCCATCTGCTCGCGGGCCAGGGTCGTCAGCGCAATCCCCAGGCTCTCGATCTGGCGCAGCGTCATCAACTCGCTCTGGCTCTCCGCCGAGGCCGGGATCGCTGTTAGGTCGCGGTGGCCGAGTTCCTGCCCGAGGCCTGTTTCCGCATTGAAGGCTTCCCAGACGCGCTGCCGCACCCACCGCTTGTAGATGATGAGCCGTTGGCGCAGCTCCGCTTTGACCTTGCTCGGCTGGATCAACGCCAACCAGAGCGGCACCGCCTCCAGGTGGAGGCACTGGTAGGTCTGGGCGCCGCCGGCCGCCGTGATGCGCAGATCACGCAAGCTCTCGGCCAGGACCTCGTCCGCCCTGATGCGCCGTATCTGGCTCTGCGACGCCAAGCCCAGGGACGTACAGAGGGGGCGGATGGGCACGAAGATGTCCCCGCCTTCCACCCGCGCGGCCAGCACCTCATCGCCATCCAGGAGCGTCACCTGACGGTGCTCGACGGTCATCAAAGCTGTCCTCGTGTCGGCAGCCGCCGCCTCTCCGTTGTCGTTCCCTTCCGCCATAGTCCCCCTCCTTCTCTCTCTACTCCTCGTACCTTACCAAAGGGTGTGCTGATTCGGCACACCCTTTCCCGCACTCCATCACAGGGGCCGCGCGGGCACGGCCGACACGAGGCCAATTCCGCACATAGCGTGTGCGAAATGTTATGTCACCTACGCTCACCCTGCACACAGGGCGGCGCGGGTGCCGGGGAAAGGGGCACGCCTAGGAACGGCACGCGCCGGCCGCACGCCTAGGAACGGCACGTCCACAGGTTCGCTCTTCGCGGAAACGCGCGTTTACGGGAAAGGATAGGTCTGGCTCTTTCCCCGGCGCCCCGCGCCGCCCTGTGTGGTCCGCGCTCTCGACGACGACCGCGACGGAGGGGCGACCTCGATGCGGTGCAACATTACTGAGGAGAAACCTGCGGCGGCAAGTCGCCTCTGTGGTATACAGTGAGTGAAACGCTCAGACGTTTTGACGTTTGGGAACCTGAGCATTTGGACGTCCGAACGCTTGGACGCTCGAGTGCTTAGGTGCTTCAACGTTTGGGTGCCTGAGCGTTCAGGTGCTTCAACGTCTAAACTCTTGGACGCTTAAACGGTTGCGAGGAGGGCATGGATGCGTACGATCAGTGTCTTGAACTTTAAGGGCGGCGTGGGCAAGAGCACGCTATCGACCAATGTGGCGCACGCTCTGGCGATGGAGGGGCAGCGCGTGCTCCTGGTGGATTGCTGCATGCAAGGGAACGCGAGCACGCTGCTGGGCGAGCCGCAGACGCCGACGCTGACCGACGTGTTGCAGCAGAAGGCGACGCTTCCCGAGGCGATTCACGACGCGCGCGCCAACCTCGCCATCGTGCCCTCGGACACGAACCTAGAGAAGGCGGCCCGCTTCATCGGCATGGAAGGCCACCGCGCCTACTACACCCTGCGCAAGGCCACGCAGCAGCTCACGGGGTTCGACGTCGTGATCTTCGACCACTCGCCCAGCTACAGCGCCGTCACCGAGTCGGCCCTGCTGGCGAGCGCGGAGATGGTCATACCGGCCCGCCTCGAAGACTTCTCCATGCGCGGGCTCCTGCAGATGATCCAGAAGCTCCAGGAGAGCCTGGTGGACCACGCCCTTGACCTCACCGGCATCGTGCCCGTTGGTTACGACGCGCGGCCGGGCAACAAGGAGATGCACGACACCTACATCGCCGACCTGCGCGACCTGTTCGGGGAGCGGGTGCTGCCGGCCGTCCGCGTGGACATCAACATTCCCAAGGCGCAGTCCTTCAACCAGACGATCTTCGAGTACAACGACCGATCCCGCTCGGCGCGGGACTTCCGCGCGATCGCGGCCACCCTGTCTCCGAGGGCGCGGGTGACGGCGTGAGCACGAATAAAGGCTTCAGCAGCGCGCTCAAGCAGGCGCAAGGCGGGCGGATCGGCGCACCCCAAGCGCCCGAACGCTCCGACACCCAAACGCTCGAACGTTCAAGCACTCAGGCGCTTGAACGTCTGGACGACCAAATACCTAAGCGTTTAGAGATACAGGCGCCACCCGAGGCCGCGCGTGTCCGGCGGACGGTGTACGTGCCGCCCGACCTGGCGCGGTGGCTCAAACTACACGCCGCGCGCACAGAGCGCGAGATGAGCGAGATTGTCACCGATGCGCTGCAACAGTACCGCGACCGGGACGAAGGCTGAACGATGCTGCACGGGGCAGTAACTTACTCGACATAAGTATTAGAGTGAGAATGGAGGAAGGCGGCGATGTTCAACCGTATCGCGCGCTTGTGGGGGAGGAAATCGGAGGCGGAACAAGGCCCGGAGGCGACGGCAACAGATCAAGCAACGCGTCGGGGCAAGGGAGAGACGGTCGCAGAGTCCCTGGAGCGCTATCGCCAGCAGCGCGCCGAGGAGGAGCGCCAGGCGAAGGAGGCGTACACCAGGGAGGCCGAAGCCCGCTATGGGCCGTCCGCGACCTGGCCGCGCCTCTCCGAGACGTTGGAGGGTCCCACGCATCCTCGCTTCTGCCAGTCCTGCGGCGCGGAGCGGCCACCAGAGCCCCCGGACGAGGCGGCTGATACCGTAGAGGGGGATAAGGGGGATCGGACGTTCCAGGTCGTGATGCGCGAGCTGAGGCCGCCGCCCGGCGTCTACGGCTGGCAGGAGCACGACGGCCGCGACGAGCCCGAGCCCATCGCGGTCATGCTCTGCACGGCGTGTAGCAATCGCCTCATCGACCCGCACCCGCGCGTCTACGTCCGCATCTCACGCCGCGCGCCGTTCCCCGGCATCATGGACCTGTGCATCGACTGCCGGTACCGCGCCGGCGTCACCTGCACCCACCCCGACCGATTGGCCAACGGCGGCCCCGGCCTCCACATCGACGCCGCTCCTGGGATGCCAGCACACGCCCGAGGCTACGGCTCCTTCACGACCTACGCGTACCCGCCGCGCGCGTGTGCCGGGCAATCGGTGAGCGACAAGGAAGGGGCATAAACCTCCACGCTATTTCACACAGCATTAAGTTACCTCTGGTCCGCTTCGGCCAGCCCCTTGATCGTCTGCAGCGTCTTACCGGCGATGTTGTGTATGAAATCTCCGACGATGTAGCGCGCGAAAAGCGGGCCGACGACGCGCGGCCAGGGCGGGTTGAAGTCGTGGACGATGCGGACGTCCGTGCCGCGCGGGCCAGGCTCGATAATCCACTCTACGTCCATTCCACGCGTGATGCCCCGCACATGGTGGAATCGTATCCTGTGGCGCGCGGGGTCTAACTCCTCAATGGAGGTCCACTTGACGGGGAAGCCGCCGTCGCGCGTCGCGGCCATCGCAGCCAGACGCGTGCGGCCGTCATCCCGAAAGAGCGTGACATAGCGGTAGTGGGGCAGAATGTCCGGCCACCGCTCGATGTGTGCGGCCAGGTCGTAGATGCGCGCGGGTGGCGCGTCGATGGTGATGCTGTCTTCGCTATGCATCCTAGCCTCTGCTCCTATCCCTCTGCCGTATACTCACAAATATGACGTCCTTCAATCCTACCGCTACCCCGTTGCCTATCGTCCTCTTCTGGGCAACCTGCGCGGCGTGGTTTGTCATGTGGGTGTGGATCGCGCGCCATGCGCACGCCAAGGCGTCCACCCAGGATCGCGGCAGCCGCATCTTCCTCGTGGTGAGCCTGTGGACTGGCCTGCTCCTATCGTTCATCCTCGCATGGACGGCGCCGGCCGCGCGCATCACGGGCGGCGGATGGGTCCCCTTACTCGTCGGGGTCCTCTTGGTGTGGGCTGGCATTGGCCTGCGCTTGTGGTCTGTTCGCACGCTCGGGCGCTTCTTCCGCACCGTCGTCACCATCCAGGCCGATCACCACCTCATCGACACGGGGCCGTACCGCGTGATACGGCATCCCTCCTACGCGGGGAGCGTCCTGAGCGTCACCGGCATAGGACTGGCCTTGGGCAACTGGCTGAGCGTGGCGGTGTGCCTCGCCTTCACCCTCGTCGGGTTCGGCCGTCGCATCGTCGTCGAGGAAGTGGCGCTACAAGACGCCTTCACAGGCTCGTACAAGACCTACGCGCGCCACACCTGGCGTCTCCTACCCTTCGTGTGGTGAACGGCCGTCATACGGCTCGCCGCGCCTCACCGCGCCCACGGGAGAGCGTGGATTGTGCGGCGGTGTGAGTCGATCCGTCCTTTCATGCTGTCCTCCTCGCGGCGCATCTTCTCCAGTAAAGGCGTCGATTGGCCGAACTCGCCCATGATCGTCGCAATGCGCCGCGCCAGCCTCCAATGGCGCGCGCTTGGCTCGCGGTGGTCCTTCTCGCGCCAGCGATCGGGGCCAAGCACGAGCGCGATCAGCAGCATCTTGTCGCTCAGGAAGTAAATCTGCCGACCGACGTACTCCCAGGCGGTCCCGGCCAGCAACTCGTCGGTAGCCCGGCGCACGTCCTCGCTCACGTCGTCCCACGACTCGGCCTCGACGTTATCGGGGTCGTCGATCACATTCGCTCGCCGGTTCGTGATTAGCCGGGTCGCCTGTACTGAGAGCTTGCAGTCCTCGGGTGTTTCGTCGTCCGCGATGCACCTTGCTTCCACGGTGCCGACGATCTGGCGGTTGGCGTAGACCTCGCTGTGGTTCTCCGTTTCCTTCTGATCGTTGTAGACGATGAGGTCGACGACGTCGCCCCGCAGCTTCACCCATTCCGGCCGCGCGTAGCGCAGCGCCAACTCCTTGCGCCGCTCCCAGAGTGGCCATAAGAAGACCTGGATCAGCACGAGGGCGCCGCCCAGCCCCACTGCCGCCACGGTGACCGGGGTTTTGGCGTCGTACGGGCCGGTCCCGTTCAGCCCGACGTGCCGCGCTGTCGCCTCCGCGATCGTGAGGAGACCCGGTATGGCGCCGCCCAAGAAGCCGACAATACCGCAGGAAATTTTCAGCCGCTCTCGTCGCGCCCTCACGCCTCGCAAGGCGTGGATATATTCCACCTCATTGCAGAGGGACGCAAATGTGACGCCCGCACCCATGACCACATTCATCAGCCACAGTACTGTCGGGTGCCCCCAGCGGCCACCGTAGTACAGCGCGTTTGGGTTGGCAACGCGCGTTGTGTGGACGCCCAGCCATAACGCGACAAAGACGGCGACGACGGCGACCTCCAGGGACACGGTGATGAGCTTCCGGCGCCTGCTGCGACGGTTCACGGTCGCGATCATCAGGTAGTGGAACGCGAACATGGCCATGAAGCTGGCGTGCGTGAGCAGGCGACCCAGCCCGGCGACGGGGATCGCGCGATCGACCCTCATCGCGTTGGCGTCGGGCAGCAGCGCCATCGCGGCGACGAAAAACAGGGCGCTGAGGAAGGCTGGGAACCGCGCCGACGTCGCGTGTTTCCCCACGTACGCCACCCCGACGACATACGGCAGGACCAGGGCGAGAAGCAGGATAGTGGTCATGGCGTCACTTCCGCACGAGGAATCGACGGAACGGGCCGCCGAAAAACTGGCCGAAGGGTAACTCCTCCTCGTCCTCGTCGGGCGCGTTCACCCACCCCTCGTCGTCGCCAAGCGTGTAGAGCGTGGCGGCCACGCTAAGCTCCTCAGCCTCGGCGTCGTCCTCGTCGGTGACGACATACCCCTTCGACAGCCCGAACGGCAGCAGAGAGGCGTGGGGCGACAGGTCGGACGGCAGCCGTATCTCCTTGAGCCGGTGTCGCCTGTAGATGTGCATGAGCTCGTGATACTGAGTGCGCAGAACAACCAGGGGATTGCGGTGCGGATAGTAGAGAACCGCGTATTTTTCCGTGCCGATCTCCTTGCACACCATCCCGAAAACGCCATCGTCGAAGGTGAAATGCTCGCGCATCTCGATTTCACACCCCTCGTCGCGGCGCAGGGACTCTATGCTCCGGGCAAACTTCGGAGGGGAGCAATCGGGCGAATATAAGCCCAGTTTGGGAAACTCTCGATGTATAAACTCTTGCCCAGGGGTGGTAATGTGAGTCGGTCGTCGGCGGGGTCTCATGGGATTGCGCGCTCCTGATGATAGGGTGGCCGCCTCTTGCTGCGCTACTCGTCGGACGCTTTCTTTGGGTTATCCGCTTCCTTCGTCTCCTTCAAGACCCTGTCGGCGTGTTCCATCATCTGTAAGATCAAGGCCCGCTCCGCCATGCCCATACTGCCGGCGCGCAGCGCGACCTCCCGCACGAGCGGCTTGTCCAGGTTGTGCCGCATCTCGTCGTCCAGCGTGTCCACGGGCGCTTCGTTTTGCGAGAAATAATCGAGGGGCACATGAAAAAATCGCGCTAGTGCCTCCACCCGCTCGAAAGGGACCGCGCCAATGTTGCCCTTGCGCAGGATCGACAGGTAAGGGACGGTCATCCCGGTGCCGTGGCTCACCTCGCTCAGCGTGTAGGGCCGCCCGCTATCCGTCAGGCGCGTCTTGAACAAGTGGTTCAGCAATTTGGCGAATTGGCGCGACTGGCCGGTCTTGCCCTGTTGCGCTACATCTTGGCTGTCGCCCTTCTCGGCCCCGTCGTTCACCTTGACATCTTGCCGCACGGCTGGCTATGCTCCATGTATATGTTGTCTATCTTTAAGTCCCACTCGTGTATATTAACAGACGCGGCCCAGGCACTGCCAGGCATTGATGGAGGCTACTGTTGAACCTGAACGAGTCAACCCCGTCTAGCGAGATCGAGGGGCACGCCTGCGTGTGCTGCGACTGCGGCGCGGACGTCTTCCCGCTTCCCCTGCGTGTTAACCCGAATCTGCACGTCCTTCGGGCCATCGCTAGGAGCGTAACCGTCGTGGATAGGCGGACGGGAGAAACTCGGTCTCGCGCTCTCCTCTTTTGTCCCGCGTGCGCCGACCCCGAGGAGGTACAGGACTACGAGCAGTTCGAGTCTGCCTCCGCGCACGACGCCGCCGCACACGCCGCCCATACGGCGGCAGCCGAGCACAACGCGCGGCGTGGGGTCTTGCCATAGAATTGATGTTCTAGCCGTCTATCCCCCGCGTTGCGCAGACGCGATGAAGTGCGCTATGATGGGCACAATGGAGGAGTCTGCTATGTCCTAGCACAAACGTCGTGCTACATGCACGAAGCCCACCGGGTTTCCCCGATGGGCCACGTCCATCACCGATATGTGTGTGCGGTTCTGGCGCTCGTTTTGAGTGTGCTGCCAGGGCCGCTAGATCGGGACCAGGAACCTTATCCAAGGGTTCCCGGCTCTCGCAGGGAGGCTTTACGCTTCCGAAGGAGTACCTATGAGCAATCATACGGGATCGGTGCATCCATGTCAACAACATGCCCATCCCCCCAGGCCGGAAACTACACCGCCGCTACCATCCACGTCGCCCGAGAGCATCGACCGGCGCCTGCTCGTCCGCTACGGTGCCTGGCTGCTCACCGGTGGCTACACGGCGCTGCCGACCTACGCGTGGGTGTACTACGCGCGGTTGGGCGTAAGCGAGGCCGAGATGGTCTGCCTCGCGCAACTCTGTACCTACTGGTGGTCCGCGCGTGATCCGTTCCCCGGCGAGGCGGCGTTGGCCGCGCGCATGGGCAAGACGGTGCGCACGATCCAGGGCTACCTTCGCTCGTTAGAGGGGAAGGGTTTACTGCACATACATACTCAATTCTCTGACCATGGTCGCCAGTCCACGAACGCCTACGACCTGCGCCCGTTCTTCGCCGCCGTCGAAGGGCTCGCGCGCCTAGACGGCCTGCTCCCCACCGACGACGCAGCCCGCGCGACGCCGGCGACCCCCGACAACGATGCGTGCAATGATGGGCTATGTGACCATAACAATGGGGTACAGAGGGACGCGGAACAGGAGTTACTATGTGCAGAGTCCGGTAGCAATGGACGCGAAAACACCGCTAAGAAAGCCGCCACACTGACCGTAGGGGAGGGCGAAGGATTGCGTGGGGAAGGGATGAAGAATCTTTCACCCCAAGTAAACCAAATCGAAATAGAAAACTTCGATCTCGATTCGATACCCCCTACCCCCACTAAAGCAACACTGACCACGGAGTCTACCGATGGCCACCCTCCGGCCAACGCGGACCAGCCCGACCAGGCGATCACGGCCGTGATCGCCGCCCTGAGTGACGAGCTGGGGGACGACGCGCCGCGCTCAAGTCTCGGCCGTGCCCGCAACCTGCACCGCGACGCTGGCGTGTCCCCCGGCCGCTTCCTACGCCTGATCGACGAGGCGGCCGCCCGGACCCGCGACCGCCAGGCCAGCATCGTCAAGCGCCGGCGCGACGGCCAGGCCCCCAACGGCATACCCTACCTGTTCGCCGTCCTGGCCGATCTCCTGCACCCCGCGCCGTCTCGGATGCGCGACGGCGGCCCGGACGCGGATCGCCGGCAAGCCGACCAGCCTGGCCGTCGACGACGTCGGCGCGATAGTGGCCGCAGCGCGCCCGTCAACTCCTACGCCGCGTGGTCCGACAGCCCCGCGCCCTTGCCGATCACCGAGACACAACCTGTGTGGCGCGCGGTCCTCGACGAGCTGGCCCAGGTGCTCACCGTCGAGAACTTCAACGCCTGGCTGGCTACGACGCGTGCCCTGGATCAGGACGGGGAGGTGCTGCGCGTGGCGGTCCCCGCGGCCTTCACCAAGACGTGGTTAGAGCAGAAGCTGCACGGCCACGTGACGCGCGCGTTGGGGCGGCTCGACGACGAGCGGGGGGGTGCCGTAGGCCTCCTGCGCGTGACGCGAGTGGAGTACGTCGTGGAGGGGGCGGCATGAGGGATGATACCCATGCGGACGGCGACGCACCCCTCGCCGTCCCCCGCTCACGCGCCGCACGCCCGCGCGCGGGGGTCCGCGAGCGGCAGGGAGACCGTGACGGTCGTGCCCGCCCCGACGGCGCTCTCCACGGCGATGGTTCCACCGTGCTGCTCCACGATCGCTGTCGACCCGGACAGGCCGATCCCGCTCCCCTTGATGCCCCGTGCCGTCGAGGCCCGATAGAACCGCTCGAACACGCGCGGCAGCTCCGCGGCCGGGATGCCCACCCCGTGGTCCCGCACCACGACGAGGGCCGCCGTGCCCTCCCGCCGTACCTCCACGGCGACCGGCGCGCCGCCCGGGCTGTACTTGACGGCGTTGCCGATGATGTTCTGCAGCACGCGCGCGAGGCGGCCCCGGTCCCCCACGACCACCACGGGCGCGCCCGGCGCGGCGACCCCGATCGCCACGGGGCCGAGGCTCTGCGCCCCCGACCCCTGTGCCACCTCGTCGGCCACCACGC
>JAABUV010004064.1_pt1 | contig 17855 bp, 20 predicted proteins | sample 5559971 | NCBI WGS metagenome assembly JAABUV01 (sample SAMN10711881, study PRJNA513362) | rock metagenome | isolation source: Antarctica rocks | place: Antarctica: Victoria Land, Knobhead nord | collected 2015-12-19
TGGGCAACAACCAGGACGGCCACACGTTCATCTTGGTCGGCCCCGACGGGAAGATTCAGTGGCGCGCCGACTACGGTGGCGCCCCGAACTACACCATGTACGTGCCGCCGTCCCAACTGCTGACGGATCTGCGCAACGGCCGCAAACCATGACGAGCACGGTGACCCTGCTGACCCAGCACGACTGCACCCTGTGCGAGCACGCCAAGCAGGTCCTCACCCGCGTTGGCCGTGACCACCGGCTGGACGTGCAGGAAATCAGCCTCGACACCCCGGCAGGAAAAGAACTCGCCGTCCGGCACTCGGTGCTGTTCGCACCCGGAGTGCTGCTCGACGGCAAACCTTTTGGGTATGGGCGCCTCTCCGAACGTAAACTGCGCCGCGCCCTGGCCCAGCGCACCACTGTCCACGGATGACCCATCACCGGCACACACGCGCAGGTGTCAGGGCCAGGCCCCCAAATAGACATCGCTACTGATCACCGCATGCTGTGGGCAGCAGATGCCAGCGCGAACCAGCTGATCACCTGCACCCTCGACGACACATCGTAATGGTCACCAGTTTCCAGTGATGATGATGGTGGCGGTGTCGGCGGGCGTGGTCTGACCCGCAAGTTTCCTGGCCGCTGTTGGTGCCTTCCTCAGGACCTGTCGGCCCCGCTCGCCGACACGCCACCTGTGCACCGTGGGTCCCTGCTGGCCGGTTTGCACGGGCGGGTACTGGAGCTGGGGGCCGGGAAGGGATTGAACTTTGCCTACTACCCACCGACGGTGCGCGAGGTGGTGGCCACTGAACCTGATGTGCTGCTGCGAGCAGGCCCTGGCCCAGGCCGCGAGGTCACCAGTGCGAGTCAGTGTGCTCGCCGATGCTGCCGCGGTAGCGACTACCAGTTGTGATGCGGCGGTGGTGTCGTTGTGTTGTGTACGGTGCCCGACCCGGGTGCTGCGATGGCGCAGGTCCGGCGGACGCTGCGTCCCGGCGCAGAGCTGCGGTTTTATGAGCACGTCCGTTCGGGGCGGGCCTGGGTTGCTGGGCTGCAGCAGGTGTTCGATCCGGGATGGTCCCGCATCGCGGGGGGCTGCCACACCAACCCCAACCGCAACACCCTCGCGACGATCAGCAGTGCTGGGTTCTCGCTCGGGGACGTCGACAGGTTCAGCTTCCGTCCCGGGGTCATCGCCCCACCGATGCCGCATGTCCTGGGCCGTGCTCACCGAGTGTGACGGTTTGCTGCATCGATCATGGCGGGGCGCCATGATCACCTCGGTTCGTCCCCCAGAAGCTGAAGCCCCGGGCGCCAGCCATCGCGGACTGTGCCCTCACCCGCCCGACGCCGCCATGCAGGTCTCTACTAATGTGCCTAGTATGCCTTGGGAGCTCGTCGCTGACACGCACACCGGGGAGAGGGTCTTGACGCTGACCGGTGGTGCGGAACCAACACCTCGACGCTGTGTGTCGATGCCGGTGCGACAGGCGTGCGCGGGTGGGGTAGCCCACCGTGCGGGCGACACGCGGTGATCACGATCCGAGCAGGCAGGTCTCACCCCGCAACGACCGCTGTCGTGCAGGGCGGGGTCGCGGTGCTGGTCGCGGTCCTTGGTCTCACCGGCTGTGCCGGAGGTTCCAATGCGGTGGCGCAGAGCGGCAACTTCGATTTCGTCTCCCCGGGCGGGAAAACCGAGATCTTCTACGATCCGCCCGCGAGCCGGGGCACCATCGGCACCCTCTCGGGTCCGGACCTCCTCACCGCAGCCACGACCACCGCAGTGTCAGACTTCACCGGCCAGGTGGTCGTGATCAACCTGTGGGGTTCGTGGTGCGCGCCGTGCCGCGCGGAAGCCCCGGAGTTGGAAAGCACCTACACCTCCACCAAGGCGTTGGGGGTGCAGTTCGTCGGGATCGATGTCCGCGATGAACGCCAGGCGGCCCAGGACTTCATCGCCGACCGCACAATTACATATCCCTCGATCTTCGACCCGTCGATGCGCAGCCTTCTCGCCCTCGGCGGCAAATACCCCACCAGTGTGATCCCGTCCACGTTGGTCCTCGACCGGCGCCACCGGGTGGCCGCGGTGTTCCTCCGAGCCATCGTGGTGGCCGATCTGCAGCCGATCGTCGAACGCGTCGCGGCGCAGACATGAGCGTGCTCGCGGAAGGGATAGGGACAAGTTTTCAAACTGCGGTGGCCACCGGCCCGCTGCTCCTCGGGCTGGGTGCGGCGGCCCTGGCCGGTCTGGTCTCCTTCGCCTCCCCCTGTTGCATTCCCCTGGTCCCCGGCTACCTCTCGTACCTGGCTGGGGTCGCGGGAGCCGACGCTCCCCCGGTGAGCGCCGGTGCCACCATGGTGAAACAGGTCGGGCGGTGGCGGGTGATGGGCGCAGCAATCCTGTTCGTCGCCGGGTTCACCGTGGTGTTCGTGCTGGCCACCGCCTCAGTGTTCGGTCTCATCGGCATTCTGCAGGTCAACAGCGATCTACTCCAACGCATCGGCGGGGTCATCACCATCGTGATGGGCCTGGCGTTCCTCGGACTCATCCCTGCACTGCAGAAAGACACCCGTTTCCATCCCCACCGAGTGTCCTCCCTGGCGGGGGCACCACTGTTGGGGGCGGTCTTCGGTTTGGGGTGGACACCGTGCCTGGGCCCCACCCTGGCGGGGGTGCTGTCGGTCGCGGCCGGCACCCAGGGCACCACCGCGGCGCGGGGTGTGGTGCTGATCGTCGCCTACTGCCTCGGCCTGGGTCTGCCGTTCATCGTCCTGGCCTTCGGTTCCACCCGGGCGCTGGCCGGAGTGGGGTGGCTCCGCCGCCACGCCCGCACCATCCAGGTCATCGGGGGGATCATGCTGGTGCTGGTCGGGATCGCGCTGGTCACCGGCGCGTGGGGGCTGTTCATCACCTGGCTGCGTGACGCGTTTGTCACCAACACGGTGCTCCCGATATGACCCTCACCGCGCAGCGACCTTCCCTGCCGACGACCCCGAAACGACCCTCCCCGATCAGCCGCATCATCGCCGGGGCCCGCAACGCGTGGCGCAGCCTCACCTCGATGCGCACCGCGCTGGTGCTGCTGTTCCTGCTCGCGCTCGCCGCGATCCCCGGCGCCCTGATCCCCCAGCGCAGCCTGAACGCCCAAAAGGTGGCCCAGTACATCGCCGACCGACCCACCCTGGGTGGGTGGATGGACAAGCTCGAGCTGTTCGATGTGTTTTCCAGCTTCTGGTTCACCGCCATCTACGCGCTGCTGTTCATCTCCCTCATCGGGTGTGTGACCCCCCGGCTGGTGGAGCACGCCCGCGCCCTGCGCCGCCCCCCCGTGGCGGTACCACGCAACCTCGCCCGGCTGCCCCACCACCACAGCGCAACCGTCACCGACACCCCCGAGCAATTCGCGGAGCGTGTCCGCGGCGCCCTGCGGGGGTGGCGGACCACCACCCGCACCGAAGAGGCTGGCACCCTCGCGATCTCGGCGGAGAAAGGCTACCTGCGCGAGGCGGGCAACCTGATCTTCCACTTCTCCCTCATCGGGCTGCTGGTGGCAATCGCTCTCGGCAAACTGTTCGGCTACGAAGGATCGGTCATCGTCGTCGCCGACAACGGCCCCGGCTTCTGCAACACCTCACCCGCCGTCTATGACTCCTTCCGCGCGGGCAACAGCGAGAACGGCACCGGGCTCACCCCGTTCTGCGTGCGGGTCAAGGACTTCCGCGCCGACTACCTCCCCAACGGCCAGGCCAAGAGTTTCACCTCGAATATCACCTACCAGGACGGAACGAACCTGGGGACCAACACGTGGCGGGACTACCCGCTGAAAGTCAACGACCCGTTGCGCATCGACGGCGACCGCCTCTACCTCATCGGACACGGATTCGCACCGACGTTCACCGTCACCTTCCCCAACGGCCAGACCCGCACACAGACCTTGCAGTTCGCCCCGGAGAACTCCACGACCTTCCTGAGCAGCGGGGCGATGCGCTTCGACCCGCCCGCCGGGATGTACCCCAACGAGGACGTGCGGCGCAAAAATCAGCTCGCCATCCAAGGACTGTTCGCCCCCACCGCCCAGTTCAACGGCACCCTGCTCACCTCAAGCTTCCCCAGAATTGACGATCCCGCCGTCGCCATCGACATCTACAAGGGCGACACGGGACTGGACACCGGAATCCCGCAGAACATCTTCTCCCTCGACACCCACATCATCGCGCAGGGCCGCCTGGTCAAACAGGACCGCGTCAACCTGCGGTCCGGGCAGTCGACCACCCTGTCCGACGGGACCACGCTGCGCTTCGACGGGGCCCAACAGTTCGTGTCCCTGCAGGTCTCCCACGATCCCGCACAAATGTGGGTACTGGTGTTCGCGGTGAGCATGATCGCCGGCCTGTTGGTGTCACTGCTGATCAAGCGCCGACGGATCTGGGTCCGCATCCGCCCCGACGACGGGTCGCCTACGACGGTCGAGCTGGGTGGGCTGGCGCGCACCGACCAGGCCAGCTGGGGTGAGGAATTCACCACCCTGTGCGCACGCCTGCTGGCCGAGGATGTTCCCGCACCACCGCCCAGCAACACCTAGTAGAGGAGAGTGCCTGCTATGCCGATCAACGGGAATCTGTCGCATTACAGCGACCTGGCGTTCGGGTCAGCGTTCGCGGTGTACCTGCTGGCGTTCATTCTGCTCACCGCCGAGTTCGCCTCCCACCGGGTGAACGCCGTCAACGCCGCGCAAGCGCACAGGGTGCTGGTCGGCGCCGGTGCCCCACTCGCACCGACACCGCAGGTGCCGGGCCGGATCTTGGCCCAGCCGCGTCGCTCGCGCAGCGAACGGCTGTGCCGGATGGGTGTCGCACTGATCATCCTCGGCTGGGGACTGCACCTCACTTCGATCGTGTTACGCGGGTTGGCCACCGACCGGGCCCCGTGGGGCAACATGTACGAGTTCGTCGCCCTCGCCTGCGCCGCCGGGGTCGGCGCCGGACTGTTCGTGCTGCGCAAACCCCTCCTCCGACCGATGTGGCCGTTCGTACTGCTCCCGGTGCTGATCCTGATGTTCATCGCCGGCACCCTGCTCTATGCCACCGCCGCCCCCGTCGTGCCCGCCCTGCAGTCCTACTGGCTGCTCATCCACGTCTCCATCGTCTCCACCGGCACCGGGGTGTTCCTCATCTCCGGTGTCGCCAGCCTGCTGTTTTTGCTCCGAATCCGCTACCCCCAGGGCACGGCCCGCCGAGGCACCCTCGCGCAGCTGGCGCAGCGGCTGCCCGATGCGCACACACTCGACCGCCTCGCCTACCGCACCGTCGTGTTCGCGTTCCCGCTCTTCGGTGCGGGCGTCGTCCTCGGTGCCATCTGGGCCGAGGCAGCGTGGGGGCGGTACTGGGGTTGGGACCCCAAAGAGACCACAGCGTTCGTCGCTTGGATCATCTACGCCGCCTACCTGCACGCCCGCGCCACCGCCGGGTGGCGAGACAGCAAGGCCGCCTGGATCAACGTCGCCGGATTCACCGCGATGCTGTTCAACCTGTTCGTCATCAACATCGTCGTCTCCGGACTGCACTCCTACGCCGGCCTCAACTAAACACATCCAGGCCACCGCGCGCGGACGCTGAACCTGCGCGGTGTGCTTCGTGGGGGTCTGGTCCGTCGGGTGGGCGGCCTCTCCGGTCCCGTCACCGTGGGACGACGCCCCATGGGGCAACATCAAAGTCCGTGGGCTCAAGCTGCATTCGCCCGCAGGGGTGTGAGCGTCGTCGGCGATATCGCGGACCTCACGGATCTGGGCGAGGGTCAGACCCGCGGCGCGGCCGCGGCAGGATCCAGGTCCCAGCCGAGGTAACGCTGGCCGGGAAAGACCGCACAAGGGTGATCACCACGTCGGAGGCCTCGATGGTCAGCACCTTTGGGGTTTGCTGGGAGATGTCCATGCCGACCTCGGTCCTCGCCTCGGCGGCGCGGCATCGGGCGCCACCGATCCCAGCTTGAGGGCAGAACTCGACCAGCTGAAAGCGCTCAGCGCGACCGTTCACCGCAGGGAAGTAGCGACGCGCCGAAGCCCTGGTGACCACCCCTGCGATTCGCGCCACTGTTGAGGCGATCACGTCAGCTGTGCGCGCAAACCCCAGGCGGAACCTGAGCAGATCGGTCCACTTTCTCGATATCCCGATATCCCGATATCGGAGTTACCCGTTCGGGAGAAAGCACAGGCTGCCACCACTGGCCGAGAGTGCAACGGTGGCCACGGGACCGGACAGCAACGCCACGGCCGCCGCTATGAGGACAAAGCGCAACGATCCCTGCTGGATCCTGTCGGGGGGGGCGAGCAGTCGTTCGGCCCGCTCCGCTGCGGTGGGCCCGGCCAGCGCGAGTGCGCCTTGGGGTGGGGCGTGCGGACCAGCCATTGCCAGCAGCGCCCCGCTGACGGCACCACCACCGTGCCGTCGCGCGGCGGCGTCATCAGCACAGCACTCCAGCAGGCGCGCGATGTCCAGGGCCGCGGCGGTAAACATGGGAATCCGTGGAAATGCCCGACAGAGTCCGTGCGCGCAAGCCAGCACCAGATGGTGGTGCTCGCGAAGGTGGGCGCGTTCGTGGGCGAGTACCGCAGCCAGCTCGGTATCGGACAGCGCGTCGAGTGCGCCGGTGGTGATGACGATGGTGTGCGGCCGACCGGGCAGACAGTAGGCGGCCCGCTCGGGAGAGTCGAGCACCATCGCGTCGACCCCTGAGACACGGCGCCCGACGATCCGTGCCGCCTCGGCGTGCCGGTGACGACGAGCTCTGCCGACGCGAAAGAACCGGACCAGGTGCCACACGAGACGGAGAAGGACCACGGTAGCCACCGTGAGGACGGCGATCTGAATGCCGGTTCCATACCGGCCGAAGGTCAGCGCCTGCAGCGCCGCGATGCAGGCTAACGAAAGGGTGTCGACACCCGCGGTGGGGTGCAGCACGCTGGCCGCGAGGAAAAACGGGGCTGCGACCACGGCAGCGACCACGCTGCCCATTGCCGCCAGCCACACCGCCACGCCTGCCCGCGGCGCCCGCGCCGACCGGGTCAAACGGGTCAACACCCACGGCGCCATGGTCAGGACCGCCAGGGTGTACACCAGCAGGCAGGCCGCGATCTGCATCAGCGTCGCTTCTTGGACAGCCGCCGCATGACCGCACCCAGAGATCGCGATTCATCCTCGGACATCTGGCCGACGAACTGGGCGAACACCGCGTCGCGGTCGCCGCTGCCGGCAAGGGCCTCGCGCATGAGATTGGCACCGTACTCGGCACGAGAGGCGGACGGCTGGTAGCGGTAGGCCTTCCCGTCTCGTTCGCGGGTCAGCCACCCCTTGGTGTGCAGGTTGTCCATCACCGTCATCACCGTGGTGTAGGCGATGGTGCGTTCACGTTGGAGGTCCTCCACGACATCGCGCACCGTGGCCGTGGTGTTCCACGTCCATAACCGGTCCATGATGACCGCCTCCAACTCGCCGAACCCACGCATTGTCGCTCCTCGTCACCCTATGCCTACGAATACGGATAGTACCGGGCTGGCACTGCCATCGCGGGCGCCCAGCAAAAAAAAAGATGCGAAACCCCCCGCACTGCTCAGCTACACATGGCGAAAGGCAGCCCACCGGGCGAGGTGGCCACGAGGCCCCCGCCGATCAGCAGGACCGTGGCGATCACCGCGGCGATCACCGCGAGACGCGGCGACATTCCCGACAACGCCGGCGGTTCGGGAACCTGCCCGGGCGGCACACGAGGCAGGTCCGCGGTGAGCGCGGCCAACTCTCCCACCGTCCGGGACTGGTAGGCGCTGGCGCACCGCTCGGACAGCTCATCGAAGCTGATCCGCCCCGCTACCGTGTGCTGCTGCAGGGTCTCCACGGTGCGGGCGCGGTCCTCATCGGACGCACGGAACATGGAATTGGTCATGGGGGCTTCCTCCGTCCCTGCCACAATCATTCTCCCCCGAACCGCCGCTGCTGTGGGTGTCTGCTCCCGCGGCTTCCGCGCTATCCATCCGGCACGAACAACGCCCCCGACGTCGACGGAACCCGTGCGGCGGCGATACCCGGCGCCCCCCGCCAGGTCAGACGGTCACGTGGTGACTTACAGGCCCTGCGTCCAGTTGTAGCTGCCCGGCACCGGGACGTTCTGTGTTGGCGGCCCGTAGACCAGGGCGATCTCGTCGTGGCCGTGGAAGGTGATCGCCGCTGGGTCACCGTTGACCTGGGTGCCGTTGACGTAGGCGCGCAGCGTGTTGCCGCTGCCGACTGTCAGTCCACCGATGTGCTCGGCGGACAGTGCCACGTGCCATTCGGTGAAAAACTGGGCGAGGCTGAAGGTGGCTTGGGTGGGTGACTCGATATGGATCACCCCGGTGGCGTCGTGGGTGTGCAGGGGGCTGATCGCGCTGTGCTGTTCGTCGATACCGATCAGTGCGGGCACGGTCACCGCTTGGCCGTTCGCGATGATGTCCAGGTGCACGTGGATGTGTTCGACGGAACCTTCCGAGCCCAGCATCGGCAGACCGGCCTGGTGTACCGATGCGGTGACATCGGCAGGCACCGGCCACGGGGGCGGGGTATCACTACCGGTGGCGGTGCTGATCGGACTCGTCGGAATCATGGTCGGACCTGCACCCGCTTGCGACGGGCTCTTTCCGCTGAGGTTCACGGCCAGCACCACGATGAGGGCCACGATCACCGCAATCCCCCCGCCGGCCCACCACCACCCGGTGTGGGTCTGTGCCCGGCGGGCCGCGGCAACCGACCCCGCCCCGCCACCGGTACCTGTCCCGGTGCCGCGGGTGCGGTTGCGTTTGCGGCGGCGGGCGGCCTTCTTGTCTTGTCCGCTCATCGTGGCTGTCTCCTTACGTGCGGTTGACACTCCATGCTTGGGCCCGCGAAGCGAACACTTCGCCCAGGCACACCGTGTGTGCCGCGGTCATGGGGTGTAGTCGACATCGGTGGTGATCAGATGGTTCGGGCTGACGGTCACTTCGTGCAGGATGCGGTCATCCGGACCGAGGACCAGGCGGATCACGATCCCCTGGGGAAAGGCGAGCGCAACGGTGGTCTCCCCGTCCGCGACGCCCAGGACCACCGGGTTTCCGCCGCCGGAGGCATACGATTCGGTCGCGACATAGTTCGCGCCGCTCAGGGTGAGCACCTGCTCGGTGCCGGCGTCGCCGCTGTAGTCGCTGCTCACCGCTTCGTGCACCGTCATGGCCCCTACGCTGCGCATCGCGGCCAACACCTGCGGCATCACGGTGGTCGCGGCGCGCGGCGGCCACGGGATGTCGAAGTCGGCGACACCCCCGTGCCACGGGGACGCAGCGATCCCCAGATGCAGCTGGTTGGTGCCGCTGCCCCAGTCCACTGGGCTGGTGAAACAACCAGGACCGCAGCCTTGCAACGACACGGCACGTGCTGTCTGCCCGGGCCGGTTCAGGCGCGCATCCACCGTGTAGATGGGTGGTGGACTACTGCTGGTGTCGCCGTCGTCGGTGCCCAGTGCATCGGCGCCGGGCACCCCCAAACGCACCACCAGCCGACCGGTGCTCGCGGTCGCGATCACCGTGATCTGCCCGGCCAGGGTGGCCGCGGGCACGATCAACCCGACCGGCGGCGGTGGCGCAGCCAGTGCTGCGGTAGCTGGGCCGGGCGGGGCGGCCGACACGAGGACCGCGGTCATCGCGAGTACCACCGCCACCGCGGTGGCCTCGGCGCGGACAACCCGCCCCCCGGGGGGCAGGCTCGGGCGGGCGATCGAACGCTGCAACCGGCGCCGCGCGAGGACCGCCAGAGCGAGAGCGATGGTGACGAGCCCGAGCTTGACCAGCAACAGGCGGCCATAGGTGCTCTCGTACAACGCGGACAGGGTGGGCAGCACAATGACCGCCTCAGCTGTACCTGTGCCCACCACCACCAAGACGAGGATGAACGCGAGACGGGAGTAGCCGTAGACGAGCACACGACTCCACCCGCGCTCGCCGCGCCAGCCCCGCACCGTCCACAGCACCTGGACCAAGGCCCCCACCCATACCGCGGCGCACAGCAGGTGCACCACGGTCAGGACGGTGCCGAGAACGCCCGCGTTGGCATGCGGATGCGCCCGCCACCCCTCCGCGATCACCACAGCCAGCAACGCCACCACGACCGCGACACCCCACGAGGCACCGCGGCGGCGGCGGTGGCAGACCGCGAGCGCCGCAGCCACCGCGAACCCCAGGACTTCCACGAGCAGGATCCGCCCCGCCCCGCCGGCGGTCACGGTCGACACCCCCCCACCGACCTGGTCGAGGACCAGACCCACCGCAGCGAGCAACCCCAGCACGGCACCAGCAAGCACCCAGGGCCGCGGCACATCCAGCTCGGTGCCCTCCGCGTGGGCCTCTCCTGCGATCCGCCCGGCCAGGACCTCACCCACGACACCGCCCAACGCGAGGGCCAACCCGGTGAACAGCAACCAGCGCAGCACAATCACCACCGGCGAGTCGATCGGGCTCCCCCCGCTGGTGGCGGCCGCGACCGTGCCGGTGCCCACGGTAAAGGTGATGGTTCCCGAGACGAGGTCTCCGTCATCAGCGGTGACCTGCCAATGCTCCCGATACCCCTGAGGGACCAAGCGTTGCGCGACGGGCACCGTCAAACGCCGCCCGTGCAGCGACAACACCGCTGGCCCCAGTGTCTGCTGATGCCCGGCGGAATCGGCAAGGTCCACCGGTGCGGTCGCGATAGTGACCGGTTCGTCGAAGTCCAGGGTCAGCGCACTCGGCGAGGTCGCCACCGCATAACCCGCTGGCGGGGTGGACGCGAGGAGCGTGGCGTGGGCAGAGGCGGCCGGGGCCGGGGCCACAAGCCACAACACGGCGGACATTGCGGCCAGCACGAGTGCCCTGGGTCGGAGTCGGGTCCTGCGCGGTGCCCGCACTGATCCCCCACCGGTCGCGGGAAGTCGCTGGTGGCGATCGAAGCTCATCGGATGGGGGACACTCCTGCCGCGGTGAGGCCCCGATAGTGCAGGGTCTCGCGCAGCGGCTGATCGCAGAGCCGCCCGCAGCCAACCGCTGCACCCCCGAGGTTGCCACCGAGCGTGAACAACACCTCATAATGCGGGCCTGTGGTGACGCCGGATGCAGTCCCACGATCGATCTCGGTGACCGGCAGCTGATGATCACGCCCCACTCGGGTCACGACGCCTTTGGTGTGCTCCCACAGGGCACCGCTACACCGCGCCAACGCAGTCACCGCCCCGGTCCCCGGCAAAAGCGACGGGCGCGGAGACGGCCGCCAAGAAGCGCCCTGATCATCGTGCTCCTGAGCAGTCACTTGCCCATATCCCCCTCGTCTCTGTCTGGTGGAGCGACACTGTCGCCGCATGGCGGGTGCCCCCACGACCGAGAACGGGCACCCCCGACTCGACTATATAGGTTTCTACTACACGACTTAGTTTTGCTGATGCGGGGCCCACCGAGCAGCCTGATGCACCCCCGGCCCAGTGCGGAAAATCCCGGTAAGCACGCAACAGGCAAACTTGGTGCGCCGCGCGAGCGCACTGCGACTCCTAACTCCGCGTCTGAGAACCGCTCACCAGGTCCGTGGTGCCTGCCACCTTGCGGGCATGCGTTGCCACTGGGCAGTGGCCATTCAATGACCGCTGTGTCGCGCCGCCATACTGAGCGCGACTACTAGTGTCGGTAGTATTTCGGTGCTCGACCCCGGGACACCGCGGAGCGCACACCCGGCACGGCCGAGCCATCCCGCCGGGTTCGACCAGCGATCTGCACACACTCCCATCGACGTCTACTATTGTGCTTCGTAGCTTAGTACGTTGGAAGGTGGGTCAAGCGGTGCCAAAGAGTCACGGTCGGGCGGGATCTAAGAAGCAGCGGAAGCCGGCAGCTACCAAGCGTAGGGCTGAGGCCAGCGGCGGACGGCCTCACCAGGCCGCCGCCTCTACCTCTCTTGCTTTGCTGTCCGCTTCGGAAAGACCCGAACCGACCGACCCTCGGGGTGCACCGCGCTCGACGCCCTCAGCATTCGGCGCTCCGCAGAGACGAACCCCCCCGGTAGCCGAGCTGGCTTCACCAAACCCAGCCCCGCCGCCACGGCCACTCACGGCTTCGTCCGCACCAGCGCAGCCGGCGGGCGCCACACCGCGTCTTGTTGCTGGTGCCAGCTCCCCCGCACCTCTGCAGATCACGTCCCTGAACTGTGACACCCTCAACAGTGTCGATCCCCAAGGGTTGGGGATGACCTACTGGTTTGATGCCGCACCGCAAGGTGAGCCCTACCCGGTGACAGTGCGGTTCACCGGTAAACACACCGGCGAAGCGGAGGATCACACCGCAGCGAACCGCACCTTCGATACCCACAGCACCATTCATCACGTCATGCCGGGCGCTGGACGCGTCGCCCTCACCGCCCGCGTCGATGACCTGGCCCCAGGCCCCTGGCACGTAACGGCAACCCCAGTTGCCCCGCCCCTACCAAAAATCATCAGCGGGCCATCAGCACCACCGACCCCACCACGTCTTGGTCCCCGCGCTGTGGCCACCGGTAAGACCACCTTCGCGCCGGTGGCCCGAGTACGCGCCCCCGGCGTTCGACTAGGGGCATGGCCGGCCTTCGCCGGCATCGGCGCCATCGTGGCCCTGAGCATGCAAGCGCTGCTCGCCGCCCACCGCCAGCTCCCCGACGTAGGCTTACTCGTCCTATCCGTCATCGCATCATTACTCGGCTTAATGGGTGCCAAGCTCTACTACTCGGCAACCCACCGCGAGGAAAAGACCAGCGTCCTGCGCGCCGGCATGTGTATCCAGGGCTTCGTCCTCGTCGCTATCAGCACCATCCTCCTGGGCTCCCTCATCCTGGGTATCCCTATTGGCCGCATGCTGGACGTCACAGCGCCTGGGCTGCTCTTCGGCATGTCGATCGGACGGCTCGGCTGCTTCTTCGGGGGGTGCTGCGCGGGGCTCCCCACCGCGTCCCGCTGGGGGATCTGGTCCTCAGATCGCACAGTGGGGGCACGACGCATACCAGTCCAGCTCGTTGAATCCGCGTCCAGCGGATTCATCGCCGTGGCCGCACTGGTCGCGGTCCTCCTGACCTCCCCCGCCGGTGGAGTCATCTTCATCGCTGCCGTCACCGCGAACACCTTCATCCGCCAGCTACTGTTCCCGCTACGGGGAGTCCCCCGGACCACAGCTCATGGGCGGACACTGACCTTGGCAGCGACCACACTGGTTCTAGTTGCCGACCTCGCCATCGCTTTGACGGTAGCCGCCTAGGTTAGCGTTGGTAAACCGACATCCGCCCCGATCTGCAGCACTCGAGGACAGCATGCCGAAATCCAAAATCCGTACGAAGTCCGCCTACGCCGGGGCGAACGGTCACCGCACTCCAGTCAAGGTAAAGGGGCCATCGAACCCCGCCTACATCACGGTGATGCTTGGGTGTCTGCTGGCGGGTCTTGTCTGGGCAGTCACGTACTACCTAGCTGGCAGCAAGATCAGTTGGATGACGGGGATGGGTGCTTACAACTTTCTCATTGCCTTCGCTCTCGCGGTGGTCGGGTTGCTCATGACCATGCGGTGGCGCTGAGGTGACAGGTCCGGATAAACCCAGGTGGGAAGCGTGCGCGAACAGCACCTGAGTGTGTCAACCCGACTTGGCCCCAATCCGGGGCGGGGCTTCGCCCAGGTTACGTTGCAGTGTCGGTTTGACGGGGTTGTGGCTTGGGTAGCGTCAGCAGCAGTCTTCGCCGCGCCAGGCTTGGGTGCCTTCGCGGATGGCCCATGCCGCGAGGAGCAGGGCGATGACGGGGTCGACCCAGGTCCAGGCGAATGCGGCGGTCGCGGCAAGGCCGATGAGGACGGCGGCGGCTTGGGCGGCGCAGAGCAGGTTCTGTGCCCCTTCCCCGGCGGTGGCCCCGGAGCGCAGGGTGCTTCCGAGACGTTTCTTGGCGACACCGAGCGCGGGCATGAAGACCAGACTCACGGCGGTCACGACGACACCCAAGGTGCTGGTGTGGGCGAGGTGGGCGCCGGCGAGGTCGCGGAGGGCTTCGATCGCGAGGTAGGGGGCGAGCAGGAAGAACGACACCGCCACAGCCTTCTGGGCGCGGCCCTCAGCGGTCTCGGACAGGGTGCGGGTCCCGGTGAACCGCCAGATCACGATCACCGACACCAAGCCTTCGATGGCCGAGCCCAGCGCCCACCCCAGCAACGAGATCGAACCGCTTTGCAGACCGGCGACGAGGCCGAGGACACCCTCGGCGGTCATCCAGGCCAGCGACACCCACGACAACGCCCGGGCGTAGTAAGCGGCCCGCAACCAGCGGGGATCGGCGGTGGTCGGCACCGGCTGGCAGCAGTCAGCAGTGTCGGCGTGGTTGGCCTCGGCGGCGGTCGTACCCCTCGTCGCCGATGAGGTCAGCGGGCCCGGGTCGGCGGACATCAGTGGGCTCCCAGTTCGTGGGCGGCGTGGCTGGCTGGTTCGAGTTGGAAGGTGGAGTGCTCGACGTCGAAGTGCCCAACGAGGCAGTGTTGCAGCTCATCGAGCAGCTGCGGGGCGTGTCCGTCGGTGAAGCAGGAGTCGTCCAGCACGACATGCGCGGACAGGGCGGGCAGGGTCGAGGTGACCGTCCAGACGTGCAGGTCGTGGACGTCGTGGACGTGGCCGCGTTCGAGGAGATGCGTACGGATGTCGGTGAGGTCGATGCCCTGCGGTGCGGCTTCGAGCAGAACTCGGCCGGAGTCACGCAGCAACCCCCACGCGGCTTTGCCCATCAGGGCGACCACGATCAGGGAGGCGACGGAATCGGCGCGGGTGAAGCCCGTGGTGAGGATGATGATCCCGGCGACGGCGGTGCCGATGAAGCCGTAGAGGTCGGTGAGGATGTGCTGGTAGGCGCCTTCGATGTTGAGGCTGGAGCGGTTGGCTTTGGCCAGCACCCACGCCGCGACAATGTTGACCACCACTCCGATCACGGCCACCACCAGGACCGGGCCACCTTCGACCGCGGGCGGGTGGATCAGCCGGCGGATGGCTTCGAAGGCGACGATCGCGGACACCACGAGCAGGGTGATGCCGTTGCCGGCGGCGGAGAGGATCTCCGCGCGTTTCCACCCGAACGTCCACGACCCGGTTGCGGGGCGGGCGGCGAGGCGGATCGCCCACAACGAGCCACCGATCGCCCCCACATCCGAGAGCATGTGCCCGGCATCGGAGAGCAGCGCTAGCGACGCGGAGGTGAGTGCGACGACGACCTCGGTGACCATGAACGCCACGAGCAGCAGCAACGCAATCAGCAGGTAGCGCCGATCGGCGTTGGCGCTGACCCCGTGGGAGTGCCCCCCATGAGCGTGCTCGCCGCGCCCAGCCCAGGCGCCCCCGACAGCGTCCGGCCCGTACGCAGGACCGTGCCCGGAGTCGGTGGCGGTGGTCTCGGCGTGCTCGTGGGACGGGCTCACGGGCGCTGCCCGGTGTCGGAGCTGTGCAGGGCCGCGGTGTGCAGGGCCGCGGTGTGCTCGGTGTGGGTCAGGCCGAGATCGAGCAGCATCCGCACGTGGGCGTCATCGAGGCGGTAGTAGGCCATCCGCCCCCCCCGGGACACGCTGACCACCCGGTGCGCCCGCCGCAGCCGCAGCGCATGACTGACCGCGGACTCCCTCAACCCGCTCGACGCGGCCAGATCGCACACACACAGCTCACCAGCCTCGAGCAGGCTCATCAGCAAACGCGAAGACCTCCGCCAACCCGTCGGGTCTACCCAGATTTTGGTTGACACCTGACCTGTGAGGATTGTCCTCGCTGGAAGGATGTCGGCCATGCCGAAGCCTTATCCCCAGGAGTTCCGCGACGATGTCGTGGCGGTGGCCCGTAAGGGGCAGGCTCCGTTGAACCAGATCGCGAAGGACTTCGGGATCTCCGAGGGCTGCCTGCACGGCTGGATGAAGAAGGCTGACGTCGAGGACGGCAACCGTCCGGGCGTGAGCGAGAAGCAGTCGGGCGAGGTGCGCGAGCTGAAGAAACGCAACCGGCTCTTGGAGCAGGAGAACGAGGTCCTGCGCGGGGCGGCTGCCTATCTGTCCCAGGCGAACCTGCCGGGAAAATAGTCTTCCCGCTCGTCCGTGAGATGGCTGCGACCGGTGCCCGCATCAGGGTGCCGGTCGTGGTGGCGTGCGGGGTCCTGGGCCTTTCGACCCAGGGGTACTACCAGTGGCTCAAGTCAGCGGGATTGGGACGATGCCCACCTGATCAACGCCGCCCTCGACATCCATGTCGACGATCCCGGTTACGGGTACCGGTTCATCGCTGATGAGCTCGCCGAGCACGGCATCGCCGCTTCGGAGAACCGGGTGTGGCGGTTGTGCTCGCTCCAGCGGATCTTCTCGTTGCACGCCAAGAAGCGTGGCCTCAACCGCAAGCCTGGACCGCCAGTGCACGACGACCTGCTGAAGGTCACCGACGGGCACGGCCGCCCGACCCGCGACTTCACCGCCGCGGCCCCGAACATCAAGTGGTTGACCGATATCACCGAGCATCCCACCGCCGAGGGGAAGCTGTACTTGTGTGCGGTTAAGGACTGCTACTCCAACAAGATCGTGGGCTACTCCATCGACTCGCGGATGAAGTCCTCACTGGCAGCCTCAGCGATCCGCAACGCGATCAGCCTCCGCACTCCTGCCGGCACGATTGTGCACTCCGACAGGGGCAGCCAGTTTCGGTCGAAGAAGGTGGTCCGGCTGCTGAGAAACAACGACCTGCTCGGGTCGATGGGCCGCGTCGGTGCCTGCGGCGACAACGCCGCTATGGAGAGCTTCTTCTCCCTGCTGCAGAAGAACGTCCTCGACACCCAACGCTGGGAAACCCGCGAGGAACTACGCCTGGCGATCGTGGTCTGGATCGAAACCAACTACAACCGCCGACGTCGACAACGCGCCCTCGGCAGACTCACACCAGCCGAGTTTGAGATGATCTACACGACCGCAGAAGCGGCCTGAGAACCACCCACCCCGAGTGTCAACCAAACCGGGGGCAGACCCCACTGTTGGAGCGACCATGAGTATCGGGTCAATGTTGTATGGCGCAGGCCTGTCGGCCGTCTTAGCCGTCGTCCTGGTCGGTGGTTTGGGCCGGGTTCGGCGACCCACCGTGCTCATCACAGCTGGTGTCTCAGCCTTTCTGGTGCCGCTGTGGTGGAACAGCATCCTGCACTGGACCGGGACCACCGAGGCGTTCTCCCACGATCTCCCGTTCCGGCCATTCCCCGTCAGCTGGCAGGACACCGGATCAGGAATGTTCACCCTCGCCGGGGCGGCCATCGCGCTCACCCTCGCCGCCGGTGCACGAGAACCCGCCCGTAACACCATCCGGCTGGCCTTCATGACCGCATTAGCCGCATTCCTCACCGACATCTACACCTACTGAGCAGTCACACCGACGACAAATGGTGTTCGTGCTTCGCACGGCGTGGTTGGTCACCCGGCCGCACATCGATCTGTACCCCCCCACTTTTGAAGGTGGCGCCCGGGGGATCGTTCAGGGGGTGCTGGGCCCGGTGGAGGGGACGGCTTGGGTGAGTTCGTCGATGGGGAGGTAGACGCGGGCGCCTTCGTCGAGGAATTCGGCGGATTTCTCGGCCATCCCGACCTGTAGGGCGGTTGTCTGGTCGAGGCCGTTGGTTTTGGCGTATTCGCGGACGTCTTGGCTGATTTTCATGGAGCAGAAATGTGGGCCGCACATGGAGCAGAAGTGCGCGGTCTTCGCCGCGTCCGCGGGCAGGGTTTCGTCGTGAAAGTCCTGTGCCGTGGTGGGGTCCAATGCCAGGTTGAACTGGTCTTGCCAGCGGAACTCGA